>Ga0307288_10000745_pt1 | contig 10750 bp, 8 predicted proteins | sample ER_DNA_142_FD_194469 | JGI IMG/M metagenome (GOLD analysis project Ga0307288, IMG submission 194469) | Bulk soil microbial communities from the East River watershed near Crested Butte, Colorado, United States - ER_DNA_142 | ecosystem: Environmental > Terrestrial > Soil > Floodplain | place: USA...
CCGGTCGGGCTCGCGGGAGGCCGATGGTGGCTGCTCGCGCTGCTGCTGCTCCCGGCGGGTGCGCTGTGCGCGCCCACGATCACGGCGACGGCGGACGCGGTGAGCAGGCTGATCCCCGCCTCGGCCCGCGGGGAGGCGATGGGCATGCACAACTCGTCGCTGACGGTCGGGGTGGCTCTGGGGGCGCCGCTGGCCGGCGTGGTGATGGATGTCTGGTCGCCGGCGTGGGGGTTCGCCGCGGTGGGCGGGGTCGGGTTGGTCGTGGCCGCGCTGGCGCTGCCCGCCGAGCTACGGCGGCGCCGGGAACATGCAGCGGCGGGGACGGCGAGAGAAGCGGCCGACCCGTCCACGGCGGGGACGGCAGACCCGGTCGACCGCCTCACGGCGGGGGCGGCAGAGCCGGCCGACCGCCTCATGGCCGGGGCGGCAGTCGAGTTTCCGGCCGAGGCGGCTGCCACGCCGGCCGCTTGACCCGTGCCGCACGGTGGGTCGTCGTGGTGGGTCAGGCGGCTGGTGCGCTGAGGACCGAGCGGCTGCCTCCGTACGAGGCGACCAGCGCGTCGGCCACGATCGCTGCGTCAGCCTCGGCCGCGTCGGCCGGATACTCCGGCAACAGGTCGTCCCAGACAACCAGCCAGGAGCCGTACAGCTGGGCCTGGCCCTCCGGCCGGGCGAAGAACCAGACGTGCAGGTGCGCGCCGCCGTCCCCGAGGCGGTACACGTGGGCGCGCGCGATGTGCGGCAGCGCCTGCACGTGCCGGACGACGTGGGTGCTCAACACACCCAGCTCTGCGGCCAGGTCGTCGGGCAGGTCCGCCATGTCGTAGTGGTCGCGGGGAAACAGCATGAGCACCAGCGGGACACCGACGCCCGGGATCCTGGCCAGCCGCCAGCGGTCGTTGAACCAGATGCCGTCGTTGCGGTTCCGGCAGGTTCCGCAGTCCGACGGATCCTCACCGTGCCGGGCCGGCTCGGGAAGCACGGGCGGGCGCAGCGGCGAGACGCGCAGGCCGTCGGGCTCGAAGGGGCTGATCTCCCAGCCGGTCATGCGGGCGAGCGGGAGCCGGTGTGCGCTGTCCGCCGCGGCAAGGGCACGGTGGTAGAACTGCTCCGGTGACAAGGCCATGGCGGCACACTAGTGCGGCGAAGCTCGCCGCGCTGCCCGCCATGGCAGGTCCCACCGCAACGCAACGGCCCGCCCCCTGATCACAGGGGGCGGGCCGGTTCGCTGGTAGGTCAGTGCTGGACGCGCCCGCTCTGGTCTTCCTGGTAGTTCGCGCCGCCGTCGGACTCCCAGGTGAGCGGCCGGGCGCCGCCTTCCGGCGGGCCGGCGATCGACTGTTCGCCGGCGGCCAGTTCGGGGAACTTGGCGTCGAAGGCCGGGCGTTCCGAGCGGATCCGTGGCATCTTGTCGAAGTTGCGCAGCGGCGGCGGGCTCGACGTGGCCCACTCCAGCGAGTTGCCGTGCCCCCACGGGTCGTCGACCGTCACGAGTTCGCCGACCTTGTACGACTTCCACACGTTGTAGAGGAACGGCAGCGTGGCCGCGCCCAGGATGAACGAGCCGATGGTCGACACCGTGTTGAGCGCGGTGAAACCGTCGGTGGGCAGATAATCGGAGTACCGCCGCGGCATGCCCTCGGCACCCAGCCAGTGCTGCACCAGGAACGTGGTGTGGAAACCGATGAACGTCAGCCAGAAGTGCACCTTGCCGAGACGGTCATCGAGCATCCGACCGAACATCTTCGGGAACCAGAAGTACACCCCCGCGAACACCGCGAACACGATCGTGCCGAACAACACATAGTGGAAATGCGCGACCACGAAATACGAGTCCGACACGTGGAAGTCGACCGGCGGCGAGGCCAGCAACACCCCGGACAACCCGCCGAACAGGAACGTCACCATGAACCCGAGCGCGAACATCATCGGCGTCTCGAAGCTGATCTGCCCCCGCCACATCGTGCCGATCCAGACGAAGAACTTCATCCCCGTCGGGACCGCGATGAGGTAACTCAGGAAACTGAAGAACGGCAGCAACACCTGACCGGTGGCGAACATGTGATGCGCCCACACACTCATCGACAGCGCCGCGATCAGCAGCGTCGCACTGACCAGACCCTTGTAGCCGAACACCGGCTTGCGGCTGAACACCGGGATGACCTCGGTGATGATGCCGAAGAACGGCAACGCCACGATGTAGACCTCGGGGTGGCCGAAGAACCAGAACAGGTGCTGCCACAACAGCGGACCCCCGGTGTCCACGTCGAAGACATGCGCACCCAGCAGCCGGTCCGCGGCCAACGCGAACAGCGCCGCCGCCAGGAACGGGAACACCATGATCACCAGCAGGCTGGTGACCAGAATGTTCCACGTCATGATCGGCATCCGGAACATCGTCATCCCCGGCGCCCGCAACGTCAGAATCGTGGTGATCATATTGACGCCGCCGAGGATGGTGCCCAACCCGGACAACGCCAGCCCGACCACCCACATGTTCCCGCCGATACCCGGCGAGTGCAGCGAGTTGCTCAACGGCGTGTACGCGAACCAGCCGAAGTCCGCCGCCCCGCTCGGCGTCAGGAACCCCCCGATCGCGATCGACCCACCGAACAGATACAGCCAGTAGGCCAACGCGTTCAACCGGGGAAACGACACATCCGGCGCACCGATCTGGATCGGCACCACGAAGTTGGCGAACGCGAACACGATCGGCGTCGCGAAGAACAACAACATGATCGTGCCGTGCATCGTGAACAACTGGTTGTACTGCTCCGGCGACAGGAACTGCATGCCCGGACGCGCCAACTCGGCCCGCATCAGCAGCGCCATGAAACCGCCGATCACGAAGAACACGAACGACGTGATCATGTACATGATCCCGATCTGCTTCGCGTCCGTCGTCCGCAGCATCCGTGCGAGGGCCGAGCCCTTGACCTGCTGCCGTACCGGCCAAGGCCGGGTCACGATCGGCTTAGGCGCAACGGTCGTCACGGATAGCCTCCGGTGTCTCGTTCGTCCCACTGCGTACACCCGAGTTCGAAGGCGTACCTCGCAGGCAGAATAGTCCCCCGCCGACCCCCGGCGGGCGCGGGGTGACCAAAGAGCATCCGGGCCTCAGAAGGGCTCGACGAGTCCCCGGTACTGATCGGTGAAGATCCGTTGACCCCGCCCGCGCAGCATGGGGTCGCGCCGCGCCGGAGGTTCGTCACGGGTCCGATCGCGTTCCCGGGTGCGTTCCCGAACCAGCGCGCAGCGGGCCTGTCTGCGCTGCTCATAGGCCTGCAGCGCGGCCGGGACGTCGTGGGGGGCGGCCTTGAGCACCTCGCCGAGCACCACGGCGTCCTCGAACGCCATCGCCGCGCCCTGGGCCAGGGTCGGCGCGGTCGCGTGGGCGGCGTCACCGACCAGCAGCACCGGACCCCTCGCCCAGCCGTCCGGCACGACCTCGTCGGTGCGGGCGACCTGCACCTTCTCCAGTGCGTCCAGGACGGCGGGGACCGGGCCGCCGAAGCCGCCGAACAGCTCGCGCACGTGGGCGCACGGGTCCGCCGGGTTGGGTGTCGTCGCCTCGGCGGTCTCGTCGGCGTGCAGGTACAGCCGCCGGCCGCCCATGGGCATCACGACGAACTGGGAGCCCCGGCCGAGCAGGCAGGTCCAGTCGCTGATCGATGGACCACCACTGACCACGCTGCGGTAGACGATCTGTCCGGTGGGGACCGCCGGGCCACCGAGACCGGCCTTGACCCGGATCGCGGAGCGGCGTCCGTCGGCGCCGATGACCAGGTCGTACTCCGCGATGGCGCCGTCGCCGAACTCGACCTTGGCGGCGCCGTCGACGATCTGCAGGTCCCGAACCGCGGTGTCGTAGCGCACCTCGCCGCCGACGCTGGTGAGCAGCACCTGCTGAAGGTCGGCGCGGGAGAGCGCGCGACTCTCCCCGACGCCGGCCCAGAGCGCGGCGAGGTCGACCTCGAACAGCTCGCCGCCGCCGGAGTCGAGGAACACCTGCCGGAAGATGAGGTCGCCGAGCGGCCGCAGCGGGGCGTCCAGGCCGAGCTGGCGCAGGGCCCGCAGCGCGTTGCCGGGAAGAAAGATGCCGGCCCCGGGAACGGTGTCGGCGGGCAGTTCCTCCACCACGTCGGGCCGGAAGCCGGCCACCCGGAGCCCCCGGGCCGCCGCAAGGCCGCTGATGCCGGCGCCCACAACGAGGATGCGCAAGGTCATCGGAGCAACGCCTCCGAGGGGTGGTCGATACGCGTCGGAGCCAAGACACTACAGGCCGCCACCGAAGCGGGGAACCCATGATCTTGTGTGCGTCCGAATTGTTCGCGACGAACCGTTCGGGTGGCTCGTAGCTCCGGCGCCATGGCACCCACCTCCTGTCCAATCGGCCTCAGGGTGGCCGACATGGGAAATCTGCTCGTGTTTCAGCGTTCCGTTCCGCCGGGAATATCCTTTCCCGGCGGCACGGACCTCACGCCGCATCCGGGTGCCCGCTTGCCTTCCGCTGCACCGAGCCGGCGGAAGGTCGAACCGTACCCACGCCGGTGCGGTCAGCTGACCAGCCGGCCCAGCGGGACGCCCGCCAGCGCCCGCACCTCACGGGACAGGTGTGCCTGATCGGCGTAGCCCGCCGTCGTGGAGACGTCGGCGAACGGACGGCCGGCGCGGGCCAGCGCCACGGCCCGTTGCAGCCGGAGAATCCGGGCCAGCGTCTTCGGGCCGTACCCGAAGGCGCTGCGGCAGCGTCGCTGCAGGTGGCGCGGGCTGAGACCGCACCGGTCGGCGATCGCGCCGACCGGGCTGCCGGCCCCGGCGCCGGCTGCCACCGCGAGCATCGCCGGGTCCGGCTGCCGCCAGCGCCGCACCGCGAACGCCTCCAGCGCGGCGATCGGATCCGCGGCCTCGGAGATCCGGCGCGTCTCGGCGCCGGGGCACACGGCATCGAGCGGCACCTGCCGGTCGGTCAACTCGCCGGCGGGGACACCGAGCACGGCCGGGCCCGTCCCCACGGCGAAGCGCAGGCCGAAGAAGCGAGTGCCGGCCGGGGCGGCGCCGAGCTGCGCGGTGGTGTCCGGGCCCGCGATGAAGACGAAGCCGTCGCGCCAGATCACATCGAGGCAGCCGTCGGGCAGGATCCGCTTGACCCCGGCGTCCGGCGGGACGTAGCTGTGCCACGCGATGGTGTGCGGAAGCCTCCCGGCCCATTCGGCGTACATGGGATCACCCTGGCAGGGAGGTACGACAACTTCCCGGAATGACAACCGTGTAACTCCGGCGGACAATTGGGTGGTGACCGACCAGCTGGAGGAATACCGGCGCCGCCGCGACGCCCGGCGCACGCCGGAGCCCGTACCTCGGGGCCGGCCGCGGCCGACCAGCGGCAACAGGTTCGTGATCCAGCAGCACCACGCCCGCAGCCTGCATTGGGACGTGCGGCTGGAACGCGACGGCGTGCTGGTCTCGTTCGCCGTCCCGCGCGGCCTGCCCCGCGACCGCGGCCGGAACAACCTGGCCAAACACACCGAGGACCACCCGCTGGAATACCTGACCTTCGCCGGCGAGATCCCGGCGGGCGAGTACGGCGGCGGCCGGATGTCCATCCACGACCACGGCACCTACGAGACCGACAAGTGGCGCGACGACGAGATCAGCGTCACCTTTCACGGCGAGCGCACCAACGGCCGGTACGTCTTCTTCCAGACCGGCGGCAACGACTGGATGGTCCGCCGGATGGACCCGGCGGAGCCGGGCTGGCAGAGCATGCCGGAGGCGGTCGAGCCCATGATCGCTGCCCGGGCCGCCGCGCTCCCGAGCGTCGACGAGGACTGGGGGTACGAGCTCAGCTGGGCCGGCCGCCGCACCCTGGTGTACGTGTCCGGCGGCCGGATCCGGCTCGCGGCGGCCGACGGCGCCGACGTGACCTCGTGGTACCCGGAGCTACGACCGCTCGGCGAGGCGCTGGCGCCGCTGGAGGCCGTGCTCGACGGCGAGATCGTCGCCTTCGACGGCTCGCGGGTCGCGCCGGAGCTGCTGGAACGCCGCAAGGCCCCGCGCGACTCGGCCTCCGCACGCCGCGCCGCCGAGCGCACGCCGGTGCAGTTCCTGGCCTACGACCTGCTCTGGCTGGAGGGCCACTCGACGCTGGAGCTGGTCCGCTACGCCGAACGCCGGGAGCTGCTCGACGGGCTGGCGGTGAGCGGGGACAACTGGCAGACCCCGCCGTACTTTCCCGGTGGTGGGTCGTTCGCGCTCGACGCCGCCCGGGCGCAGGGCCTGAACGGCATCGTCGCGAAACGACTCGACTCGCCGTACCTGCCGGGTCGCCGCAGCCGCCTCTGGCTCGCGATCGACGCCGGATAGGCGGCGAAACCGGGTAATTGTCCTTCAGCCCGGCGCTGGTCATCCGATGGAACAGGTTTGCGGATCCCGGCGACGGAAAGGGCTATGGCCAGATGTACCGCCCGAAGCTCCGTCCCCCCACCGCTGTGAACTCGGACATGTCTGCTGATCTCTGGAACTCCGCGGTCCGCGTGCTCGACACCAACTGGTCGCACGACCACATGGTCCCCTCGTGGGGCCCCTACCCCCACCAGTGGAGCTGGGACGCCGCCTTCATCGCCGTCGGGCTGGCCTACGTCAATCCCACGCGCGCCTGGCGAGACCTGCGCAGTCTCTTCGAGGCGCAGTGGCCCGACGGCCGGGTGCCGCACATCGTCTTCGACCCGCGTGCCGCCGAGGAGGAATACTTCCCCGGAGCCGGGTTCTGGGACGTGCCGGCGTACGGCGACCGCCCGGCCGGTGGCAGCACCGGCCTGGTGCAGCCGCCGTTGCACGCGGTCGCCGCGTGGGAGGTCTACCGCCGCGCCGCCTCGCACGGCGCGGCCTGCGCCCACGACGCCGGCACGCAGCTCGCCTGGCTCTACCCGCGGCTGGTGGCTCAGCAGGAGTACCTGGCCCGCGGCCGGGACGTCAGCGGCGACGGCCTGGCGAGCATCGTGCACCCGTGGGAGTCGGGCCTGGACAACAGTCCGTCCTGGGACGCGGCGCTCGCCGCGGTGCCGGCCGACCTGACGTTGCTGCGGCGCTTCCGTCGGCGTGACATCGACAACGCGGACGCGGCGCACCGGCCCACCGATGCCGACTACGCCCGCTACGTCCGTCTGGTGCTCGACTACCGCGACGGCGGCTACGCGGACACCGACCTCGCGCAGCGGCACGCCTTCGTGGTGGAGTGCCCGTCGTTCAACTCCGTCGTGGCCGCGGCCGAGCTGGCTCTCGCCCACATCGCCGCGGTCGTCGGCGCGGACCCGGAACAGCACCGGCGGCGAGCCAGGCGGATCACCACGGCGATCTCCGCGCACCTGTTCGACCCGCAGACGCGCACCTTCCGGTCCCGTGACGTGCGCACCCGTACCCTCAGCCCGGCCCGGTGCATCAACGGCCTGATGCCGTTGCTGCTCCCGGACCTGCCCCCCGCGCAGGTGCAGGCGATCATGGCCGTGGCCGGGTCGCCGCGCTTCGGCCTGCCGGAGCGCACCGGCCTCCCGCTGCCCAGCTACGACCGGACGGCCCCCGACTTCGACCCGCTGCGCTACTGGCGCGGAGGGACCTGGGTCAACGTCAACTGGCTGCTGCGGCGCGGCATGCTCGTGCACGGTTACCGCGACGAGGCGGAGGACCTGCGAACGGCCTTGATCCGGCTGGTGCACCGGTCCGGGCACTTCGAGCACTACCACCCGGACACCGGTACGGGGATCGGCGCACCCGCCTTCAGCTGGACCGCCGCGCTGGCCCTCGACCTGCTCGCCGACCGCAGCGTGCCCGTCTACGCCCGGGCCGCCTGAGGTCAGAACACCTCCGCCCGTACGGTGGTGTCCGCACCGTGCCCGGTGTGGACCACCGTGTCCGGCGGCAGGGTCAGCAGGCGCTCGCGGATCGACCGCTCGATCGTCGGCCGGTCGCTGTGCGAACGTCCGGTGGCGCCGGGACCGCCCTGGAACAGGGTGTCGCCGGTGAAGACGCAGGCCAGCGCGGGTGCGTAGAGGCAGACGGCGCCGGGGCTGTGCCCGGGCGTGTGCAGCACCCGCAGCGTCTCGCCGGCGACCGAGATCTCGTCGCCGTCCGCCAGCGGCGCCGGCATCGGCTCACCGGCGTGCACCAGCTTCCAGAGCACCTCGTCCGCCGGGTGCAACAACAGCGACGCGCCGGTCTGCCGGGCCAGCTCGGGCGCGACCCGTACGTGATCGTCGTGCGCATGGGTGAGCACGATGGCGACGACCCGGCGCTTGCCGACCGTGTCCAGGATGGTCCCGACGTCGTGCGGGGCGTCGATGACCACGCACTCGTCGTCGTCACCGACCACCCAGACGTTGTTGTCGACGTCGAACGTCTCCCCGTCCAGCGAGAAGGTGCCGTGCGTGACGGCGTGGCCGACCCTCATGAGAACAGCACCACCGAACGCAGCACGCCGCCCTTGTGCATCTTGGTGAAGGCGTCCTCGACCTGGTCGAGGCGGATCTCCTCGGTCACGAAGGCGTCCAGGTCGAGCCGGCCCTGCAGGTAGAGCGCGGTCAACATCGGGAAGTCGCGCGACGGCAGGCAGTCGCCGTACCAGCTGCTCTTGAGCGCCCCACCACGGCCGAAGATGTCCAGCAGCGGCAGTTCGACGGTCATCTCCGGGGTCGGCACGCCGACCAGGACCACGGTCCCGGCCAGGTCGCGGGCGTAGAAGGCCTGCTTGTAGGTCTCCGGCCGGCCCACCGCCTCCACCACGACATCGGCGCCGTTGCCGCCGGTCAGCTCCTGCACCGCGGCGACCACGTCGTGGTGCCGGGCGTTGACCGTGTGCGTCGCGCCGAACTTGCGGGCCCACTCGAGCTTCTGGTCGTCGGTGTCGATCGCGATGATCGTCGTGGCGCCGGCCAGCGCCGCGCCCACGATCGCGCCGTCGCCGACGCCGCCGCAGCCGATCACCGCGACGGAGTCGCCGCGGGTGACCCCGCCGGTGTTGATCGCCGCGCCGATGCCGGCCATCACGCCGCAGCCGAGCAGGCCGATGGCGGCGGGCCGAGCCTGCGGGTCGACCTTGGTGCACTGCCCCGCGTGCACCAGCGTCTTCTCCACGAACGCGCCGATACCGAGCGCCGGGGACAGCTCGGCGCCGTCCTCGAGGGTCATCTTCTGCGTCGCGTTGTGGGTGTTGAAGCAGTACCACGGCTTGCCCCTGCGGCAGGCCCGGCAGTCCCCGCAGACCGCGCGCCAGTTCAGCACGACGAAGTCGCCCGGCGCGACGTCGGTCACCCCGGATCCGACCGACTCCACGACGCCGGCCGCCTCGTGGCCGAGCAGGAACGGAAAGTCGTCATTGATGCCGCCCTCGCGGTAGTGCAGGTCGGTGTGGCAGACCCCGCAGGCCTGGATCTTGACGACGGCCTCACCCGGACCCGGGTCCGGCACGATGATCGTGGCTACTTCGACAGGCGCGCCCTTCGCCCGGGCGATGACTCCGTTGACTCGCTGGCTCATGGTTCCCACCTTCTCACCTCCGGCACGGCGCGCATTCTGTCGGACCGAGCCTCTAAATTGAGCGGGTGACCTTCGCGCGCCGCATGCAGATCGCCGAGCTGGCCCGGCTCCCCCTGCCCGTTCAGCTGCTGGTGCCCGTTCTGCTCCTGCTGCCCGTTCTGGTCCTGGTGCCCGTTCTGCTCGCGGTGCCCGCTCCCGCCCGAGCGGATGCGCCCATGCGGCTGCCGGCCCAGGTGACCGACGAGGCGGGCGCGCTCGGCAGTCAAGCGGCAGCCGTCGACACGGCGCTGGCGCAGCTGCAGGCCGACACCGGCATCCAGCTCTTCGTCGTGTTCGTCGATTCGTTCGACGGCGTCCCGGCGCAGCAATGGACGGACGAGACGGCTCGGCTGAGCGACCTGGGCGCCCGCGACGCGCTGCTCGCGGTGGCGACCGACGACCGGGCGTACGCGTATTCGTTCCCGGAGGACCCGCGCCTCTCCCAGGCGGAGCTCGTCGACGTGGCGAGCAACGACATCGAGCCGGCCCTGTCCCGGGGCGACTGGGCGGGAGCCGTCATCGCGGGCGCCGAGGGCTACTCCGAAGCCGCCGAGGGCTCGGGTGGCTCGCTGATCTGGGTTCTTCTCATCCTGGCGCTGATCATCGCGGCCGCGCTGGTCTGGGTGCTCCTGCGCCGGCGCCGCCGTACCCGGGCGACGGCCGAGCCGACCACGCAGCCGGCCGCCGGGCCGTCCACCGAGGAACTGACGGCCACGGCCAACGCCCTGCTGATCGAGCTGGATGACGACCTGCGGGCCAGCGAGAGCGAGCTGGCCCTGGCCTCGGCGCAATACGGCGCCGAGGCGACAGCGCCGTTCCGGGCCGCCCTCGACGCCTCCCGGCAGGACGTCGCCGAGGCGTTCCGGCTGCGGATGACCCTCGAGGAGGAGCCGGCCCCGCCGGAGCAGAGCCGCCGCCGCGTCCTCGACGAGATCATCGCGAGGTGCCGGGCGGCCGACGAGCGGCTCGACGCGGAGTCCGAGGCGTTCGACCAGCTGCGCGACCTGGAGGGCCGGGCGGCCGAGGTCGCCGACGAGGTGGAGCGCCGCCGGGCGGCGGTCGAGGCCGCCCTGCCGGCGGCGGCGATCGCACTGCAGGACCTGTCCCAGCGGTACGCGGGCCCGACCGTGACCGCCATCTCGGGCAACCTCGACCAGGCTCGCGAACGCCTTCAGTTCAC
>Ga0307288_10000746_pt1 | contig 10740 bp, 8 predicted proteins | sample ER_DNA_142_FD_194469 | JGI IMG/M metagenome (GOLD analysis project Ga0307288, IMG submission 194469) | Bulk soil microbial communities from the East River watershed near Crested Butte, Colorado, United States - ER_DNA_142 | ecosystem: Environmental > Terrestrial > Soil > Floodplain | place: USA...
GCACCCGATGCCTGCTGGTCCGCCGTCTTCTCACTCGAGCCACAGGCGCCGAGCGCCACCGTCAGCGTCAGGGCCGTGGCCACTGACGCGAGCCGGGTCAACTTCATCTTCTCTCCTTGCAATGGTGGGTCCCATGACGCACGACCGGGCAACTTTCCCGCACGTACGATCAGAAGTAAACATTTCTCGACACGGTTGTTACAGAGGCGATACACCTAGCGGGGGAACTGCCGGTAGTAGGCCTGGTTCCAGCGCACCCGGTCGGCGAAGTCGTGCGTCGTCGTGTGCTCGTCGATGAGCAGCAGTTCGGTGTTGAGCATCGTGGCGAAGTCGCGCAGCGGCTCCGCCCCGACGGCCTGGGTGAGCACGGTGTGGTGCGGGCCGCCGGCGGTCAGCCAGGACTCCGCGGAGGTGGCCAGCGTCGGCGCCGGCTTCCACACGGCACGCGCGACCGGCAGCCTGGGCAGCGGCTCGTCCGGCGCGGTGACCTCGATGGCGTTGGCGACCAGCCGGAACCGGTCGCCCAGGTCGACCATGCCGATCACGACGCCCGGCCCGGGGGCCGCGTCGAAGACCAGGCGTACGGGATCCTCCCTGCCGCCGATGCCGAGCGGATGGATCTCGCAGGAGGGCCGGTCGGCGGCGATGCTGGGGCACACCTCGAGCATGTGCGCGCCGAGGATCTTCTGCTCGCCCGGGCCGAAGTGATAGGTGTAGTCCTCCATGAACGAGGTGCCGCGGCCGGTGCCCGTACCCATCGCCTTGACGGCCGCGAGCAGCGCGGAGGTCTTCCAGTCGCCCTCGCCGCCGAAGCCGTAGCCGTCGGCCATCAGCCGCTGCACGGCCAGGCCGGGCAGCTGGCGCAGGCCGCCGAGGTCCTCGAAGTTGGTGGTGAAGGCGCCGAAGCCGCCCTCGGTGAGGAACCGCCGCAGGCCGGCCTCGACGCGCGCGGCGTACCGCAGCGACTCGTGCCGTTCGCCGCCGCGGGCCAGTTGCGGATCCAGGGCGTACGCGTCGGCGTAGTCGGCCGCCAGCGCGTCGACCTCGCTGTCGGGCACCGCGTCGACGACGGCGACCAGGTCGTTCACGCCGTACGTGTTGACCGAGACGCCGAAGCGCAGCTCTGCCTCCACCTTGTCGCCCTCGGTGACGGCCACGTCGCGCATGTTGTCGCCGAAGCGGGCCAGCCGCAGGCTGCGTAGGCGCTGCACGCCGGCCGCGGCCCGGGCCCAGCCGTCGATGCGCGTCACCACCGAGGGGTCGGCCGCGTGCCCGGCGACGGTCTTGCGGGCCACGCCGATCCGGGTCTGGATGTAGCCGAACTCCCGGTCGCCGTGCGCGGCCTGGTTGAGGTTCATGAAGTCCATGTCGATGGACGCCCACGGCAGCGTCCGGTTCAGCTGGGTGTGCAGGTGCAGCAGCGGCTTGCGCAGCGCGTCCAGCCCGGTGATCCACATCTTGGCCGGGGAGAAGGTGTGCATCCAGGCGATGACGCCCAGGCAGGCCGGGTCGGCGTTGGCCTCGAGCATGACCGTCCGGATCGCCGCACTGTCGGTGAGCACCGGCTTGCTGACGATCTCGGCGGAGATGCCCCCCGACGACGTCAGGATCTGCTGGATCTGCTGCGACTGGGAGGCGACCTGGTCCAGGGTCTCGGGCCCGTAGAGGTGCTGGCTGCCGGTGAGGAACCAGATCTGGGGCTTCATCGGGTGGACTCCTGTCCGTAGGCGTGCGGGGAGCGGTGATGGGGGGAGTCGGTGCGGATCACTGGGCGGCCACCCGCCGCTGGATGGCCCGCAGGTTGCGCATGACCTTGTTGCCCCCGCGGCCGAAGTAGTCGTGCAGCTTCGTGTACTCGGCGAACAGTTCGTCGTAGACGGCGGCCGCGTCGGGATCGGGCTGGTACACCGCCGTCTGCTTGCGGCCCATGGCAGCCGCGGCCGCACGGACGTCCGGGTACGCGCCCGCGGCGGCCGCCGCGTGGATCGCCGAACCCAGCGCCGGGCCCTGGTCCGAACCGATCACCGACAGCGGCATCCGCAGCACGTCGGCGTAGATCTGCATCACCAGCGGGTTCTTCACCAGCCCGCCGGCGACGACGAACTCCCGGACCGGGACGCCGGAAGCGTCGAAGGTCTCGACGATGGTCCGGGTGCCGAACGCGGTCGCCTCGATCAGCGCGCGGTAGACGTCCTCCGGGCGCGTCGCCAGCGTCTCGCCGACCAGCAGGCCGGACAGCTCGTGGTCGACCAGTACCGAGCGGTTGCCGCTGTGCCAGTCCAGCGCGATCAGCCCGTGCTGGCCGGGCTTCTGCCGGCTCGCCAGCTCGGTCAGGCGCTGATGGGTGAACTCCGGCGCGAGGTGGCGCAGGTAGTGGGCGAAGATGTCCCCGACGCCGCTCTGCCCGGCCTCGTAACCCCAGAGGCCCTCGACGATGCCGCCGTCCACCACGCCGCACATGCCGGGCACCGCGGTCACCTCGGGCCCGTTCATCACGTGGCAGGTCGAGGTGCCCATGATCGCCACCATCTGGCCGGGCTCGAGCGCCTGGGCGGCGGCCGAGGTGACGTGTGCGTCGACGTTGCCGACGGCTACCGCGATCCCCTCGGGCAGCCCGGTCCAGCCGGCGGCCTCGGCGCTCAGCGAGCCGGCGGCGGCGCCCAGCTGACCGATCGGCTGGTCCAGCTTCTCGGCGACGAAGCCGGCGAAGGCGGGGTTGAGCTCGGCGAGGAAGTCCGGCGCCGGGTAGTGCCCGTCCTGGCGGATGCCCTTGTACCCGGCCGTGCAGGCGTTGCGGACGTACGAGCCGGTGAGCTGCCAGATGATCCAGTCGGCGGCCTCGACCCAGCGGTCCGTCCGGGCGTACAGCTCCGGGTCCTCCTCGAGCAGCTGCAGCGCCTTGGCGAACTCCCACTCCGAGGAGATCAGGCCGCCGTAGCGCGGCAGCCAGGCCTCGCCGCGCTTGGCGGCGAGCTGGTTGATCCGGTCGGCCTGCGGCTGGGCGGCATGGTGGCGCCAGAGCTTCACGTACGCGTGCGGCCGGCTCGCCAGGCCCTCGACCTCGCTCAACGGCGTGCCGTCGGCCAGCGTCGGCACCATGGTGCACGCGGTGAAGTCCGTGCCGAGGCCGACCACCCGGGCGGCGTCGATGCCGGCGGCCCGCACCGCGGCGGGCACGGCCTCCCGCAGCACTTCGATGTAGTCACCGGGCACCTGCAGGGCCCAGTCGTGACCGAGCGGGGTGCCGTCGGGCAGGGTCTCGGTGAGCACGGCGTGCGGGTATTCGTGGACGGCGGAGCCGAGTTCGGCACCGTCGGACACCCGCACGACGACGGCGCGGCCGGAGAGGGTGCCGAAGTCGACGCCGATGACATAGGTCTCGGTCGGAGCGACGGGCATGGCTGAGTACCTCCGAAGGGGGATCCGGCGTGTCGCGGACGTGTCACGGAGCACACGCCGGGCGGCGTGGGATCGAGTGTGAGCGCTAACATTTCCGATGTCAACGGGTGAGCGGTTACAACGGGGCAACCTTGGCGAAACCGTTTACGCAGGCCCAGCACCACTCAGGCGGGCGGGGCCACGCTGGCGCGCCGGACCAGCCGCGGCGCGATGACCACCCGGTTCGGCGGGGTGGCGGGGTCGCCGATCTGGGCCAGCAGCAGATCCAGGCCCGCCTGCGCGACCGCGGCGAACGACGGCCGCACGGTGGTCAGCGGCGGGATGAAGTACGCCGCCTCCGGCACGTCGTCGAAGCCCACCACGCTCACGTCGTGCGGCACCCGGCGGCCGTGCTCGCTGAACGCCCGCAGCAGCCCGAGCGCCTGGTGGTCGTTGGCGGTGAAGACGGCGGTGACCTCCGGCATCCGGGCCAGCATCCGGCCCGCGTCATACCCCGAGGCCGCCGACCAGTCGGCGTTCACCAGCGGCGGCACCTCGGCCCCGGCCTGCTGCAGGGCGGCTCGCCAGCCCTGGATACGCCAGGCTGCGTCGTACCACTCCGGCGGGCCGGAGATGTGCCAGACCGTACGATGCCCGGCGGCGAGCAGGTGCCGGGTCGCGGCGCGCGCCCCCGCCGCCTGGTCCACGGTCACCAGCGTGTGGGACCGCTCCGGATCGCCGTCGATGGTCACCAGTGGTACCCCGGCGGGCATGCCCTCGAGAGCGTCGTCGGCGGACTTCACCGGCGCGATCACCACCAACCCGGCGACCCGCTGGTCCAGGTGCCGCTCCACGGCGCCGGCGATCGACTCGCGGTCCAGCCGGCCCACGCTACCGACGCTGACCGCGAAGCCCGCCTCGGCCGCCGCCTGCTCGAACGCGGCGAGCAGGGAGGCCGGCCCGTACAGCGTGCTGTTCTGCGCGACGATCCCGATCAGCTGGGAACGGCCGGTGACCAGCGCACGGGCCGCGCGGTTGGGCCGGTAGCCGAGCTCGGCGATGGCGGCACGGACCCGCAACCGGGTCTGCTCGCGCACATTGGGGTGGTCGTTGAGCACCCGCGACACGGTCTGGTGCGAGACGCCGGCCAGCCGGGCGACGTCGGTCATGGCGGGACTGCGCGCCGCGTGCACGTCCATCGCCGCACCTCGTCCCGTAGCGGACCGCCATCCCGCGGGCCCACCGGTCATCCGGCCCGGACGCGCCGGTCCGGCCTCGCCGAGCAGCGTGCCCGTGTCCCGGAGTGCGGGCCCGACGTCATTGTTAGCGATAACAAGATCCTCGTCAACCGGCCCTGCACCGATCCGGCCGGGAGCCGTAGGCTCGGCGGTGATGGACGCAGCCCCGGTTTCCGCGCCGCCGAACGGCCACGTCATGCTGGACACGAGCCGCGACGGCGGCTTCGCCTCGCTGCGTACGCCGGCGCCCCCGCGCGCCGAGCGCTACCGGCTCGGCCGCTCCCTGCGCGGGCGCACCCCCCGCTCCGACCTGGCGCTGTGGACCCCCGCCCCGGACCGGGCCGACCCGGTTCAGCAGATCGTGGACGCGCACGAGGGCCGGGTGCCCTGGCTCATCCCGGTCCGGGTCGGCCGGATGATCGCTTCGCCGTACGCGTTCCTGCGCGGGTCGGCCAACATCATGGCCGACGACTTCGCCGCCCTGCCGTTCACCGGCATCACCCCGGTCATCTGCGGCGACGCCCACCTGGGCAACTTCGGCTTCTACGCCTCGCCGGAACGCGAGCTGGTGTTCGACCTCAACGACTTCGACGAGGCCCATCCGGGCGCCTGGGAATGGGACCTGCGCCGGCTGACGACCAGCGTCTGGGTGGCCGGCCGGCAGAACGGGTTCGGCGAACAGGCCTGCGCCGACGGGGTGCGGCACTGCGTCGAGCAGTACCGCGAGCAGATCGGGCACCTCGCCGAGCAGCCGCTGCTGGCCCGCTCGTTCGCCGCCCTGGAGGTGGACGACCTGCGCAGGGCGGCGACCAGGTCGGGCTTCCGCGACGAGATCGAACGTGCCGCCCGCCGGGCCCGCCGGCGCACCAGCGACCGTGCGCTGCCCCGCTTCACCGAGGAGCGCGACGGCACCGTACGGCTGGTGCAGGAGCCGCCGTTGATCACCCGGCCCGGCGACGAGGAGGTGGAGCACCTGGCCGCCGCGCTGGCCGGCTACCTGAACACGCTGCCGCCGCACTGGGCCCGCATCCTGGCCGGGTACCGGATCGTCGACATCGCGCACAAGGTGGTCGGGGTCGGTTCGGTCGGGCTGCGGGCGTACGTCGCCCTGTGCGAGGGCAGCAGCACCGACGACGTGGTGTTCCTGCAGATCAAGCAGGCCCGGCGGTCGGTGATCGCGAAACACCTGCACGGCGAGGCGGCCTGGCACCGGCACCAGGGCCAGCGCGTGGTCGAATACCAGCAGGCGTTGCAGACGGTCAGCGATCCGCTGCTGGGCTGGACCACGGTCGGCGACCGTCAGTACTACGTGCGGCAGTTCCGCGACATGAAGGGCGCGATCGTGGTCGAGGACATCAACGCCGGCGCGCTCGCCGATTACGCCGGCATCTGCGGTTACCTGCTGGCCAAGAGCCACGCCCGGACCAGCGGCGCATCCATGATCGCCGGCTACATCGGTGGCGGCGCCAAGCTCGACGAGATGCTCTGCCGGTTCGCCCGCGCGTACGCGGACCAGGTCGAGAGCGACCATCAACGCCTGGTCACCGCGGTGCGCCAGGGTCGGCTACCCGCGGAGAGTGCATGAGCGGCACCCTGAGTCTGTCCACCCCCGCGGTCCAGGAGTTCTGGACCGAGCGACACCTCTGCACGCTGACCACCTTGCGCCAGGACGGCTCGCCGCACGTCGTCCCGGTCGGGGCGACGGTCGACCCGGAGGCCGGCCTGCTGCGGGTGATCGCGTCCGGCGGCTCGGCCAAGGTCCGGCAGGTACGCGCGGGCGCCGAACGGGTGGCGATCTGCCAGGTCGACGGGGCGCGGTGGAGCACGATCGAGGGCCGGGCCGTGGTCCGCGACGACCCCGAGTCGGTCGCCGAGGCGGAGCGCCGGTACGCCCAGCGCTACCGCCGGCCCCGGCCCAACCCGCAGCGGGTGGTCATCGAGGTGCGGATCACCCGCGTGCTGGGATCGGCGAGCCTGGGCGCTACTGAAAGCTCACGAGCTCGGGAGCCGGCTTGAATTTCAACACGTCGGCGGCGCGGTAGCGCTTGATGTCCTCGTCGTAGAAGAGCTTGTAGCCGAGGTGGAATTGCTGGGGGCGGTGCAGCCGCTGCCACGTGGCGTCCTTCTCCGCCCGGGTGCCGAAACCGTCGACGTGCTGCACCAGCGCCAGTCCCCTGCGCTTCTCGACCCGGCTGATGTCGGGCAGCATCGAGGCCCGGAACTGATGCAGGACGAACAGCTTCTCCGGCAGAGCGTGCCCGGCGACCAGCCCGGCGAGATAGGCGCTGACCCGGTTCACCTCGGCGGCGCCGACCCGGCCGATGGTTCTGCCCGGCACCTTGCCCGCCGGCATCCGCCACTCCGGGTCCAGCGCGAGGCCGACGTGCGGCTGCACCAGGAAGCGCTCCAGCTTGCGGGCCTGCGGCAGGAAGTCGCCGCGCCCCGGCTGCAGATCGAGGATGACCAGCACCTTGTGCCGCCGGGCCTGATCCACGTACTGCTGGATGCGGCTGAGCGGGATCATCCGGCTGTAGTCGCCGTCCGCGCCCGGGCCGCCCTGCGCGACGGTGGCGATCAGCTCGTACGCGACCTGCACCTTGCGATCACCCGCGAAGGGCTTCGCGGCGGCCCGCAGCTTCGGCAGCATCCGGTCCGGATGGTCCTCGCCCAGCACGCCGAGCGCGCCGTTGCCGGCTGTGCCGTAGTAGGCGACCACCCGATAGGCGGGGAAGATCTTGACGCCGCCCTGGGGCAGCTGGGCCGGTGTCCTCGTCGGCGGCGGCGTGCCGGAGCTCGGGGCCGGAGGGCCGGCGCCCGCGCTCGACCGGCTCTCGGCGGGTCGGGGCGCCGCCGCGGGCCCGGGGGCCTCGGCGGTGCAGCCGGCCAGGGCCGCGCCGAGCAGGGCGGCGTACAGCGGGAGGAGCGGAACGGGACGCACGGGGGCCTCCTTGGCGGTGAAGCAGCGGCCACCGTACTGCCGCAGACCCGGCATGTCAGCGTCGGTGCCCGCTAGATTTGCCGGGTGAGCAGTCTCGAAGCGGATCCCGAGGTGGGACGCCCGGCAGGCGTGGAATTCCTCGACGGCACGCCGGTCGCCCCGGGCGGCGTGGAGGTCCTCGACGGCACGCCGGTCGCTCTGGGCGGGCCGCGTGGGCTCGAGGTGACGCGGACCCTGCCCAGCAGGCGCCGGCGGATGGTGGGAGCGTGGTGCTTCCTGGACGCGTACGGGCCGCAGCGGCTGGACGGGTCGCCGGGGATGCGGGTCGGTCCGCACCCGCACATCGGTTTGCAGACGGTGAGCTGGCTGGTCGCCGGGGAGATCGTGCATCGCGACAGTCTGGGCAGCCTGCAGGAGATCCGGCCGGGGCAGCTCAACCTGATGACGGCGGGGCACGGAATCTCCCACTCGGAGGAGACGCCGGCCACCCACAGTGGCGTGCTGCAGGGCGTACAGCTCTGGGTCGCCCTGCCGGGCGCCGACCGCGACGGGCCGCCGGCCTTCACTCACCACCCGCAGCTGCCGACGTTCGCCGACGGCGGCCTGACCGCGACCGTCCTGATGGGAGAGCTGGCGGGGGCGCTTTCTCCGGCCCGCTGCCACACGCCGCTGATGGGCGCGGAGCTCACCCTGGCGGCCGGCGGCCGGGCGGCCGTGCCGCTGCGGCCCGATTTCGAGTACGCCGTGCTGGTCGTCGACGGCGCTGCCACGGTGGCGGAGCTGCCCGTGCGGCCGGGTCCGCTCTACTACCTCGGCGAGGGCCGCTCCGAGCTGCGGCTGGCGGCCGGACCCGACACCCGGATGATGCTGCTGGGCGGCGAGCCGTTCCGGGAGCGGATCGTGATGTGGTGGAACTTCGTGGGGCGCGACCACGACGAGATCGTGGCGGCCCGACAGGCGTGGGAACAACGGGCGGGCGGCGGCCGCTTCGGCGCGGTCCACGGCTACGAGGGCCCCGACATCCCGGCGCCGCCGATGCCGATCACCCGGCTGGTGGCTCGGGGCCGTACCCGGTGAGCCAGGGAGATCCAATACGGAGGAGTTGCGCAAACTCGGCTTGACGCTGGTCGCGGGCGAGCGGATCGTCAGAGGGGCAACCGTGCACACGGGCTGAAGGAGTGCGCCGTGAGCCTGCTCGACGTGGGGAAACTCGCCCTCATCACCGTCACGCCGACCCTGATCGGCGCCGCCATCGTCTATTCACCCCGCTGGTGCGCCGCGGTGGCCGAGGCCTGGTCCCGCCGGACCGCCGAACAGCCGCGGCCCCTCGGACCGCCGATCGAACAGCTCGCCGCCGACCTGCGCCGGCTTCTGCGGCTGCACGAGGAACTGACCCGCTCGGCCCACATGGCACTGCTGGCCCATCGCCTGTGGGCTGTCGAGGCGGCGATCGGCGCGCGCGCGGTCGAGGCGGCCCGGGCGCTGGACGTGCCGCACCGCGCGCCGGGACAGCTCGAGATACTGACCCGGGCGGAACTGACGCAGTTGCTGCTCGACCTGTCACGCGCGGGGTTGATGCTGCCGACGCCGGTGGCACCGTTCACCAAGGACGGACGGCTCTGAGCGGAGGCCGGCCGTGACCTCTGGACCCGCATGATCCACCGTCATCCGTGACCGGACGGAGACAACGGTCGCGCCATTCTTCGCCGCATTCGTGAGACGGCCATGAAGAATGGCTTAAATTCCGTAGCCTGACATGTTCCGGAAACAACGAGGGTGGTTCATGTATCGGGCACCCGCCTCCGCCGGCGCGGTCACTTTCCGTCGATGGGCCGAAAAACTTCCGGGCACCGGCCCGCGGCGCTGAACCACTCGGCGTTCGCGTCCGTACTGTCTGTCGATGGACCACACCCGGCGGGCCGCGGCACCGGGACGACTCCGGGCGTCAGGGCGCCCGCGGGCCGGCTGAACGACCTCCGCGGGCGGTGGCGCGCTACCCGAATCCGTGGTTAACCTTCCCACTCGTACCGCGGGGAGGGGTCCTACCGGACGCGGGACGCGGACGCGAGGACGGGGGGACGGATGCGGCAGCGGGCCGGCTCGGCGCAGCCAGTGTCATGCCCCGCCGCGACTCGTCCCGGGGTGACCCGATGAGTTTCGAGGACGACGAGTACTGGGAGTCCGAGTACGACGACGACCCGAAACGGCCGTACGCGGACACCACCGCGACCGCCCGGGATCCGTACGCGGATGCCGTCGCCGCCCGCTGGGGCGCCGATACCCGCCGGCCCCCGGTACGCGCCCGATACGTCGACGAGGACGACGTCGACGAGCGCCCGCAGTCGCACGCCCCGGCCGTATCGGCCGATCCGGGCATCGACGAGCTTGCCGAACGCCGCCGTCAGCGCCGGCAGGACGGCTACCAACGGTCACCGAATCGCGACACGCGCATCAAGCAGGCCTTCGACGATGAGCGCCCGAGCTGGCTCGACGACCCCGCTTTCGCCCCGGCGGACGTCGATGCGACCCCGGTCTCGCCGCCCGGCGCCGAGGGCTGGCAGCGGCGCAGCCTCGACTTCGACGAACTCGAGTACGACGACCGCGAGTTCGACGAGCGGGACTGGGAAGAGCAGCAGCGCTACACCGCCGCACGCCGCGCCCGCGTCGTGGAAACCTGGGACGAGGAGCCCGCAGACGAGCCGCGCCGGCGCGACCGCCGGGATGTGGCGCAGCCGGTCACCGGGCGGGCCCGGGTATCGCCGCCGACAACCCCGGTCCCGCCGCCCGCCGAGCCCGCGGAGGACCTCGTCGCCGAGGCCTACCAGCCCCGACGGCGGCCGGACTTCGATCCCCTGCTGGACGACCTGCGCGAGGAGGACCTGCTCCCGTACGAGCGGCCGGCCGATCGCGACCGCCGGGCGGTGCGGACGGGGTGGGACACGGCTGCCGCATCCGTACCCGAGGAGGAGCAGCGGATCGCCCGGGGCGAGCCGTGGTCCGGCCGGCCCGTCGCCGAGACGCCGCAACCGCAGGCCGTGGAGCCCGAGGCCGACAGCGGGCCGGACGAGACCGAGCCGCCGAAGGACGGCAAGGGTCCGCGGGTGCTGAGCAAGGCCCCGCCGCCGGTGGCGCCGCGCGTGGTCAGCAAGGCCAAGCCGCCGGCGACGCCGCGCGTGATCAAGAAGG
>Ga0307288_10000749_pt1 | contig 10704 bp, 8 predicted proteins | sample ER_DNA_142_FD_194469 | JGI IMG/M metagenome (GOLD analysis project Ga0307288, IMG submission 194469) | Bulk soil microbial communities from the East River watershed near Crested Butte, Colorado, United States - ER_DNA_142 | ecosystem: Environmental > Terrestrial > Soil > Floodplain | place: USA...
TCGGGACCCTTGAAGCCGAACGCGGCCACGTACGCGCGGGACGGCATCTCGACCTTGCCGACCATCATGTGGTCGAGCCCGTCGGAGACGACCTCCCACACCGTCTTCGAGCCGTCCAGGCCGGACCGGCTCTGGTCCACGTACGACAGCTTCACGGTCTCGCCGACCCGTACCTGGCCCTCGTCCGGCTGCTCGAGCCCGACGATGGTCTTGAAGAGCGTGGTCTTACCGACGCCGTTCGGGCCGATGATGCCGACGATGCCGTTGCGCGGCAGCGAGAACGACAGATGGTCGATGAGCACCCGGTCGTCGAAGCCCTTGACCAGGTCCTTGGTCTCGATCACCGTGTTGCCCAGGCGCGGGCCCGGCGGGATCTGGATCTCCTCGAAGTCCAGCTTGCGGGTCTTCTCCGCCTCGTTGGCCATCTCCTCGTAGCGGTCGAGGCGGGCCTTCGACTTGGTCTGCCGGGCCTTGGCGTTGGAGCGCACCCACTCGAGCTCGTTCTCGAGGCGCTTCTGCAGCTTCTGGTCCTTGCGGCCCTGCAGCTTCAGGCGGGCGGCCTTCTTGTCCAGGTAGGTCGAGTAGTTGCCCTCGTACGGGAACGCCCGGCCGCGGTCCAGCTCGAGGATCCAGGTGGCCACGTTGTCCAGGAAGTACCGGTCGTGGGTGATGGCGATGACCGTGCCGGCGTACTTGGCGAGGTGCTGCTCCAGCCACTGCACGCTCTCCGCGTCCAGGTGGTTGGTGGGCTCGTCGAGCAGCAGCAGGTCGGGCGCCTCGAGCAGCAGCTTGCAGAGCGCGACCCGGCGACGTTCGCCACCGGAGAGCTGGGTGACGTCGGCGTCCGGCGGCGGGCACCGCAGGGCGTCCATCGCGAGCTCGAGCTGCGAGTCGACGTCCCACGCGTTGGCGTGGTCGAGCTCCTCCTGGAGCTTGCCCATCTCCTCCATCAGCTCGTCGGTGTAGTCGGTGGCCATCTGCTCGGCGATCTTGTTGAACCGCTCGAGCTTGGCCTTGGTCTCCGCGACCGCCTCCTCGATGTTGCCGAGGACGGTCTTGGCGTCGTTGAGCGGGGGCTCCTGGGCGAGCATGCCGACGGAGTAGCCCGGCATGAGCCGCGCCTCGCCGTTGCTCACGGTGTCGACCCCTGCCATGATCTTCAACAGGCTGGACTTACCGGCGCCGTTCGGGCCCACCACACCGATCTTGACGCCGGGCAGGAAGTTGAGCGTCACATCGTCGAGCACGACTTTGTCGCCGTGCGCCTTGCGCGCCTTTTCCAGGACGTAGATGAACTGGGCCACGGTGCGGCCTACCTCCGAGATCGTGATTTCCGTTGCCGGAATGAAAGGACAATCTTTCCAGGTCCCTGCCGGCCACCTACAACAACCCCGGCCGGTCCGCCCGGATTCCCGCTCCGGATCACTCCGGCACCACGACCGAGGTCTGTCTCTGGCCCCTGATGACGACCTCGAGACGCTCCTCGTTCACCGAGAACGTGTTCCCGTCGGGGGCGGTGACGTGATAGTCGGTCTCACCCCGGACCACGTTCGGAAGGAACAGCGCGGTCTTTCCCTCGATCCACTTCTTCGCGTCACCACCGCGGTTGGCCTGGTAGAACAGCCTGCCGTCGGCATCCGTGCAGATCCACACCGTGGTGCCGGTACTGGCGGCCCGGACCCGCAGGACCTGGGTCATCGGCAGCTCGTAGCCCAGCTTGCGGGCGGTCTCGTGCATCTCGTCGGGGCACGCGACAGGTGCAACCGTCTGCTGGCTGGGTACATAGCCCGTCTGGTCCGCTGCGTGGGGCGAAGACTTGTGGCGAGATCCGAGCACCAGGCCTGCCGACATCCCGATGATGCTCAGCAGCACCGTGGCAATGACCACAGGAAACAACAGTGGCCGGCGCGGCGGGGGAAGATCATCGGACTGGCTCACCGGCCCAGGATGGCACCTTCCCGCCAGAGACGGTGCCGCGCGGCCGGACCATAGCAGGGTCCGCCCCGAGTCGCTACGCACAGTAGGCTCGGGGTCGGGAACCCGGCACGACCCCGGAGGTGCACTCAGCGTGGCCGAACGAAGCTCCTTCGTCGTAGTCGCCAACCGCCTGCCCGTCGACGAGGTGATGGTCGACGGCGAGCGGCAATGGCGCCCGAGCCCGGGCGGGCTCGTCACCGCCCTGCATCCGGTGCTCACCGAGCACCAGGGCACCTGGATCGGGTGGGCGGGCGGCGACGGGGAGGCGCCCGAGCCGTTCGAGCTCGAGGGCATCAAGATCCACCCGGTGCCGCTGAGCGCCGAGGAGCTCGAGCGCTACTACGAGGGCCAGTCCAACGCGACCATCTGGCCGCTCTACCACGACGCCGTCGAGACACCCGTCTACCGGCGGCGCTGGCGCGAGGCGTACCGGATCGTCAATCAGCGGTTCGCCAAGGCCGCAGCGGACGTCGCCGAGCAGGGCGCGACCGTCTGGGTGCAGGACTACCAGCTCCAGCTGGTGCCGGCGATGCTCCGGGAGATGCGTCCCGACCTGCGGATCGGCTTCTTCCTGCACATCCCGTTCCCGCCGATTGAGCTGTTCATGCAGATGCCGTTCCGCGCCGAGGTCCTGCGCGGGCTGCTCGGCGCCGACCTGGTCGGCTTCCAGCAGCGGCTGGCGGCACAGAACTTCGTCCGGCTCGCGCGGCATCTGCTGGGACTGCGCTACGAGGGCCAGTCGATCCAGGTCGACGGCCGCAAGGTCAAGGCCGGGGCGTTTCCGATCAGCATCGACACCGCGGACATGGAGCGCATGGCGGCGGACCCGGCCGTCCAGGCCCGCGCCAAGCAGATCCGCGCCGAGCTCGGCGACCCGGAGACCGTGATCCTCGGCGTCGACCGGCTGGACTACACCAAGGGCATCGAGCTTCGCCTGAAGGCGTTCCGCGAGCTGCTGGCCGACGGCAAGCTCAAGGTGCCCGACGCGGTGATGGTGCAGGTCGCGACCCCGAGCCGGGAACGCGTCGAGCACTACCAGGCGCTACGGGTCAAGGTGGAGCGCGAGGTCGGCCGGATCAACGGCGAGTTCGGCCGGGTCGGCGTGCCGGCCGTGCACTACCTGCACCAGTCGTACAGCAAGACCGAGCTGGCGGCGCTCTACGTCGCCGCCGACGTCATGATGGTGACGCCGCTCCGCGACGGCATGAACCTGGTCGCCAAGGAGTACGTCGCCTGCCGCGGCAACGGCGGCGGAGCCCTGGTGCTCAGCGAGTTCGCCGGGGCGGCCACCGAGCTGCGCCAGGCGTTCCTGTGCAACCCGCACGACCCGGACGGCGTCAAGGACGCGCTGCTGCGCGCGGTCGGCGCCGAGCAGGGCGAGCTCAAGCGCCGGATGCGCGTCATGCAGCGGCACCTGCGGACCCACGACGTCGCGGAATGGGCCCGCACGTTCCTCAACGAGCTCGGCGTGCGGGACACCGAGCCGGCGCCCGAGGAGAGCTAGAGAAAGAGGCAGAACGGATGGCCGTCCGGGTCGAGGTAGACCCGGACGTCGTCCTGCGGCTGGAAGTCGGCCTTGGCGGCCCCGGCCTTCTCGGCGTGGGCCGCGGCCGCCTCCAGATCCTCGACGTGGATGTCCAGGTGCACCTTCATCTGCGGGTCGCCCGGCCCGGCGGGCCAGACCGGGCGCACGTACGCCGGGTCGGTCTGGAACGACAGTCCCGGCCCGCCGTTCGGCGCGCCGAGCTTGACCCATCCCGGCTCGTCCTGGACCACGCTCCAGCCCAGCAGTCGGTGATAGAAGCCGGCCAATTCCTGCGCGTCCGGCGAATCGAGCACGATCCCGGACAATGTCATATGCGGTCGCTCGCTCATGTCCCTCCGTTACCCAGCACTCACAGAGCTATCCACCCGACCCGCCGTCACCGAGCACGGACACCACATCGCCGATCACCACGACCGCCGGCGGCCTGATGCCGGCCCCGGCGGCGGCCGCGGCGACCTCACCCAGCGTGCTGCGCAGCACCCGCTGCGCGGCGGTCGAACCCTCCTGCACGACCGCGGCCGCGGTCTGCGGGGCGCGGCCCTCGGCCACCAGCCGGGCGGCGATCTTCGGCAGGTTCTTCAGGCCCATGAGCACGACCAGGGTGCCGCGCAGCCGCGCCAGCGCCGCCCAGTCGACCAGCGACTCGGGGCTGTCCGGGGGCACGTGCCCGGAGACGACCGTGAACTCGTGGGCGACGCCGCGGTGGGTGACGGGGATGCCGGCCAGCGCGGGCGCGGCGATCGAGCTGGTCACCCCGGGGACCACGAGCACCGGTACGCCCGCCCGGGCGCAAGCCACGACCTCCTCACCGCCGCGGCCGAAGACGAACGGGTCGCCGCCCTTGAGCCGTACCACGAAGGCGCCGGCCCGGGCCCGCTCCACGATGACCCGGTTGATCTCCTCCTGCGCCACCGAGGCGCCGTACGGGATCTTGGCCGCGTCGACGAGTTCCACGTCCGGCCGCAACTCGTCCAGCAGCATGCCGGGGACGAGCCGGTCGGCCACCACCACGTCGGCGCGGGCCAGCAGCCGGCGGCCCTTGACCGTGATGAGCTCCGGGTCGCCGGGCCCGCTGCCGACGAGGGCGACCTGGCCGCGCAGGGGCTCCCGCTGCCGCTGCGGCGTCTCCTCGAGAGCCGCGGCGATGAGGTCACGCACCGCCCGGGCACGCTTGCGGTCGCCGCCGTCGGTGACCGCCACGGTGACCTCGTCGTGCCGGGTCACCGCCGGGGTCCAGGCGGTCGCGGCGTCGCGGTCGTCCGCCCGTACGCAGAACACGCCTCGCGCCTCGGCGGCCACGCTGACCTCGGCCGCTGCCGCCGGGTCGTCGACGGCCACCTGCACCAGCCAGGCTCCGTCCACGTCGGACGCCACGAAGCGCCGCTCCTGCCAGGTCAGCCGCCCGGCCCCCACGTACGCGTGCAGGGCCGGGGTCAGCTCGGGCGACACGACGTCGACCCGGGCGCCGGCGGCGAGCAGGGCCGGCATCCGCCGGGTCGCCACCGCGCCTCCACCGACGACCAGCACCCGCCGGCCGTCGAGCTTGAGCGCCAGGGGATAGAGGTTCACTTCTCCGAGACTCCCGCCGAGTCGAAGGTCGCCACGTCGTGCAGGACCCGGACCGCGCCGGCCACGATCGGCAGAGCCAGCGCCGCGCCGGAGCCCTCGCCCAGCCGCATGCCCAGCTCCAGCAGCGGCGTGAGCCCCAGGTGGGCCAGCGCCACGGCCGCGCCGGGCTCGACCGAGCGATGCCCGGCGACCATCGCGACGACCGAGTCGGGGGCGAACGCCGCGGCGACGACGGCGGCGGCGCCCGCGATGACCCCGTCGATGATCACCGGGACCCGGCGCTCGGCCGCGCCGAGGATGAAGCCGGCGAGCGCGGCGTGCTCGAGACCGCCGAGCGCGGCCAGGGTGGCCAGCGGCTGCCGTGGGTCGGGCGCGTGCCGGACCAGCGCGCCGGCGACGACCGCGACCTTGCGGGCGTGGGTCTCGTCGTCGATCCCGGTCCCCCGGCCGGTGACCGCCGCCGCGTCCGCGCCGGTGAACGCGGCGAGCAGCGCCGCGGCGGGCGTCGTGTTGGCAATGCCCATGTCGCCGGTGATCAGACACCGTGCCCCGCCGTCGACCAGCGCGCCGGCCACCGAGATCCCCACCTCCAGCGCCGCGCGGGCCTCGTCGAGGGTCATCGCGGGCTCGACCGCCAGATCGCGGGTGCCCCGGCGGATGTTCGCGTCGAGCAGGGTGTCCCCGCCGTGCAGCGGGATCGCGACGCCGACATCCACGACCATCAGCGAGGCGCCGACCTGGCGGGCGAACGCGTTGATCACCGCGCCGCCGGCCACGAAGTTCGCCACCATCTGCGCGGTGACCTCCTGCGGCCAGGGCGTGACGCCCTGAGCGTGCACGCCGTGGTCCCCGGCGAAGACGGCGATCGCGGCCGGTTCCGGCAGCGGCGGCGGGCAGCTGCCGGCCAGCCCCGCCAGGCGCACGGACAGATCCTCGAGCGCGCCCAGTGAGCCGGCCGGCTTCGTCAGCCGCGCCTGCAGGTCACGGGCGGCGGCCATGGCGGGCTCGTCGGCGGGACCGAGCGCGGCGAGGGTGGTCTCCAGGGTCACTGTCGCTCCTTCAACACATCCGTCAGGGTCGCAAGAAACGTGTCCGTGGTGGCAGTGTCGCGCACCGCGATCCGCAGCCAGTCGGCGCCCAGCCCCGGAAATGTGTCGCCGCGCCGCACCGCGTACCCGCGTCTGCGCAGTTCAAGGCGCACCTGGTCGGCGCCGGGGAGGCGGACCGCGACGAACGCGCTGGCTGCCGGGCCCGCAACAGTGACGTCCGGCACGCCGGCCAGGCCGGCCACCAGGTGGTCGCGTTCGGCGGCCAGCCGGGCGGCGATCTCGCGTTCGGCGGCGACGGCGACCGGGCTCGCGCAGGCGGTGGCGGCGGCGAGCGCCGGGGTCGAGACGGCCCAGAGCGGTTGCGCGGTGGCCAGCCGGGCGAGCAGGTCGGCCGGGCCGAGCGCGTAGCCGATCCGCAGCCCGGCCAGCCCCCAGGTCTTGGTCAGGCTGCGCAGCACGATGAGGCCGGGCAGATCGCGGCGGGCGGCCAGCGACTCGGGCTCGCCGCTCACCCCCGGCCGGTAGGTGGTGTCGGCGAACGCCTCATCCACGACCAGCACCCGCCCGGGCCGGGCCAGTGCCGCCACGTCGACGGCCGGATGCAGCACCGACGTCGGGTTGGTGGGATTACCGACGAAGACCAGGTCGGCGTCCGCCGGCACCAGCGCCGGATCGAGCCGGAAGCCGTCCGCCTCCCGCAGCAACACCCGCTCGACCGAGTGGCCGGCGTTGCGCAGCGCGGCCTCCGGCTCGGTGAACTGCGGGTGCACCACGACCGGGCGGCGCGCGTCCCGCAGGGTCTGGGCGATCAGCACGAAGGCCTGGGCGGCACCCGCGGTGAGCAGCACCTCGGCCGGATCGCGGCGGTGCCGGGCCGCGACGGCGGCGGTCGCCTCGCCGTCCCGGGGGTACGCCGCCAGCTCCGTCAGGGCCGCCCGGATCGGCTCGGCCAGCCACTGCGGCATGGGCTGGCGCCGCACGTTGACGGCCAGGTCGACCAGCCCGGGAGCCACCTCTGCGTCGCCGTGGTGGTGCAGGCCTGCCTCTCCGGGGCTCCCCTTCGCGGCATCGCGACGAGGCACGTCGGCCTCGCCGGGACGTCCCTTCGCGGCATCGCGACGAGGCACGTCGGCCTCCCCGGCGGTGGGGGGCGGCGGAGGGACAGCGGGAGAGGTCACGCGGCCCAGCATGCCGGACGTGATCCGACCGGTTACTTCGGCCTTTCCATCGGGACATGGCGGGATTTGTCATACCTTCGAGGAGTGACGAAGACCGGACTCGAGAACGCTGGACGGATCGCGCCGCTCATCCGAGCCGGGCTCATCGCCGGTCTGGTGGTCGCCGGTCTGATCTTCCCGCTGGCGGCGCTCGCGGGCGTCGGCGCCATGGCCGGCGCCGGGGCGCTGCAGAAGATGCCGGAGGGACTCACCGAGGTGCCGTCGGCGCAGACCACCTATGTGTACGCCAACGACGGCAAGACGCTGCTCACCACGTTCTACGAGGAGCACCGCAGGCCTACGAAGATCGCGGACATGTCGCCGTACATCACCCGGGCGATCGTGGCGTCCGAGGACACCCGGTTCTACGAGCACAACGGCGTCGACGCCAAGGGCGTGGTCCGGGCCTTCGTCGCGAACCAGCAGGCCGGCGGCGTCTCGCAGGGCGCCTCGACGCTGACCATGCAGTACGTGCGGATGGCGCTCCGCGACGGCGCGAAGACCCCGAAGGAAGCGCTCGAGGCCACCGAGCAGACCACCGCCCGCAAGTTGCGGGAGATGCGCCTGGCCATCGAGCTGGAGAAGCGCATCTCGAAGGCGGACATCCTCGAGCGCTACCTCAACTCGGCGTACTTCGGGCACCGCGCGTACGGCATCTTCGCCGCCGCCGAGGTCTTCTTCTCCAAGACGCCGAAGAACCTGTCGCTGACCGAGGCGGCGCTGCTCGCCGGGCTGGTCAAGGCGCCGTCGGCGTACGACCCTGCGACCAACGACCAGACCGCGGCGACCGAGCGGCGCAACTACGTGATCGACCAGATGCTCAAGATCAAGTCGATCACCCCGGCCCAGGCGGCGTCGGCGAAGAAGTCCAAGATCAAGCTCGAGCTGACCACCCCGCCCAACGACTGCGTCTCCGTATCGAGAAAGCACAACGACTGGGGCTTCTTCTGCGACTACCTGCGCAACTGGTGGCTGGAACAGCCGGCCTTCGGCGACACGCCGCAGCAACGCCTGGAGAACCTGCGCCGCGGCGGCTACAAGGTGGTCACCACCATCGATCCGAAGATTCAGAAATCGGCGATGGAGCACATCCTGGCCAAGGAGCAGAAGAGGAGCGTCTACGCGCACGGCGAGGTCGTGATCGAGCCGGGCACCGGCCGCATCAAGGCGATGGCGGTGAACCGCAAGTACTCGCTCGATCAGGAGCACAACGGTGAGCACAGCGACCGGCGCAGGCGCCAGGACTTCAAGGGCAACTACCCGAACACGGTGAATCCCCTGCTCGGCGGCGGCAACATGGCGGGCTACCAGGCCGGCTCGACGTTCAAGATCTTCACGATGCTGGCGGCCCTGGACGAGGGCATGCCGCTGGATACGGCAATCGATGCCCCGCCGCGCTACGTGTCGAAGTACATCACCGCGCCCGGCCCGGCGACCTGCGGCGTCAACTGGTGTCCGCGGAACTCCACCGCCCAGATGACCGGACGGCAGACCATGTGGAGCGGCTTCGGCAAGTCGGTGAACACGTACTTCGTGCAGCTCGAGGAGAAGGTGGGCGCGGAGAAGGCGGTCCGGATGGCCGAGCGGCTGGGCATGAAGTGGCATACGGAGGTGGACCGCATGCTGGCCGGGCCGGATCACGCGGACGGCTGGGGCGCCTTCACGCTGGGCGTCAGCGACGCGACGCCGATCGAGATGGCGAATGTCTTCGCGACCCTGGCGGCCGAGGGGAGGTACTGCGAGCCGCTCCCGGTGCGACTGATCAACACCCGGGACGGGACGTCGCTGTCGTACCAGGGCAAGAAGGTCGCGGGACCCCGCTGCCACCAGGCCCTGCGCCCCGAGGTGGCGCAGGCGGCGACGGACGCGGCTCGCTGCGTCACCGGCTACGGCGCGGCGCTGGGCAGCTGCGGCGGCTGGGAGACCTCGCCGATGGTGCACGCGATCATGAACCGGCCGGTCGCCGGCAAGAGCGGCACGACGGACAGCAACCGCACTGCCTGGTTCTGCGGCTTCACACCCCAGCTCGCGGCCGCGGCCTTCGTGGCTGACCCGGACAACCCGGAGAACACCGTGGGCAAGAGCCGGGGCACGATCTCGAAGTACACCGTGGCGGAGACGCTCAAGGATGCGCTGGAGTGGCAGCCGGAGTTGGACTTCACTCCCCCGCCGTACGAGATGGCCCACGACTCCTGGTAGGTGGTGGGCTGGATCTCACGCTCCGTCCGCCGGCTGGATATCGCCGCCGCTGAGCGGGCTCGATCGTCAGCGGGCCGGCGGGCGCCACCGGGGGTCGCGGCCGGCCAGGGCCACCGCCTGGTCGAGCAGGTCGGCCTCGTCCTCGGCCGACACGGCCCGGCCGAAGGATCCGGCTGTGCCGCCCGGCGCCCCCCGGGAGAGGAACTCGATCAGCGGCTCGAGCAACCGGGGATCCGCGGCGAACTCCTGACCGGTCGCCCGGGCCAGATCCCAGCCGTGCATGATCAATTCATTGACCGCCGCCGTGCCGAGCTCGACGGCAGGCATGGTGACGCCGCCGGCCTGGGCGGTGCCCTCCCACGCTGCCGGCACGCGCCAGGAGTCCGCCAGATCCTCCAGGATGACCGGAAGGCGGCTGCGCCACTGCGGGGAGAGATTGGCCGCCGAGGGCCGGGGCAGGACGGAGCCGGTGCCCGGCGCGTCGGTCCTCTTCTGCGCCGCCCGGGTGAACGCCCGGGCCAGGCCGATCAGGTGATCGAGGAGGTCGCCGACCGTCCAGCCGGGACACGGCGTGGGCCTGCCCAGATGATCGTCGGGAATGCCGAGTAGCAGAGCACGCAGCTGGCGGACCGGCGGGGCGAAGTCCAGCGGGACACGGTCGGCCACGGCGGCGCTCCCTTCTCGTGGAACACCCTCACCGTACGGCCGTGGTGCGACATCGGCAGGGACGCGCCATCGACATCCGCCGCTCGGCAAACCGGTTCGGCGTGCGGTCAGAAGCTCTTTGTCAGTCCTGCGGCGGCGTCAGGCCGGAGAGGGAGAGGGTCTGCTCCCCGGCGTCCTCGTCCGGCGCCGGGCCGGCCACCGCGGCCTCGGCCGGCGTCAGCATCGCCGCCACCACGCGACGGGCTATCTCAGGCGCACCCGCCCAGTGCAACCCCAGCTGGGACGCGTGAACCTGACGCCAGACGAAGCCCTCCGGGTTGCCGCCCGCCCAGGTCCAGGCCGGGACCTGGCCGGCGCGGGGCGTGACGATCGCCCGGTGCTGCTTGTACCCCGTGATCCGGGCGCCGGCCGGGGCCAGCGGCGAGGTCGCCGGGGCGGTCGCCTCCCGGTATCCCGCGATCGTCGCGCCCGCCGTCTGCGC
>Ga0307288_10000751_pt1 | contig 10693 bp, 8 predicted proteins | sample ER_DNA_142_FD_194469 | JGI IMG/M metagenome (GOLD analysis project Ga0307288, IMG submission 194469) | Bulk soil microbial communities from the East River watershed near Crested Butte, Colorado, United States - ER_DNA_142 | ecosystem: Environmental > Terrestrial > Soil > Floodplain | place: USA...
CGGGCCGACCGGTCCGGCGGCCGCACCGCGGCGGCTGGTGCAGGCCGCGGAGGTGCTGCTCGTCGCGGTGGCCCTGGCCATCCCGGCGGCTCTGGTCGCGGACGTGGCGCCGTGGTGGCGGGCCGGGCGGCCCGGCATCGTCTTCGCCGCGCTGACCTTCGCCCTGATGGTGATCGGTACGGCCGCCGTCCGGCTCGCGCCGCGGTATCCGCGCACCCTGTGGCCGCTCGGCATGGTCAGCGCCACCGCCGCCGCCGTGGTCGGCATCGACCTGCTCACCGGCGCTCAGCTGCAGCTCAACGGCGTCGCCGGGTACTCGGCGATCGAAGGGTCGCGGTATTCCGGGGTCGGCAGCGTCGGGCTGGGCGTCTTCGTGGCCGGCATGCTGTTCCTCGCCGGTTGCGTGGCGCAGTGGGTGCGCCGGCCCTGGCGGCCCGTCGTGGTCGTGGTGATCGGCGGCCTCGCGGTGGTCATGGTGGGCAGCCCGTACCTGGGCGCGGATCCGGTCGGGGCGATCGCCGTCACCGCCGGGGTGTGTGTGGCGGCTGCGATCAGCACCGGGGGCTGGCTGACGTTCCCGCGCTTCGCCTGGGCGGCGCTCGCCGGTCTCGCGGTCACCATCGGCTTCGCCGTGCTCGACCTGCGCCGGCCGGAGCTCGAGCAGGGCAGCCTGGGCCGGGCGCTGACCGCGCTCGGCGAGGGTACGGCGGGCCCGGCCATCCAGCGCGCCGCCACCTCCAACGGCCACGCCCTGGACAGCCCGCTCACGCTGCTCGCGCTCATCGGCGTCCTCATGCTCGCCTTCAGCCAGTTCTCGCCGTGGGGCGGGCTCAACCGGGTCTTCGGCCTGCATCCGGCGCTGCGGGCCGCGCTGGCCGGCACCACCGTCGCCACGATGATCGCCGGGGTGCTCGGCGGGTCCGCCTTCGCGGTGGCGGGCGCGGCCGCGGCCGTGGCCGTGCCGGTGGCGGTGCTGACCACGCTACGGGTGCTGGGTCACGCCGCCGACCGCACCCGGCCGGACGGCGGCACCGACGGCCCGGGAGGCCCCGGACGGTCGATGCGGCCCGGCGCGGCCGTGCCCGACCGGGGGGACGAATCCGACTCCACGGACATGACTGTGCGTCAGGCCTGACCGGAACACGCGTGACGACCAGCCCGAACGTGCGTGCCGTTGCGATGGTGTTACCGTGGAATCCCGTGGATGGCGCGATCTTCTGATGGCTCTCCGGCCGTTGACATCGCTGCCCGTCTGCACGACCGTCACAGACGACCACGGGAGCAGGCCTTGTCACCAACTGTGCGCGAGACGCGGCACATCTTCGTCACCGGGGGCGTCGCCTCCTCGCTGGGCAAGGGCCTCACCGCCTCCAGCCTCGGCAATCTGCTGACCGCTCGGGGACTGCGGGTCGTCATGCAGAAGCTCGACCCCTACCTCAACGTCGATCCGGGCACGATGAACCCGTTCCAGCACGGCGAGGTCTTCGTGACCGAGGACGGCGCGGAGACGGACCTCGACGTCGGGCACTACGAGCGGTTCCTGGACCGGGCGCTGTCGGCGAAGGCGAACGTCACCACCGGCCAGATCTACTCGGCCGTCATCGCCAAGGAGCGCCGCGGCGAGTATCTCGGCGACACCGTGCAGGTCATCCCGCACGTGACCAACGAGATCAAGGAGCGCATCTTCGCGATGGCCGCTCCCGACGAGTACGGCCGCACCCCGGACGTCGTGATCACCGAGGTCGGCGGCACCGTCGGTGACATGGAGTCGCTGCCGTTCCTCGAGGCGATCCGCCAGGTGCGCCACGAGATCGGCCGCGACCACGTCTTCTACCTGCACGTCTCGCTGGTGCCGTACCTGGCGCCGTCGGGCGAGCTGAAGACCAAGCCGACCCAGCACTCGGTGGCCACCCTGCGCAACATCGGTATCCAGCCGGACGCGCTGGTGTGCCGCAGCGACCGGGAGATCCCCGAGAAGCTCAAGCACAAGCTGTCGCTGTACTGCGACGTCGACCGCGAGGCCGTGGTGGCCTGCCCGGACGCGCCCAGCATCTACGACATTCCCAAGGTGCTGCACCGCGAGGGGCTGGACGCGTACGTGGTGCGCCGGCTCGGGCTGTCGTTCCGGGATGTGGACTGGTCGAGCTGGGACGACCTGCTGGAGCGGGTGCACCACCCGCGCCGCACGATCACCGTGGGCCTGGTCGGCAAGTACGTCGATATGCCCGACGCGTACCTGTCGGTGAGCGAGGCGATCCGCGCGGCCGGCTTCGCCAACCACGCCCGGGTGCAGCTGCGCTGGGTGCCCAGCGACGACTGCGACACCCCCGCCGGCGCCGCCTCCGCCCTCAAGGGCGTCGACGGCATCGTCATCCCGGGCGGCTTCGGCATCCGCGGCATCGAAGGCAAGATCAACACCTCCCGGCACGCGCGGGAGAACGGCATCCCGATCCTGGGGCTGTGCCTGGGCCTGCAGTGCATGACCATCGATGCCGCCCGCCACCTGGCCGGTCTCGAGGGCGCCAACTCGCTGGAGTTCGACGAGCAGGCCCCGCACCCGGTGATCTCCACCATGGCCGACCAGGAGGACATCGTCGCGGGCAAGGGCGACCTGGGCGGCACCATGCGCCTGGGCGCGTACCCGGCGGCGCTGGCGGAGGGCTCGGTGGTGGCCGAGGCGTACGAGAGCACGGAGATCTCCGAGCGGCACCGGCACCGGTACGAGGTCAACAACGCGTACCGCGCCCGGCTGTCCGAGGCGGGCCTGCGGTTCTCCGGCACCTCGCCCGACGGGCGCCTGGTGGAGTTCATCGAGCTGGACCGCGAGACGCACCCCTTCTTCGTGGCCACCCAGGCGCACCCGGAGCTGAAGAGCCGCCCGACCCGGGCGCACCCGCTGTTCGCGGCGTTCGTCAAGGCCGCGGTGCAGTACGCGGCCGCCGACGAGCTCCCGGTCGAGGTCGCCGACGGTCGCCGGGCGGACAAGTCCGCGGTCGCCGCGTCATGACCGCCTTCGCGCACGAGACCCTGTCGCGCACCGAGCGCTACGCCGGTCCCATCTTCACGGTCTACTCCGACCAGGTCACCATGTCCGGCGGCGGCACCGCCGCCCGCGACGTGGTGGTCAACAAGAACGCGGTGGTCGTGGTCGCGCTGGACGAGGTCGACCGGGTGGTGCTGATCAGGCAGTACCGGCACGCGGTCGGCAAGCGGCTCTGGGAGCTGCCGGCCGGGCTGTGCGACGTCGACGGCGAGGACCTGGTGGTCACCGCCGCCCGGGAGCTCGCCGAGGAGGCGGATCTCGGTGCGGCCCGCTTCGACCTGCTGGTGGACCTGCACCCGTCGCCGGGCTTCAGCGCCGAGAAGGTGCGCATCTTCCTGGCCCGGGAGCTCACCGCGGTGCCGGAGGACGCCCGGCACGAGCGCACCGACGAGGAGGCCGATCTGGAGATCGTCTGGCGCGACCTCGACGAGGCGGTCGCGATGGTGCTGCGCGGCGAGATCACCAACGCCGCCGCGGTGAGCGGCCTGCTGGCCGCCGCCCGCGCCCGCGAAGACGGCTGGGCGACGCTGCGCCCGGTCGACACCCCGCCGATCTGAGCAGCACCGGTACGCCGCGGGGGCGTACCGGGTGGGCATCACCCCGCCCGTTTCTTGATCTTCGGGTAACCGGGCGGCAGTATCTTCCACTTGGTGGGACGGTAACCTGCGAAGCAGCCCGTCTCGGGTAAGAGCCATCGACGTCTCTCCCGGAAAGGACGGTGTCGACTCATGAAGGTCGGCATTCCGAGCGAAGTCAAGAACAACGAGTTCCGGGTCGCGATCACCCCTGCGGGGGTCTTCGAGCTGAACCGGGCCGGGCACCAGGTGTTCGTGCAGGCCGGCGCCGGCGCCGGTTCCTCCATCACCGACGCCGACTACGTCGCCGCCGGCGCCACGATCCTGGACGGCCCGGACGACGTGTGGGCCACCGGGGACCTGATCCTCAAGGTCAAGGAGCCGATCGCCGAGGAGTACGGCCGGATGCGCGAGGGCCAGGTGCTGTTCACGTACCTGCACCTGGCCGCGTCCAAGGAGTGCACCGACGCGCTGATCGACCGCAAGGTCACCGCCATCGCCTACGAGACCGTCGAGCTGCCCGACCGCTCGCTGCCGCTGCTCGCGCCGATGTCCGAGGTCGCCGGGCGGCTCGCCCCGCAGGTGGGCTCCTATCACCTGATGCGCTCCGGCGGCGGCCGTGGCGTGCTCATGGGCGGGGTCCCCGGGGTGTACGCGGCCAAGGTCGTGGTCATCGGCGCCGGCGTGTCGGGCATGAACGCCGCCGCCATCGCGCTGGGCATGCAGGCCGAGGTGCTGGTGCTGGACAAGAACATCGCCCGGCTGCGCGCGGCCGACGCCGACTACCGGGGGCACCTGCAGACCATCGCGTCGAACGCGTACGAGATCGAGAAGGCCGTCATCGACGCCGACCTGGTCATCGGCGCGGTGCTGGTGCCCGGCGCGAAGGCCCCCAACCTGATCTCCAACGAGCTGGTCTCCCGGATGAAACCGGGCAGCGTGCTCGTCGACATCGCCATCGACCAGGGCGGCTGCTTCGAGGACTCGCGGCCCACCACGCACGCCGACCCGGTGTACCGGGTGCACGAGTCGATGTTCTACTGCGTGGCGAACATGCCCGGCGCGGTGCCGCACACCAGCACGTACGCGCTGACCAACGTCACCCTGCCGTACGCGCTGGAACTGGCCAACCGCGGCTGGCGCGACGCCGTCAAGGCCGACCCCGCGCTGGCGCTGGGCCTCAACACGCACGCCGGTCACGTCACCTACGGCCCGGTCGCCGAGGCGCACGGCATGCAGGCGCTGGCCCTGCAGGAGGTCCTCAGCTGAGCTCAGCGCCGTTGCTACGGGCGGTGCAGACCTACCTGGACCACCTCTCGGTCGAACGTGGACTGTCCCGCAACACGCTGGCCTCGTACCGCCGGGATCTGGGCAGGTATCTGCAGAGCCTGACCGCGGCCGGCGTCGGCGAACTCGCCGACGTCACCGCGGCCCAGGTCGCCGGTCACCTCGCCGAGCTGCGCGCGGGGTCGCCCGAGCATCCGGCGCTGTCGGCCGCGTCGGCGGCGCGGGCGGTGAGCGCGGTACGGGGCCTGCACCGCTTCGCCGCCCGCGAGGGGATCGTGGCGCACGACGTCAGCCGCGAGGTCAAGCCGCCGGCCCCGCCGAAACGCCTGCCCAAGGCCCTCGACGTCGACCAGGTCGGCCGGCTGCTCGCGGTGCCCGGCTCGCTGCGTGACACCGCGCTGCTGGAGTTCCTCTACGGCACGGGCGCGCGGATCTCCGAGGCGGTCGGCCTGGCGATCGACGACCTCGACCTGGCCGGCGCGGCGGTCACTCTGCACGGCAAGGGCGGCCGGACCCGGCTGGTCCCGCTGGGCCGGTACGCCCGTGCCGCCCTGGAGGCCTACCTGGTGCGGGGCCGTCCCGAGCTGGCGGCCAAGGGGCGCGGCACGCCGGCGGTGTTCCTGAACGCCCGTGGGGGACCGCTGTCGCGGCAGAGCGCCTGGACCATCCTGCACCGGGCCGCGGCCGCCGCCGGGCTGCCCGTGGACGGCCCGCACGCCGTGTCCCCGCACACACTGCGGCACTCGTACGCGACCCATCTGCTCGACGGCGGCGCCGACGTACGCGTCGTGCAGGAGCTGCTCGGGCACGCCTCGGTGACGACCACGCAGGTCTACACGCTGGTGACAGTGGACCGGCTCCGCGAGGTGTACGCGACCTCGCACCCGCGCGCTCGTTAGACGGTGAGCGTCAGTCCCTGCGACACGCCGAACGGCTGACCCCGGTCGGGCGGCCTTCGTGGCGTACAGTCGGGCATCGGCTCCGGCTGCGGGTCGAGAGGGGGCTGGAGACATGAGCGGAAATCATGATCGCGCTGAGGCGTGGACCGCTGCCATGCGCGACCAGCAGAGCTCCCTGGACCTGGGCGCCGACCTCGGCCCGGCCGACCCGACGGCGTACACGATGCGCCGCCCGATCCCCGAGCCCATGCCGACCGACCGGCACGGCCCGGCCCGGATCATCGCCCTCGCCAACCAGAAGGGCGGCGTCGGCAAGACCACCACGACCATCAACCTGGGCGCCGCCCTCGCCGAGTACGGCCGCAAGGTCCTGCTGGTCGACTTCGACCCGCAGGGCGCCTGCTCGGTCGGCCTCGGCGTCAACCCGCACAACCTCGACCTGAGCATCTACAACCTGCTCATGCAGGACGACGTCACCGCCGAGGACGTCATCATCAAGACCGACGTGGCCGGCCTGCACCTGCTGCCGGCCAACATCGACCTGTCGGCCGCCGAGATCCAGCTGGTCAACGAGGTCGCCCGGGAGATGGCCCTGGCGCGGGTGCTGCGCACCGTGCGCAAGGAGTACGACTTCATCCTGATCGACTGCCAGCCCTCGCTGGGCCTGCTGGCGATCAACGCGCTGACCATCGCGCACGGCGTGCTCATCCCGCTGGAGTGCGAGTTCTTCAGCCTGCGCGGCGTGGCCCTGCTGCTGGACACGATCGACAAGGTCCGCGAGCGGCTGAACTTCGACCTGGAGCTCGAGGGCATCCTGGCCACCATGTACGACAGCCGCACCACGCACTGCCGCCAGGTGCTGCAGCGGGTGGTGGAGGCGTTCGGCGACAAGGTGTACCAGACGGTGATCACCAAGACGGTCAAGTTCCCGGAGTCCACGGTGGCCGGCGCGCCGATCACCAGCCTGGACCCGGCCTCGTCCGGTGCCCGCAACTACCGCCAGCTCGCCCGCGAGGTCATCGCCGCCAAGGCGGAACGGGGCTGAGGGTTTGCTGTTCGCCCTCGGCGAACCGGTCGCGTTCGTCGCGCTGGTCGTCGCCTTCCTGCTGGGCCTGCTGCTGCGGGCCGTCGCCATCCGGCTCACCGCGCGCACGCTGCGCCTGACCGAGCGGCGTGAGCCGGTGTCCCCGCGCCCCCGCGAGGACGTCGACCCGTTCGGGGCGGTCGCGGCGGCGATCGGCGGCATGGGCTGGGGCAAGCCGATCTCGGTGGACGAGGTGCCGCGCTACCACGGCCGGGGCCGGGCAGCCGCGGTGTTCGGGTCCGGGCCGCTGCTGTGCCTCCTCGTCTCGCAGCTGCTGCTGGCCACGTACGTGATCCTGTTCCCGGACAACCCGCTCTCGGTGCTGAACATCTCCGACGTGCTGCACGGCGTCGCGCTGCCGCTGGGCCAGCAGGTGCTGCTCTGCCTCGCGGTGGGGCTGCTGGCCTTCGGGCTGCTGGCGCTGATCCCGATGCCCCCGCTGGACGGCTTCGGCATCCTGTGGTCGGCGCTGCGGCAGCCGGGGGCGGGCGCGCAGCAGATGCGACTGTGGCTCGAGGACAAGAACATCGGTGTCCTGATCCTGCTGATCTTCTGCTTCTTCCCGCTGACCTACCCGCTGCTGCTGATGATCCTGGACGTGCTGGGCGTGCTGTTCCTGCGCCTGTGGGCCTGACGCTGCGCCCCACCGCTGCACAGCGCACGTCTGCCACCAGAAGGGCCGGTGGAGGCCTCGGGCGTGGTTATCCGTACCCCAATGCCGCGGTGTAGGCGTGGGAAGGTCGCGGGTAGCGGCCAGGCCAGCGGTGATCTAGTCGAGCTGCTGGTTAATGCGGCCAAGTTCTCCTGCTCCCGCAGGCCTCGATACTGAGCTGTTCTCACGTCAGCGCGCTTGCGTAACAGGGTTGCATCGCGGGTGCCGCGGGCCTGGTCCACACGGACGGACGCCTCAGCCACGGCGGCGCGAAGGAGGGCCGCACGTTCCTGGAGCAGCCTCGCGGCGCCGCAGAGACCTCGCCAGCTGCGCTAGCTCGTCATCCATGAGACAACCGCCTCACGGCATGGGTCTCGCATCCGACGCCTCCAACTCAGCTACGCATCGAAGACATCCGTCAGAGTGGCGCGCTCGCGCAAACCCGGCATCCGCTCATGGCCGATGAGAGTGAACGCGCCAGAAGAAAGGGCGCTATCACGGCGAGCCAGGCGGTCAGAAGGTGTAGAAGCAATAGCTGTAGGGCCGGCCTCGGTCGTAGATGGCACGCAACCGTGGCTGCCTGACCTCGGGCAGTCGGGCGAGGACGCTGAGGAAGATCTGGCCGTCGGGCTCGAACCGGTATCCCGGGAGCAGTGCCGGCAGGGCCTCCGGCGGGATCGGGACCGACCGCCAAACCGGTTTTGGTGCTCGGCGGAACGCGAGGTGCCGCCAGGCGTCCCAGGCTAGCGGGACCAGCTTCACCGGCGGGGCGACTGGCCAGAGTTCGCCGGTCTGCGGATGCTCCGGGATGAGAGCGAAGTCGCCGTCGGGGTCCGGAAGGCCGGGTCCGGCCAGTACCAGGGTGGGCTCCGGCCCCGTGCCGACCGGGCCGACGAGACGGTCGAGAGTCGGCTGGAAGACCTCGGCGACCTGGTGATCCGGGATCAGGATGGGGTCGCCGCCCGAGGCGGCCAGCATGTGTGCCAGCGCCGAGGCTGCGGCGGCCGCCCACATCGGATGCCAGCCACCGCCTGATTCGGACGGCGGGATACCGGGCCGCTGGTCGATCAGGTCCGCCCAGTCGAGCACCGGGTGCGGGCCGGGACCGTCCTTGATCACGCGGGTGGTCAGCGGGTCCAGCCAGATCGCCTGTCTCAGGCCACAGTCGTCGATCCGGATGGCCACCGGTGTGCCGCAGGTGATACAGACCATGTTGGGTTCGCCGCCGTCGAGGCCACAGCACGCGGAGTCGCCGACCAGCGCCGGGTCGATGACGGCGCCGCGGACGTCTCCCGGGGCGATCAACACCTGGCCGACCGGCCCGGCGGAGATGCTGAACCTCGGCGCGTGCCAGCCGAGTGCCTCGGCCTCTCCGGCTTCGAGTTCGGCCCACCGGCGCCATGGCGGACCGGAGGGCAGCGGATTCACCGCGAACGTACCGGGTTCCAGTGCTGGCGCGAGCGATCCCGGCCCGTTCCCGTACTTCTGGTTTGCGTGAACGGGCAGCGCCACCCGCGAGACCGGAACCGTCAGAGTGGCGTCGCAGCTCCGGCATCCGAAAACCGTCATGTATCCCCCGCGCGTCGACTCACGCCAATCTAGATCATCGGCCCAGGCCGCCGGCCGGGCCGCGGCCTCGCGCCTCGCGGGCCTCGCGGACCTCGTAGGACATTTCTAGTCGAGGCTCTCGAAGCGGAGGTATTCTGCTCGTTCCCGCTGTCCTGGCAAGGCTCAAACGGCAATCTGGATCCCGCGCAAACCGTTGCCGCGGCTGCGAGAACCCTCATCCAGCGCCACCCAGAACTCGACCCCGAAGCCGCCGACGCGCTGGCTTGGGTATGGAGTTACAGCGCCTGGAAGTAGCACGCCACAGGAGCGCACGGCCGCATCAACTACCCGCCGAATCGAGATACTTACCCTATCGAGGGCGGAACGGCGCGATCACTTCGCGTACTGCGGCCACAGCACCCCAATCGTCGTCGTCGTGTGCGATGGTGCTCAACAACTCGCGGAGGTGCAGCAACGGCATTCGTTGCTTCCAGCCGTCGTGCAAGGGAGCGATCTCGGCGTAGGCGGGAAAGAACCGGTCGGAGCGCGCCGGCCGGTTAGCCAACCAAACCATCGACAGGTCTGACTCCGCCCAGGTGTAGGAGACGGCCGGATCGATGAAGGCCGCGGCACCGGTCGGGGTCTTAACCATGTTCTCCGTCCACAGATCGCCATGGTTGAGCACCGGGGGTTGGACCGGCACCAACTCTGGCAACACCGCGCACAACCGTTCCAGGGCGGAGCGGTCGCCGACGTCGAATGCGGCCTGTACCAAGGGCTCGGACAGCCACCGGAGGATGCGCCGCTGGGCGAAGAACTCGTATCCATCGTCGGTCCAGGTGTTGTCCTGACGCAGCCGGCCCAGCCACCCGTCACGATGCCACCCGAACTTGTCACCGATCGCGGTCACGTGCACGCGCGCGAGCATGCGCCCGGCATCCTCCCAGTAGGCCGCGTCGGTACCTCTGGGCTGCATGGCGGTGAGCACCAGAAGATCAGGCGTACTCGCCAGGACTTGCGGGGTGTTCGCGCCGCCGAGCTCCCTGAGCGCGCGTAGCCCTTCGGCCTCGACCGGGAAAAGGTCGGAGTGTGTGACCGGCAGCGTCTTGGCGAATATCCGACGGCCGTCGGCGAGTGTGGCCAAGCCTGCAAGCGCTACCACTCCACCCGCAGCAGGCACCACCGATGTGACGGGGAATCCAGCCTGGTGGAGGCGCTCAACGAGTAGATGAAGATCCATGCGGGAATAGTCGCACGACGCTTCGGCCAAGCTGAGAAAGCGTGGTGCGTGGGGGTTGGAATAGCTCTGACGCTTAGCGATGATTGCCTGATGCGGATCAAGGTGGACGATGTCAACCTCTACTTCGATGTCGAGGGACCCGCCCTGACCCCGCAGGGCGACACCATGATCGAGCGACCCACGATGCTGCTCCTGCACGGCGGTCCCGGCGCCGACCACAGTCTCTTCAAACCGGAGTTCGCCGCCGTCAGCGACGTGGCCCAGATTGTCTACCTCGACCAGCGCGGCTCCGGCCGGTCGGACACCAGCTCACCAGCCATGTGGAACTGGCAGCAATGGGCGGACGACGTCGCGGCGTTCTGCCG
>Ga0307288_10000753_pt1 | contig 10673 bp, 8 predicted proteins | sample ER_DNA_142_FD_194469 | JGI IMG/M metagenome (GOLD analysis project Ga0307288, IMG submission 194469) | Bulk soil microbial communities from the East River watershed near Crested Butte, Colorado, United States - ER_DNA_142 | ecosystem: Environmental > Terrestrial > Soil > Floodplain | place: USA...
TGAAGACGGTGAGCGGGACCTTCGGGAAGCGCTGGATCTGGCCCGCGCCTATGGTTCCATCGAAGACATCGCCCGCGCCACGATGAACCTCGGGTACACGCTGCTGAGCGCCGGCCGCAACGAGGAGTCTCTCGAGCTATCCGAGACGGCGATCGCCGAGAACGAAGATTCGGGACTCGACCTGCGGCGCGGCGCGTTGAACCGGATCAACGCCAGCGAAGCCCTGTTTGCCCTCGGCCGCTGGGACGAGGCCATCGCCCAGGCTGATGCAGTCCGTAATCGCATCGAGTTCCGGTTCGCGGGCCGTAGGGCCAGCATCACCCGGGCTCGAGTGGCGACGGCGCAGGGCGAGGACGATCTGGCCGCGTCACTGTTGTCTTGGGTGGAGCCCGATGGCCAGGGGCAAGGTGAGCCGTACATTGGCTCGGACTGGCGGCTGGTTGTCGCGGAGCGCGCCGCATGGGCCGGGCGCTACGACGAGGGCCGGGCTGCGATCGCCGCTGGCCTGGAGCTGGTGGCCGGCAACGATGCCTGGTACACCGCGCGGCTCTGTGCTGTCGGCGTCAGGCTTGAGGTCGACCGCTGCATGGCCGCCCACATGCGTCGCGCTCGCAGCGAGGAGGCAGCTGCCCGGCAGCGGGCCGACGAGCTCGTTGCGGCGGTCGCGGACGTTGTTGGGCCCGGCGACATCGAGGCCTGGGTGACACAGGCGCGGGCCGAGTACCTCCGGCTCGGTGGGAGCGACCAGTCCGACTCACCGATTGACGCGTGGAACGGCGTACGCGACCGCTGGCGGGTCCTGCGACAGCCCTATCCCGAGGCGTACGCGAGCCTGCGCCTTGCCGAGGCCGAGCTCGCCGCAGGCGACCGGCGGGCCGCGTCGCGTGAGCTCGCTACCGCTGCGACGCTGGCTGAGCAGCTCGGAGCCGCCCCGCTGGCGGCCCTGACAGCCGATGTTGCCCATCGAGCCGGGATCGAGACGGTCCCCGCGCCCGCTCTCGGCGGCTTGACTGCACGCGAACGGGAGATCTTGGCCAGGGTCGTCGCCGGCGAGTCGAACCGCGACATCGCGACGGCCCTGTTCATCAGCCCGAAGACAGTCTCGGTACACGTGTCCGCACTGCTACGGAAGTTTGGCGTCAGCGGACGCGGTGATCTGAGCGCGGCGATGCAGGCCAGCGAGCTTGGGGCGCCGCCGTACGGCTGATGTCCGTACTGCCACGCTTGCACGGACGAAGCGGGAAATCCGGTCACTCCGCTCGACCAGTCGCAGGGTTCCCGACCGACGAAGGTCTCGGAGTGGACACGACGCTTGCATAGGAACGTATGGGGCCATATGTTTTGCCCGCAAGTCCAGACCGCATGGTCAGAGGAGATTCGCCAATGGCGGCGACGACACCGGCAGCCGAATCGGCCGTCGTACTGTCGCGGCTCAGCAAGGAGTTCCCCGGCACGCCGCCGGTCGTTGCCGTCGACGACATCGACCTGGAGATTCGTGACGGCGAGTTCTTCTCGATGCTGGGGCCCTCGGGCTCCGGAAAGACGACGGTCCTGCGGATGATCGCCGGCTTCGAGACCCCGACGTCAGGCCGCATCGAGCTCGGCGGGCGTGACGTGACCACGACCCAGCCCTACGACCGCGACGTCAACACGGTGTTCCAGGACTACGCGCTGTTCCCGCACATGAGCGTCCTCGAGAACGTCGAGTACGGCCTGCGCGTCAAGAAGATCGGCCGCCAGGAGCGCCGTGCCCGCGCTATGGAGTCGCTGGAGAAGGTGCGGCTGCCGGACTTCGGCGCCCGCCGGCCAGGGCAGCTCTCCGGTGGGCAGCGCCAGCGCGTCGCGCTGGCCCGCGCCCTCGTCAACCGGCCCCGCGTGCTCCTCCTCGATGAGCCCCTCGGCGCCCTCGACCTCAAGCTCCGCGAGCAGATGCAGGTGGAGCTCAAGGCGATCCAGCGGGATGTCGGTATCACCTTCCTGTTCGTCACGCACGACCAGGAGGAGGCGCTTACCCTCTCCGATCGCATCGCGGTGTTCAATGCCGGCCGCATCGAGCAGGTCGGCACGGCCCGCGAGATCTACGAGCAACCGGCGAGCGAGTTCGTGGCCGGGTTCGTCGGCACGTCCAACCTCCTGACCGGTACCGCCGCCGAGACCGTCCTCGGCCGCGCCGGCACCTTCGGCATCCGCCCGGAGAAGCTGTCCGTTGTTCCTCAGGGTGGCCTGGTCGAGGCAGGCGCCGAGCGCGCGTCGGGCAGCCTCACCGAGGTCGTGTATGCCGGTCCGGTCACCCGTTACGTCGTCGACCTCGACGCCGGCCCTCGCCTGATTGCCTTGCAGCAGAACGGATCCGGCGCCACCACCATGAACCGCGGTGCCAGGGTCGACCTCGTCTGGGACGCCCACCACGTCATCGCCGTCCCCGACTTGGCGTCCGGTCGCGCTGGCGACCGTGACGCCCATCGCTCCCCCGAGCCCCTCTCCACCCGACGCCAGCCATGACACCAAGGAGCAGCACCATGCGCCGCACAACCATCCTCCGCTCCGCCGCCCTGTGCGCGGTGGCCGTCCTGGCCCTGGCGGCCTGTGGCAACTCCGGCTCGTCGAGTGGTTCCTCGACGAGCGAGGGCGGGTTCAAGGTCCCGAACCTCACGGCCCTCGACAAGCTCGGGACCCCCGAGGGCGAGGTGAGCGTCCTAGCCTGGCCTGGCTACGTCGAGGACGGCAGCAACGATCCCAAGGTCGACTGGGTCACCGACTTCGAGAAGGAGTCCGGCTGCACCGTCACGGTCAAGACATTCGGCACCTCGGACGAGGCCGTGCAGCTCATGCGCACCGGGCAGTACGACACGGTCTCGGCCTCCGGCGACGCCACCCTTCGGCTCATCGCGGCGGGCGACGTCGAGCCGGTCAACACCAACCTCATCTCGAACTACCCGGACATCTTCGACAGCCTGAAGATGCAGCCGTGGAACTCGGTCCGGGGCGTGTCCTACGGCATCCCCCACGGCCGTGGCGCGAACCTGCTCATGTGGCGCACCGACCAGGTGAAGCCGGCTCCAGACAGCTGGTCGGCCGTGTTCGACCAGGCGAGCAGCCAGAAGGGCAAGGTCACGGCGTACGACTCGCCCATCTACATCGCCGACGCGGCGCTATACCTCATGGCCACCAAACCAGAGCTCGGGATCAAGAACCCCTACGCCCTCGACGCGAAGCAGCTGGCTGCGGCTGCCGACCTGCTCAAGGCGCAGAGGGCCAACGTCAGCGAGTACTGGTCGGACTACCTCAAGGAGGTCCAGGCCTTCAAGAACGGCTCGTCAACCGTCGGCACCACGTGGCAGGTGATCGCCAACCTCGCGCAGGCCGAGAAGGCCCCCGTCCAGGTGGTGCTGCCCAAGGAAGGCGCGACCGGCTGGTCCGACACGTGGATGGTCGGCGCGAAGTCGGAGCACAAGACCTGTGCCTACAAGTTCATCGACCACATCGTCTCCGCCAAGACCAACGCCGCCATCGCCGAGTACTTCGGTGAGGCACCCGCCAACCGGAAGGCCTGCGCCGAGACGGCCGACAAGAACCACTGCGCAACCTTCCACGCAACCGACGAGGAGTACTTCTCGAAGGTGCACTACTGGACCACCCCCATTTCCGCATGCCTTGACGGTCGTACGGACGTCGCGTGCACCGACTACGCCGAGTGGACCAAGGCGTGGACCGAGATCCGGAACAGCTGATCCAGAACGGCTGATCCAGGGCAGCTGAATCCGGAACGGGACTGATCGGCACACCGAGGAACGCCACGATGGGCTCGAAGAAGGCACTCGTGGGGCTGCTGACCCCACCAATGCTCTGGCTCGTCGTCGCCTACCTCGGTGCCCTGGCGGCGATCTTCGCAACCGCGTTCTTCACCACCGACCCATTCACCAACGAGGTCGTGCGGACGTTCACGACCGAGAACTTCAAGGCCCTCCTCAGCCCCACGTACCTGCGCATCATCGGCCGGACGCTGTTCATCGCGGTCATGGTCACCGTGCTGTGCATCGTCATAGCGGTGCCCTTCGCGTACTTCATGGCGCGGGTGGCACCCCGGCGGCTGAGGCACCTCCTCGTGGCGGCGGTGCTGGTGCCGCTGTGGGCCTCGTACCTCGTCAAGGCCTACGCCTGGCGGACGATGGTGCAGCCCGGCGGCGTCCTCGACAGCACCTTCGGAACGACTCCCGGGTACGGCTTCGCGGCGGTCGTCCTCACGCTGACCTACCTGTGGCTTCCGTACATGATCCTCCCGGTGTATGCCGGCTTCGAGCGACTCCCGGAGTCGCATCTGGAGGCCTCGGCGGACCTGGGTGCCAAGGGGCTGCACACGTTCCGGCGGGTCATCCTGCCGGCCCTCCTGCCGGCGATCGCAGCCGGGACCGTGTTCACGTTCTCGCTGAGCCTCGGCGACTACATCGCCGTGCAGATCGTCGGCGGCACGCTGCAGGTGCTCGGCACCACGGTCCTGCAGAACATCACGCTCGACCTGCCCTTCGCGGCGGCCCTGGGCACGACCTCGGTCGTGATCATGGTCTTCTACTTGGTCGCCGTCGGGCGCACCGGCGCCCTGGACAACCTGTGAGGCACCGATGAGGAGCGGAGTGCGCACCCGGGCATCCTTCTGGGTCTTCGCGCTGGCGGTGCTGGCGTTCATCTACGTCCCGCTGGGCGTGGTCGCGATCAACTCGTTCAACTCCGACCGGACGTTCGGCTGGCCGCCGCCCGGTCTGACCACGAGGTGGTGGTCCGCGGCGCTCAAGGCGCCTGGGCCCCGTGACGCTCTCCGGACGTCGGTCGAGGCGGGACTCGGAGCGACCGCGATCGCCCTCGTGCTGGCCAGCCTGCTCGCGCTGGCGCTCACGCGGTACCGGTTCTTCGGGCGGAACGCGATCTCGCTGCTGGTGATCCTGCCCATCGCGCTGCCCGGCATCGTCACCGGTATCGCTCTCCAGTCGGTCATCCAGAACGTGCTCAACCCGGTCTTCGGCATCAACGCCGGCCTCTTCACGATCATCGTGGGCCACGCGACCTTCTGCATCGTCGTCGTCTTCAACAACGTCACGGCCCGACTGCGGCGCATGGGCGGGTCGCTGGAGTCCGCGTCGGCCGACCTCGGCGCCCGGCCACTCACAACGTTCCGGTTGGTGACCTTCCCGCTACTTCGCACCGCCATCCTTGCGGGCGCACTATTGGCGTTCGCCCTCAGCTTCGACGAGATCGTGGTCACGACGTTCACCGCGGGACCGGGCACGCCAACCCTGCCGATCTGGATCTTCAACAACCTGTTCCGACCCAACCAGGCGCCCGTCGTCAACGTCGTCGCCGTGATCCTGGTGGCGGTCTCGATCCTGCCGGTCTGGCTCGCCCTGCGGCTCAGCGGCACGGAGGCCGCGGAGAGCCGCCTCTGATGCCATGAACCTGATCGCCCTCGGTTACCACCAGGGCACCCACACCCTCGGCTGCCATGAGCCGGGCCAGCTCACGCACTGTGGCGTCGTCGCCCACCCGGATCAAGGTGTCTGAAACGAACATTGGCACCTGATCAGATCCGCGACCAATCTCGCCGCGCTTCTCGCCGATCCCGGGTCACTCATCGCCCGTCAGCCTCTCTTCCTGAAGCCGGCCCAACTCTGAGTGCCGTCGCGCCCAGGCGGCGGGCGTCGTCATGCCGTTTCGGTGACCAGGCGCTGGGCGTCGTCCGCTGTCAGAGGCACGCCGGGGAACTCCAGGAGTGACTGCATAGGCACATCCAGCACCGAGTCTTGCCCGGTCTCGTCGCTCAGCAGATCGGCCATACGGCCTCGGATTCCGCCACGGGCGGCCAGCAGCTTTTCCAGTTGCGGTCCGACCGTTGGGTGCTCGCGCCACTCACGGAAGGTCGACCAGACTGTCAAGGGGAGGGCAACCGGGCGACCAGGGATTTCGACGTCGACGGTGGCCCGACTGTCACGCGACGACGACCCGATCATGACGGTCACCGGCCCGCCTTCGTAAACCCAGGACCGGGCCGCGATGCTGAAGTGCTCGAGATCGTTGCGCGCGACGGTGATAGGCACCCGTTCGGACTGGCCGGGTTGCAGGTGGATCTTGGTGAAGCCGCGGAGTTCCTGCGGCGGTGTCGTCACGGTTTTCGCGTGGTCACTGACGTAGAGCTGGACGACTTCAGCACCTGCTACTGATCCGGTGTTGGTCACAGTGATGTCGGCGGTGAAGGCCAACGGGTCGTCGACATCGAAGGTTGTCACCACGGGATCGGAGTACTCGAAGGTCGTGTAGGAAAGGCCGTAGCCGAAGGGATAGTCCACTCCGATGGATCGCGCGTCGTAGTAGCGGTAGCCGACGTAGATGCCCTCGCTGTACCGTACGTGGCTGTGCTCGCCGGGGAAGTCGAGAAACGACGGGGTATCGGAGAGCCGGACGGGGATCGTCTCCGAAAGCTTGCCGGAAGGGTTGACGTCACCGAGCAAGACATCGGCAATGGTGTCTCCGTGCGCCTGACCGGTCAGCCAAAATTCGACGATCGCATTGACGCCCTGGCGCCAGGAAGCGGTGGTGACCGCCGAACCGTTGCTCAAGACGACGACAGTGGGCGCGTCCGTACCAGCCAGCGCTTGGAGAAGCGCGATCTGGTTGTCGGGAAGGTCGATGGACGTCCGGTCCCGGCCCTCGGCCTCGTACTGTCCCGGCAAACCCAGGAACAACACCACGACATCAGCAGTGGATGCCGCATCTCGGGCGGCAGCAATGAGCTCCGGATCAGGAGGCGCGGCGTTGAGGTCGTAGCCGGGGGCGAACTGGACCGTGGCGCCGAACGTCTCAGCTCGTCGAGTCAGGGCCTCCAGCCCGCTGACCACGCGCGTTGGGTTGACCGCAGAGCTGCCGGCTCCTTGGTATCGGGGTGTGCGGGCCAACTCGCCGACGACGGCCAGGCGCTGGGTTGTTTGCAGGTTCAGGGGGAGGGTGCCGTCGTTGACCAGCAGCACGGCTGACTCTGCGGCTGCTCGCCGGGTCAGCTGGTGATGCTGATCAAGGTCGACGACTGGGGCGTGCCGAGTGTCGGGTGTAGTCCGCTCGGCCAGCAGCGCGAGCCGCTGGGCGACGCGGGCCAGCGCCTGGTGGTCGAGCCGTCCGGCAGCTTCGGCGACGCGGAGGCGGTCATCCTCGGGGCGCCCGGGCATCCGGAGATCGGTACCGGCCTCGACGGCTTCCACTGGGTCGTGCACCGCACCCCAATCCGACACGACGACGCCGTCGTAGTCCCACCCCCCCCGAAGTAGGTCGGTCAGCAGCCAGCGGTTCTCCGAGGCGTACACCCCGTTGATCTTGTTGTACGCCGACATGACCGACCATGGGTTGGCCTCGCCGATGGCGATCTGGAAGTTGCGCAGGTAGATCTCACGCAGCGTCCGTTCGTCGATGTCGGCGCTCACTCGCTGACGGTCGGTCTCCTGATTGTTGGCAGCGAAGTGCTTGAGGCAGGCGGCCACACCCTCCGACTGAAGTCCGTCCACCATGGCGGCCGCCAGCAAGCCGCTCAGCAACGGATCCTCGGAGAAGTACTCGAAGTTGCGGCCACACAAGGGGCTGCGCTTGATGTTCATCCCCGGCCCGAGCACAACATCCACGCCGTGGGAGCGAGCCTCCCGGCCCAGGGCTTGACCGACCTCCCGGACCAGCGCAGGATCCCAGGACGAGGCAAGCGCAACAGCCGGCGGGAAGCAGGTCGCCGGGAGGCTTCGACCAAGACCCAGATGGTCGGGATTCTCGTCGTCTTGGATCCGCAGCCCGTGCGGTCCGTCCGCCAGACGGAGCGACCGGAGGCCAGCGGCCGGGAAGGATGCTGTCGACCAGTAGTCCGCGCCGGTCGTCAAAAGGATTTGCTCAGCAACGGTTAGCCGCTCAGGCACTCAAGCAACGCTACTCCGAACCGCTGGCCGCACAGACTTACGGAGTGCGGCGCCTACTTGCGCCGAGTGGGAGGAACGATCTGAAGCGCGAGTGTTGCGGGGTCGGCGGCGGTCAGGCGCCGAAGATCTCCTTCGCAACGGTGACGGCGGACATCGCCCGCGGCCAGCCGGCGTAGAACGCGAGGTGGATGATGACTTCCTTGAGCTCGGCCTCGCTCAGACCGTTGTCCTTGGCCCGCGCGAGGTGGCTCCGGAGCTGTTCGGTACTGCCGTTCGTGATGAGTGCCGCGACCGTGATCAGGCTGCGGTCTCGCTTGGACAGTCCTGTGCGTTCCCAGACGTCGCCAAACAGAACGTCGTCGGTGAGCGAGACCAGCTTCGGTGCGAAGTCGCCGATCGCTTTCTGCGCTGGGGTCATGGCTTGAGAGTCGGACATTTCTCATTCTCCTTCATGATCAGGAACGCGGCTGGAGCTTGATCGTGGCCGATTTCGCCTCAGGAGTCAGGACCGCGTCGACGTAACTTGCGGGGTAGCGGCGGTACTTGGCGCGGTACGCGGCATCAATCGCGGCGTTGACGTCGTCAGCGGCGTCGACAGAAACGAAGGTGACGTCTTTGTCGACGCCGCCGCACTGGATGTGGCCTTCCAGGCGTTCCTGCGTTCCCCGAAACCAGCCCGACGTGCGTCCGTTCACCGGTCGGACGTAGAGGTCCTCGCCGTGGCGTACGACCCAGATGGTCGTCGGCCTGCGCAGCGTGCCGCTGCGTCGCAGGGACCTGATTCTCAGCTCTTCGGCCGTCCCGATCTTGCTCAGCTCCTCGCTTGTCCACCCGTTCATCAGCGCCTCTCCCCTTTGTGATCCAGGCATGTGTGGATTACGTCCGCGTACCTGGACGCAAATAAGGAAATCAGGTGACGGTGCAGGTGTGGGAGTGCCTGTCCATCCAGGTAACGCCAGACACGCCCACCGCCGCTTGCTCGGCCGTAACGTCATGCTCGTAGACATTGCATGAGCTTCGGCGTACTAGCGTGGCTTCAGCGAATGGTCGCTGGGCGGGATCGATCTAACGCTCGACGATTTCGACCGCCGCCGCTCCTGCTCACCACTAAGTGCAGCGGCCAGCTGGGCCGCTGGCGGTGCCCAGCGCCTTCCGGAGGTCCCGGCTGCGGCCAACCGGGTCGTCATGGCCACTCGCCGTCATCCTCTCGCTCGAGAAGTGGGCGAGCTGACTGCGCGCAGCGCGTCCTGATTGACGACGGCGTGCAGGTTGGTCAGCTGCCCGCCGTCCACCGAGGCGGTGATGGTCGCGTACGGTCGCCGCTGCAGAAATGCCAGGAAGGCAAGGCCGGATGCGGCGGGTGCGCTGACGAGGGTGACGTTGCCGCCGAAGAAGCGCAGCAGCGTCCTGGCGATGCGGTCGGCGCCGCGCTGGACCTGCTGGCTGCTACGCCGCGACCGGAGCTGAGGCGGATCGCCGGCGGTGAAGTCGGCCACGCCCCAGACCTCGTCGTGCAGTACAGCGGTGAGCGCCTGGAGGTCGCCGTTGGCGCAAGCGGCGAGAAAGGTCTGGGAGATCTTGTGTAGCTCGTGGTCGGCCATCTCCCGCTTGGTGGTAGGGGGTCCGCCCGCCACCTTGGCGCGGGCCCGCTTGGCCAGCTGACGGCAGGTCGCGGATGGCTTGCCAAGGACCTCCGCGACCTGGTCGAAGGGGAGCCGGAAGACATCGTGCAGTACGAAGGAGACGCGTTCGGCCGGACTGAGCCGCTGCAGCAGGATCAGCAGGGCCTCGCTCACCTCCTCGTCCAAGGTCACGCGGTCCGCGGGATCGACCACCGTCTGCCGTCCGAGGCTGAGCGCACTGTCCAGCCAAGCGGTATCGCTCGGCCGCTCCCGACGGTTATGCGCGGAGCGGATCCGGTCCAGGCAGAGCCGGCTCGTCACCACGGTCAGCCAGCCGCGAGGATCCCGCACCTCGCCGGGTCCGACCAGGTCCAGGCGTAGGAACGCCTCCTGGACCACATCTTCCGCCCCGCCGATATCGCCGAGCATCCGATACGCGAGGTCGATCAGGTACGCGCGGTCCGCTCGCCACGCCACGGCGACGATGCCACCTGCGCCGGAGAGATCGATCATCGCAACGTCCTGCGCCTTCCAAATCGCCGTCATACCAACCAGGACGAGATAGCACCTCCCATCGTGACAGGCAGGTGGGTGGCGGCCTTGGCGACCTCATCTGGTCGGCGCTGTCACTTTCCTGGGGGCGCTTCCGTCCTTTGCTACGACACGCCACATAAGGAGTTGACATGATTCTGATCACCGGAGCGACGGGCAATGTCGGACGGCCCCTCGTTGCACAACTGCTCGCCCGCGGCGCGAAGGTCCGCGCCATCAGCCGGCACGCGGCCACCGCTGGTCTGCCGGATGGAGCCGAGGTCGTCGAGGCCGACCCGAGTCGACCGGACTCCTTACACGGATGCTTTGACGGCGTCACCGCGATCTTTCTCAACGCCCGCGCCATCCAGACCGCCGCCTCGGAGGTCTTAAGCCTCGCCAAGCGCGCCGGCGTCGCCCGGGCCGTCGCGCTCGCCGCCGCCAACGTCGACGAAGGCCACGCCCGGCAACCCTCTCGCTGGCGCGGTGACTTCAACGCCGAGCTCGAGCAGGCCGTGATCGCTAGCGGCCTGGAGTGGGTGAGCTTGCGGCCGAACGAGTACGCGTCGAACTTCCTCGGCCT
>Ga0307288_10000754_pt1 | contig 10672 bp, 9 predicted proteins | sample ER_DNA_142_FD_194469 | JGI IMG/M metagenome (GOLD analysis project Ga0307288, IMG submission 194469) | Bulk soil microbial communities from the East River watershed near Crested Butte, Colorado, United States - ER_DNA_142 | ecosystem: Environmental > Terrestrial > Soil > Floodplain | place: USA...
GGCGGGTTCTACGGCTTCATGGAGACCGGCAGGTCGTGGTACGAGTCGGCCATCAGGAGCCAGCGCGTGAAAGACGCAGTCGAGCGCAACGCCAGGGCGGGCAAGCGAACTGGTGGCGGGTCGAGGCCGTTCGGCTACAAGATCATCCGCCAGGACTTGGGCGAGGGTGGGAGACGGAGGTATCGCATCATCGGCGAGGAGATCGAGCCAGCCGAGGCCGAGGCGATCAAGGAGGCCGCTACCCGGGTGCTGCGCGGCGAGAGTATCCGCAGCATCGCGTTCGACTTCAATGATCGCGGTATCAAGCCAGTCGGGGGCGGCAGGTGGGCAGGGTCGACGCTGCGCCGAATGCTGGTCTCGCCTAGGATCGCGGGTCTGCGCGAGCATAACGGCGAGGTGGTCGGCGACGCGGCGTGGCCTGCGATCATCGACCGTGCCACCCATGACCGGCTGGTCGGGCTCCTGGATGACCCGAGCCGACGACGCAACAACTTCGGCAGGCCCCGTGTCCATCCGCTCGGCGGTCTGGTCTACTGCGGGTCGTGCGGCGGGAAGATGACGACCGCGATCGCCCCGAGACAGGGTCGCGGTTACGTCTGCCGGAAGGACGAGAACTCCGTCTGCCCGGCTCGAGTGCGCATCGTCGCGGAGCCGCTGGAGGCTTACGTGGAGGGCTACGTCATCGAGCAGTGGCGGAACCCGGAGGCGATCAAGATCGCGCAGTCGGACGACGACAGAATGGCGCGTATCAGGAAGATCACCGACGAGATGCGCCATCTACAGGAGCAGAAGAACGAGGCGCTGCGGATGAAGCTCCGCAAGGAGGTCGACGCCAAGACATTTCGAGAGGTGACGGCGGAGATCGACGCGGCACATGATCAGCTAGCTCGTGAGCACAAGCGGCTCGCCAGCGAGGCGGCCATGCCGGAGCTGCCCGACCCGTCGCTGGCGTGGGAGGACCTGACGGCAGCGGACAGGCGCGCGCTCACCGAGATGCTGGTCGACAAGATCGTCATCGCTCCACATCCCCACAAGATCGTCGATGGCAGGCGTCACTACACCATCCGCGCCATCCCGTACCAAGATCCCGAGATGGAGGCCGGGCGGCTCAAGGCAGTGCACGAGGCGCGGGTCAAGATCGTCCCCAGGGTCTGAGCAGCATGCAGCGGGTTGTTCGTGTAGAGATCAACTCCGTCGCTGGACGATGTCTAGCACGACATCCGAACTCTATCGCTGGACGATGTCTAGTACGACGTCCGCGACCGCGCTAGACGTCGCGGTGCCGCCGTTGCGCTCGAACCACCAGGCGGAGGCGGCGATAACGGCGAACGCCTCGGCTTGCGTGCATCCGTCAGTTATCTGGCCGAGGAGGTCCACGTCGCCGAACTCGGGCGGGGTCTCGGCGATGGCGCCTGCTCGCCTCATCAGTGCGGCGAGGACAGCAGCTCGGGCGTGTTTGTCACGTATGCTGGACAGCTCGGTTAGCGCCTGCGCCAGCCCGTCAGCATTCAGCACGGCGAGGAGGCGGTCCGGTTCCTCGATCCTGTAGTTACCGAAGCACTGGTGTAGTGCCGTCATAACGGCGCGATCGCGGGCTGCTCCCGCTAGGCGTGGAATGAGTTCGACGAACGCCGACTCGTAGACGTCCCACCAGTTTCGCCGCGTCATCCATTCGAGCAGAGGGGCGAGGATCTGCTCCTCGTCGGGAAGTCCGGCGCTGAGGGCGATGAGCGCACGCGCATGTTCCGTCATCTCCACGCCCATCATTGTGTTCGGTCGGTGTGAGGCCACTTCGTGGGCCACGTCCGCGCGCAGGCTCGTCGGCATCCTTGGCGCCAGCGCCCGCATGACTCGATAGCGGTAGTCAAGGAGGACCCGGGTGCCGAAATCCAGGGCGAGGTCAACGAGTCCGACGGGTAGATGGCGGAGAAGATCGCTGAAGTCGTCCCAGATCTCGACAATATTCCTGGGATCGAGACTGGTGAGGAGCTTCTGACATGCTGCGGTGACCTCATCGGTATCGATTGCCGCGACGAGAGGCGCGAGGATCTTGACCCTCATTTTGGGGTGGTTCGGTTTGATGTCGATTAGGTCCAGCACCTGACGGGCGGCCACTGTCCGGAGTTCTCCGGGCAGGCAGCCGAGGACTGCCGCCAATAGCGCCCGCCGGTCGTAGTCCTCGCCGATGGCCTGCGCGACATCGAACGCCTCGTTTGCGAGCTCCTCGGACAGGTAAGGTTGCAGCTCCCATAACCACCAGTTCCGCGGTTCGGTGCTCGACTCTGAGCGGTGTTTGAACACTCTGCGAATAGCTCGTGTGGGGTCATCCCGGCCGAGATAGGTGAGCAGGCGGGGCAGTCGTGCGAGGTCACTGCCGCCGACCATCGGGGTGTCGAGGAACACCTCAAATGCCCGCGGCAGGCGGTCGGCGGTGAGGTGCGGCACCAACGCCTCAAGCCCTGTGACGATGGGCGGCCAGAGGACCGAGTGGGTGTTGGATCCAATGAACTCGAGAGTGCGGTCGGCCAACTCCGGCGGCAGGATGGGGGCGAGCGCGGTTTCCGCGCGCATGCGGCGCTCGACAGGGCGCTGGCCGTGGAGTCCACTTGCGGCGATCAGGCCGTTCTTCGCGAGCCGCAGACGGTGCTGTTCGGGGAGCGTTCGCCCCACTGCGGCGAGCGCGGCGAAGGCGGCTGGCTCGACCGCCCTCCCCGGCACGAGGCTGACCAATCTCTCGAGCAACTCATCACGGTCTGCCATAAAACCTCCAAGCCCGGATGGGAAAATTATCGCTCTACGGCACGAGGCTGACCAATCTCTCGAGCAACTCATCACGGTCTGCCAGGTGCGCCGGAACTGGGCGGCCGTTTTTCTCTTCACATAAGCATCGGTGTGCCGGACTTCCGAGCCGCCCCCTCGCGGTCTCCATCAAGATCCATTGGTCCTCCTTCCGCTCCTGCGCTCTCTTCACATAAGCATCAGTGCAGACCAATCAGCCGACCCCAATACACGGGTAGGCGCACACGCAGGCCCCGCGCGCCCCCGGTGCCCAGAATTTTCTTGACCTGGCAGGTCAGCGACACCAATACGCACGCTCTATCTGCCGCGCGCCGCCTGCGTGAGTTCTCCGCTCACGATGTAGATGCGTTCTGAGAGCGAGAAGTCATGTTGGCGCAGTGTCTCCTCCGCTTCCTCGCGGATCTGTGTGGCTGACACGTCGGCACCATTCACACGAGAGTAGGCGCGCGAGTAGACCTGCGCGAGCCGCCCGGGCGCGGTCGCGTGCCCCATCGCCTGATGGAGGTTCGCGCGGTAAGCGTCGAGGGCGTCAGCGACGCGTCCGAGCACGGGCTGAAGGCCGCGGAGCTTTCCTGCCTCCCTGCGTATATCGCCCGCAGCGTTCCTGATGGCCTGACGTCGGCCGTCGAGGATGGGCAGCAGTTGTCGTCCGAAGAGGAACTTACGGGTCTCATCGACAAGATCAGCGAGAAGGGTGTTGTCCTCACTGACACGGCGGCTCGCAAACTCGTTCAGGATGTCCGTGAAGAGCTTGTCCAGGCGCCGCACGACGGTGACGGCTGCTTCGACATCGTCGAGCACGTCATTCACTACTTGCCGCCTGCGTTCACGGCGACGTGAGATGATCTGGTCGACGAGGCGGACCGCTTCGGCGATTCCCAGATCGACGTTGACGGCAATCGGTGGGACGGCCAATGGCCCCCTCCCTTCGAGACCTCAAGAATCGTTCAAGGAACAGGCCCGCGCAAGTGCTTGTGCAGGGGCACATGGCGCACGCGGGTGCCCCCAGAATTTTTCGACGTGGTCAGCAACACCTATACGCACGCGGCACGCACGCGCACGGGCACGCACGAGGCCTCGGAGGCAGCTATGCGAGGCGGATGAACCGTGGCACGGCGCACGGGCACGCACGAGGCCTCGGAGGCAGCTATGCGAGGCGGATGTGACCTCGGTAGTCGTACGTAATGGTCGTCGCTCCGCCTGGCGTGTCGTGTGTACCAGAGCATCTCCCGCTCTTCGTCGCCGTTAGCACCGTCAGCGATTTCGGCCTCCACCGGGCCCAGGATCGGCGACGGAATCGATCGCTCTGGGGAGCCGTTATCGGATCGGCCACCGTGTGGAGTTCAGCCCATTGGGTAGTCCATCTATCGTGACCGTCAACTGGCCGTCACTACGCCACGGTCGTGTAGCCAGCACAGTTAAGCAAAGTCGCGCACAGGATCGCCTCGCTGTACGCGGTGGCCAGCACCCGCCTAAATCAGATCCGGGCCCACAGGGGATCAGGAACGACTGGTTTAGTGCACTGCTGGTGGCCTTCCGTGCGCGCGCGCCGCGTGTTTGACGGCCTCGGCGACCGCTTCAGTGCTGTGATCGAAGTTGCTCATCGATCTTGGTCCCGTGCTCCTTCGCAATTCGGGTGGGTGGTCTGGCCGGGCTCGTACACGATCATGCGCTCGCCGCAGATTGCACAGATCGACATCAAGGGCAGCTCGGCCCCGTCACCAGATTTGGCAGGACCCACACTGTCATCTGTATCTGCGCAGATCGGCGCTCTCTTCGCTTGCTTCGGTAGTACTTCTTTGTGTCTTTTGTGCATGTGTTGCCAAATCTGGTGACGGGAGAGCGATTACGCAGGGGTCGATCGCATCGGCCAGGCTGTAGTACAAGCGGGTCACTTTCTTGCCCCCGAATGGGTCATCTTCGACAAGCTCATCGACTCGCAACACACCGAGCATGTAAAGCGCCTGGAGTTGTCGATCTACCGTCGTCCGCGGCTTTCGATCCGACGGCGGACATCGGTCGAAGTGCTGTGGGGCTCCGCGGCCAGGTCATCAACGATCTTGAGCCGCAGTGGGGGCATCGAGTCGCGTGCGCAACGGATCGCGAGCCGCATCGCTTCCGCCCGATCCATGCCGACCGCGACGCCACCTCGCACAATCTGAGCGAGCTGCTTCGCGAATCTGGTCGGCATCTCGGGCGCGTGCGCGTCGATCACGTTGCCTCGATAGTCGAACTCAACCCCCGTACGGGCCAGCGTGACAAGGTTGGCGGCCGCTAGCAGGATCGCGATCTCGTCCTTTGTGATCGGTGCTGGGGTGAGGTCCATCCCCGCGATGACTCCCCCGACCGCGGTCGCCAGCTCGGCTCGCATCTCTTCCTCACGGCTTATGTTGCCGATGGCCTGCGCCCCCGCCTCTTCCCTACCCGTCATCGAGTCGATTCGGAGTAGCACGAAACGATCACCCATCGCGGCGATGACATCGTGCGCGGTGTCCCAGACGGTCGTCACTGCCCCGACCACGGTGATACGGCCGCGCCACTCAATGGACCGACCGCCGTCGGTGCCTAGGTTGCGCTCCCATCGGCCGTCGTGGATCTCACGCAAGGCGGCCATAACCTCCGCTCGGGAGTCTCGCGAGGTAGACAACAGCGAGGTCAGGTCCTTGATCACCAGCACACCGCGCGAGCCCATCTTGCGCAGCAGTCCGCCTGTGGCGTCCTTGCTGACCTCGCGGCGACTGGTGCCAGACAGCAGCGCGGCGGGTGAGCTGATCGTTGAGGTGATCGTGGCGGCTATGCCGTCAAGCGCTTGCACAGTCTCGGTCTTGGCATTGCCGGATCCTGAGATCAGCAGGAGCCACAGCGGGTCACCGTTGAGCCGCTCGACCGCGGCAGCGGCCAGCACTGCGTCGAGCGCATCGAGATCGTATTCCGTGCCCAGCCAGCGCTTGAAGATCGCGTGCGCTGAGCTAACGAGCAAGTTCCCAAGCTTGCGGTGAGCTGATCATGGCTGGGAGGAAACGCAGTCACAGCGAAGCCAGGTGGGCGCTGCTGCCGCCGACGGTGATCAGGTGTAACGCCACGCGACCCAACGGCGGCAGGTGCAGGCGGGAGGCCGAGGACGGCGCTGTGGTCTGCGACCAGCACGGCGGCGCTGCTCCTCAGGTCAGGCGGCGCGCCGCCGAACGACTGATCATGAATGCCGACGAGGCCGTCGGACTGCTGCTCAAGTGGATGCGCGATCCGGAGGTGCCGTTCGGGGTCCGTGCGAAGATCGCCCAAGATCTCCTCGACCGCGCAGGTCTGATCGCAACGCAGGTCCACCAGATCATCCCGACAACGGAGGACCCACTCATGCGGTTCTTCGAGGGGGCGTTCAGCGACCCGAGCAACTGGGAGAAGAACCCGCGCCCTGGCATCGAGGAGCGAGTGATCGACCGCCCGGACCCCGACATCGAGCCGGAGGAGACCGTCGAGGCTGAGATCGTCGAGCCAGAAGGTGAGCCCGGCGACGATACCCCACCCCGAGTAGCCGAGATGATCAGGCTTAGCGCGTTCGACCGCAAGCCGGGGCAGTGACCAATAAGGAGCAAGATCACCAATGCCGAACCTCAACCCGCAGGACGCGAGAACCTACAACCCTGCGCCGACGCTATGGAAGTACGACCCCCAGACCAACACGCTGTGGCTCAAGCTGACCGACGCATCGAGCAACACTTCGTGGTTCCCGATCCACCTCAACCAGTTCCCACAGTCAGTCGACTACACCGGCGCAGCCTGATCATATGAACGGGGGATGAGGTCAGGGCGCCAGGAGCGGTGAAGGCTGCTCTGACATCGTCAACAAGGAAGCCTGCAACTGGACCCGTCGTGAAGTGACGATTGATGTCGCTGTCGGGTCCAAAGACCTCCACCTTGCTACCGTCCGGCAACTTCAATACACGGAACCCCGGAAGGTCAAGTTCCGATCGAAGGCCCAGGACATCTCGAAAAAAGTCAACAGTCGGCTCGAAATTCTCCGTACAAGTACCAACCCAGGCGAACTTAATGATTTTCACACCGTACGAGTACGCGCACTGGCTCAGCATGTCAACTGAGCGAACACTCCCACGGTGCCAGACAGCTCGGCGTCTTCAACCGCACCAACAACGATCGCCGCGGCCTTGCTCAACGGGGAGCTCTACCGGGGATCCTCATCGCGGTGGTCGCGCTGATCGCTGCGCTGGCACTGTTGGCAGGGCGCCCACGGCTCACCAAGGCCTACCGGCTGGAGCTTGACGCCAATCCTGGGGGTGGCGCGCCGGCCCACAACCCTCTATCAGCAGTCGCCCCTCAAACAGCAGTCGGCTTCGGTGATGACATCTTAGATGTGACGACCGACCAGCAGGAGATACCGCCATGCAACACCATCACCTGGATTCAGTGCCGCCAGCGGATCAGTTCCCGACAGACCCCGCCGGGCTGCCTGAGGCCAGCCGGCCTGAGGTGTTGGAGCTGGCCGACGGCGACACTGTGGAGCTGCGTGTCGGCCCGGTGGCCAAACGGCTGGGCGATGCCACCGTGCGGATGCTGGGCTATAACGGCTCCATCCCCGGCACGACCCTCAAGGTGGCTGAGGGCACCGAGATCGTGATACACGTTGAGAACCACGGTGACCTTGACACGACCGTCCACTGGCACGGGCTGCGGCTGGAGAACCGCTACGACGGCGTCCCCCACGAAACCCAAGCGCCGATCCCGGTGGGTGGAGAGTTCAGCTACCGCATCCAGTTCCCCGACCCAGGCCTGTACTGGTACCACCCTCACATCCGGGAGGACTACACCCAAGAACTCGGCCTGTACGGCAACATCCTCGTCGTCCCCGCCGACCCCGACTACTGGCCGCCCGCCGACCGGGACCTAATCCTGACTCTGGACGACATTCTCATCGAGGATGGCAAGGTCGCCCCCTTCAGCCCCACCGAAACCAGCTACGCAGCCATGGGCCGCTTCGGCAACCGGCTGCTGATCGCCGGCGACCCCGACCTGCATCTTTCCTTCCGCGCGGGCGATGTAGTGCGGCTGTGGCTGACCAACACCGCCAACACCCGCGTCTTCAACGTCACCCTGCCCGGCGCGCGGATGAAGCTGGTCGGCGGAGACAGCGGCCGGGTTGAGTATGAGGAGTTCGTCGAGCAGCTCGTGCTAGCGCCGTCGGAGCGGGTCGTGGTGGACGTACTGGTCGAGTCGCCTGGCGAGCTGGCCCTGGAGCATCACACCCCTCATCGGACCTACCGGCTCGCCGCGATCACCGTGACCGAGGGAGCGCCGTCGACCGCCGCCACCCGGTTCGGGCAGCTGCGCCGGGCCCCGGAGCTGGAGGCCGAGCGCACCCAGCTGGACCGCTGGCTGGCCGCTGCCCCGGACAAGATCCTGGCATTGGTCGCGCAGATGGACGACCCAGCTGCCATGCCAGAGGCGGCTGGACCTGTCACTTATGCCTGTCCGATGCATCCCGACGTCACAAGCGCCCAGCCCGGCCGCTGCCCCAAGTGCGGCATGAAACTGCTCGCGGCAAGCTCGGAGCCGACGACGGCCGATCACGACCACGCCGGCATAGGCAACGCCGGCATGGATCACGCCGGCATGGAGCACGGGGGCGCAGAGGGCATCGAGTGGGAGGACGACATGGTCGAGGTCAACCGTCAGACGACCAGCGCCACCATGCACTGGCGGTTCCTCGATCGGACCACCGGTGCCGACAGCCCGGCCATCGACTGGCGGTTCACGGTCGGCGACCGAGTCAAGATCCGGCTGATCAATGAAATGGCGTCCGACCACCCCATGCACCACCCCTTCCACCTGCACGGTGCCGGCCGGTTCCTGGTGCTGGCGCGCGATGGGGTCACCGAGCCCAACCTGGTTTGGAAGGACACCGTGCTGGTGCGTACGGGTGAGACCGTCGACATTCTGTTCGATGTCACCAACCCGGGCTTGTGGATGGCCCACTGCCACATCGCCGAGCACATGCAAAGCGGCATGATGTTCAGCTTCAACGTAGCCCGCCGGTGATGGGCGCGAGGAGCCAACGGCAACTCGATCTATCAAGGAGGGACCATGCACGAGGAGACGTCCCAGAACGCATCACCGGATCGGCTGCTCGATGCGGTCGTGGTCGGCGGCGGCCAAGCCGGTCTGGCGATCGCCTGGCACCTCAAACGCGAAGGCCTGCGGTTTGTCGTGCTGGAGGCTGAATCGGAACTGGGTCACACCTGGCGTGACCGGTGGGACTCGCTCAAGTTGTTCACCCCAGCCCAATACGACGGTCTGCCCGGCCTGCCATTCCCGGCTCGGGCCGACACCTACCCGACGAAGGATCCGGTCGCAGAATACCTCCAGACCTATGTGACCGCCTTCGACCTGCCGGTTAGGCTCAACGCCCGCGTGACAAGCCTGACCCGGATAGACGACCGGTTCGAGGTCCGTACCGCCGACGACACTTTCCACGCGCGACAGGTCGTGGTGGCCACCGGCCCCTTCCAGGTGCCCTTTGTTCCGCCGTCCGCCCAAGGGCTGGAGCCGTCAGTCACACAGATCCACAGTGCGAACTACCGCAATCCTGAGGCCCTTCCCGGCGGACCGGTGCTTGTCGTGGGGGGCGGCAACTCCGGGTTCCAGATCGCCGAGGAATTGGCTGCCACCCGCCAAGTCGATCTGTCCATCGGTGAGCGGTCTCTGATGCTGCCCCAGCGGCTGGCGGGCAGGGACCTGTTCTGGTGGCTTACCCGGCTCGGCCTGCTGCGAGTCACTGTCGATTCGCGGCTCGGCCGGCGGGCCAGTCGTCGAGAGTTCATCATCGGAACCAACAAGCGGCGCCTCCGCAAGGTTGGCGTACGGTTCCGGCCGCGACTGGTTGAGGCTGATGGACAAACAGTCCGGTTCGCTGACGGCAGCACGCTACACAGCGTCAACGTGGTGGTCTGGGCGACCGGCTATCGTTCCGACTACACCTGGATCCACATCCCAGCGCCCGTTGAGCACGGACGGGTGGTACACCGACGCGGCGTCACCGAGATCCCGGGCCTGTACTTCCTGGGATTGTCCTGGCAGCACACCCGCGGCTCAGCCCTGCTCGGCTTCGTCAACCAGGATGCCGCATACCTCGCCGACAAGCTCACCGCCCGCCACCGCACCGGCGCCCCAGCCAAGGCCGGCGTCACCGGGCTCCAAAGGTGGGGAAGCAGGCAGTGGTTCATGATCGACCGCAAGACGCTTCGCCTCTCGGCCGTGCTCCTTGTAGTGGGCTTCATCCTTTATGTGGTGGTGGGCCTCCTCCATCCCGACGGGCCGGGCCCATTCGAGCCCGAGGCCAGCCACCGAGCACCCATCGATGACCCAACGGACCCACTGCACGCTCGATCGGCTGGACCGAGCCTTAGGACTGTCATCACGTGCCTTGTCCGCGTCAACGAGCTCGCCCTGCGGAGGGAGACGTATTGAGAGAAAAGAAAGATGAACGCACGACATGACGATGTCTCCCTAGCTGACATTCCTCGCTATACCTGGTTGCTGTCCCGTTATCCGAATTTTCTGGCTTCCTTCATTCGGCCTTTCCGAGAAGTCGCGGTGAGACGCTTCTGCCTAGCAATTGAGCAGCGCCTCGCGCTGATGGCCGCTCTGCTTGGCATGGTCGCCCGGCCGGGTCAGCCGAAGTCGACGCCGGCCGTTCGCGCAATGGCCACGACTGCGGCGTCCCGCCTGAAGGTGCTTTCCGTGTACTTCGCTATCTGGGCGCGTACTGTCGAGGCACCAAGGACCTTGTGTGCAGAGGCTACGGTCTCCGTCGCCCCTGGCTCGTTGTTCAGGGTGAGGCGATCATGACCACAACAACCCG
>Ga0307288_10000757_pt1 | contig 10660 bp, 9 predicted proteins | sample ER_DNA_142_FD_194469 | JGI IMG/M metagenome (GOLD analysis project Ga0307288, IMG submission 194469) | Bulk soil microbial communities from the East River watershed near Crested Butte, Colorado, United States - ER_DNA_142 | ecosystem: Environmental > Terrestrial > Soil > Floodplain | place: USA...
TATGGCCGACGAGTTCCTGGAGCTGCCGCACCAGAAGGTGAGGCGGCTAGGTGTCACGACCGATGACGGCACCTACGTCCTGGCAGACTTCGGCCGTCTCCCTGGGAAGTTCCCGTTCCTCGCGTTCGTACCTCAGTGGGACTTCCTTGACTTCCTGGCCGACCGCTCGCGGCGCTACCCGAATTTCCAGGTGCGGATGGATGCAGAAGTGGTCGGTCTGCTTCGCGAGGCCGGACAGGTGACGGGCGTCCGGTACCGGACGCCTGGTGACGGCGAGCACCAGATCCGGGCGCGGCTGACGGTGGCGGCCGACGGCCGCAACTCCGTGCTGCGCGCGGACGCCGGTCTCCACCTTCGCGAGTTCGGGGCCCCCATGGACGTGCTGTGGTTCCGTCTGGCGAAGCCTCCTGACGGATCGGGCTCGTCGTTCGGGGGCGCTGGCCGCATCACACGCGGGCGCATGCTCGTCCGACTCGACCGTGGCGACTACTGGCAGTGCGCCTACCTGGTTCCCAAGGGGGCCTACGCGACGCTGAAGGAGGGTGGTCTGGACTCGTTCCGCGCCGATCTGGCGCGGCTGATGCCTGACGGCGCCGCCCTGGACGCACTCCAGAGTTGGGACGCCGTCCGGGTCCTCAGCGTGCGGGTGGACCAGCTGACTCGATGGCACCGGCCAGGCCTGCTCTTCATCGGGGACGCCGCACACGCCATGTCGCCCATCGGCGGCGTGGGCATCAACTTGGCGGTGCAGGATGCCGCCGCGGCGGCCCGCCTCCTCGCCGGTCCCTTGCGCGACGGCGCGGTGCCGTCCCAGCGCCTGGCCCAGGTGCGGTGGCGCCGGCTGTTGCCCACGGTGGTCACGCAGCTCGTCCAGCGACAGATCCAGACGCGCGTGCTCAGCCGGATCCTGGCCGGTGACCAACCGATCGGCACACCACGGATCCTGCGGCTCATCGACCGGCATCCCCTGCTGCAGGGGCTACCGGCGCGGGCCATCGGAATCGGTGTGCTGCCCGAGCACGCTTCTCCGAGCCTTTCCGGCGACGTGGGAGCGCGTCCGTGAGGTGCGGCAACGGGCCGCATCCGCTCGCGGCCTGGCCGTTCGGGTGCGAACGGTCACGAGTTGTCGGTCGTAGATCGTCGACTCGGCGGCAGACGTCGGCAATGAATGATCGGCGCTGGTCTACCTCTCAGGACCGGGCCTGGTGGGTGTCGGCGTAGTTCACGCCGGCGGTCGAGACGTCGTAGAGCTGCTGTCCCTCACCCGGCGTGGGCTCGGGCCGATCGACGACGTCGAGGACCTCGGGACCGCCGAAGCGGGTGATCTGCACAGCTCGCATGCAGGTCAGGCTAGGGGCTCACCAGGGCATGCCGGACCTCGGTCGCCTCACCGTCTCGCCGCGGCGTCGAGCGCCTGGTCGAGCGTGACGGCGGCCTCGATCAGGGCGAGATGGGTGAAGGCCTGCGGATAGTTGCCGATCTGCTCGCCCGTGGCGTCGATCTCCTCCGAGTACAGGCCCAGGGGACTGGCGTAGGTGAGCATCTTCTCGAAGGCGAACCGTGCATCACCGAGGCGGCCGCTGCGGGCCAGCGCGTCGACGTACAGGAAAGAGCATAGGGAGAAGGTGCCCTCCGAGCCGGCGAGGCCGTCGGGTGAGGCCGCCGCGTCGTAGCGGTAGACGAGGCTGTCGGCCACGAGTTCGTCCTCCATGGCGCGCAGGGTGCTGGTCCACAACGGGTCGTACGGGGTGACGAAGCCGACTGCGGGCATGCGCAGCAAGGCGGAGTCCAGGACCTCGTCGTCGAAGTGCTGGACGAACGCCCGTCGCCGGCTGCTCCAGCCCCGCTCCAGGATCTGCTCATAGATCTCGTCGCGCGCGGCGGTCCAGCGGCCCAGGTCTGCGGGGCGGCCGTGGGACGTCGCCAGCCGGATCCCGCGGTCGAAGGCCACCCAGCTCATCAGCCGGCCGTAGGTGAACTGCTTGCGTCCACCGCGGGTCTCCCAGATGCCCTCATCCGGCTGGTCCCAGTGCGTGGTCAACCAGTCGAGCATCCCGCGGATCTCCCGCCAGCCGCGATCGCCGATGGGCAGGCCGCCCCGATCAGCCAGGAAGAGGCTGTCCATGGCCTCGCCGTAGATGTCGAGCTGCAGTTGCTCCGACGCGTCGTTGCCGATCCGGACGGGCCGCGACCCCCGGTAGCCCGCCCAGCCCTCGAGGGACTCCTCCTTGAGGTCGGTGGACCCGTCCACCCGGTACATGATCTTCAGCCGGTCGGAGTCGTCGGTCCGCTCGGCGACCCGGTCCCGCAGCCACAGGGCGAACCCCACCGACTCCGCGAGAAAACCAAGCCGCAGCAGGGCGGAGACCGCCAGCGAGGCATCGCGCACCCAGGTGTACCGGTAGTCCCAGTTCCGCTCGCCGCCGACCTGCTCGGGCAGGCTGGTGGTGGGCGCAGCGACCAGGCCACCGGTGGGCGCGTAGGTCATGAGCTTCAGCGTGATCGCGGACCGGTGGACCGTCTCCCGCCATCGCCCGGTGTAGCTGGAACGGGCCACCCAGGAGTGCCAGAAGGCCACCGTCTCCGTGAGCAGCCGCTCGCACTCCGCCACGCGAATCTCCCGCGGAGGCCCGTCGGCCGCCGACTCGAGCACCATCCCGCGGACGTCACCGGCGGAGAGCCGGATGAGCGCGTGCGCGTCGCCGTCCGTGGCACCGACCTCGAGGAGCCGCCGCGGGTCATCCGGCTCACGTACCGGATGAAGCGTCAGCTTCAGGCCGGCGGAGTCGAAGACGGCGCCGTGCTCCGTGGGCTCCAGGACATGGGGCGCACGCCCGTAGTCGAACCTGGGTGCGAGGTCGATCGCGAAACTCATCTCTCCTCGCACGCAGCGCAGCATCCGGACCAGGCGGTGGTTGTCCGTGACTTCGTGGCCCGTCGGTGGCATGAAGTCGATCAGCTCGCCGATGCCCCCCTCGCTCAGGAACCGGGTGATGAGCACGGCGGTGTCCGGCAGGTACATCTGGCGCGCCCGGTAGCCGGACGTCTCGGGGTGGATCCGGAAGTGCCCAGCCCCTGGATCCAGCAGCCCACCGAACACGCTCGGGGAGTCGAAGCGAGGGCAGCAGAACCAGTCGACCGATCCATCCGCGCTGATGAGCGCCGCTGTCTGCAGATCGCCGACTAGACCGTGGTCGGCGATCGAGGGCTCTGTCATGACCCATCCTCCTCAGCCCGGGCGGACCACCCTTGGATCAGCCTCCCCAGATGTCCTCGACGAACCGGCCGGCCGAGCGCAGCCCGGCCAGCCACGGCTCGGCATCCGCGTCGGTCGTCGAGGTGCGCTCGCGGAAGATGTGCAGCAGGGACCTGCGCACCCCGGGGGCGATCGTGGCGGCATTGCCGCACACGAGGACGACGGCGCCCTGCTGCAGGAGGTCCCACACCTCGTCGGCGCAGTCGAGCATGGCCTCCTGCACGTAGCGCCCCGGCCGTCCCGGTTCCTTCGAGTACGCGTACTCCACCCGGACGACGTCCTGTTGCTCGTATTCGCGTAGTTCGTCGGCGTAGAGCTGGTCGGTCAGCGAGGTGCGGCAACCGAACAGCAGCAGCGACCTCGCCGTCGGTAGGCCCTGTTCCCGCTGGGCCGCGCGCTCCTGGAGGAAGCCGCGGAAGGGAGCCAGCCCGGTCCCGGCGCCGACCATGATCATCGGCACGGAGGTGTCCTGCGGCGGCCGAAACGGGATCGTGGGCTCGCGGACGAAGACGAACACGGTGCCGTCCTCCGGCAGCTGCGCCAGGTGGCCGGAGGCGACTCCGGTGAACGTGCCGGCGCCGGAGCGGGCCGGCCCGCGCACCACGCCGGTGGTGATGCTGCAAACCCCTCCGTCCGCCATGGGGGAGGAGGAGATCGAGTAGTAGCGCGGGCGCAGCGGCGGCAGCATGTCGAGGTACTCCTCGAACGGCAGCCGGCAGGCCGGGAACTGCTCGAGCAGGTCGATCACCGACCGGTTGGTCGCGAACACCTGTTCGCGGTAGCGGGCCTGGGATTCATCGTCTTCGCCGGCGAGGGACTCCAGCGCGGACTTCTGCTCGGGGTCGTCGGTGTAGCGGGCGAGGACCTCGATGTCGTCGCGGCGGGCGACGTCCTGCAGCTCGACGCAGCTGGCCAGCACGCCCAGCAGGGGAGTGGGCTCGTCGATCGGCAGGTGGGTGTGGGTGCCGCTGTTCGGGATGATGGTGAGGTACTGCCCGGCGTCGAGCCCGAACCGGGCGATCACCCGGCGGATGAGGTCGATGCTGTTGCGCGGGAGCACGCCGAGGTGGTCACCGGCCCGATACGGCATGTCCTCGGCCAGTGCGATCTCGATGTGCCGGGTGGACCGATCGGGCGTGCCCCCGGGCCCTGCGGCGAGCAGCTCGCGGGAGGTCCGGACCCGTGCGGGCCGGGCCCGGTAGGACGTGATCACGGGGTTGCTGACCTGCCGGTTGGTCAGCGTGATGGACAGCCGCGGGCCGGCCGGTGCGGGGGCGGCCGTCTCGGCCGGCAGGCCGAGTGCGGAGGCCACCTCCGTCCACAGGTCGCCGTGCCAGGAGCGGTAGTCGGCGTCGAAGTCGCCGGCCACGTTGCCCTCGCCGCGCGGCTGCAGTCGCTGGCCGCCGTGCGCCGCAAGCTGCTCGTCGAGCATGGTGGGCACCGCCTGGTAGGTGCTGGCCCATTCGGTGTTGCCGCAGCCGAACACGGTGTAGGACACCCCGCGGGCGGCGTCCGGTGGCGCGTTGGCGATCCACCGGCAGAAGGCCGCGGCGTTGTCCGGCGGCGTCCCGTTGTAGGAGGCGCACACGATCATCGTCGCGCCGCCCCGGGGCAGGTCGTCGACGTGCTCGTCCAACGCGCCGAGCGTGACCTCGAAGCCCCGCTCGGTGCCCTCCTGCGCGAGCCGGCCCGCGAGTGCCTCCGCCGTCCCCAGGTTCGACCCGAACAGCACGGTCAACCGGCCACCGTGCGGTGCCACGGTCGGCACCGGCTCGGTGCGCGGGGCGGGAATGGCCGCCTCGGCCTCCGGCGCGGGGACCGGTGGCTGGATGATCACGTCCGGCCTCGGGCGGACCTGGATGGACAGCTCGTCGGGCTTGATAGTGAGCGTCGCCTTGGTGTGCAACTGGTAGTCCAGGTAGTCCACGAAGTCGAACCGCTGCACCAGCATGCCGAGGACGAGCGTGGCCTCCTGCAGCGCGAACTGGCGGCCGATGCAGGCGCGTTGCCCGCTGCCGAACGGCGTGTAGGCGTGCGGCGGGAGGGCGGCGAGCCGTTCTGCGGCCACGTGGTCGGGGTTGAACTCGTCGGCGTCGTCCCCCCAGTTGGAGCGGGCCCGGTGGACGGTGGGGGTCACGACGGTGAGCACGGTGCCCGCCGGGATCGCGTAGCGGCCGCCGATCACGGTGTCCTGGTAGGGATACCGGGTGAAGGCGGGGGCGGTCGGCCACAGCCGGAGCGTCTCGTCGAGGATTTGCCGCACATAGCGCAACCGCGTGACCTGCTCGAACGTCGGCCACGCCGCGTTGCCCAGCACCTGTCCGACCTCGACCCGCGCCCGCTCGAGCACGGCCGGGTTCTTCATCAGGTAGTAGATCGCGAACGACAGCAGACCCGACGTCGTCTCGTGTCCGGCGATGAGGAAGGTGATGCACTGCGCCCGGATGTTCTCGTCCGGCAGGCGCTCGCCGGTCTGCTTGTCGACGCCGGTGAGCATGCGGCCCAGCAGATCGGTGGTGTCGCCCGCATCCCCCTGGGCGCGCCGCTCGGCGATGAGCCGGTCCACCAGGTCGTTCATGAACGCCTGGTCCTCGTCCAGCTGCCGCTGCGCGCGGATCCTCAGCCGCGTCTGGACCCTGAGCTGCCGCGTGCGGGCCTGCGACTCCGTGAGGGTGCGCATCATCGCCTCGACGAAGGGGTGGGGCGTGTCCCGGTAGAAGGAGTTGAACCGGTACCCGAACCCGCAGAGGGCGATCGTGTCCAGCGTCAGCCGGGTCATGTCGGCCGGCACGTCGACCGCCTCGCCGGGGTTGAGCCGGGCCCACTTCTCGATCAGCTGATCGGCGATGTCGAGCATCTTCGGCAGGTAGTCCCGCATCGCCTGCATGCTGAACGGCGCCATCAGGATGTTGTGCGCCCGGGCCCACATGGGGTCCTGCGTGTCGGAGGTGAACAGGCCGGACGTCCCCATCTCACCGCGGATGACCGCCTGGCCGCCACTGACCTTCTTGTCGAAGAGTGCGTCGTCGCAGATCTCGTCCAGCAGCTCCGGGCCGGTGACGATCAGCCGCGATCCGTTCGGGGTGGCCAGCTTGTAGATGGGCCCGTACTCATCGGCCAGCCGCATCAGGCTCTCGATCGGGGCGTCGGCGTCGAGGTCGCGGATGTTTCCGAGCACCGGAAGGCCACGGGGACCGGGGATCTCATCCAGGCTGATGGTCTTGGTCATGGACGGCTCCTGTCGGGACGGGCCGGTGCACCAGCAGCACGATGCTCACCATCAGCACCCAGGCGGGGAACACCAGCAGGATCGCGGGATGGAACGTCGTGCTCAGCAGGAGGCCGGTCGCAACCAGATAGCTGAGCAGGACGAGCGGGCGGGGGAGGAGCCCCGCGCTCCTCATCAGCCCGGTCGTCGTGAACATGTACATGCCTGCGGCGCGGACGCCGTAGACGAACACCAGCGCGTACCCCAGCGAGGACAGCGCCCGGGCGACGTCCGGACCGGGCAGCGGTGCGCTCGAGAACTCGGTAAGGAGGGCGACCGCTCCGACCGCGGCGGTGCCGGCGAAGAGCAGGCAGACGAAGATCACGCTCGCGGCCAGATGGAGCCAGTGCGGGACCTCGGTCCACGACAGGGGACGGCGGACCTGCAGCAGGGTGCGCGTGGCGACCATGTGCCACAGGCAGGCGATCCCCGCGAACGGCACGACGTACAGCCCGAGGACGGTCAGCGTGTCGACGTCACCGCCGCCGTAGAAGGACTTGTACACGGCGTCGGAATCGCCGAGCTTCGGGATCCGGTTGACCAGTACCAAACCTGCGACGAGCAGCCCCGCGAAGACGATGCCGGACCAGCCGGCCATCCGCGCGGTGCCGTCCGGTGCCGGACGCTGCTCTGGTGAACTGTCCGCGCCCACAGGTGTGGAGCCGTTCCGTGGCCGTGCGGATATGCGCATTTCGCGCCTCCCGCGATCGCCGTACCTCGATGGCATGCATGTCGATCGAGGACGAAGCAGGGCGGCTTCCTAGGTCGCGCCGTTCTACTCCGCGTGATGCGGCCAGTCAATGAACCCTGACCCGTCGATGCGGCCCTCGTTCCCGCGCCTTCCGAGATCGACCACACCGCCACAGGATCGCCATGGGTCGGGCGGGATGGCGGGACGACGAGCAGGGCCTTGCGCACGCCGACGCCCATGGCCGACGTACCTCTCACGACACGGCGTGGTGGGTGTCGGCGAAGTTGAGGCCGGCGGTGGAGACGTCGTAGAGCTGCTGACCGTCGCCTGGGACCGGGTCGGGCACCTCGACGACGTCGAGAACCTCGGGGCCGCCGAAGCGGGTGATCTGCACAGCACGCATGTGGATGAGGCTATGGCCATGCCGGCGGCGGTACCGTTCCAGGCCCACGGCGGCCCGCGGGCCTGGCCACTGAGGCGCTGGTGGCCGAGCGCCGCCCCGACCGGCCGGTACCGCACGAGGGGCGGGACCGCCGCGGTCGGGGCGGTTGTGCATCTGCCAGCCACCGCCATCGAGGAGGGCCGAGACCTGTCCTCGATGAGCGGGGTGCTGCCGACAGCCCTCATCGTCTGCTGGCCTGACGGCCCGGCCTCACGTCAGGTGCCGGGCGAAGAACCGGTTCCCGTCGTCCCCCTCGAACTGCGGGATGCCGGTGTGCCCGCCCATGTTGGCGTGCAGCGTCTTCTCCTTGGAGCCGAAGGCGTCGAACAGGTCCAGGGCCATCTGGCGGTCGTTTCCTTCGTCGTCCCATTGCAGCAGGACCTGCAGCGGAATGGTGACGTGCCTGGCCTCCTCGAACATGGAGCGCGGCACGTAGCTCCCGGCGAACAGCACGGCGGCCGAGATGCGCGGCTCGACCACCGCCAGCCGGATGCTGATGGCGATCACCCCTCCTGCGAACCCGACCGGGCCGCCGATCTCCGGCAGGGAAAGGAGGGCGTCCAGGGCGGCCCGCCATTCCGGGACCGCCATGTCGACCAGCGGGAGGATCAGCCGGTCGACGATGTCGTCGTTGACCGGCTCACCGGCCGCCAGCGCCCGGTGCAGGTCGGCGCGGGCCTCCTCGGCGGCGGCGGCACGTGGCCGGTCGCCGCTCCCGGGGAGCTCGATGGTCGCTGCGGCGAAGCCCTGCGCCACGGACTGCCGGGCCCGGCCCACCAGCCGGGGGTACATCTTCTGCAGTCCGCCGGGGTGGCCGAGCAGGATCAGCGGGGCCGGTGCGGATGCGGATCCGGGCGTCCACAGGATGCCGGGGATCTCGCCGAGGGCGAATGCGCGCTCGAGGACGCCGTCGTCGAGGTGTTGTTCAGAAGTGAATTGCACGGTCGTGCCTTTCGGGAGTGCTCGTGGACGGCGCTCCCGGACGACCTATCGCCCGACCATGACCCCCGAGGGGAGCACCCTTGTCGACACGTTCACGGGTACCACCTCCTCGATCTCTCGCACGGCCGTCGCGAAAATAGCGCTGGCCGCCGCGGTGCGCGAACGGATTCTTTCGGTGGGTGTGCTCAGCATCCCCCAGTCGGCGGCCCCGAGTCAGCTCCGCCGAGGCACGGAGCACCCTGGGACCGGTGGGCTGAACCATCTTGTCCTCCTGGCTCAGCCCGATCCCGGCTACCCATTGCTGGTCGAAGTGCTTGGCGGACCGGCGTGCGCCTGCCGATGTGGATCCGCTTCGGCGACGGAGGCTCCTCGCTCTCGAGTCTGGCCGGCGAGTCGCGCGAGCATCCGGGTGAAGGCGGCGCTGTCGTCGCCGAGGGCACTGAAGTAGTCGCGGTCGACCTGCTCGACGGCGGCGTTGGCGCGATTGGCCAGTTCCACGCCGGCGGAGGTGGTCGTCAGTGCTCGAGCCCGGGCGTCATTGGGGTGTGGTCGGCGTTCGATGAGCCCCTTGGCTTCGAGGGTGCGAAGCACCTGAGAGGTCATCATCGGGTCGGCGCGAGCGTGCTCGGCCAATTCGCGTTGGGTGATGGGCTGGTGGCCCTGCCGCCAGGTGAGGGAGGCGAGCAGGACGAACTGAACGTGGGTGAGGTCGAACGGGCGGAGCGCGCCGCGCTGGGCGGCTTGCCAGGCGTTGGTGACCTGCCACAAGAGCAGGCCGGGGCTGTCGCCTGCGTGGGTGAACTCGCTGCGTAGTGCCCGGGTCATGCGGCTGGTCTCCCTAGCTGCCAAGTGGGCTTCCGGTTCGGGCGCGGGCTGCCGCGAGAAGCTCATCCATGGTGACTGGGAAGTCGGAGCTGATCTGCGGGCCGAGCTCGGGGCCCACCTCGCTGGCGCTGGGGCCGGAGATGTCCAGCTGGTGGGTGACGCGGGTGCCGCCGCCGTCCAGCGGCGTGAGGATGTGTCGGAAGAGCAGCGTCAGTTCGCCGAAGGTGGTGCGGTCGGCGTAGGTGCGTTCTTCGTCGAGCTCGACGATGACGGAGCGCATCGTGTCTTGTCCCTGCGGGGTCACCGACACTTCGGTGCCGACGGCGAAGGGGCCGTGCAGTTCGAAGCGGTCGCTGTGCTCGCCCAGCGGAATGCCGCTGTGCAGGTCCCGCAGCGCAGACCAGATCGCGGCCGGTTCGATGTCGGTGGTGACGGTGTGCGCGGTTGTCCACATGAGTCGGTCCTTAATCGCAAGTAGTAAGCGCGCTTATCATTAGCCGAGGGGTGACGCCTGTCAAGCCGCCCTGCTAAGCGCGTGCAGCCGAGTCACCCCTGACCTGCTCGTGGGCATGGCCGCCCACGCCTGGCGTGCGAGCCACAGCCAGATCTACCCCGAGCTGGCCCGGCTGCAGGAACGCGGGCTGGTCCAGGAGGCCGGCCGCGGCGCGCCGGGGAGCCGCACCTGGGCGATCACTGACCAGGGGCGGGCGGAGCTGGACCGCTGGCTGGTCGAGGTGCAGCCCAACCGCAGCCAGCGCAACGAGACCGCTCTGCGCTGGTTCCTGCTCCCACTCCTCCCGGCCGACCAGCGGCGCACCACACTCGAGCGGGAGATCGCCGACATCGTCGACTCGACAGCCTTCTTGCAGGCGTCTGCAGCCGGGGACGTCGACGCGGGCGGCGAGCACCCCTTCCGTGCGACGGTGCAGCTCGGCTTGCGCATCAACGACGTCATGCTGGCTTGGCTCCGCGAGCAACTCGCCCACACCTGATCCTGCGGTGCTGGCGGGCACGACCAGAGCCATGGGGTGCGGCCCCTCGAGCGCCGAGCGACCTCAGGTGGGTCTCAGTACTCCCGGTGGTGGGTGTCGGCAAAATTGAGGCCGGCGGTGGAGACGTCGTAGAGCTGCTGACCCGGCCCCGGGGTGGGCTCGGGGACGTCGACGATCTCCAGGACCTCGGGACCGCCGAAGCGGGTGATCTGCACGGCACGCATGCTGGTGAGGTTAGGACCTC
>Ga0307288_10000758_pt1 | contig 10656 bp, 5 predicted proteins | sample ER_DNA_142_FD_194469 | JGI IMG/M metagenome (GOLD analysis project Ga0307288, IMG submission 194469) | Bulk soil microbial communities from the East River watershed near Crested Butte, Colorado, United States - ER_DNA_142 | ecosystem: Environmental > Terrestrial > Soil > Floodplain | place: USA...
AGCCGGTTGTGCACGACTCCGCTTGTCGCCATCGAGGTGACTACCTGGGTCACGTCGGCCAGCCTGGAGAGGGCGGTGGCGAACCGAATCCGCTCCAAGTCAATGCGGAATGCCGATTCCCCCGCCGCGTACGGGGGGTCAGGCTCTTCTTGTGACCTGGCCAGCCGGGCGTCCATGGTTCGCACGCTACCGAAGCAGCCACCGTCCGGCGTGGGCCCGGCTTGAAGTGGGACCCGCTCAGCGCACCGCATGAGGAGGTGATTGAGGTGAAGGAGTCCGGCTCAGTAATGTGACGTGTTACCAGCCCAACGACGAGGGGAACCCGATGAGCGAGCCAGTTGATCCGACGACAACCGCGGCCTGGGCAAGGCTCACGGCCCTCTACGAATCTCTGCAACCGGATCTGCGGGGCTGGTTCGCGGCTGATCCCTCGAGAGCAAAATCATTCACCTTCCAGGCGGGCGATCTCTATGTCGACCTATCCAAGAACTTGATCAACTCCGAAATCCTGAGTGCACTTGTTGATCTTGCTGACCAGGTTGGCCTAGCGGATCGCCGAGACGCGATGCTGGCCGGCGAACACATCAATGTCACCGAGGATCGGGCGGTGCTGCACACTGCACTGCGGGCGCCCGAGGGATCAAGGCTGGTCGTCGACGGGGTCGATGTCATCCCCGAGGTCCACGAGGTGCTCGCGAAGGTGTACGCGTTCGCCGACAAGGTTCGCAGCGGGGAGTGGGTGGGCGTCACCGGCAAGCCGATCGCGACCGTGGTGAATATTGGGATTGGTGGATCTGATCTTGGTCCGGTGATGGTTTATGAGGCGCTGCAGCCGTACGTGAAACCCGGTCTCAAAGCGCGCTTCATCTCCAACATCGATCCGACCGACGTCGCCGAGAAGACAAAAGATCTTGATCCGGAGACAACGCTGTTCATCGTTGCCTCCAAGACCTTTACCACCCTGGAGACACTGACCAATGCGCGCCTGTCCCGCAGTTGGCTGCTGGATGGATTGCGGGCTTCAGGGGCCATCGAGGAAGGCGACGAGGCCGCTAACGCGGCAGTCGCCAAGCACTTCGTTGCCGTGTCCACGGCGCTCGACAAGGTGGCGGCGTTCGGCATCGACCCCGACAACGCGTTCGGCTTCTGGGACTGGGTCGGCGGCCGATACTCCGTCGACTCAGCGATCGGCACCTCGGTGGCCGTCACCATCGGGCCGGAGAACTTTGCCGACTTCCTCGCGGGCTTCCATGCGATCGACCGGCACTTCGCCGAGACCGAGTTATCCAACAACGTGCCCGCGCTGATGGGCTTGCTCAATGTCTGGTATGTGAACTTCTTCAAGGCAGCCAGTCACGTGGTATTGCCGTACGCGCAATACCTGCACCGATTCCCGGCCTACCTGCAGCAGCTCACCATGGAGTCCAATGGCAAGGGCGTCCGGTACGACGGCTCGCCGGTCACCACCGATACCGGCGAGGTGTTCTGGGGCGAGCCGGGCACCAATGGCCAGCACGCCTTCTACCAGCTGATCCACCAGGGCACCCGGGTGATCCCGGCCGACTTCATCGCGGTTGCCAATCCGGCCAACCCGCTGGTCGACGGCGACAACGACGTACACGGGTTGTTCCTGGCCAACTTCTTCGCCCAAACTGCGGCACTGGCGTTCGGCAAGACCGCCGAACAGGTACGCGCCGAGGGCACTCCGGAAGCGATCGTTTCAGCGCGGGTCTTTCCCGGAAACCGCCCAACCACATCGATCATGGCCCCCGAGCTGAGTCCGCGGGTCGTTGGCGAGCTGATCGCGCTTTACGAGCACATCACCTTTACCGAGGGTGTGGTGTGGGGCATCGACAGCTTCGACCAATGGGGCGTCGAGCTGGGCAAGCAGCTCGCGCTGCAAATCGCTCCAGCCGTCACGGGCGACGACGAAGCCCTGGGCAAACAAGACTCCTCGACCCAGTCGCTGATCAGCTACTACCGCTCGCAGCGCACCTAGCCCTCGGCGGCGGCCGCCTAGGCAACCTAGCCAAGGGTCCCTCGTGGGCTACTCGGACGGGCTAGGCAAACCTGACGTTTGGCTTTGGCGGCACCGTTGCCGTACGGCGGCACTTGGGTTTCAAGCATCTTAGGTTTGCTACGCCCGCCCCGAGCAGCCCACGAGGGACCGATCAAGCCGGCGGGTTGTAGCAGCCCGCGGCACCGCCGGCTCTGCGCCGAGTGCCGCTTTGCGGTCTTAAGACGGCCAGTATGTATGAGGTTGCGCCTTTGAACATTCGTTGGCCGTCTCACGGCGGCTCGCGCGGCGTAGCAGTTGGTCGTGCTTCGACAGGCTCAGCGCGCATGAGTTGTGGAGTGGCGACCGGCGGGGCGGAGCGAAGTCGTGGAGAGGTGTCCGGGCAGGCGTAGCAAACCTAAGATGCTTGAAACCCCAGCACCGGCACATTGCAAGGGGTGCCGCCAAGCCTGAGTGCAAGTTTGCCTAGCCTGCCCGGGCAGCACCCGAGCGACGGCTCCGCCTAGCCCGCCCGGACACCTCTCAACCACGATTCGAGCTCGAGCCTCAAGCCGTAGCTAGTGGCTCCTCCGACTCGGCCGCCTTCCGCTCACGCTTGCTCTTGCCAAAGGCCAAGTAGAGCGACGGCAGGACGAACAAGTTGATCAAGGTCGCGGTGACCAAGCCGCCGAGGATTACGATCGCCATCGGGTGTTCGATCTCATGCCCCGGAATACTGCCGGCAACCACCAGTGGTACGAGCGCCAAGCCGGTCGCCAGTGCGGTCATCATGATCGGCGCTAGACGTTCCTTGGCACCTTGGATCACCAGCCTCGCGCCAAATTTGACGCCTTCGACTCGCTCCAAGTGCTGGAAGTGGCTCACCATCAAGATCCCGTTGCGCGCGGCGATCCCGAAGACTGCGAGGAAGCCGACCAGTGATCCGAGCGATAGCACCCGGCCACTTAGCCACACTGCGATTGCACCGCCGACCAGCGCCATGGGCAGCAGGGCGAAGGTGAGCAGCGCCGGTCGGAAGCCGCCGAACGCGACATGAAGTAGCAGCAATGTGGCGACTGCGGCGGCGATGCCGAAGATCAGCAGCGTGTCCTCTGCAGCGTCGAGCTCAGTGGATTCGCCGATCACTTCCGCGTGATAGCCGAGCGAGAAGGTGACCCCTTCCATACGCTTTTCGACGTCGTCGACGACCTCGTTCAGCGGGCGGCCCGCTACGTTGGCGCCGACATCGATGTAGCGCGACTGCTGCTCCCGCAGGATGGCATTGGGTGTAGGGCCCATCCGAACGTCTGCAACATCCTGCAGCCTGACATGACCTCCCGACGGGGTGTCCAGCTGCAGGTTCTGCACGTCGCTGACGCTGTCGCGCGCCGACGGGATGGCCGTGACATGCACGTCGTACGCCTTACCGCCGGAGAAAATGTCGCTGACTTCCTCGCTGGCGATCAAGGTCGATGCCTGCCGACGGATATCCCCGGGGGTCAGCCCGAACTCTCGAGCTTTAGCAAGATCGGGTTCGACCTCGATATGTGGCAGATCGGTCTGCAGCGAGGCATGAGCGTCTTCAATCCCGGGGATGTCGCCGATGCGCTGCTCGATGTCCTTGGCCTGCTTCTGCAGCGTCGGGAGGTCCGGTCCGTAAATGCGTACCACGATGGACTCGCTGCTGCCGGTCAGCACCTCCTTGATGCGCTCCCGGAGGTAGGTCTGGACGTCGCGGTAAAGGCCCGGGTAGTACTCGACGACCTTGTGCACCTCGTCCAGCGTCTTGTCGTAGTCCACGTCAGGGCTGACGCTGATCCAGTTCTCACCAAAGTCCACGCCGTAGACCTCATCAGCGAGATAAGCCTGGCCAATGTGAGATCCGCAGTTCCGAACCCCTTCAATTTCTTGCAGGTCCTTGCATGCTGAGACCGAAACCCGCGTCTCCTCGGCGACCGAGGTGCCAGGCTGAGTCAGCCAGTGCATCAAGAAGTCGCGCTCCTTGAAATTAGGAAGCAGTTGACTCCCCAATGTCGGTACCGCCGCCACACCGAGAACCAGGAGCACGGCAGTCATGGCGATGGCTGGCAGCGGTCGGCGGATCAAGGGGGTGAGAACAGCGACGTACGCGCGCTTCAGCGCCCGCATCAGCGGTGACTCCTTGCTCGCCAGCTTGCCCCGCGACAGCAGTAGCAGGCACAAGGCCGGCGTCACCGTGAGCGCGACAAACATCGAGACCAGCACTGCCAGCCCGTACGAGAGCACCAGCGGCCGGAAGAACGATCCCGACAGCCCTTCCAAGAACAACACCGGCACAACGGCGATGACGTTGATCAAGGTGGCGTACGTGATCGCCGAGCGGACCTCCACAGATGCGTTCAGCACCACATTGAACGTCGACGCTCCACTGCCCGTGGCCCGAGCTTCGCGGAGCCGTCGCACCACGTTCTCCACGTCGATGATGGCGTCGTCCACCACCACCCCGATGGCCACCACCAACCCCGCCAGCACCATCACATTGATCGTGGCTCCCGCGGCATCCAACACCAGGACCGCCGCTACCAGCGAAAGCGGGATGGCGATCAAGCTGATGAATGCGGTACGCCACTCGAACAAGAAAGCGACGATGATCAACACGACCAGCGCGATGCCGAGCAGCATCGCTATCCGGAGGTTGTCGATCGACTGCTCGATAAAGGTAGCGGGCCGGAAGATCGTGGTATCGACGGTGATTCCCGGCAAGCCGGGCTCCATCTGCTCCATGGCCTCTTCCACGCCGCGGGTCACGTCAACGGTGTTAGCGCCGCGGAACTTCTGTACGACCAGCAGCAGCCCCGGTCCGCCGTCGACGACTCCATCGCCGATCAGTGGTCCGGGATCGACCAGCACGTTTCCTAGATCACCAAGCCGCAGCACCTTGCCGTCGCGTTCCACGACAGGCACCTGCGCGAGCTGCTCGGGTTCGACGATCGGTTGTACGTGACGAATGTTGAACCGCTGACCGCCAGCCTCGACAAACCCGCCGGTACCGACAACCGCACCGTCGGAGTAGCGGAGCAGGCCCGACTCGACGGAATCGGCTGAGGCGTCCATGACGTCTTGCAACGAAACGTTGTATTGGGCGAGCTTGGCTGGATCGACCTGGACGTGGCGTTGCGGCAAGCGCTCACCCCAGATGGCGACCTGTGCGACCCCGGGCACGCGGAGGAGGCGTGACCGGATCTTCCAGTACGCGATGGCCGAGAGATCGGTCGGGCTGACCGTATCCGAGGTCAGACCGATCTTCATGATGCGGCTCGTCGCCGAGAGCGCCGGCATCATGAACGGCGGGCTGGCCCACGTCGGCAGGGTTGGCGTGATCTGCGAGAGCCGCTCCTGTACCAGTTGGCGCGCCTTCAACTCGTCTGCGCCGCGTTCGAAGATCAGCCGGATCGAGGACAACTGGGCGACCGACTTGGAGCGCAGCTCTGATAAACCCTCAATGCCTCCCAATTGATCTTCGATAGGCACTGTGATCAACTGCTCGACCTCGTTGGAGGAGTTGCCGAGCGCGATCGTCTGGATCTCGATCTGCGGTGGTGCGAACTCCGGAAAGACATCAACCTTGGTCTCGGGAATCTGGATGAAACCGAGAGCCAGCGTGGCTGCGGCCAGGAACAGCACGATCCAGCGGAACCGGAGACTCGCTCTGACGATGGAACGCATCTGCCAACCCCCTCAGTGCTTGCCTGCGATGCCGAGTTCGGTACCCCAAAGCTCGATCGCACCAACAGTGACCACCTCGGTGCCTGCTGGTGGGCCAGCACTCAGCGTCACCACGTCGCCGTCCACCTGTTTGACGGTCACCGCCGAACGGACGTAGGTCCGGGGCCCAACAACGGCGAAGACCCACGGCAGACCCTTCTTGTCATAGACCAGGGCACCGTGATGGACCGTGAGCTCGGCGCCGCGAGCTCCGACAACCGTTGTCTGGAGCGCAACTCGGCGCGCTGCCTCATCGGTGAGAGTGATTTTCGGGGGCTGTGACACGCCGGTCGACTCCAGGGCTGCCGGCTCGTACGGCTCAGCCGAAACCGATTCGATCTCTGCACAACCGGCCAAGGAGAACCCGACGGCGGCTGCCAACACCAGACCCAGCACGCTATGTCGGACCGTACGAAGTCTGCTCTTGGTGCTCATGATGATCACGCCCCGGTGGCTGCGGCGACGTGTTGCAGCTCGTCCTCGTGCGCCGGCGGTGCCTCCTCCGCTCGAGGCGGAATCAGATGCAGGTACGCCGACGGCAGCAGGAACAGGGCGACGATCAACGAACTGACCACACCGCCCAGCAGGACGACGGCAAGCGGTTGCACGATCTCTAGGCCCGGGCGGGGTCCCAAGATCACAATCGGTAGCGCGAGCGCTGCAATCGCAAGCCCGCTGATGATCATGGAACCGAAGGTTTCTCGGGACCGGTCATAGACCGTGTCGGCGTCGTCATCTTCATTCCGTCTGCGATCCGGACCATGCAGGGCGCCCAACATGGTTGTGATGTAGCGAGCCGCGAGACCAAGAATTGCCAGCAATCCCAACAGCGAGCCCAAGCCGAACGTCAGCCCGCTAAAGAGGCCGGTGATCAAGCCGCCGGTCAGTGACAGCGGCAGGGCCGCCGTGGCGACAAGCGCCAGGCGCCAGCTGTTGAAAGCGGCCTGGAAGAGCAGCAGTGCGGCGATGGCTGCGCCGATGGCGAAGCCGATGGCACGCCCGATTCCGATCTCGTCTGCTGTGGTCTTCGCAATGACCTCGGCGTGATACTCGATCGGGAAGCTCATCGTGGCCAGCTGCTTCTCTAGGTCGGCAACCACAGCACTGCTGCTTCGCCCAGCAAGATCAGCAACGACGTCCACCCGTCGCGACACAGCATCGCGGCGAATGACGGGCGGCGTCTGGACAACCCGTACGTCGGCGACGTCGCCGAGCCGTACATGACCACCGCCCGGTACGTCGATGAGCATCGACTGCACATCGGCGACGCTGCGTCGGGTAGCGGGCGTGCCCTTGACGATTACGTCGAAGACCTTCTGCTCTTCGAACACGCTGCCGACCTGAATCCCCTGTAGCACGGTCGCCTCAGCGCGGCGTACGTCACCTGGGCTGATGCCGACCTGCTGGGCCTTGTCCAAGTCGACCTCGATCTCGATCGTTGGCTGGGTCGCGGCGCCCTCGACCCGCGGATTCACGACACCGTCGATCGTGGTCATCACCTGTTGCACCTTGGCGGCTTCAGCAGCAAGGATCTTGGGATCCTGGCCGTAGACGCGTACGGCAAGAGGAGTGTTCAGGCCAGTCATGACGTCCAACCCGCTGCCGGTCACAGTGTTGGCACCGGTATGCAGACTCCCGACATCGCGCATCTCCTGCGTCGAATAGGGAACGACATCAGCCGTCGCGCCCGGGACCTGGCGTGCCGCATTCTCAATCGCGGCCAGAGTCGTCTTGTAGTTCGCGTCAGGAGCGATAGAAACCCACACATCGCTGGAGTTCACGTTGACGACTCGGTCCCCAGTGACGGCACGTCCGACGGTTGCCCCGACACCCGTGATGCCGGGCAGCGCCCTGATGGTGTTACCAAGATCAGCAGCGCGCTGGCTCATAGCCTCGCTCGAGACGTCTGGCTGACCCTGCAGCCTGACCACCACATTTCGATCTTGGAAGGTAGGCGTCAGCGCGGTGTTCACGAAGGGCAAGATCGCAACGGCTACCAGACCGCACGCCGCTGTCACCAGTAGCGCCGGCCGCAGGCTGCCAGAGAACCGTTGCACGGCGCTCCGGTAACGCGCGCCGAGCCATGGTACAGGCCCTCGTTCCGGGGCCTCCTTTGGCTCCCACCGGGCGAAGAGCAGACTGCTCAGGGCCGGGCCGACCGTGACCCCGATGATCAAGGCGGCGATGACCGCAATGGCGTACGCGAGGACCATCGGCGTAAAGAACGCTCCAGGCCGCCCCTCCAGCACCGCAACGGGAAGAATGGCGAGCAAGGCAATGATGCCGGCATAGATCAGTGGTCGATGGACGGTGGCAAGAGCCTGCTGCACTCCAACCCAGCTAGGCTCAGCATCCGGGCTCCCGTGCCTAGCCCGAAGCCGCTGGACAACGGCGTTCCCGGGGGTAATCGCCTCATCCACCACGACGGCAACCGCCGCAGCCAGACCAGCAACCACGAGGGCGTTCAATCCGTAACCGAGTAAATCGACGATCAGGGCCGCCGTGATGACCGACAGTGGCACAGTGATCACGCCAACCAGCGCAGCGCGCCAGTGGAAGCGCATTGCTGCAAGGGCCAGCAGCAACAGTCCGGCACCGATGGCCACGGCTACCCCAAGGTTGGACTTGGCCGCTGCGACATAATCTGCCGGTGCGAACCACGAGGTATCGGTTTCGATTCCGCTCAGGCCCGGCCGAAGCGTCTCAAGCGCTTGTTGCACGTCGCGCGTGACCTGGGTGGTGCTTACTCCGGGGAACTTCTCGACGACCAAGATCAGACCAGGCTTGCCATTGACGACCGCGTCCCCGATCAACGGCTGATGATCAACCTTGATGTCGGCGACGTCGCCTAGCTTCAGAGCGCCGGAGGTGCCCTCGATCGGAACCTTCGCGAGTTCGTTGGGGTTGGCGATCTTCTCCAGCAGATGCCTGACCTGAAGTCGCTGCTGTGGCGTCTCGACGAATCCGCCGGTTCCCGGGGTTGAGGCTTCGAGGAAGGTGAGTGGGGAGACCACCTGCGCGTTGCCGGCCGTGTTGATCACCTGGTTCAGCGTCACCTTACGATCACGCAGAGTCGCCGGATCGATCTGCACCTGGAGTTGCTGATCACGCAGCCCCCAGATGGAGACATTGGCAACTCCAGGTACACCCACCAACCGGGGACGTACGGTCCAGCGGGCGATCACTGACTGCTCGATCGGCGTCAGCTCGTTGGTCGACATACCGATCATCAAGACGCGATTGGCCGATGACAACGGCTGCAACAGTGTCGGAGGCTTCGACACGTTGGGCAGGGCGTGAGCCTGAGCCAAGCGCTCTTCGATGAGTTGCCGAGCTCGATATATGTCAGTGCCCGACTGGAACACCATGACGACCGAGGAGAGGCCGGGCAGCGATTCTGACCGAATCACATCGATGCCTTCGACCCCATTGAGCAAGTCGGCTTCGAGAGGCACGGTGATCAGCTGCTCGACCTCCTCTGCGGAGAGACCGAGCGCTTCGGTCTGAACCTCCGCGTACGGCGGGCTGAACTCCGGCAATAAGTCCAAACGCGCGTCGCGCAACTGCACGATGCCAAAGGCCATCAGTCCGATAGCGGCCGCCAAGATCAACAGGCGAAACTTCATAACCCCTGCCAAGAACCGTGCCATCCCATTCACCTCATAACTCGGTCTGACTCTTTACATGGCGACAGCGATAGTCACCGCTTAGGCGCAGTCTTCATTTTGAGATTCTGATAAGGGTTTCATAGATTCGAAGAGGTGAACCAAACAAATTGATTACGATTTGTGCTCTCTTGATTTTCTTCAACGCTGGCGTTTATAGGTAACGCAACGGCGTCGTTTTGCCATGAAATAAAGCTTGTTTTGCTATGCAAAAACTTTGTTTTGCTATGAATGATTATTGGCAAATCGGAGCCGCTTTATCCAAACAACGAAGCCGCTTAAGCGGCTGTTAATAATCGTCAGAAGTGGAAAGTGCTGTCGCGGCGTCACGGGGGGATGGCTCAGTCGCGAGTGGCATCGGATGCCGCCGAGTGAGGAGATCAACCACGGTCTTGGTACAGGCAAGCTGATCGCGAATCGCGCCGCGCCACCACGAGACCGGGTACTGGCGGGCGGAATCGTCGCCAACGCCAATCGCGTCGACGCCCAGAGCGCGACAGGTCGCAACCGCGCGGGCGAGGTGGTAGCTCTGGGTGACGATGACCAACTCGGCGACATTGAAGATTTGCTTGGCTCGTACGCATGACTCGTAGGTGTCGAAACCGCCAGGATCGAGGATCAGCTTGTTCTCGGGTACGCCAGCCCTGAACAAGTAGTCCCGCATGGCGACCGGCTCGTCGTATTCCGGTGCCCGGTGGTCACCCGAAACCATGATCATCTCAACGCGACCCGCGTCGTAGAGCCGCTTGGCAAGATCAAGACGAGCCGCCAGGAACCCCGATGGTGTGCCGTCAGGTTTGACTTGAGCTCCAAGTACCAGAGCCACGGGTGCGTGCGGCACATCGGACTCTGGATAGATGTGGCCGGCTGCCGTCGAGCGTACGAATGCTATGGATCCCACGATGGCGGCGAGCCCGGCGATGCCCAGGCCCATCAACCCGGCAAACGGTGCGGGCCACCACCTGCTCCAGACCCGCCGCGCTGGCACATCCTCAAGCGTAACGGCCGAAGCGCAGGCATTCTCGAGGAAAGAAGTGTCAGTGCGCCGTCACAGACTGACTCTTGTGACCACCACGACGACCACCACGACACAACTGGACATCACCGGGCCGTTCGATCTGCGGGAAGTGGCGATGATGGGGTTCGGGCATCGCGACGAGCGCAACTTTGACAGCGTAATGCGGATGGCATTTTGCCTGGACGGTGACTACGAACGCCAAGTCGGTGTTGAGGCCACGCAGATCGGTGATC
>Ga0307288_10000764_pt1 | contig 10626 bp, 10 predicted proteins | sample ER_DNA_142_FD_194469 | JGI IMG/M metagenome (GOLD analysis project Ga0307288, IMG submission 194469) | Bulk soil microbial communities from the East River watershed near Crested Butte, Colorado, United States - ER_DNA_142 | ecosystem: Environmental > Terrestrial > Soil > Floodplain | place...
ATCATCCTCAGCACAGCACAGCACAGCACAGCACAGCACAGCACGAGCGCAAGATCAGCACAGATGATCCCCACCGTCTTTAGACACGCCGCAACGAAGCACTGTAGTAATAGCCCGCGAGCTTGTTATAGCACACAATATATGTTATATTCCTCACGTCCGTGTGACGTGCGTCATCCTCGTAGCGGGATGAAGCCTCCTCGAGAAGGGCGCGACCATTGACTGGAGAACACCTCAGGGCGCAGGCTCGTCGGGTGATCAGCGGCGTCGACGAGTCGGGCAAGTCGACAGTCATCGCCGACGAAAACACACCCGTTCGGCTTCAGACCCCCGGTATGACCATCTGTGACATCTGGCAGGTTGCCAAGCTGCCCTCCGGCATGCAGGACGACGACGCGACGACCGGGCAGGTGCTGCTCAACCCGGCTGAGACCGGTTGGGTCTACCGCGTGACAACGAAGCCGCCGGACAGCGAGTGGGACAAGGCCGCGGGGTACGGCAAGGTGCTTGAGGCGATGGGCGACGCTGGCGCGCTGGACGACGACGCCGAGATTGCGGGACTCCACCAGTCCGAGACGGTGGACATCGTGACCATCATCTCGGGGGAACTCGTGGCTGTCCTAGAGACTGGTGAGGTGGTCCTCAAGCCGGGCGATTCTTTCGTGACGCGCGGAGTCAAGCACAGTTGGAGCAATCGCACCGACAAGCCCGTCGTTTTAGTTTGTCTCCAGTCCGGCGCCAAGCATTAACATACTCCCAGGGAGTGAGCCATTCCGAGTAACCGGCGCTGACGTTGCGTAGCGATCGGTGATTGGGCGACGACTTGCCACTGTGCCTACGACGAGCAACGCGAAGCCCCCGCTACAAGAGGTGATCCGACCAAAGATCATCCGCAGGGGGGTTCTGCGCCGCCGTGAGTGTCTCGTACACCGCTGTCCGGGACGTGTCCGAAGACGGCGTCGGGTTCGCTGCCGGCCTGCTGGAGCAGGAACGTCGCCGCCGCGGGACCCGCGCGAACACCCTGTGTTGACCGCCTGGGAGCAGCCGGTGCTGGTACTGCGGTGGTTCCTCGACGATACCCGGATTACCGCGTTGGCCCGCAACCACCAGATCGGCCGCTCGACCGCGTACGCCTATCGAGACGAGGCGATCACGGTGCTGGCCACGCGGAAGCCCTCGCTGCACGGGGCGCTGCTGGCGGCGAAGACGGCCGGGCACAGCCACGTGATCCTCGACGGCACCCTCGATCGCGACCGCAACGCCGCACCCGGCCCCACCGCGGGGGGTGGATCTGTGGTGGTCGGGCAAGCAGCACCAGCGCGGCGGGACATCCAGGCCGTCTCAGCCCCAGACGGATGGCCGTTGTGGACCCCCGACGTGCGTCCGGGCCCGCGAGCACGACACCACCACCACCGCCGCCCGCACCGACCCTGACCTGCTCGCCCAGATCCGTACCTGGGTCGAGGACGGCCGACTCGGGCTGGGCTGATCTGGGCTATGAAGTCGAGGCCGAGCTGCTCCGAATTCCGATCAAGAAGACCGAGGGTACGGTGTTGACCCCCCTGCCCACGCGCTGCTCCTGTGACGAGAGCGATCTTGCCTTCTACGCGGCCCATCCCTTCTGCTCCAAGCCTCGATAATCAGGACCGCACGATCGGCAGCCCGCCGTGCCCAACAATGAGTTGCGACGGACGCGTCGTGCGACTGTCTACTGCCGACTCCAGTTCTCCGTCGCGCACGCGGCGGCCGCCGGTCAAGCGCAACCGGTTCATCAAGCTGGTCGGCGCCGACAAGTCCGTCAACCGCACCCTGAAGACCAAGACCCGCGCACTTGTCGGGTGGAAGGGCTACACCACCAACCTCACCACCTGCCCCGACACCCCCGTCACCCCGGAATTCGTGATCGGCGCCTACCACCGGCTCCGCCAGATCGAGGCGTCGTTCCGGATGTCCAAGCACGACCTGGCCGCGCGGCCGATCTACCACCACAAGCGGGAGTCCATCGAGGCCCACCTGAGTGTGGTGTTCGCCATGCTCGCCGTCGGGCGGCTGGTCGAGGACCCCACCGGTTGGTCGATCCGCCGGTTCGTACGCACCGCCCGCCACTACCGCACCGTCCAGATCCGCGCCGGCCAAAAACTCATCACCGCCGCCGATCCCGTCCCCGCCGACCTCCAAACCGCACTCGCAGAAATCCACCAGCCCGAACGGGGGCACTAATTTGAGCCAAGCCAGGGGATCGGCTCCGGGAACCTGTACGTCCGAGAGGACAGGTTGATTGCGGAGCTCGTCCGGCACGCGGAGGTTGATGGCGGCGGATGGGACGCAGCGGCGTATCTGCGGTCGCGGGATATGGTCGTCGTTCACGATCGCGCCGGTTGGAGCCTGGCTGCCTGCGATGGGCTCTCAGCATCGGACACGTCGCGTGAAGCTACCCGCGAGTCACGGGGCAATACTGTGTCCGAGACACGACCACGAAAACGTGGCCGACGTACCGCGGGCACGTCGTCATGCGCATGCCGGTAGCAGGTTGGCCAGGCCAGATCTGTTCCTGAATTCTGCGCAGCAGGTGGCGTCGATCATGGTCCCGCCATGTTGCAGGCTGCTGGCGTCGTCGGATGCTTCCATCCGGCGATGTCCGGGCCGCCTCAATCAGCCCCGCGAAATCTCCTTCTCAGTGTTCGTCAGCCTGACGAACCTCTCGCAAGGGGTCCCTACATCAGCATGCGACCGGCGTCCACGACCAATGTGGTCCCGGTTACATACCTGGCCTCGTCGGACGCGAGATAAAGAATTGCGTTACTGATGTCGTCAACTTCGACATACGGCACCGGGATGGCCTGCAAGGAACGGGCGAAAGAATCGGGTGCCTCGAAGTCATCCCGGGTAGGATCCTGTCGATCAGGAAAAAAGAACCTCATCGTTTCGGCGTTGTGCGTCATCAGTGTGTCGACCGTGCCCGGGCACACTGCGTTGACCCGGACCCGATGTTGGCCCAGTTCGAGAGCGAGTGTCTTGGCGAGTCCCACGACGCCGAACTTGCTTGCGACGTAGTGACCGATGTTCGGGATGGCCTGCAAGCCCCCGATCGAAGCTGTGAAGATCACAGAGCCACCGCGGCCTTGGGCCAAGATGTATGGAATCGTGGCCTGGGCGGTGTTGAACGCACCCGTGAGGGTGACGCCCATCATCGTGTTCCATGCTTCAGGGGTCAGGTCGAGGACCGTTCCAAAACTGAGAACACCGGCGTTCGCGCACACGATGTCAAGTCCACCGAGCTCTGCGACGGACTGCGCAACCACTTCTTTCATGTGCTCGCAGGCGCGAACGTCCACGGTGGCGGTCACCACGCGGCGGTCGAGTTTCTCGATTGCCGCTGCAGTTTCCTGCAGGTCGCCTTCCGTGGACAGATCATACGGAATCGAGTCCAGATTCTGGCAGATATCAAGCGCAATGATGTCCGCCCCTTGTTCAGCGAGGCGTATCGCATGGTTTCTTCCTTGTCCGCGACCGGCGCCGGTAACCAACGCAACTTTCCCGTCGACACGACCCATAATCTCTCCTTCAAGTCTTGTGGTCGGCGGTCCGCCGACAAATCATTCCCCACACGAGGTCGCTCGCTGCTCCTCAGCCCCTCACCGGCGCGCGCGGAGGTATGCGACCAGGCCATCTATTCTAGCCAACCCCCAGAACGAATAGCCGCGCTCCGTCGCTCCGGCCGACCCAGTTAGTGAAGAGTTGCTCACCGTGCCGACTATCGAAGGGCGCCCATGGTCGTGGGCGGCCCTGTGTGAGCCGGTTCATATCACCGCGTAGGTGTCATGAACCGGCTCATGCTGGCTGGCTGTAGAGGATCTGCGCGACGATGACGAGAGCTACAAGAGTCCAGATCATTCGGTAGCGCGTCAGTAATCTTGCGATCCTCCGGCCGACTGCACCGCGCTCGCGCTCCCTAGGAATGGATTCGGGCTCGGCCAACGTGACGGGCGAGCCCCGCCGATCGTTTGACATGCGCGCCTCCGTTGGCTCATCTGGCCCCCGTTTGCCCCGCCAACACCTGCAACGGGAGCCCGCCCGTTCGGAAAGTATTATATATACTGTCCGGAGTCAAGGCGTGTTAGACTCCGGGGCCCCGGCATTATTGATCTTTGAGTGATTCGTTCGGTTCTGGGGCCGAGGGTGGGTCCGGGTATCGAGGCGAGCCCGGACCCTGATGATCTCTTTCAGGTGTCAAAGCCGAAAGTTCGTCCCGGGAGCCGCGCTCGTGTCGTCATCTTTGTCGATCAGTCAGGGGATCGCGGACGGCCTCAACCGCGACGGGATCCCGTGCCCGTCCGCGCGTACTGACCAGAACCGCCACCGGCCGGGGGATGGCTGGCAAGGGTCGACGGTGCGGGCGATCCTGGACAACCCGCGCTATACGGGGTGTGTGTGTTCTTCGGTCGCTGGGTCTGCACCGAGACGCTGCTGGACCCCAATGACGTCGCGGCCGGGCACGTGATCCGGTTCCGGCGGGCGGCGTCGGATCGGGTGGTCCGATCGTGGCGTCCGGCGCATCCGGCGATCGTGTCAGTGGCGACGTTCACCCGCGCGCAGGTGTTGCGCCAGTCGCGCGCGGCGGGCGGGTTGGTGGCACGGCGCAAGCTTGAGCGGGGCCCGCGGGGGGCCGAAGCGGCAGCATGTGCTGCGCGGGTCGCGTCCTCGAGGTGGTGTACGAGTTCTTCGCTGATGAGCGACGTGGCGTCGTGACCTGAGACGGCCACCGCGTGATCTTTCGCGAGTACCGACCAAGGAACTCAGAAATTATCACCACGATGGCCGCACCACACACTGTGGACCCTGCCCAGCTCGTGGCCGAGCTGGCCTCGGCGTCGGTCTCGACCGACGTGCTGCAGGCGATGGTCACCTCGTTGGCGAACGCGCTGATGTCGGCCCAGGCCGACCAGGTGTGCGGCGCCGAGTACGGCGAACGCAGCGACGCACGCACCAACCAGCGCAACAGCTACCGCGCCCGGGACTGGGACACCCGCACCGGCACGGTTGAGCTCGCGGTTCCCAAGCTGCGTCATGGCTCGTTCTTCCCGGACTGGCTGCTGACCCATCGCCGCCGAGCCGAGCAGGCTCTGGTCACCGTGGTCGCGACCGCGTATTTGCTCGGGGTCTCGACCCGGCGCGTGGAGAAGTTGGCCGAGCAGCTCGGGGTCAAGTCCCTGTCCCGCTCCCAGGTCTCTGAGATGGCCGCCCACCTTGATACACAGGCACCGCGTTCGGTCCCGGCCGTTAGATGCCGGCCTTTTCACCTTCGTGTGGGTCGACGCCCTCACCGTGAAGGTGCGTGAGGACGGCCGCGTGGTCAACGTGCACGCCCTGCTGGCGACCGGGGTGAACGCCGACGGGCACGGCGAGATCCTCGGCCTGGACGTCGCCTCCGCCGAAGACGGGGCCGGGTGGTCGGCGTTTCTGCGCGGGCTGGTCGCCCGCGGCGGGCACCCACGACGATGTCTTCCGCACACATCGGACAAGGCGTGCGGGCGGTTGGCGCGGCTGGCCGCTTGAACAGCGCGTCAAGAGGATGGGTGGGGTGCATGCCACCGCCCGCTCCGTCGAGCAGTGCACGGCAGTACGCCGACAGGTGCTCCGAGTCTCGCCGCACACGGTCGTGCTTGCTCGTGGAGGCATCGTCGGCAAGTTGCCGCACGGCGAGGACGGCGACCGCGTTCGCTTCGCGTAAAGCCTGGCTCGCTGCGCGCCATCCCAGCCGCAGCGCTCGCCGCTCCTTGCCCCTGTCGAGCGCTTGGCGAGCTTGCTCGATCGTCCTCGACGCGCTGACGTCGCTACGCCCCCTCGGAGATGACGGTCCAGCGTCACCACACCGTCACCACGCCCGCGAGCTCCTCCCCGGCCGCTCAACGGGGCGACCACACGGGTCACTGCGGCCGCTCGATCGGAATTCGAGTACCCAGCGTGGACTATGCGAAGAGCTTCGACCGCTCGTCGGGGAGGGGTGTGATAGGGCGAGCCGCCCACGTCAGTCGGGAATGCTTCGCGTTTCGGCAAGTAGAGCGGCCCGGCCTGCTTCCAGGCGAGCGACCGGTACACGAAAGGGTGAACACGAGACGTAATCGACGCCTGCGTCGTGGAAGAAGTGCACGGAGTCGGGATCGCCGCCATGTTCGCCGCATACGCCCAGTTTGAGGCCCGGGCGGGTGCGGCGTCCGGCTTCGATGGCCATCCGCACCAACGCGCCGACGCCGTCGCGATCGAGTGACTCGAACGGCGACACCGTGAACACACCTTTGTCGAGATAGGCCGGGAAGATCGACGCCTCGACGTCGTCGCGGGAGAAACCCCAGGTCGTCTGGGTGAGGTCGTTGGTCCCGAAGGAGAAGAACTCGGCCGACTCGGCGATCCGCCTGGCCGTGAGCGCGGCCCGGGGAAGCTCGATCATGGTGCCGATCGGGACATGCAGCTCGACGCCCGACAAAGCGTCGACGACCACAGCGTCGATCTCGTCCCGCACAAGCAGCAACTCCATCACCGATCCCACGAGCGGCACCATGATCTCCACCTGCGGGTCGCCGCCGTCGCGTTTGCGTTCTGCAGCGGCTTCGACGACCGCGCGCACCTGCATCGCGAACAGGCCCGGCACCACCAGGCCGAGCCGCACACCGCGCAGGCCGAGCATCGGGTTCGACTCGTGCAGCCGTTCGACGGCGGCGAGCAGGCGCTCGTCGGCCGGGTCAGCACCGCCGGTCGCCTTCGCGACCGCCACCCGGACGGCCAGCTCCGTGCGGTCGGGGAGGAACTCATGCAGCGGCGGATCGAGAAGGCGGATCGTGGCGGGCAGGCCGTCCATCGCCGTGAGCAGGGCGACGAAGTCCGCGCGCTGCATCGGCAGCAGCTCGGCCAGCGCGGCCTCCCGCTCCTGCGGGCCTTCGGCGAGGATCAGTCGCTCCACCAGCGTGCGCCGCTCGCCCAGGAACATGTGCTCGGTGCGGGTGAGCCCGATGCCTTCCGCGCCCATCCGGCGGGCGTGCGCGGCGTCGTCAGCGGTGTCGGCGTTGGCGCGCACCGCGAGCCGCCGCATGCGGTCCGCGTGGCGCAGCAGCCGGTCGACCGCCCGCACGAGGTCCTGGGACTCCGCGTCAGCTGTCTCGAGCGCGGCGTCGACGCCCGCCTCGAGGTAAGTCACCACCGGCGACGGCACGACCGGCAGCTCTCCGACGAACACTTCACCGGTCGAGCCGTCGATCGAGAGCACCTCGCCCTCGGACACAGTGATGTCACCGACGCGCAGCGTCCGCGCCTCGCGGTCGATCTCGATCGCCTCGGCCCCACAGACACACGTGCGCCCCATACCGCGCGCGACCACGGCCGCGTGCGAGGTCTTGCCGCCGCGGCTGGTGAGCACCCCGGTCGCGGCGATCATGCCTTCCAGGTCGTCGGGCGTGGTCTCGCGCCGCACGAGCAGCACGTCGACGCCCTGGGCCGCGCGCGCGACGGCCGTCGCCGAATCGAACACCACCTCGCCGACGGCGGCGCCCGGGGAGGCGGCCATTCCCGTCGTGAGCAGCGTCCGGTCGGCTTCGGGATCGAACTGCGGGAACATCAGCTGCGACAGCTGGTGCCCGGTGACGCGCTGCAGCGCCTCGTCCTGGGTGATCAGGTGCTCGTCGACCAGCTGGGTGGCGATGCGGAACGCCGCAGCCGCCGTCCGCTTGCCCACCCGGGTCTGCAGCATCCAGAGCTTCCCGCGCTCGACCGTGAACTCGATGTCGCAGAGGTCGCGGTAGTGGGTCTCCAACCTGCGCATGATCCGGGTGAGCTCGCTGTGCGACGCAGGGTCCAGCCGGGCGAAGTCCTCGAGCGTGAGCGTGTTGCGGATGCCCGCGACCACGTCCTCGCCCTGGGCGTTGTCGAGGTAGTCGCCATAGATGCCTTGGCGGCCGGTGGCCGGGTCGCGGGTGAAGCAGACACCGGTGCCCGAGGTCTCGCCCAGATTGCCGAATACCATCGCGCATACGTTCACGGCGGTGCCGAGGTCCTGGGGTATGCGCTCGCGGCGGCGGTAGATCCGCGCGCGGTCGGTGTTCCAGGAGTTGAAGACCGCCCGCATCGCCATGTCGAGCTGCTCGCGCGGGTCCTGGGGGAACTCGCGACCCGAGTGCTCGGCGATGATGTTCTTGAACGTCGCGACCAAGTCTTGCAACACCGAGGACGTCAGCTCGACGTCCGCCGCGACACCGGCCCGCTCCTTCGCCGCGGCCAGCTCGTTCTCGAAGAGGTCACCGGAGATGTCGAGCACAGTGCGGCCGAACATCTGCAGCAGCCGCCGGTAGGAGTCCCAGGCGAACCGCTCGTCCTGCGCGGCCTCGGCGAGACCCTTGACCGAGTAGTCGTTGAGGCCGACGTTGAGCACCGTCTCCATCATCCCGGGCATCGAGAACTTCGCGCCCGAGCGCACGGACACCAGCAGCGGGTCCTGGACGTCGCCGAGGCGGCGCCCCAGCTGATCTTCGAGGCGGCGCAAGGCCATCGTCACCTGGATCCGCAACGACTGCGGCTCCTCGCCGCGGGCGAGAAAGTGCCTGCACGCGTCCGTGGTGATCGTGAAGCCGGGCGGGACGGGCAGCCCGAGACGGGTCATCTCGGCGAGGTTCGCGCCCTTCCCGCCCAGTAGATCCACCTGCTCCCTGCTGCCTTCTGCGAAGTCGAACACCATGCGGCCCGTACCCGCGGTCATGCCGAGTGCTCCTCGACCGGCGCCGCGGCCGGGACAGGGGCCGTGGTGTTGGTTGGCGATGTCATTCGGAGTCCTCCCACAGACAGTTCGGCCCACGGCGAATGGCGGACGCGGGGTGGACCAGAGCCGTCTGATCGCAGAACAGAATATATAATGCGGGCTCCTTCAGAGCAAACCTTGAATGTGACCATAAGGTCACCTATCTTGCTCGTGTGACGGACGAGGACGACCTGGTGTTCAGGGCGTTGGCCGACCCGACCCGTCGCCACCTGCTCGACCGGCTCCTGCGCCACGACGGGGCCACGCTCACCGAGCTGGCGTCGGAGCTGGAAATGACGCGCTTCGGCGTGATGAAGCACCTGCGCGTCCTCGAGGAGGCCGGGCTCGTCGTCACACGGCGGTCCGGCAGGCAAAAGCTGCACTTCCTCAACCCCGTACCGATCCGGCTGATCCATGACCGCTGGATCGACAAGTACACCGAGCGCCACCGATCTGACTGGAGAACCATGGACGCCAAGAGCCGCCGCGACCTACGCAACCCGCGGATCACTGCCGCGCACACATTGCTTCAAGCCAGCAAGGTCGACCACCCCTGATCACCTTCATCGACAACACAAAAGGAGAACGTCTCGTGCAGTACCGACCGCTGGGCCGCACCGGCGTCCAGGTCAGCCCACTCTGCCTCGGAGCCATGATGTTCGGCCCCTGGGGCAACGAGGACAAGGCCGACTCGACACGCATCATCCACCGCGCCCTCGACGCCGGCATCAACTTCGTCGACACCGCCGACGTATACTCCAGCGGCGTGTCCGAAGAGATCCTCGGCGAAGCGCTACAGGGGCGCCGCGGCGACGTCGTCCTCGCGACCAAGTTCTTCATGCCCATGGACAACGACATCCCCAACCACCGCGGTGGATCCCGGCGCTGGATCATGACCGAGGTCGAGAACTCGCTCCGACGCCTGCGCACCGATCACATCGACCTCTACCAGGTACACCGGCCCAGCCCCGACACCGACATCGCGGAAACACTCGGGGCCCTGACCGACCTCGTCCGCCAAGGCAAAGTCCGCTACATCGGCTCCTCCTCCTACTCCGGATCGCAGATCGTCGAAGCACAGTGGGTGTCCCACGATCGACACCTAGAGCGTTTCGTCACCGAGCAACCGCCGTACTCCATCCTCGTGCGCGGCATCGAGGCCGACGTCCTGCCCACAACCCAGCGCCACGGCATGGGCACCCTGACGTACAGCCCCTTGGCAGGCGGCTGGCTGTCGGGCCGCTGGCGCAAGAACGCCGCCGGCACCCCCACCTCCCCCGCCCGCCCGAGCGCCCGCTTCGACATGAGCACACCGGAGAACCAGCGCAAGCTCGACATCGTCGAGGACCTCGCTCAGCTCGCAGAACAAGCCGGGCACACCCTCATCGAGCTCGCCATCGCCTTCGCCATCAACCACCCCGGCGTCACTTCCGCGATCGTCGGACCCCGCACCATGGAGCAACTCGAGTCCTACCTGCCTGCCGTCGACATCGCGCTCGGCAACGACGTCCTCGACCGCATCGACCAACTCGTCGCCCCCGGACTCACCCTGAACCCCCATGACGACAGCTACGGCGACCAGGAACTCAAGCCCTCCGCTCGGCGTCGATGAGGGATCTGCGCAGAATCAGAGTCACGAACAACGCTCCCCGCCGCGGCTCCCCGCAGGCATGAGCAGGGCGACCTTGCCCGCAGCGGGTCGGCCGAACGCCGGATCTCGGTGACGCAGTTCGTTGTGTGACGGCGGCCGACTCGCCGGGCAGGACGCCGCCCAGCAGGACGGCGACGACGGTAAGCAGACCGGGGACCTTGACCGCGCCCGATGAGGTACCGACCGGATGCTG
>Ga0307288_10000765_pt1 | contig 10625 bp, 7 predicted proteins | sample ER_DNA_142_FD_194469 | JGI IMG/M metagenome (GOLD analysis project Ga0307288, IMG submission 194469) | Bulk soil microbial communities from the East River watershed near Crested Butte, Colorado, United States - ER_DNA_142 | ecosystem: Environmental > Terrestrial > Soil > Floodplain | place: USA...
AAGCAAAGTAAGTAGTCCTTCATCAAACTTGCATATCTGGCACTTTAGGGGGTCAATCTTTCATGTTGGAAGCTAAAGAAAAGGTACTCCACTCCCCCTCATTTAATTGAGAGAGAATAGGGCGATAGCGATAGACACAGGAACAGAAATAGACTAAAAGAGGACTCCCGTAGAGGAGAGGGGAAACCCGCTTAGATAGGGCGATAGCCCGGTTTTTCTTGAATATCCTTTCCAGTGCTTGTCTTGTATTGAGGTATACCGAAGATATGAGTCAAAGTAGGTAAGAGAAGGGGGCTTTCACTATTATTAAGAGTAGGGCTTTAATTAAAAGAGTAGGCCCTTCGTATCTTTCTATGACCTCCAAGACGGAGCGAGACGGATAGGCAGAGCAAGAGCTCTTAAAGTCTACCCGGGCTAGCTTCTTCATTCTTCGATCAGGGGCGGGCTTCTTCCCTTATATACGATGACTTAGATAGAGCCTCCTTCTTTGATCCATTCATTGATAAAGTCTTCGGGGGCTGTTTACCTTTTGAATCGACAGTAGAGTAGGTTTGATCTTGCTTTCTCAATCTTTCTCTGATCCTAGCCGTGTAGTAGATCCGGCTTTATTCGGCTAAAAAGAAGTGTGTGTGGCCGTCGTATCTGCTCGCCCCCTTCTTCATTCATCCATTTAGGTCAGAATGGATCCAGGGAACCTGGCTCGGGAACAGCCCTGAAAAAACACAGTAAGAGAGTCCAATCTCTGAAATATAGCATTTTATCTCCTAAGTAGTAGTAGTAGTAGAAGGCTTAGTATCTGACTTGATCCAATAGAGTCAGAACACACAGTAGATCCAGATTCCACACCTTGCTGTGGACTGGGGAGAGAGCAGCTCTGCGAAGCTGGGCGTTCTGTGTGATTATGGAGGAACTGTAGTACTCGCCCCAAAATGCAAGCCGGGATAGATACTTAAAGAAAGGGGGAGCGGTGGGCCTTCAAAAAGGAGCGAGGGAGTGATGGGCAACCTTAGTCTATATGTTGCTCGTGAGCCGCCAAGTACCAGTCTCGCAACAGTACTGGCGTTAAAGGATCGGTCCTTCACTTGCGGATCGTTCGCGAGTCGAACTCGCTCTCTTGCCACGCCTTTGACTCACGAACTCGAGTCGGACTCATTCACTGCTGACTTTTTTGAGGATCGTTCGTTCTTCACTCTCTTGCTATTACCCGCAGGGAGCGCAGCAACCGACGGTGCATATTATCATATAGAAAGAAGCGAAGCGTAGCGATTCGTACTACCGGAAAAGTGTCGCTAACCGCTAGGCAATAGAGTCAGCTTACGGGGTGGGGCGCAAGCAAGCGTAGCGAATCACATAGAGTTGCCCCTACCTGCCAGCGCGCAGATAGATAGGGCGGGCGAGCGCAGGGATGGATGTCTGAGCGGTTGAAAGAGTCGGTCTTGAAAACCGAAGTATTGATAGGAATACCGGGGGTTCGAATCCCTCTCCATCCGCGAGGTCATAAGTTCTCTCTTGCCTTATCTATAGATAAGAACGAATCTCCTCGACTCGACTGATATGATGGATGGAATGGGTAGAAGGTTGAGGTTATTGTGTGTTGATTTAGTTAGGACTTTGTCTCCCTTTCGTTATCTTCCGCCCCGGGTGGATGACCTGTGGGAGCTAAGTCGAAGATCTCGGTGTCGTCGTGAGTGGTTGATAAACAACGATTGCAGTTTGATTTAGGGAGTCCCAACCCTGTGAAGCTTAACAGACAAAGAAAACGATAGAGACTTCCGGGTATAGGGTGACGACCTTAATGAATCAAGTATTCAGGTGGCAGAGTTATTAGCTACATAAGCGCTCAAATTCCTGAATACTTATTGCCCTGGCTTCTATGATCAACCCCAGGTACATTTAGGTTTTGATCTGAGGCTATCCTGGTCTGCAGGACCCAACACAAGTATTCATCCTTTCCAATCTGAAAAAGGTGTTGCCGAAAGCTTACCCTCTTCCACACGGATGCTACAGCCGCTATCACTTTTGCAGGAGGGGAATTACAGAGTTCGCCTCTCGACATCTTGTTTGGTAAGCGGAATTTTTACCCAGGCGCCCTAGTGTTGCCTAACCGTTCGGCCGGAGATGTCGGATGCGAGATCTTTAGCTACTTGTATCAATTTGCCGCAGTGTGCTTAGATACAATGCGCTGGCAGCTGAGGCTTGGCAGGATGGGAGTTAATTAAGGTCGAGGGAGCAGGAAAGAGTTTGTTATTCGCTATTGGCTTAGTACGGCCTATACATAATAGGGCCATGACGGTTTTGGCAAGGCCTTGAACTTCATATATCCCTTTTTTACTCAATCCAGAATACCGATAAAGTCAGATTGAATCATTTTTTCGACCTTTCCTTTGGATTTATTATCATAGGTAGTGTTCGAGATCGCCTCTGTGCGGTGAACGCTCGAATGTAGCTAACATCAGTTTTGTCCTCGCGTGGTTGAAGGAGATGCTGCTGCTGGATGGAATGCTTCCGGGGCGCCATGATCCTTCTATCAGGAATAATCGAGGGCACTGACTGACTGCATCAATCATCGCTCAGTGAGCTATTAATTGCCGCCAATAGCGCTTCGCTTGCATGCAAGGCGGCTAATAAAAGCGCCAGGTAGACGCGCGGAGATGCATTTTGAGTACTGGTGGTACTGCACAAGCTCTAGGGGAATAATCTCTTTCTTATTTCTTTCTTATTTCTTTCCCATGACGACTAGGAACGGGCAAATCAAGAATTTCACTTCGAATTCCGGACCTCAACATCCTGCTGCTCATGGTGTTTCACGATCAGTATTGGAAATGAACGGAGAAGTGGTGGAACGTGCGGAACCACATATTGGATCACTCCAGTGCGGCACGAAGCCGCTGACGCTGAGTAGGCTCCTATGCCGCTAGCACGGTGGAGGTTCCGTAGCGCGTCATGAGCACCGGGCAAAGGGACGGTTGAGCAACTCAAGCGAACCGCCCTACCTGACTTTGGATAAAGATAGAAGGGAGAAGGTTGTGAAGGTGGCCTCGTTATCCACACATCTGGTCGGAGGACCGACCTGGGTTTTCACGAGCGTAGGCGGGTCCTGGAGTGCCCGTCAAGGGCGCTAGCGCATACCCCGGGGTGATCATCACCACCTGCACCTCACATCTCGGCACAGTGGAACGTGTAACCCGCCTGCTGTCCAAGTCAACCACTTAATTTCCTGTAATTCATAGCGCCTAACAGAACGTAGCAGCAAGGGACAACCCACCCATACAGACAGCCTGCGGGGAGGATGGCACTACTGGCAAAGACCGTCTGGCGAAAACGCCGCAGGCGCGAAGCGTGGTGGGCCTGCGCCGGGGGAGCATAGGGAGGAAAGGGAGCCCGGACGGTGGAAGAGCCAGGGGAAGCCGGGTCATTTGACGGAAATGGAAGGTCCGAGCGGCTCATTCATTCTTGAAAAAAGAGGGGGGGAGCGAGCCAATGTATCAATGAATAGATACAGTCAACGGTAGACAGACAGCGCTGCCTACACGCGAATTAGCTTCCGAGGTCGAGCAGTCTCAATTTCACTACAGGATTTGCGAATGAATGCTGGGCTGGGCCACCTCAAATGGCGTGAGCCGCATGCGGGGAGACCCGCACGTACGGTTTTCAGGGGGATCCGGCCGGCCGGCGCCCACCCGACTAGAGGGACTGAGAAATTAATCGAGTACAAAACTTATCTTCAAGCTTTACCTTATTTTGATCGTTCAGAGGGCGATCGCGGAGTCACTGAATGAAGTCCTCCCTCCCTTTCTTTCGGAGGTGCTGACCCGCTGCGAGGCAGATATGACTAAGTGACATATTGAATATGGCGACGACTACAGCATGTCGTAGAAGGAGATAAGAGGTGGAGCCAACGACCCACTAAGACTCACGTATCTACAACTACATTCCCGAGCGGCAGTCAAACGGAGGCGTGAATGCAAGATGCCAGCGGAATGATCGACCGGACAGAGGCTAGGGCAGCTTTCTTCCCACCGCGTCCTTCCTTGTGTGTCGGAGATACAAAGCGAGTGCACCGGAAAAGAAGGGGAACTGAGTCGATCTATTCCATGGCGAAGCATCCGAAGCATAACTGCACACTCACACGATCTTTGCCGAGAGATAGGAGCATTCGGTGGAACCGGTGAACTACACTTGCTTCTTGATAGATGTGTGGGACAGAGGGCTCGTGGTACCTGCTGCCCGCCCTTCCTCCGCTTTGATAACCGTGTGAACGGAGAGTGGGCAGAGCAAAAGGGAAGGAGGTCCTCATACGGAGTCGCACACTTGAGCAGTGCGGGAGACTGGAGAATGGGTCGAGTAAACTCCCTTAGGGCCGATTAAATCACAGACGAGGAACTTTTCTTGATTTTTTCTTTTTGATTTGAAGGGTATGTTCTAAAAAAAGAAAGGCAGAGGTAAATACTTCGAAGAGGCGGCTCGGTAGGGATGGAATGGTCAATCGTCAAGTCAAGGATGACTTCTTTGTTGGCGAAACGATGGGGGAGAGAAAGCACGCCAGTGATTCTCTGAGCCGGTCTTCATTTCCAACGCCTCGGGAAACAGGTCGAGATAGATGACAGCACCTTTTTATCCTCTTCCTTACCGGGAAGGCGCACTTCTCTTCTTCTTCTGGCCTTCACCTCCTGCCCGGCCCGGAAATAGAACCCAGCCCCCTTTCTGATCCATTCATTTCTGCAAGCAGGCGGGATCCAGAGCTAAGCCCCCCTCCTATTCGAAGCCGGGTGTGGCCTCGCCCTTTTGCTCTTCCTTCGGTTTGGCTCCACGAAGGCGCCGCCTAGACTAGGAGCCCCACTCATATTCAAAAGGCGCCCAGCTTTCAAGACGATGATAATAATTAGGCTGCCATTTTTCCAATATCATGGAATAGCATGGCCCGGGGCTAAGGTAACTCCAGTGGGAGAGCCGTGTTATGGGTGACCTTATTGCACGGTTCAGAGAGCACTTGTGTATGTGATGCAAGTGAACGTGTACGAAAAAGCTGTCGTAAAGTTTCGTTGTTCGTTCCGTCGTTGACCCTATCTATGTTTCTACGATGGCCCAAGAACACGCTCATTCTTCAGCCGTAGAGAGACTTTTGAATTGTGAGGTACCATTACGAGCTCAATATATACGAGTGTTATTCTGTGAAATAACTCGAATTTCAAATCATTCACTTGCTTCAACTACTCATGCTATGGATGTGGGAGCATCAACTCCGTTCCTTTGGGCTTTTGAGGAGCGGGAGAAATTGTTGGAATTCTATGAAAGAGTCCCGGGAGCCAGGATGCATGCCAGTTTCATACGACCTGGTGGAGTGGCACAAGATCTGCCTCTTGGCTTATGTCGAGATATTGATTCCTCCACACAACAATTTGCTTCTCGTATCGACGAATTAGAAGAGATGTCAACCGGCAACCGTATCTGGAAACAACGATTAGTGGATATTGGTACTGTCACTGCACAGCAAGCAAAGGATTGGGGATTCAGTGGTGTAATGTTAAGAGGTCGTGCGACATGAAGACATTGATAGCAATATGGGGGAAGTTCCCATCAGGCAACAACGGTTCTGCCTGACCCTACAAAAGCATGCATATGTTGTCAGTGAAGATTTTGTGTGAAGCCTTGGAGACGACGTACCCGGGGCTAGGGTGAGCTGAGGGGGGACAGCGTAAGTGAGCGAATGTGTGTAAGCCCAGTCAAAGATTCCTATTCTAGGCGGGGCGGGCCATCAACCTTCGAATGGTGTTGGTCCTACGGACCGTGAACGGATTCGCCTCTGGCCTCTGGGCACGTCGGAACCGCATGAGTTCACCGGGGTGGAGCACGGTCCGCCAAAATCGGCATAGGTTAGGTGCTATTGATGGAACATGGTAAGCCCATCTTTCTCCATATGAAAGTGCTGCGGGCACATAGAGATGTGGGTAGAGGAAGTCTCAAAAAGCGAAGGCCGAGCTGTAGGTCACGTGACCTGCACCGAAAAGGTGGCTGACTGGGCTTTCTCCTGGATCAAAGCGGATCAGCTCGCCAAATTCGTCGATCGAATCGGGCGCCCCGGAACGTCGAATGAAAATACGTGGTCTTTCTACAACCCTATTTATATGATAGGCCCGGCCCCTTTCCCCCTATCCCTCCCTTATGTTTAGGAGCGGGATCTGCCCAAGAACGACCTGTGGTGGTACGGAAGGCACGGACTCCGCAAGCGTCCCGCACCCTCTGAGAAAGAAACTCCTCAACCATCACAAGATAAAGAAGTATGACGCTCTGTGTCTGACTCTATTGGTCATAGTTCCTTGCTGTTGCGGCCGGTGCTCGTTTGCGCGCGTGTGAACCACCAGATCATAAGGAAAGATGCCTCTCGGGGCATCTGAGAATGATTCGAGCCGTATGAAGGGAAACTCCCACGTACAGTTTGTTTTGGGGGGGAAGGAGCCCGACAGGGTCCCCCCACTGACTTGGCCCGGGCCTAAGTGAAAGTGAAAAAGTGAAGTGGTGGGCCTACCCATCCCAACCTGGGGTATGCTGGGATTCGCGAAGAGCAGCACCTTACGATGTTCATGACCAATCGGATCTTGACGTACCAGTAGGTACCAGAGGAGATCGCTATGATCGTTACTGTATCCGTATCGAAGAGATGCGACAAAGTGTTCGGATCATTGTGCAATGTCCTAATCAAATGCCTAGTGGCATGATCAAAGCCGATGATCGTAAGCTATGTCCTCCATCACGATCTCGAATGAAACTATCCATGGAATCGTGCGCCGTGTGAAACGTAGATCATCGCCGTTCTTAACCGAGACTCAGGTTAAGCTCCGTCTCGGAACCGCCGTGGGGTTAGGAGTAAAGCATCCCGAGGTTGGCGCATCTCGTTGGGCGTGGAGAAGCATTGGGAACCCCAATATCTTTCTTCGGAGCAGTTTCTTTTCCCGTCCCCTCGCCCCGGCATAGCGCTTCGCTTCCGGTTCTTCGGAAGAATCAACTGACTTCTCCCTTCTTCATTGATCCGGGGGAAAGGGAACCGTCTACCAGTTGGGAAGCTAGACATCAAGGTTGTGGCTTGATGAGGATAACTAAGCTGACACGCCGGAGTTGGCTGCTGGCACAACAGGGTGGTGCCTTACCGCACCGCAGGCGCACGCGCGGTAGCGTTCGTGGTGGTGCTTCAGGATTCCAATGTACTGCGTCCAAGATCAGAACGAGCTTGCCGGCGGACCACTGCCGTCCCATTCTTTAGTGAGCTGGAGCGCTGCCATCTTATCCACGGAAAACGCGTCAAGCTATCGCTTCGGGTCGAAGCACTAAAAGAAAAGGACCGGGAAACGCGGCGGCATAGGAACCACGGGAACCCAGGAGGGAGAAAGACGATGTACGGGATACGGGATCCTCGCAGTAGGCTGGACCAAAATCCAGCCGAGAGAGGGCAGCCTTTAGAAGCAACAGGTTGGGAAACCAAGAGAAGGCTTCGCCTTTTCTTATCTTCTTCCCGGCACAAAAAGAGGGATTAGCATTATTGACCCCATGAGAAAGCACTAACACCTTCCTCGTTGGGGCTCCGCGCACTGGGAAAAGGCTTCCGCGACAGGAAACCGGCTACTAGTTAGGAAGTGAACATAAGGTATCAAGAGGTCCCTCACAGTCAGGTGCGATGCAATTGCCCCCTATTAGTCAAGTACCCCTCTTCCTATTTTGTTTAGGGGTTAAGGCGAGAAATGGCTTGATGAACCCTTCCGTTCACCACGCACCGGCCCCATTCACTTGCAACTCGTAGGGGCTGTAAGTAAACAGTGCCCCACTAAATTCAAAGTGACGGTGGGGTTGAAAGACGAGAGTGCCTACCTCCGAGCCGAGAGTGCCCGCCCTTTCTGTCAAGTAGGCTACTTTTTCCGGAACGCAGTCCGGAATAAGCGTTCCTGTGTATATAGATATCTTCGATGCTGTCATTTCGACATGTCCGCTTCAACCCCTCTTTCACCTCCCAAAAAGCAAAGTTGGCTTGACGAGCGCAGATGAGGAAGCGGGAGCAATAAAACCAAGAATCTCTTTCTTTTCCAAATACTTTATTAAGTTAAGGGGCAAAGAGAAGCGCTTTCGCTACTGAGAAAGCGAATGGTCAGCGCGAGGGTTCGACGACTTAGCCGAGCGTTAGCGACGCGTCATTCTCATAGCGAGGCGCTTCGAGTTAGCGAAGCGCTGTAGTAGCGTCGGAGACTATGTGCTATAATGCTGAACTAAGGACGTTCCGCCTTATCTATAGAAGCAGTCAACTGAGTTCTGAACGAATGGGATCCTTGGTGGGTAATGGCTCAATCTATAGATGGAAAGCCTTATGATGGGAAACTACCACGTTAGGTTTGGAGAGAGATGGGACCTGTTATAGTTTAGGGGGAGCAGATGCAAGCTTTTTCTTTCCATAGCCGGCCAAATGACTACCGGATCATCGGTCTACTCTACCTCAATTCACCATTTCGAACTTTATACAGAAGGTTTTTCCGTACCAGCTCCTTCTACCTATACCGCAGTTGAAGCACCTAAAGGTGAATTTGGTGTCTTTCTTGTCAGTAATGGGAGTAATCGTCCCTACCGTTGTAAAATAAGAGCACCTGGCTTTGCCCATTCACAAGGACTCGATTCTATGTCCAAACATCACATGCCAGCAGATGTAGTCACCATCATAGGTACTCAAGATATTGTGTTTGGAGAGGTAGATAGATAGGACGTAGTCTTGCTCGATCAGGACCCTAGCTTTATTGCGAGCCAAAACAGCCTGAAAGAAGAAAAAAGAAAAAGAATTTCCGTATATTTTTGTTTTGAAATACAACTATAGTAATCATTCATTGTTTGATCGAATGGTTATTATTCAACTATGGATCGCGGGGTGGAGAAGAGGAATCAACGAAAAATCCAGGAAAGAGCTGCGAAGGAAAAGCGTGACGAGCAAAGTCAAGTCTCGACTCGACATGTTAGATTGTTTGAAAACAATTTGGGCCGCTTTCAAAAACATCTTTCGAAATAATGATCTGAATGAACCCCAAGGGGGAGGGGATTTAGAAATGGGAGATGGCTATTCCCTTTCTAAAAGCCGAATCGAGAGGGGAATAAAGAAATATATGGAAGATGAAGGCTAACCAATAGCAGGTATCCGCAGCTGGAGCCTCCCGGATGTAGCCACGTGAGTGGTGAACCGGGTTACCAAAAGTGGTGAAAAGATGGAAATCTTTGCTTCAAGCGCTGGTTCGATTCCGGCTCGCTACAAAAGTGGATCGTTTCAAGCTTGCTAGATTTGGTAAGTAGATTTTACCGCGAATCAGATCACTGTGTTCATATTGTCAAAATACTTTTATTCTATTCTGGCTATTTGATGAAACTATCTCAGGTCTTGGCTCTATCTCTATATCCGGTCTTGCTTGGGAGTCAAGTAAGGGCATGGCCTTGTTAATTTTATGTAAATTTAGTGAGTGATTATTCAAGTGTTCAATTACAACCATGAAATCATCCTGAATTATATCCCAGCAAAGTAAATAAAAGGAGAGAGGAGATCGCCGTTCCTGGTCGAGATCCTCCTATCATGCGAGACATGAATCAAGCCGAGTTTGGACGCCTGACTCAGCCCCACACCAGCCCTCCTTCACAACCGATTAAGTCAGAGCGGAAAGAGAAGGGGGATTCAGCTTACCAGCCAGGGAGGTGAGCCTTTTGAAACGATTTCCATCCTCCAAGGAGAGAGAGAGGAAGAAGATGACTGATCTTTATTATTTTGAAAAATGAAAGTTAATTACATCTCTTGTGATACAAAGATATATATCTCACAGGTTTCCTAGACTAAGAGTCTTCAGAGTTCATGCGCTGGAGCTGTTTGTTCTGTTTGTTATTGGTACTGTAGCTAACGTCTCCAGTTATGTATGTATTTGAGGTGTCCAGTGTAGAGTGATCCTGACAGCCCCCTCAAGTGAAACAGGGGAAACAGTGAGCTTGTCCCGTATAAAATTGAAGCGAGAAGCTGCTAAGCTCTTTGTGAAGATATCTGCAATTTGTTGGCTGGAGGTTGTTTTTCGTACAAGAAGCTGTCGATTGGAGACTTTTTCACGAACAAAATGAAAATCTAATTCTACATGTTTAGTTCGAGCGTGAAAAACAGGATTTGCTGCTAAGTAGGTAGCGCCGAGGTTATCACACCAGATTGTAGGAGGGGAAGACGAAGTACAGCCTAGTTCAGAGAGTAACGATTGAATCCAGGTTAATTCAGCAGCAGCTAGAGCAATACTCCGATATTGATTTGATTCTCCGCTACCCACCAAGGTAGAAGACTGCTTGATCCGCAAAAGAAGTATGCTTTATTTGCTTATAGAACAAAAGTATACGCTTTTTCAGGGAAAGATAGACAGTCTATCATATGGAATAGGGCATTCAGCAGTTTGAAGAGGTAGCCTTTTTCAGTAGCAGTCTTGTAAGCAAGCGCCATGCGAGCAATCTATACTGGCGAGAGTCTTTCCTCTTATAATACAAAGCCTGAGCGCGTTGCATGACTTAATGCCAGCTCTTTATCATACATCTTCTGTAGAACCAATAAATATAAGGGATATGTGTTAGCACAGTATTCTTGT
>Ga0307288_10000772_pt1 | contig 10595 bp, 10 predicted proteins | sample ER_DNA_142_FD_194469 | JGI IMG/M metagenome (GOLD analysis project Ga0307288, IMG submission 194469) | Bulk soil microbial communities from the East River watershed near Crested Butte, Colorado, United States - ER_DNA_142 | ecosystem: Environmental > Terrestrial > Soil > Floodplain | place...
CGACCCGATACGGCGTGACCTGCTGCGGCAGCTGTCGTCCGGCCCCGCGCGGGTCGTCGACCTCACCGCCGCCTACGACGTGACCCGGCCGGCGGTCAGCCGCCATCTGCGACTGCTCACCGAGGCGGGAGTGGCCAGCGCCGAGGATCACGGCCGCGAGCGGCACTACCGCCTCGAACCGGCCGGGCTCGAACCGGTCCGGCGCTTCCTGGACGAGCTCGACGCCCGACGCCCGCCCTCGACGGCCGGGCTCGCGATCGACGAGGCAACCCTCGACGCCCTCGACACCGAGGTCCACCGGACCCGGCGCGAGCGCCGCCGCACCACCCAAGGCACCGACCGGCCCACCCACAGATCACGAGAGGACGCGGGATGACGCATACCCACCCGACCGGCCACCGCGAGACGAGAGACGGCCACGAGGTGGTCGTCCTCAGGCGGCGGTTTCCCGCCCCGGTCGATGACGTGTGGGCCGCCGTCACCGAACCGGACCGCCTCGAGCGCTGGATCGGCACGTGGGAGGGCAACCCGGCCGACGGTTGGGTCGGCTTCCGGATGACCGCCGAGAGCCCGGAGGCGACCGCGGAGCGGATGTGGATCGACGAGTGCGACCCGCCGCGCCGCCTTGCCACTCACTCGAGCACGCCCTACGGCGACTGGCACCTGTCTCTGGACCTGGAGGAGGGCGACGGTGTCACGACGCTGACCTTCGCGCAGCGGATGTCCGACCCGGCCGTCGCCGCCGATGTCGGCCCGGGCTGGGACTACTACCTCGACCGGCTCGTCGCGGCGGAGACCGGCGGTGACGTCGCCGCCGTCGACTTCACCGACTACCACCCCGCTGACAGCGACTACTACCGGTCGCTGTTCTCCTGACCGACGAGCTCGACGACCAGGGCGTATGACTGTCCGGCGACTCGGGTGAGCACCACCGTCGCCTCCTCGTCTCCGGAGGCGCGCAGCTGGCGGCGTACCGCCTCCGGGTCCATCGCCACGCCGCGCTTCTTGATCGTCAGCCGACCGACGCCCCGCCGGCGCAGCCAGGCCCGGACCGCCTTGACGTTCCACGGCAGCGCCTCGACCAGTGCGTAGCGGTGCGCCCACGGCACCCCGATCCCGGCGTCCGCCGAGACGTAGCCCACTCCGTCGTCCAGCTCCGCCCCGCCCACGAGCCGGGCGAGAGCTCCGGTCAGGCCTGCGCGGATCACCGCCCGGTCTGGTTCGTAGAGGTATGCCCCAAGCTCGCCGGGCGACGCCAGCGGCGGCTCGGCCCCGGCCGCGTCGGTCTCACGGAGGAGGACGGCATCCGCGCCGGGACGCAGGACGGCGGCGGTCCGTCCGGGCGTCACCGCCAGCGGTCCCCACCACAGAGCGCACTCGACCACCTCGCCGCGCCACGACACCCACTGCGCCTCGGCGCCCTGCGGCCGCGCGGCGTGCGGGAAAGACGGTGCGAGCTTCGCCCCGGTGGCCGGGACCTGCGCCGCATACCCCTGCACCTCCCGCCAGCTCGGCGACATCCGGTCCAGGCCGGCCACCCGTCGCGCGCGGCCAGCCGCGTCTCTGGGTCCGCTGAGGCGCCGGGCCGGGTCGAGGAAGACGCCGGTATGCGTGGCCGCGGCACCCGTGGACAGGGACACGTCCTCGGCGCGCGCGTGGGCCGCCTGGGCGGCGGACCAGTGGCGGAGGTTCACGCCGGCGACGACGGCGGTCACCTCGTCCGCGTCGACCGCGCGCACCCCGAGGTCGAGACCCGCGAACGCCATGGCGTCGGCGCCGATGCCGCAGCCGAGGTCGTGGACGAGGCGGACCTCGGCCCGCAGGTACCGCGCGGCGTGCCGAGCGGCCACCTCGAACCGGGTCGCCTGCTCGAGGCCGTCGGCCGTGAAGAGCATCCCGTCGGCGAACGGCCCGAACTTGTCCCGCGCCCGCGCGCGAAGACGAGACTGGAGCAGGACGACGGCGACGAGCTCCGGCGCATACCCCGCCTCGCGCAGCCGGGTCTGGAGCGCCAGCTCGGCATCCGGGTCGTAGGCCGGAAGCGACGCCAGCAGTTCCCACCCGTCCCAATCGACGAGCAGCGCGAGCGCGCCGAGGTCCATGGAGTCAAGGCAACCACGCGGGTCGTCGAGGGTGCTGGGGGGAGGAGGCCGCCAGGTATTGGCACTCGACTTGACCGAGTGCTAACGGCGTACCTAGATTTGCCATTGGCACTCTCGCCCCGAGAGTGCTGACCGGCTCGGCGGATCGACCCCCGCGACGGCGACCCCGGGCGTACCAGACATTCAACTCGACGATCCCGAAGGGGAGGTCACTACCCGTGGCTGTTTCCATCAAGCCGCTCGAAGACCGCATCGTGGTCAAGTCGCTCGAGGCCGAGCAGACCACCGCGTCCGGCCTCGTCATCCCGGACACCGCGAAGGAGAAGCCCCAGGAGGGCGAGGTCCTTGCGGTCGGCCCCGGCCGCATCGACGACAAGGGCAACCGCGTGCCGCTCGACATCACCGTCGGCGACCGCGTCATCTACAGCAAGTACGGCGGCACCGAGGTCAAGCACAAGGGCGACGAGTACCTCATCCTCAGCGCCCGCGACGTCCTCGCAGTCGTCGCCTGACCAACGCCTCTAGAGCAGAAGGACATTCATGGCCAAGACGCTGGAGTTCGACGACTCCGCACGCAAGGCGCTGGAGCGCGGCGTCGACGCGCTCGCCAACACTGTCAAGGTGACGCTGGGCCCCAAGGGCCGCAACGTCGTCATCGACAAGAAGTGGGGCGCGCCGACGATCACCAACGACGGCGTGACCATCGCCAAGGAGATCGAGCTCGACGACGCCTTCGAGAACCTCGGCGCGCAGCTCGCCAAGGAGGTCGCGACCAAGACCAACGACGTCGCCGGTGACGGGACGACGACCGCGACGGTCCTCGCCCAGGCGATGGTCAAGGAGGGCCTGCGCAACGTCGCCGCCGGCGCCGCTCCCGCCGCTCTCAAGCGCGGCATGGACAAGGCCGTCGAGGCGGTCAACGACCGGCTGCTCGAGAACGCCCGCGAGGTCGAGGGCAACGAAGAGGTGGCTTCGGTCGCCACGTTGTCGGCCCAAGACGAGGTCATCGGCTCGACGATCGCCGAGGCGTTCGACAAGGTCGGCAAGGACGGCGTCATCTCCGTCGAGGAGTCCTCGACGACGGCGACCGAGCTGGAGTTCACCGAGGGCATGCAGTTCGACAAGGGCTACATCTCGGCGTACTTCGTCACCGACCCCGAGCGCATGGAGGCCGTCCTCGAGGACGCCTACGTGCTGGTCCACCAGAGCAAGATCACCTCGATCCAGGACCTGCTGCCCCTGCTCGAGAAGGTCGTCCAGACCGGCAAGCCGCTGCTCATCGTGGCCGAGGATGTCGACGGCGAGGCGCTGTCGACCCTGGTCGTCAACAAGATCCGCGGCACGTTCAACGTCGTCGCGGTCAAGGCGCCGGGCTTCGGTGACCGCCGCAAGGCGATGCTGCAGGACCTCGCCATCCTCACCGGTGGCCAGGTCGTCGCCGAGGAAGTCGGGCTCAAGCTCGACCAGGTCGGTCTCGACCTGCTCGGCACGGCTCGCCGGATCGTCGTGACCAAGGACGACACCACGGTCATCGACGGTGGCGGTTCGACCGACGAGGTGACCGGCCGGGTCGCACAGATCAAGGCCGAGATCGAGCGGACCGACTCCGACTGGGACCGGGAGAAGCTCCAGGAGCGACTCGCCAAGCTGGCGGGCGGCGTCTGCGTCATCAAGGTCGGCGCCCACACCGAGGTCGAGCTCAAGGAGAAGAAGCACCGCATCGAGGACGCGATCTCGGCGACCCGCGCGGCGATCGAGGAGGGCATCGTCGCCGGTGGCGGCTCCGCCCTCATCCACGCCGCGTCGGCCATCGACGACCTCTCGCTCACCGGCGACGAGGCCACCGGTGCCACGATCGTCCGCAAGGCGCTCCACGAGCCGCTGCGCTGGATCGCGGAGAACGCCGGCGAGCAGGGTTACGTCGTCACCGCCAAGGTCACCGACCTCGATAGCGGCCACGGGTTCAACGCCGAAACCGGCGAATACGGCGACCTGGTCAAGGCCGGGGTGGTCGACCCGGTCAAGGTGACTCGTTCGGCGCTGCGCAACGCCGCGTCGATCGCCTCGATGATCCTCTCGACCGACACCCTCGTCGTGGAGAAGAAGGAAGACGAGGAGCCGGCCGGGGCTGGTCACGGCCACGGCCACGGTCACTGATCGCTCGTACCGACGACAGCGGGCCGTCCCCTTCGTGGGGGCGGCCCGCTGTCGTGTGCGGCGTCAGGGGTATGCGGCTCAGGCGGCGGACCCCGGCGAGCCGGCCGCATACACAGCCTCGCGTTCGTCCTCGGTCATCCCGCCCCACACGCCGTAGGGCTCCCGGACCTGCAGCGCGTGGGCGCGGCACTGAGCCAGCACCGGACAGACGGCGCATACCTGCTTGGCGGCCAGATCGCGGTTGCGGCGGGCCGGTCCGCGCTCACCCTCGGGATGGAAGAACACATCGGGGTTCTCACGACGGCAGAGGCCATGCAGCTGCCAGTCCCACAGGTCGGCCACTGGCCCGGGTAGCCTCGAGATCTCCGCCATCTCGCCTCCTGTTCACTCGGCTGTCGCTCCGGCGGTTCTGGCGTCCCGAGTCGCCGCGAACCATGGAGTCAATCCTCGTTGCCTGGCGGAGGGCCCCCGAGGAGCCGCCCGAACGAGGTGGTGTCGGTGAACCTCTACCCCGCCGCCGCAGACTTCACTCCTTACGGATCCGATTTCGCTTGCCACGCGCGGTCGTGGCGGAAGCGGTATCGTTTCCGAGCGCTGGGCGGACACATCGGGACTGGGCTTGGGGGTGCGGTGAGCGCGGCGTCCTGGGCTGGGCGAGGGTCACTCTCCCGCCGACCCTCGACGCCCCCGTACGAGGGACGGCACCGCGAACGTCCCACTGAGCGGGATGGGTCGGTAACGGTTGAGCACTCTGAACCGATGGACACGGTGGACGCGCAGCCGACGCTGCGCGATCTCGCCGCCCTCGCCCGACGCGACGGTGGTGACGCGGCCGAGGCTCTACTGCGACGCGTACGGCAGCTGGCCCTGCGGTACGCACGGGCGAGGCTCGGACGCTTCGGAGCCGAGGACGTCGCCCAAGACGTGGCGCAGGAGGTGTGCATGGCGGTCCACGCCGGTCTGCGCACCTTCGACGACCGCGGCCTTCCGTTCGAGGCGTTCGTCTACTCCATCGCGGCTCGCAAGGTCGTCGACGCTCAACGCCAGCTCATCCGCGGGCCGGAGTCCGTCGCCGAGCTGCCCGACGGCGCCGACGCGACCGCCGGACCTGAGCAGCTGGCCGTGGTCCGCGACGAGGCCAGCCGCGCCATGGCCCTCATTCGTACCCTGCCCACCCAGCAGCAGGAGATCCTCACCTTGCGGGTCGCCGTCGGAATGTCCACCGACGAGACCGCCGCGGCTCTGGGCATGACCGCCGGCGCGATCCGCGTCGCGCAGCACCGGGCGCTCACCCGACTGCGGGGGCTGCTGGCCGCCGCGGGACCGGCGGGAGGGGTGGCGTCGTGAAGCCGATCCCGCTGAGCGCTCTGCTGGCCGACGACCTCCTCCTCGACCAGGTCGGCGCCCGCCTCGACACCGACGACGAGCTCGGCTCCCTGTTGTTGGCCGTCGCTCACCGGGCCGACACCCCGATTCCGCGCGGGGCACCTATCCGCCGTCGTCGGTCCCACCGCGGTCTGACCGTCCTCGCCGCCCTCGGCGTCGCGGTGTCCGGCGCGACAGTGGCCGCCGCGGTCGAGCTGGCGCCGGTCTCCCCAGACCAGGCGGCGGGCGCCCCGCACCTGCGCGGCAACCTGCCCCGGTCCCTGCAGGCGCTCGCCCTCCCGTTCTTCGCCGGCACTCCGTTCCAGGGCCGCCTGGCCCTGCCGTTCGGCGGAATACCCACCGGCCCGTTCACCGCGCCCCTCGCCGCGCCCCTCACCGCCGAGGGGCTGCCGGCAGTGGATCTGTCGTCCGTCTACCCGATGGGTGACCCCATCGTCGGCGCCACCACCTCCGAGGATCTTCAGGACCCTGCCCGCGAGAAGACCCAGGGGAAGGGCACGCCGAACGGCGGGACGACGCTCACCGACCCGAGCGAGTCCGGCACCGAGCAGGGCAATCAAGACAACGAAAGCAACGACGGCAACCAAGGCAACCAAGGCGGCGAGCCGGCCGAAGCCGCCTCCCAGCCGACGAAGACGCCGACCCCGACGCCGACGATCGCCACGCCCGCCACGACCAACAACGGGGCCACGGGTGTCGCCAGCGGCCAGAACAACGGGCACAACGGCCAGGGCAACGGCCAGGGCCAGGACGGGTCGAGCGGTGGTACCGGGACGACGGGCACGGGCACCACCACCGGCACGACCACCGACGGCACGAACACCGATGACGACGACCCAGCGTCCCGGGTCCCCGAGAAGCGCAGGGGCAAGATCAGGGTCGCGTCCCAGCCCCCGGTGACCAGCGTCGCGCCTGCCGCCACGACTTCCGGCGCGACGCCCAGCACCGCGGCGGCCACGACGACGGGGACGACGACGGGCAGTACCGCCACCAGTCCCACCGGTCCGTAGGCCCCCCTGGGCTAGCGACTGAACAGGCACCGCTGGCTCCGGTGACGCCGAGGGCCGGCACCGTCGCATACCCGCGCTCTGGCCCTCAACCGGGCGGCACCGACACGCCGGCCGACACGCCACCACTCCGCGTCGCGGGTCGGACGGCGCGAGACGGCGCCCGTAGACTACGAAAATGAGCTTGGGTTCGTCCGACCGCTCCGACCAGGCCGCCGACGTCCTCGCCCCGCTGGGGCTCACCTACGACGACGTCCTCCTCCTCCCGGGCGAGACGGACGTCATCCCGAGCGAGGTCGACACGACGACCCGCCTGACCCGGGAGATCAGCCTCCGAGTCCCGCTCGTTTCCAGCGCGATGGACACCGTCACCGAGTCGCGGATGGCCATCGCGATGGCGCGCCAAGGCGGCATCGGCGTCCTGCACCGGAACCTCTCGATCGAGGACCAGGCGTACCAGGTCGACCTTGTCAAGCGGACGCAGACCGGGATGATCTCCAACCCGGTCACGATCAGCGCCGACGCGACCCTCGAGGACCTCGACGAGAAGTGCGGCCAGTACCGCGTCTCCGGCCTGCCGGTCGTCGACAGCGATAACCGGTTGCTCGGCATCATCACCAACCGCGATCTGCGGTTCACGCCCTTGGCGGAGTGGGCCACCACCAAGGTCGACGAGGTGATGACGCCGATGCCGCTCGTCACGGCGCCGGTCGGGATCAGCCGCGAGGACGCTACCGCCCTGCTGCGCATGCACAAGCGCGAGCGGCTGCCGATCGTCGACCCGGAGGGCCGGTTGGCGGGCCTCATCACGGTCAAGGACTTCGTGAAGTCCGAGCAGTTCCCGCAGGCCAGCAAGGACGGCCACGGCCGCCTTCTCGTCGCCGCCGCGATCGGGTACTTCGGCGACGCGTGGGAGCGAGCGACGACGCTGGTCGAGGCCGGTGTCGACGTGCTCGTCCCCGAGGTGGCGAACGGCCACGCCCGTCTCATGCTCGACATGATCCGGCGGCTCAAGTCGGACCCGGCGACCCGCCAGGTCCAGGTGCTCGCCGGGAACATCGGCACACGCGAGGGCGCGCGGGCCCTGGTCGACGCCGGCGCCGACGGGGTCAAGGTCGGCGTGGGACCGGGCTCGATCTGCACGACCCGTGTCGTCGCCGGGGTCGGCGTCCCTCAGGTCACTGCCATCAACGAGGCCTCGCACGTGGCGTCGCCGGCGGGAGTGCCGGTCGTCGGCGACGGGGGACTGCAGTACTCCGGCGACATCGCCAAGGCGCTCGTCGCCGGCGCCGACACGGTGATGATCGGCTCCCTCCTGGCCGGCTGCGAGGAGTCGCCCGGCGAGCTGGTGCTGGTCAACGGCAAGCAGTTCAAGGCGTACCGAGGGATGGGCTCGCTGGGGGCCATGGCGTCGCGGGGCAAGAAGTCGTTCTCCCGCGACCGCTACTTCCAGGCCGACGTCACCAGCGACGACAAGATCGTGCCTGAAGGGATCGAGGGGCAGGTTCCCTACCGCGGCCCGGTCTCGGCGGTCACCCACCAGCTCATCGGCGGGCTGCACCAGTCGATGTTCTACGTCGGTGCCGGCACCGTGCCGGAGCTCAAGGCCCGCGGCCGGTTCGTTCGGATCACCGCCGCCGGCCTCAAGGAGAGCCACCCGCACGACATCCAGTCGATCGTGGAGGCCCCCAACTACTCGGCCCGGTGACCGTCGCGACCCGCCTCTCGGAGCAGGCGCTCTCCCTCTTCGGCGTCCCGTCCGACGACCTCGCCGGCGTCCAGCGCGCCGCGGAGTCGGTATGCGACGACGCCGCCCTCGCCGGGTGGGTCGCTCGGACCGCCGCTGATCTCACGGAGGCGATAGGTATGCCGTCGCCTCCGCCCCCGCTGACCCCGCGGCCCGACGGGGACCCCACGGTCGTCGCATACCTGCCCGTCGTGGCCTTCGCCGAGGTGCTGCCGGCGACGCTGGCGTGGGCCGAGAGACTGGGAGTCTCACCGGCGATGACCGCCTCGACACTCCGGGACGTCGGCCGGATGCTGCACCGGAACCGGGTCTGGTTCGGCGACGCCGGTCTCTCGGACGAGCTGGCGGGCTGGCTGCCGCGGCACCTGATCGGGTCGATCCTCGAGATCGGGCGGCTGCAGCACGAACGGGCGACGCCGGGGCTGCGAACGTCGGCGTGGTTCCTCGCTGAGGGCGCCGACTGGTCCCCAGGTGAGCTGGCCGTCAACCTGCACATCCCGGAGTCCGGTCCGCTGGACCCCGCGGCGGTTCGCGAGTCGCTCCGCGCGGGGCGGACCGTCCTGCGCAAGAGGTTCCCCGAGCACCGGCTGCGGGTGCGCTACTGCATCTCGTGGCTGCTCGACCCTCAGCTCCTCGAGTACCTGCCCGAGTCGTCGAACATCGCCGCCTTCCAGCGCCGGTTCCGGATCGGGCCGGCGAAGGACGACGACGGCGACGCCTCTGTGCGCAAGTTCGTCTTCGGGAACGCGGCCGAGCCGGTCGAGGCACTGCCGCAGCGCTCGTCGCTGGAGCGGGCGGTGGTCGCGCACTGGAGGGCCGGCCGACGCTGGCGGGTCCACGTGGGCCGGGTCGTCTGAGATGACGGTCCGTCCGTTCAGCGAGGTCGTCTCGTCGGCGGCCTGGCGCGCGGAGGCGGAACGGTGGATCCGAGAGCGGGTGGCCGACGCCGGCGCGACGGTCGTCGGCGACATCACACAGCCGCGGGTGCGGCCGTGGTCGACCCAGCTGGTCGTCCCGACCGACGCCGGACCGCTCTGGTTCAAGGCGAACTGTCCGGCGCTGGCGTTCGAGCCGGCGGTCCACGCCGTGCTCGTCCGGCTGGACCCGGGCGAGGTCGACGAGCCCCTAGCCGTCGAGGCGGAGCGTGGTTGGGTCCTGACCCGCGACCGCGGCACCATACTGGGCGACTCGCACGACGCCTCCCTCGATGACTGGCAGGCGGTCGTCGGCGTGGCGGCCGGGATGCAGCGCCGGCTCGCCGACCGCGGGCCGGAGCTGCTAGCCGCCGGGCTGCCGGACTGTGCGCCGCATACGGTTCCGGCGCGGTTCGAGGAGCTGATCAAGTCCCTGGCCGCACTCCCTCCTGAGCACCCGTCCCACCTCGACGCGGCCGCCGCCCGTCGGCTTCGCGGTGCCCAGGGTCTCCTCGATGACTCGGTCGCCACTCTGCTCGGCGGACCGCTGCCGACGGCGTCGTTCCAGCACGGCGACCTCCAGCCCGGCAACGTGTTCGCCGTCGCCGGTGGCTTGCGGATCTTCGACTTCGGGGACGCGCAGTGGGCTCACCCGCTCGAGACCCTCGCGGTGCCATGGGGTTGGATCGACCGGCTCTCGACGGTCCCGTGGCGTCCCGTCGTCAACGCCTATGCCTCGTGCTGGCACGACGTGATCGGCCCGGACGAGCTCGTCCAGCTGCTGCCGTCAGCCATGGTGACCCAGGTGGTCAACCGGGCCTTCAACTGGTGGGGCACCGTGGCCGGCGCCACCCCCGATGAGCTCGTCGAATGGGGGGACAGTCCCCGGTACTTCCTCGAGCTCGTCCTCGATGACTTCACCGTCCCCGAGGCCTGACCACAGTGGTCCGCGGGCGCTCGGGAAGCCGAGCGGAAGCGGACCACTGTTGGCGTCAGGCGACCCGCCGGCCGGCCAGCACTAGGGTTCGGCGGCCGCGTGGACCTGGCGCTGCCGCGCCGCGGTGGAGCTCATGCCCGCCACGGTGATCACCGCCCAGGCGTCCCCACCATGACGCCCTCGTCGGTTGTGGACGACGGGACGAGGCGGACACCGCTTGTGCACCGCGACCAAAGGTGCTCCAGCGCCCGGAAACCCGAGCGCTGGAGGGCCAGTATGGCCACCGACACCGATGGATAGGCTCGCGCGGTGCATACGAGAGGGCTACCCACACGATGACCGAGA
>Ga0307288_10000774_pt1 | contig 10591 bp, 8 predicted proteins | sample ER_DNA_142_FD_194469 | JGI IMG/M metagenome (GOLD analysis project Ga0307288, IMG submission 194469) | Bulk soil microbial communities from the East River watershed near Crested Butte, Colorado, United States - ER_DNA_142 | ecosystem: Environmental > Terrestrial > Soil > Floodplain | place: USA...
CCTTGATGAAACCGCGCTGGAAGTCCGAGTGGATCACGCCGGCCGCCTCGGGCGCCGTCGCGCCCGTCGGGATCACCCATGCCCGCGCTTCCTTCGGGCCCGCCGTCAGGTACGTCTGCAGGCCCAGCGTGTTGAAGCCGACCCGGATCAGCTGGTTCAGGCCCGGCTCGGTCTGGCCCGTCGATTCCAGCAGCTCCATCGCCTCGTCCTCGGGCAGGTCGATCAGCTCGGACTCGATCTTCGCGTCCATGAAGACCGCGTCGGCCGGGGCGACCAGGGCGCGCATCTCGTCCAGGAACGCCGCGTTGCCCAGCTCGGCCTCGTCGACGTTGAAGACGTACAGGAACGGCTTGGTCGTCAGCAGGTGCAGCTCGCCGAGCAGCTCCAGCTCGATGCCGGCGGCCTTCGCGCCGGTGTACAGGGTCGTGCCCTCGTCGAGCAGCTTGAACGCGGCCTCCGCGGCCGCGACCACCGGCGCCCGGTCCTTCTTCAGCTTGGCTTCCTTCTGCAGGCGCGGCAGCGCCTTCTCGACCGTCTGCAGGTCGGCCAGGATCAGTTCGGTATTGATCGTCTCGATGTCGTCGGCGGGCGAGATCTTGCCGTCCACGTGCAGCACGTTCGGGTCGGAGAAGGCCCGGACCACCTGGCAGATGGCCGAGGCGTCGCGAATGTTGGCCAGGAAGGCGTTGCCCCGGCCCTGGCCTTTCGAGGCGCCCCGGACGAGCCCGGCGATGTCGACGAACGCGACCGGCGCGGGCAGGATCTTCTCGGAGCCGAAGATCTCGGCCAGCTCGGCCAGCCGCTCGTCGGGCAGCCCGACCACGCCGACATTGGGCTCGATCGTCGCGAACGGGTAGTTCGCGGCGAGCACGTCGTTCTTGGTCAGGGCGTTGAAGAGGGTGCTCTTGCCGACGTTGGGCAGGCCGACGATCCCGATGGTAAGGCTCACGACAGGCCAGTCTACGGGGCGGGCCGCCACCGCCGGTCAGGCCGTGTTCGCCCATTCGTGCAGCACGGTGCCGGCCTGGGTCCAGTCCGGGGTGATGACCTCGCCGGCGACGATGGCGACGCGGGCCAGAACGCCGTACGTGTCGTCCGGGCCGTACCGCTGTTCCAGGTACGCCCGGTTCCGGTCCCGGAAGCGCGGATCCGTCAGGGTCCGCACCGCGGCATAGGTGCCCCGCCCGTAGTTGCCGTGGCAAATGGTCACCGATCGCTTGCGGTTGAACGGATTGGGCGCGCGGCAGAAGAGGGCGACGTCCTCCGTGAGCCGGGGATGCGGCTCGGCAGCCTCCAGGGTCGAGCGGAAGATCGACGAGCGGCCGCTTCGGCCGGCCACCCGGAACGCGGGCAGCTGCGGATCCGACACGACGGGCAGCTTCAGCGACTCCACGATCCGCCCGGTGGTGCGCTCCGCGCCGACGCCACCGAGCAGCACCAGGTGATTGGTGAGATCGCTGTGGTCCAGCTCGTCGGCGAGCCTGTGGTGCACCGTGACACCGGGGTTGGCGGCGCAGACGTGGCCGTGGAGCTCCAGCAGCGCGTCGAGGTCGTCGTACGCGGCCAGCTCGACGTAGTCCGGGCTCTCCGGTCCGGTCGCCGGCTCGACCGGCCGGCGCGCGCAGACCAGCGTGATCGGCGCCCGGTCCCCGAAGTGCCACATGCCTTCCCACGGGGTGCGCGTGGTCACTTCGTCGGCTCGTTGGGGCACCGGCGGCGCGCCCGGACCGGCGGCCGCGCGCAGCTGGATGAGCTCGCGGGAGAGTTGCTCGAAGCGTTGCCGCTCCTCGTCCAGGAGGTCCTCGAGCGGCAGCAGGTGCGCACGCCCGCCGGCGTACGAGCGGGAGGTGGCGAAGAACCGGGCGTAGGCGTGCAGCGACTCCTCCGGCGGCAGCGCCTTGCCCTTCTCCCAGGACGAGACGAGCGGCACGCTGCGGTGCAGGGCGCTCGCGACCACGCCCTGGGTGACCGGCTCACCCCCGAAACCGGCCAGGCGTATGGCACGCAGGCGCTGGCCGAGCCTGTTTCCGTGAATCATCGAAGTCTCGCAGGCACCCTTCGACCGTACTTCAGCTCCCTTCAGCCCAGCCCTGAAGGGAACTGAATTTCACCTCTGCCGCGCGACCAGGCCCAGCGGGTTGTCGGCCATCGTGCGGAGCTGGGTGACCACGCTGCGGGCGTCGCGGTCCGGATTGGCGGCCATCGCGTCCGCCAGCGCCCGCAGCTCCGGCGGCGGGAGCTGCGCCATGCCTACCCCGTGCAGCGGGATCGTAACGCTCTGCCCGTCTGCCGGATTCTCGGCGATCAGCGTCGGCACCTGCTCGATCGACTCGTGGCTGGTGTCCTCGTCACGCCGGTAGGCGCGCGCACCGGCGGTGATCGTGGCCGTCGCGAGGTCCACCGTGCGGGTGCGCAACGCCCCGCGCACGGTCGCCCGCGTATCTTCCAGCCAGGCCGCGGTGCGCAGGGAGCTCAGCGCCAGATAGAGGCCGAACAGCACGATCGGGATGCCGAGCAGGCCGATCAGTCGCATCGGGCCGAAGCCGTCGATGCCGTTGAACCAGCTGCCGTCCGAGACGCAGTCGCGCACCGACGCGGGCAGCAGATCGAGGGGGATGCCCTCGATGTCCGACGCCGTCGGGCAGGACTCGTCGGCGCCCAGGGCGTGCTGCAGCCAGCCGTCCACCACGAACGGCAGCAGGGTGAACGCCGCGCCGGCCGCCGCGAACACGCCTCCGAACAGAACCCCGAGCACCTTGTGCGCCGTCGGCGCGCCGATCGACAGCTGTTGCCTCGCGCTGATCACCGCCGAAGCATACGGTCCCCACGCTCATGTCCGAATCCCGCCAGCCGCGGGGGGCCGCGCGGGGGCAGACTCGGTGGCATGGAGTTGGACTTCGAACGGTGCTACCGGGCGGTCGACAGTCGTGACCAGCGGTTCGACGGCTGGTTCTACACGGCGGTCCGTACCACCGGGATCTACTGCCGGCCGTCCTGTCCGGCCGTCACGCCGAAACGGGAGAACGTCACGTTCTACCCGAGCGCCGCCGCCGCCCAGCGGGGTGGCTTCCGGGCCTGCCGCCGGTGCCGCCCCGACGCCGCGCCCGGTTCCCCCGAGTGGGACCTGCGGGCCGACCTGGTCGGCCGGGCCATGCGGCTCATCGCGGACGGGGTCGTCGACCGGGACGGCGTGCCCGGCCTGGCGAGCCGGCTCGGCTACACCGAGCGTCACCTCAACCGGCTGCTCTCCGCGGAACTCGGCGCCGGGCCGCTGGCGCTGGCCCGGGCCCAGCGCGCGCAGACCGCGCGCATCCTGATCGAGACGACCGATCTCGGCCTGGCCGAGATCGCGTTCGCCGCGGGATTCGGCAGCGTGCGGCAGTTCAACGACACCGTTCTGGAGGTGTACGCCCGGTCGCCGAGCGCCCTGCGGGAACGGCGCGCCGCCCGGCAGCCGGAGGCGGGCACCATCGGCCTGCGGCTGGCGTTCCGGGCACCCCTGCACGCGGCGGCGCTGCTCGGCTTCCTGGCCGCGCGGGCCCTGCCGGGCATCGAGGAGTGTGACGTCACGACGTACCGGCGGGGGTTGAATCTGCCGCACGGCAGCGCGACCGTCGCACTCACGCCGGGTGACCGGTGGGTCTCCGCGACATTGCGGCTCGCGGACGTCCGCGATCTCGCGCCCGCGGTCGCCCGCTGCCGGCGGCTGTTCGACCTGGATGCCGATCCGGTCGCCGTCGACGGCACGCTGGGCGCCGATCCCGCGCTGGCGGCGGGGGTGCGCGAGGAGCCGGGGGTACGGGTACCCCGTGCGGTCGACGGCTTCGAGCTGGCGGTACGCGCGATCGTCGGCCAGCAGGTCTCGGTCGCCGGCGCCCGCCGGACGCTGAGCCGGCTGCTGCCGCCGGCCGCCGCGGGTGAGCTGCACGGCTTCCCGGGCGCCGCAACCGTGGCGGAGCTGCCCGACACCGGATGCCGGCCGCGCGCCGCGCGACCGTCCGGGCGCTGGCCCAGGCCGTCGCCGACGGCAAGCTGGACCTCGAGCCCGGCGCCGACCGCGAGGAGTCCGTCGCCCGGCTGCTCGAACTGCCCGGCGTCGGCGCCTGGACCGCCGGTTACGTGGCCATGCGGGCCATCGGCGACCCGGACGTCCTGCTGCCCACCGATGTGGCGGTCCGGCGCGGCGCGCGAGCGCTCGGCCTGCCCGGCTCCCCCCAGGCGCTGGCCGCGCACGCCGAACGCTGGCGGCCCTGGCGCTCCTACGCCCTGATGAGAATCTGGAGATCAGCATGATGTGGCACACGACCCTGGACACCCCGGCCGGACCGTTCACCTACCTGGTCAGCGACGCAGGAGCGGTGCGGGCCTCCGGCTTCACCGCGGAGGTCGAGGAGTTGCTTCCCCTCGTACACGTGGCTCTGCGGGAGGAGACAGCGCCCGCAGCCTCGCCGGGTGCGGTCGGGCACGCGGTCCGGTCCTATCTCGACGGCGACCTCACGGCGATCGACGACGTCGTGGTCGAGCAGCGCACCGGCGGGCCGTTCCTGGCGCATGCCTGGCAGGTGATGCGCGGCATCAAGCCGGGCGACCCGGTCACCTACACGGGCTTCGCCGAACTGGCCGGCCGGCCGGCCGCGGTCCGCGCCGCGGCCACCGCCTGCGCCCGCAACGCCGCCGCCCTGTTCGTGCCCTGCCACCGGGTGCTGGGCACCGACGGCACGCTGCGCGGATACCGCTGGGGACTCGAGGTCAAAACCTGGCTGCTGCGGCACGAACGGGGCCGTAGCATCGCTGCATGACTGATACGGCGGCAAGGACGGCGCGCGCCGGTCTGCCCGAGCGACCGTCGCTGGACGGCCTCGAGGAGAAATGGGCGCGCCGCTGGCAGGAGGAGGGAACGTACACGTTCGACCGCAGCAAGGCGCGGTCGGACGTATACGCGATCGACACCCCTCCCCCGACCGTATCGGGCGAGCTGCACATGGGACACGTCTTCTCGTACACGCACACCGACACGGTGGCGCGGTTCCAGCGGATGCGCGGCAAGACCGTCTTCTACCCGATGGGCTGGGACGACAACGGGCTGCCCACCGAGCGGCGGGTGCAGAACGTGTACGGCGTCTACTGCGACCCGTCGCTGCCGTACGACCCGCAGTGGCAACCGTCCGCGTCCCCGCCCGAACGGGCGCTGGCGGTGTCCCGGCGCAACTTCGTCGAGCTGTGCGGCCGGCTGACCGTCGAGGACGAGAAGGCGTTCGAGGCGCTGTGGCGGCGCCTCGGGCTGTCCGTCGACTGGGCGATGACGTACACGACCATCGGCACGCGGTCGCAGGCCGTCTCGCAGCGCGCCTTCCTGGACAATCTTGCGCGCGGGCAGGCGTACACGTCGGAGGCCCCGACGCTGTGGGACGTCGGGTTCCGGACCGCCGTCGCGCAGGCCGAGGTCGAGGACCGGGAGCGGCCCGGCGCGTACCACCGGCTGCGTTTCCACGGCCCGGACGGGCCGGTGGAGGTCGACACCACCCGGCCCGAACTGCTGCCGGCGTGCGTGGCGCTGGTCTGCCCGCCGGAGCACCCGCTGGCCGGCAGCACCGTGCGCACGCCGTTGTTCGACGTCGAGGTGCCCGTCCGCGCGCACCCGCTGGCCGAGCCCGACAAGGGCACCGGCATCGCGATGGTCTGCACGTTCGGCGACCTGACCGACGTCATCTGGTGGCGGGACCTGCAGCTGGAGACCCGCGTGGTGCTGGGCCGCGACGGCCGCTTCCTGGCGGACCGGCCGTCCGGCGTGCCCGCCGCGGCGTGGGCGCAGTTCGCCGGGCTCACCGTCAACGCCGCCCGGCGGGAGGTGGTCCGGCTGCTCACCGAGACCGGTGACCTGCTCGGCGAGCCGCGCCCGATCACCCACCCGGTCAAGTTCTACGAGCGGGGTGACTCGCCGCTGGAGATCGTGACCAGCCGGCAGTGGTTCATCCGCAACGGCGGGCGCGACGCGGGGCTGCGCGCCGAACTCCTCGCCCGCGGTGCGGAGCTGGCCTGGCTCCCACCGCACATGCGGCACCGCTACGACCACTGGGTCAACGGCCTGACCGGGGACTGGCTGATCAGCCGGCAGCGGTTCTTCGGCGTGCCCATCCCGGTGTGGTACCGGCTCGACGACGCTGGCGAGCCGGACCACGGCCAGCCTCTCATACCGGACGTTTCGACGCTGCCGATCGACCCTTCCTCGGCATGTCCCCCGGGCTTCACCGAGGCCCAGCGCGACGTCCCGGGCGGCTTCACCGCCGACCCGGACGTCATGGACACGTGGGCCACCTCGTCGCTGACCCCGCAGATCGTCGGCGGCTGGGGCAGCGACGACGACCTGTTCGCCCGGGTCTTCCCGATGGATCTGCGGCCGCAGGCTCACGACATCATCCGGACCTGGCTGTTCTACTCGGTCGTCCGGTCGCATTTCGCCCACGGCACGCTGCCGTGGCGGACCGCCGTGCTGTCCGGCTGGATCCTCGATCCCGACCGCAAGAAGATGTCGAAGTCCAAGGGCAACGTCGTCACGCCGATGGAGCTGTTGGAGCGCAACGGCGCGGACGCGGTGCGGTACTGGGCGGCGAACGGGCGTCCGGGCGCCGACCTGGCGTACGACCCGGCACAGATCAAGGTCGGCCGGCGGCTCGCCACCAAGCTGCTCAACGCGTCCCGGTTCGCGCTGGGGCTGGGCGCGGCGGACGCGCTGCGCCAGCCGGTGACCGCGGACCTGGACCGGGCGGTGCTCGCCCGGCTGGCCGAGGTGGTGGAGGAGGCCACGGCGGCGTTCCACGCGTACGACCACACGACCGCGCTGCAGGTGAGCGAGGCGTTCTTCTGGACGTTCTGCGACGACTACATCGAGCTGGTCAAGGATCGGGCGTACGCCGAGGGCCCGGGCGGCGACTCGGCCCGGGCGGCGCTGGCCGCGGGGCTCTCCGTGCTGCTGCGGCTGTTCGCGCCGTTTCTGCCGTACGCGACCGAGGAGATCTGGTCGTGGTGGCGCTACGGCTCGGTGCACACGTCGACCTGGCCGACCACGTACGAGTTGACCCGGGTCGCCCCGCACGGCGACGCCACCCTGCTCGATCTGGCCGGGGACGCCCTGCGTCAGGTCCGCCGGGCCAAGTCGGACCGCAAGCTGTCGATGAAGGCGGACGTTCCGCTGGCCGAGGCGCTGGGCCCGGCGGCGATGCTGGAGCGGCTGGCCCTGGTCGAGCAGGACCTCAGGGCGGCCGGCCGGATCGGCAAGCTGGACATGCTGCCCGACCGGACGACCGAGCTGGTCATCGCCAGCGCCTTCTGAGCGCCGGGCAAGGTCGGCAAAGGGGCCCGGCCGCGCCCCGGGCGCGGCAGCATGGAGGGCATGTCGATCCCACCCGACGAGGTCGAGGCCCCCGCCGACGACGCGGTGCTCTTCCGCTCGTCGCCGTGGCGCACGTTCGCGGTGCTCTCCGGCACCCTGCTGACCGCGTACATCCTCGTGTCGCCGCTGGTCGCGCTGGTTCTGGGCGCCCCGGATGAACCCTGGTGGTCCACGCTGCTGCAGGGCGCGGTGATCGCGATCGTGGTGTCCGGGGCGTACGCGCTGACCGCCCGTTCCGCGCTGAGTACCTGGGTGCGGGCGTCCTCCGGCGGCCTGGAGCTGGCCGCTCAGGGCAGCGACCCGGTGCTGCTGGCCTGGCCGGACATCGACCACGTGGTGGTGCGCCGGGACGGCCTGCGCACGGTGCTGGACGTGACGCCCGTCGACCTGGACCGGGTGCACCCGGTGTCGGAGGAGGACGAAGGCTGGCCGGCGATCCGCGACGACGACGCCGACCCCGCGGGCCGGCCCGCCTTCACCGCGGATCTCACCCAGGTGTGGCCGGGCCCGCGGGCGCTACGCCGCGAACTCGCGCGCCGCATGCCCTGAGCGAGCGCTCAGAAGTCGCCGCCGAAGTCCCCGCCACTGAAGTCCCCGCCGCCGAAGTCCCCGCCGCCGAAGTCGCCGGCCTGGCTCGCGTCACCGCCGAAGTCGCCCGCGTTGTCCGCGCCGAAGTCGCCACCGGCCGCGTCCTGGAACCCGTCCTGGTAGCCGTCGCCGTAGCCCATGTCGCCGAAGCCCGGCGAGAGCAACGCGTCGAAGATCAGCATGCCGCCGAGCACACCCGCGCCCGCACCCAGCGCCGTCTTCCAGACCGGCGTCGAATACCAGCCCGACGGCACCGGCCGCCCCTGCACCCGGCCGCCCGGGTAGTAGTACGGGGTGTCCGCACCCGGCTGCGGGCCCGCCTTGTACTGGTGTCCCTGGACGTTGACCTCGCGCTCACGGGTGATCTGGCCGGCGCCCTGCGCGCTCGCCAGCGGCGGCAGCTCCGGGCCCGGGTCGATGCCCATGGCCAGCCGGGCCGCGCGCACGTACGCCAGACCCTCCAGGGCCGACTCCCGGGCGAGCTCGAACTGCCGCACCGTCCTGGCCTGCTGCAACTGCCCGCCGGCGGCGTTGTACCGCTCGCTCGCGTCGGCCAGTGCCTGCCGGGCCGCGGGGTCGTCGCCGTGCAGGTTCATCACCTGCCCGCCGAGGCGCTCGTACCAGCGCTGGGCCTCGGCGCGGGCGTCCTCCAGCCGGCTCTGCTCGCGGGCGGCGCCGCTGCGCCGGGTGGCTGAGATGATCACCAGTACGACGATGATGATGAGAACCAGCAGCAGAAGCACCTTCATGTCCTCGACGGTACCCGCGCCGGTCTCGTCGTACCCCTCTGGCAAGCTCCGATGGTGACCTTCTCGACGCTCGCCGTGGTGCTCATCTGTCTCGGGGTCGGCGCCGCCCTCGGCTGGCTGGCCGCACGGCTGCGTGCGGCCACCGACATCGCTCGGCTCGAGGCCACCCTGCAGGCCGGCCGCGACGGCGAGGGCCGGCTGGAGCAGTCGCTGCGGTCACTGTCCTACGAGGCGACGGCCCAGTCGCAGGAGGCGGTCGCCCGTGCGGTGGCCCCGCTGCACGAGACGCTGCGCCGCTACGAGCAGCGGGTCACCGAGCTCGAGCGCGACCGGGTGGACGCCTACGCCGAGCTGCGCGAGCAGGTCCGCTCGATGGGCGCGGTCTCCGGTGAGCTGCGAACCGAGACGAAACAGCTGGTGGCCGCGCTGCGCGCCCCCCAGGTGCGGGGCCGCTGGGGCGAGCACCAGCTGCGCCGCATCGTCGAGGCGGCCGGCCTGCTCGAGCACTGCGACTTCGCCGAGCAGGTCACCGCCCGCACCGACCACCAGGGCGTACGGCCCGACATGCTGGTCCGGCTGCACGGTGGCCGGTCCGTGGTGGTCGACGCCAAGGCGCCCTTCGACTCGTACCTGTCGGCCATGGAGGCCCGCGACGAGCGCACCCGCGACGCCCATCTCGACCAGCACGCGCGGGTGCTGCGCGGGCACGTGGAGGCGCTGGCGGCGAAGGCGTACTGGACGGCCTTCGACCAGACACCGGATTTCGTGGTGCTCTTCGTGCCGGCCGACCCCTTCCTGGACGCGGCACTGCAGCGCGACGCCACGCTGATGGAGCACGCGTTCAGCCGCAACGTGGTGCTGGCGACCCCGGCGACCCTGGTCGCGCTGCTGCGCACGGTCGCCTATTCGTGGCGGCAGGAGGCGCTGGCCCGCAACGCGCTCGAGGTGCACAGCCTGGCCCGCGAGCTGTACGCGCGCATCGCCACGCTGGGCGAGCACGTCGGCAAGCTGGGCAGCTCGCTGGGCGGGGCGGTGACGGCGTACAACAAGGCCGTCGGTTCGCTCGAGTCGCGGGTGCTGGTCAGCGCCCGCAAGCTGGCCGAGATGGGCGTCTCGGACGAGGAGCTGGCGGTGCCGGCCCAGGTCGAGCTGACCCCGCGCCAGCCACAGGCGCCGGAGCTGCTCGAGACCGACCTCGACGGCCGGCGGCTCTTCTAGCGCGCGCGGGCGGCGGCCGCGGCCTTCATGTCGCGGCGCAACTCCTGCGGCAGCGAGAAGGTCAGCCGCTCCTCGGCGGTCGTGTACTCCGTCACCTCGCCGAAGCCCCGGTCGGCCAGGTGCGCGAGCACCTCCATGACCAGGTCCTCCGGCACGCTCGCGCCGGAGCTGACGCCCACGGTCGTCGCACCCTCCAGCCACTCGTCCCTGATCTCGGCGGCGTAGTCGACCAGGTGGCCGGCCCGCGCGCCGGCGCCGAGCGCCACCTCGACCAGACGCACCGAGTTCGACGAGTTGGTGGAGCCGACGACGATCACCACGTCGCACTCCGGGGCGATCTCCTTGATCACGTGCTGGCGGTTCGACGTGGCGTAACAGATGTCGTCGCTCGGCGGCGACTGCAGCAGCGGGAGCCGGGTCTTGAGCCGGCCGACGGTCTCCATCGTCTCGTCGACCGACAGCGTGGTCTGCGACAGCCAGACCACCTTGGCCGGGTCGCGGACCACGACGTTCTCCACGTCGTCCGGGCCGTCGACGAGCTGGATGTGCGCCGGAGCCTCACCCGCCGTGCCGATGACCTCCTCGTGACCCTCGTGCCCGATCAGCAGGATGTCGTAGTCCTCGGCGGCGAAGCGCCTGGCCTCGT
>Ga0307288_10000775_pt1 | contig 10585 bp, 10 predicted proteins | sample ER_DNA_142_FD_194469 | JGI IMG/M metagenome (GOLD analysis project Ga0307288, IMG submission 194469) | Bulk soil microbial communities from the East River watershed near Crested Butte, Colorado, United States - ER_DNA_142 | ecosystem: Environmental > Terrestrial > Soil > Floodplain | place...
AGGCCGGGCGGGCCGGGCGGGCGGCCGAGTAGGCCGGGCGGGCCGGGTGGGCCGGGCGGGTGGGCCGGGATCATTTGCAGAGGAGCTTGCCCATTCGGCGGCCGGCGACCGTCAGGCCGAGGGCGAACAGTGCCAGCAGGTACAGGACGTCCACCGCCTGTTGCCAGCCGGCCGAGCCGGTGGTGATGGCGCGGATCAGGTGAACGGAGCGGTACAGGGGCGTGACCTCGACCAGCCAGCGGAGCGCCGGCGGGTATCCCTGTGCGGGGACGAAGGTGCCGGAGAACAGGAACAGCGCGAACTGGGCCGAGGCCATCAGGTCGAAGTCCTGCCAGCTGCGCATGAACGTGGACAGCGCCATGCCGATGCCGCCGAAGGCGAAGCCCACCAGGACCGCGGCCGCGAACGCGCCGACGGCCAGGCCTGGCGTGGTCAGGTTCATCGCCACCATGACCACCAGGAAGGCCGCGGCGTAGATGTTGCCGCGGATCATCGCCCAGGCAAGCTCTCCCAGGGCGATCTCGATCGGCCGTACCGGGGTGGCGAGCATCCCGTCGTACAGCTTCATGAACTTCATCTTGCCGAAGAAGTTGAACGTGGTCTCCGACAGCGCGCCGGACATCGCCGACGACGCCAGCATCGCCGGGGCGACGTACGCCGCGTAGCCGATCACCCGGCCGTCGGGCAGCGTCAGGTCGCCGATCAGCGTGCCCACGCCGACGCCGATCGAGAACAGGTAGAGGACCGGCTCGAGGAAACCGGACGCCATCACCAGCCAGTACGACGGCTGCAGGGACGCCACGTTGCGTTCGAGCACGGACGCCGAACGCCGGCCGGCGCCCTCGAACGAGATCAGCCGCGGCAGGATCAAAGTCACCATGTGTCGAGCCCTTTCACACCACGAGCCGGCGGCCGAACTGCCGGTGGGCCAGCAGCCAGCCGGCCCCCGCCCACAGCGCCAGATAGAGCACGTGACCGACCGGTGACCAGGCCGGCGCGACGCCCAGCGTGGCGGCTCGGCTCAGGTCCACGCCGTGCCACAGCGGCAGCGCGTACGCGATCCAGCGCAGCGGGCCCGGCAGCGAACCGACCGGGAAGAACACCCCGGAGAACAGCGACATCGGAATCACCCCGAGCCGGAACAGCACCGCCAGGTAGCTGTCGACGCGGATCGTGGCGGCGTACGCGAATGTCGGGGTGGCCACCGCCAGGCCGACCAGCGCCGCGATCGGCAGCGTCGCGAGCGCCCACCAGGAATGCATGGTGCCGAATGCCGCCGCGACGACCAGGAACGCGACACAGCTGGTCAGCGTGCGGAACACGACGAACGCCAGGTGCCCGTCGAGGATGTCCGCGATGCGCAGCGGGGCCGCCGCCTGCCCGAAGTAGATCCGCTGCCAGGCGAAACCGCCCAGCACGGGCCAGGCCGAGTCGCCGATGGCCACCTGCACGGCCGTGGACGCGATGAGCCCGGGAACCATCCAGTCGAGGTAGGGCACCCCGTCGACGCCGCCGGTGACGTAGGCGCCGACGCCCACCCCGAAGCCCAACATGGTGAGCAGCGGCAGCACGAAGGACGACAGCACGCTGGAGCGCCAGATCCGCCGGTAGCTGACCAGGTGATACTCCAGCACGTAGCGGGTCATGTCGCGGCGCACCGCCCGGTCAGTCGACAAGGGTCCGGCCCGTCAGGTGCAGGAACACGTCCTCCAGGCTGCTGCGGCGGATCAGCACACCGGCCGGGCTCAGCGCCCGGCGCTGCACCTGGGCCACCGCGTCGTCGCCGTCGGCCACGTAGAGCAGGATGCGGTCGGGCAGCACCTCCAGCCGCTCCCCCACGCCCGCCAGTTTGTCGGCGAACACCTCCTGCGACTCGGTGTCGAAGCGCAGCTCGACCACCTCGCGGGTGGAATACCGCTCGATCAGGGCGCGGGGCGAGCCCTCGGCGACGATCCGGCCGCCGTCCATCACCACCAGGCGATCGCAGAGCTGCTCCGCCTCGTCCATGTAGTGGGTGGTCAGCACCAGCGTCACCCCCTGCTGCTTGAGCCGGAACAGGCGCTCCCAGACCAGGTGACGCGCCTGCGGGTCGAGGCCGGTGGTGGGCTCGTCGAGCAGCACGATGTCGGGCTCGTTGACCAGGGCCCGGGCGATCGTCAGCCGGCGTTTCATGCCGCCGGACAGCGGCTCGACCTTGCTGTCGGCGCGCTCGGTGAGCTGCACGAAGTCGAGCAGCTCGTCGGCGCGAGCGCGGGCCACCTTGCGCGGGATGCCGAAGAAGCGGGCATAGGTGGTCAGATTTTCCCGGACGGTCAGCTCGAGGTCGAGGTTGTCGAGCTGGGGGCACACCCCCAGCCGGGCACGGATAGCCGGGCCGTCGTGCCGTGGGTCCTTGTCCAGGATGCGCAGCACGCCGTCGGTGGGTGGCGAGACACAACCGATCATGCGCATCGTGGAACTCTTGCCCGCGCCGTTCGGACCCAGGAACCCGAACGCCTCGCCGCGCTGCACGTCGACGTCGATGCCGTCGACCGCGGTGAAGTCGCCGAACCGTTTGACCAGCCCCCGGGCGTGAATGAGAGTCACCCGAGGGACCCTAGTGAGGGGGTGCGACAAAAACCCACCGGTTTCAGGCCGGCGGCGTGGTGGCCTCCTGGGCCGAACCGACGAGCTGGTCGGTGACCTCGACGATCGGCTCGGCGTCCACGGCGGTCCTGGCGTCGTACCGGACCGCCCAGGTCAGGCCGTCCACCCCGCTCACCCGGCGGCCGACCACCCGGACCCCGCCGTGCGGCGGCAGCGGGTGGTGCGAGGTGTACGCGACCGAGCGCGTCACCCGCGTGCGTACCTGATCGGGCAGCTCGCCCGGCTCCAGCAGCAAGAAGCCCCGCACCGGCGCGTCGACCTGCACGGTGTACCCGTGGCGTTCCTGGGCCACCTCGGCCGGCGTGACCAGCAGCTCACGGCCGGACCACGACACCTTGTGGATCTCGTGCCAGCCCAGCCGCTCGCCGCCGGGCAGCCACAGGCCGCGGTTGGTGGCCACCAGCACCTGCTCGCCGGGCTCGCCGACGAAGGCCCACGACAGAACGCGTTCCTCCGCCTCGAGGGCCGGCCGCAGCGCGGCGGGAAGCTTGGGACGCCGACGGAAGAGACTCACAATCCACCTGCCGCTTGGTCGCGCAGTGCGCGCGCGTGCTGTTCGAGGGAGAAAAGCTCCCCGGCCAGGGCCAGGTACTCGTCCCGGTGCGCCACGGGGTTGATCCGCTGCACCTTGGACTTCAGTTCCTTGATCCGGGTGGTGACCGCGCCGACCTGCAGGCGGGCGAGCGTCACCTGCACGTACCGCAGATCGGCCTCGCCGTCGACGTGCAGCGGGACCACCGCCAGCTCGCCGACCAGGGCCTTGCCGCCCAGGTCGTCGCAGGCGTCGCGGACCGCCTCGATCCAGCCGACGCCGCCGGTGGCCGCCGCGGTGCCGCCGGCGGCCGCGATCGCCTTGCGGATGCCCTGGCAGACCGGGTCGCCGTAGGTCTCCGGGCCGAGCGCGTCGAACATCGGGCCGGCGAGCACCGGATACTGCAGGGCCAGCTTCAGCGCCTCCCGCTCGACCAGCCGCTGCGGGCTGTCGGCCGGCCGGCGGGGGGCGACCACACCGGACTGCTCCGGCGCCGAGGCGGCGGCCACGGCTCGCTGCACGGGTTCCAGGTCCATGCCCAGGTCGCCGGCGAGCTTGCGGGCGTACTCGGGGCGCTTCTCCCGGTCTTTGATCTTGGCCACCAGCGGCGCGGCCCGGCGCATCGCCTCGACCCGTCCCTCCACCGTGTCCAGGTCGAAGCGGGACAGGGTCTGCCGCAGGGCGAAGTCGACCAGCGGCTCCCGGCTCGCGATCATGTCGCGGACCGCCAGATCGCCCCGGGCCAGCCGCAGCTCACAGGGATCCATGTTGTCCGGGCTGACCGCGATGAAGGTACGCCCGACGAAACGCTGGTCCTCCTCGAACGCGCGCAGCGCGGCCTTCTGCCCCGCGGCGTCCCCGTCGAAGGTGTAGATGATCTCGCCGGTGAAGCTGTCGCTGTCCATCAGCAGCCGGCGCAGCACGCCGATGTGGTCGATACCGAAGGAGGTGCCGCAGGTGGCCACGGCCGTGAGCTCGCCCGCCTCGTGGCAGGCCATCACGTCGGTGTAGCCCTCGACGATGACCGCCCTGCCCTGCTTGGCCATCTCCCGCTTGGCGTGGTCGATGCCGTAGAGCACGTGTGACTTCTTGTACAGCGGCGACTCGGGGGTGTTCAGATACTTCGGACCGTCGTCGTCGTCGAACAGCTTGCGCGCGCCGAAGCCGATCACGTCGCCGGTCAGGTCCCGGATCGGCCAGAGCAGGCGACGCCGGAAGCGGTCGATGAGCGAGCCGGAACGGGCCGGCTTGGCCAGGCCACCGGTGGTCAGCTCCTCGGCGGTGAAGCCGCGCTGACGCAGGTGCCTGGTGAGCAGGTCCCAGCCGTCGGGGGCGAACCCGCAGCCGTAGCGCTCCGCCGCGTCGCGACCGAAACCGCGCTGGGCGAGGAACTCTCGAGCCTTGCGGGCGCCGGAGGTGCCCAGCTGCTCGGCGTAGAACTCCGCGGCGGCCGCGTGGGCGGCGATCAGCCGCTGCTTCTGACCGGGCTGCTGGCGCGGGCCGTCGCTCTTGAAACCGGATTCGTCGTAGCGCAGCTGGATGCCGGCGCGGCCGGCGAGCCGCTCGACGGACTCCAGGAAGGTCAGATGCTCGGCGTCCATCAGGAACTTGATGGCGTCCCCGCCCGCACCACAGCCATGGCAGAAGTAGACATTTCGGGCCGGCGAGACGGTGAACGACGGCGTCTTCTCGTCGTGGAACGGGCACAGCCCCTTGAGGTTGCCACCGCCCGCCGACCGCAGCGTCACGGTCTCGTTGATGATGTCCGCGATCGACGTCCGGTCGCGGACCAGCGCGATGTCCTCGTCCTTGACCCTGCCCGCCACGGCTACATCCTGCCTCGCGTCACCGACCGGCTGCCATGAGGGTCCGGTGCCACGCGACGGCCGCCGGATCGGTCAGCGAGGCGACCTGATCGATGACCACGCGCAACCGGGCCGCGTCGGTGTCCGCCGCCTTCCACAGCTCGGCGAACATCGGGTCGAGGTGGTGCGGAGCGCGCTCGCTCAGCGCTGCCACCAGCTCGATCAGGATGGCGCGCTGGCGCTCGTACCACTCCTCGGCGGCCCGGGCGCGCATCACGTAGCGCAACGCCATGCCCTTGAGCAGCGCGCACTGGTTACGCACCGTACGCGGCACGATCAGGTCGGCGTCGTAGCGGCGGACCGGGTCGGTGCCGTACCGGCTGTTGGTCGCGCCGACCGCCGAGGAGACGAAGCGGCCGGTCAGGACGCTGGTCATCCTTTTGAGGGCGACCTGGGAGCGGTGCCCACCGTCGTAGTCCGCGACCGCGGTCACCACCTCGTCGGCGAGCAGCAGCCGCAGGGCCTCGCCGAGCGCCTCGGACGTCTCGTCCGAATAGGTGCCCGCCACGTCGGCACAGAGTTCGGCCCGCTCGTCGGCGTCGTGCAGCAGCGGCTCCAACGACAGGTAGCCGCCGTGCACCCCGTCCTCGACATCGTGCACCGAGTAGGCCACGTCGTCGGCCCAGTCCATGACCTGGGCCTCCAGGCAGCGGCGTTCGCCGGCGGGCGCCGGTTGCCGGATCCAGTCGAAGACCGGGCGGTCGTCGGCGTACACCCCGAACTTGCGCCGGCCGGGTCGGCGCGGCCAGGGATACTTGCCGCACGCGTCGAGCGAGGCCCGGGTCAGGTTGAGGCCGGCGCCCTCGACCTTGGCCTCCAGCCGGGTGAGCACCCGCAGGGTCTGGGCGTTGCCCTCGAAGCCGCCGCACGGCTCAGCGGCCTCGTTCAGCGCGGCCTCGCCGTTGTGGCCGAAGGGCGGGTGCCCGATGTCGTGGGCCAGTCCCGCCACGTCCACCACGTCCGCGTCGCAGCCCAGCCGGGAGCCCATCTCGCGGGAGATCTGCGCCACCTCGAGCGAGTGGGTCAGCCGGGTCCGCAGGAAGTCGTCGGAGCCGGCGGTGTGCACCTGCGTCTTGGCGGCGAGCCGGCGGAAGCCGGCCGAGTGCAGAACGCGGGCCCGGTCGCGCTCGTACTGGGTACGCCCGTAGCCGCTGTCATTGGCGGGCTCGCGCACCCAGCGGTGGGCATCGCCGTCCGTCATGCCCCCACCCTAAGGCGTCCGTCTCGCATGCCGATGCGATTGGTGTGGAGTCCGACGCGCACGGCCGTTCCCGGTTCACCATCGTCGCCCGGCTGATCCTCATGGCGGCCATAGGCGTGACCTCGGTGGCCCTCGTCGGGGTCGTGGCGGGGTGGGGATCGGCCAACCAGGCGGGTGCCACGGACGACATCGTGGCGATCAGCGGCGGCATGAGCAGCCAGTGGAACGCCGACATGATGCACGACGCGCTGCGCGCCGACGTGATGTCGGCGCTGTACGCCACCACGGCGGCCGAACGGGAGGCCTACGGCGTGGCCGAGGTCGGCGAGCACGCGTCGACGCTGGTGACCAGGTACGACGAGGCCGCAGCCGCCGCGCCGCCCGCGCTGTCGGCCCAGTACGCCCAGGTCCGCCCGGCCGTGGTCGGGTACGGCGACGCCGCGACGACGCTGGTGGGGCTGGCCGAGACCGATCACGCGGCCGCCGACGAGCAGCTGCCGGAGTTCCTGCACAGCTTCGGGACGCTGGAGAAGGATCTCGGCGCCATCGACGACGCGATGCTGCAGGCGGTGCAGCATGCCGCCGACCGGGGTGACGACGCCGGCCGAACCAGTGGCTGGGTCATCCTGGCCGCCGGGCTCGCCGGGGCGTTGCTCACCGCGACGGCTGCGATGTTGACCATCCGTGCCGTGCGTCGGCCGCTGCGCCAGATGGTCACCGCGCTGCGGAGGGCCGCCGGGCGCGATCTCACCGTCCGGGCCGAGGTGGTCCGGGATGACGAGCTCGGCGAGATGGCCCGCGCGCTGAACGAGGCGCTGGGCGAGATCCAGTCCACCGTGACGGCCACCGCCACGAGCGTCGGCGCCCTCACCTCCGCGAGCGGCGACCTGCGCGACCTGGCCGGTCAGCTCGACGCGTCGGCGGAGCAGACCTCCGGTCAGGCCCGCAGCGCGGACACCGCGGCGCAGCACGTGTCCCTGTCGGTCACCGACATGATGGCCGCGACCGAACAACTCGCCGCCTCCATTCGGGAGATCGCCCGGCAGACCACCGACGCCGCGACCACCACGGCCGCCGCCGGGGAGAACGCCGCCGCGACCACCGCCCTGGTCGCCCGGCTGAGCGAGGCCGGCCGGGAGATCGGTGACATCGTCCGGCTGATCACCTCCATCGCCGAGCAGACCAACCTGCTCGCGCTGAACGCGACCATCGAGGCCGCCCGCGCGGGCGACGCGGGCAAGGGTTTCGCCGTCGTGGCCTCCGAAGTCAAGGATCTGGCCCAGGAGACCGCGCAGGCGACCAGCGACATCACCGGCAGGATCGCCGCGATCCAGGACATGACCACGCGTACGGCGGCAGCCATCGACGCGATCGCCGGCGTCATCGAACGCATCGATGACGGTCAGCGGACCATCGCCGCGGCGGTCGAGGAGCAATCCATCACCACCGAACTGATGGCGCGCAACGTGAGCGAGGTGTCCACGGCCGCCACGGAGATCAGCGGCACGGTCACCACCATCACCGCGTCCACCGGGGCGACGGCGGACGGCGCCAACACGACTCGGCAGTCGGCCGAGCGGGTGAGCGCTGCCGCCGGCGAGATCAAGGGCCTGATCGGTCAGTTCAGGTACTAGAGGGTTTCCGCGAGGAGAGCACACAGAACTCGTTGCCCTCCGGGTCGGCGAGCACCACCCAGTTCACGTCGTGCTGGCCGATGTCGACCGGGCGGGCGCCCATGTCCACCAGCCGCTCGACCTCGGCCTCCTGATCGTCCGGGCGCAGGTCCAAGTGCAGGCGGTTCTTCACCTTCTTAGCGTCCGGGACCGGCGTGAACAGCAGGCCGGGCAGCGTGTCCGGGGTCAGCCGGATCTCCACCTCGTCCGGCTCCTCGTGCACGATCTGATAGCCGATGGCCTCCGCCCACCAGCGGGCCAGCCGTGCCGGATCCTCCGCGTCGACCACGACCTGCTCCCACTGACTGGGCATCGGCACACCTCCACGTGTCGCCATCGAAAGTGGCGATCATGTTACGCGAACCCGGCGGCGGTACCACGACGGAAACAACGCACCGTTTGTGCGACCCCACCCCCCGGTGTTCGTCCGTCAGCAGTCGCAGGCGGTCCCGTCGCCGTCGCGGTCCAGGCCGTACCGGTTATCTACTCGGGCGCCGCCGAGACAGTTGCCGTGTGCCATCAGCCTTCAGCGCAGGAGCGAACGGGCCGTAGGCGCGAGCTCCAGCACGGTCGCCCCGGGGTCGACGGCGACCAGGTGCGTGTCCAGGGCGGTCTGGTCGTCGAAGCGGACGAAACCCACATACGCGTGCTCGCCCGCGCGGATCGGCAGCGCCGGGAAGGTGTTCTCCTCGTACGCCGTCGTGAACGTGGCCAGCGTGGGCAGGTCCGCCTCCGGGAAACTCTCAAACGGAGCGTCGGCGACATGCAGCGTCGCCAGGAAGCGGGACGCCGGCAGCTCCGACCCCCGTTCGGCCGGCAGCGGGAAGCCGCCGTCCAGCGGGCGGAGCAGCAGCACGTCGTCGAAGGAGATCATCGTGGCGTTGGCCGCATCGCGGTGGGCCGCCCAGACCGGACCGCCGTAGAAGCGCTGCAGAGCCGCGGCCCTGCTCGGCATGTCGGTGAAGCCGCGCAGCCAGACGAATCTGTCCGCGTCGCGCAGGTCGCGAAACTGGCCCAGGACCGCCATGCCGGCCTCCTCCTGGGATTCCACGAATTCCCGGTCGAACAGCTCGATCAGCTCGTCGCGCCGGCCTGGGTGCACGGTGTACTGCCGCAGTTCGACGATCGGGTACGTCATCGGACTCCTCCGCTGATGAACGGTCACGGAGCGTTGACGGACTCGCCGCCCCACTCCTCAGGGGCAACATCGGCCAGGGTCTCGGAGAACGTCCACCGGTGGCCGGCCGGATCCTCGGCCTGGTACTGCCGCTCGCCGTACGCGAAGTCGGTGGGCGCCTGGAGAATGCGTGCGCCGTGCGCTCGTGCCCGTTCGCAGTGAGCCCGCGCGTCGTCCACGCGCACCATCACGGAGTGTGCGACCTCACCGGGACGGGGCGGCCGACGGTCTCCACCCACATCGGCGACGATCACCGCGCCGTCACCGAACCGCAGTTGTCAGCCAGGAGACCGCCTCCCGCACGTCGGGATAGGTCAGCACGGGGATCACCGTTGCGGCCGGGATGGAGCGGTTGGTCCTCATGACGTGCCATTGAACACCATCCGCACGGCTCTCAGCCGCCGCTGTTCTCCATCTCCGCGCCCTCGGGAACGGTGTCGTCGTCGCGGCTCTCCAGCCAGCCGTACGGCAGCGAGACCTTGCCCGGCGCGTTGATCCGGCCGCGGGGCTGGCCCAGCGACTCGCGGGGGAACGGCTGGTCGTGCTCCAGCTTGCCGAGCAGGTCGTCCAGCTGCGCCAGGGAGGTCACCATGGCCAGGGAGCGGCGCAGCTCCCCGCCGACCGGGAAGCCCTTCAGATACCAGGCCACGTGCTTGCGGAAGTCGGCGCAGCCGTGCCGCTCGTCCTCCAGCGCCTCCACCAGCAGGTGCGCGTGGCGCGACATGATCGCCGCCACCTCGCCCAGCTTGGGCAGCTCCTGCGAGGTCTCGCCGTTGAACGCCGCCTGCAGGTCCTTGAAGAGCCACGGCCGGCCCAGGCAGCCGCGGCCCACGACCACGCCGTCGACCCCGGTGTGCTCGACCATCCGGATGGCGTCCGAGGCCTCCCAGATGTCGCCGTTGCCCAGGACCGGCACGTCCAGCGCCTGCTTGAGGGTGGCGATCGCGTCCCAGTCGGCGGTGCCCGAGTAGCGTTGCTCCGCCGTACGGGCGTGCAGCGCGACCGCCGCCACCCCCGCCTCCTGCGCGATCAGCCCGGCCTCGACGTAGGTCAGGTGGTCCTCGTCGATGCCCTTGCGCATCTTGATCGTCAGCGGGATGCCTGCGGGCGCCGCCGCCTCGACCGCCTGCTTGACCAGCCGGCCGAAGAGCTTGCGTCGCCAGGGCAGCGCGCTACCGCCGCCGCGGCGGGTGACCTTGGGCACCGGGCAGCCGAAGTTGAGGTCGACGTGGTCGGCCCAGCCCTCTTCGGCGACCATCCGCACGGCCCTGGCTGTCACGTCCGGATCCACGCCGTAGAGCTGCAGGCTGCGGAAGTTCTCGTCCGGGCCGAAGGCGATCATCTTCAGCGTCTTGGGGATCCGTTCGACCAGCGCCCGGGTGGTGATCATCTCGCACACGTAGACGCCGCCGCCCTGCTCGCGGCAGAGCTTACGGAACGCCACGTTGGTGATGCCGGCCATCGGCGCCAGGACGACGGGTGGCCAGACCT
>Ga0307288_10000776_pt1 | contig 10582 bp, 10 predicted proteins | sample ER_DNA_142_FD_194469 | JGI IMG/M metagenome (GOLD analysis project Ga0307288, IMG submission 194469) | Bulk soil microbial communities from the East River watershed near Crested Butte, Colorado, United States - ER_DNA_142 | ecosystem: Environmental > Terrestrial > Soil > Floodplain | place...
GGAAACTGCCGGTAAGATGCAGCAGCCAGTCAAAGACACTGCACTTTCCCAGCACTTTTCTGGAGAATCCGCGTCGAGCTTTATCGCACGAGGCCGGACTGGTAGGCGATCACCACCAGCTGCGCTCGATCGCGGGCTCGAAGTTTGATCATTGCCCGGCTGACATGGGTACGCGCGGTTGCCCGACTCACCACCAGTCGTTCGGCGATCTCGTCATTGCTCAGTCCTTCACCGATCAAGGCCAGCACCTCACGCTCTCGATCGGTCAGCTCGCCCAGCTGCGGATGCTTCTTGCGGATCGGTGATCGCGACGCGAAGGACTCGATCACCCGTCGCGTGACCGACGGCGACAACAATGACTCTCCGGCCGCAACGAGCCGGATGGCCCGCAGCATGTCCGCGGGTTCGGTGTCCTTGATCAGAAAACCAGCTGCGCCGGCCTGCAGGGCCTCGAAGACGTACTCATCGAGCTCGAAGGTGGTCAGCATGATCACTCGGACCCCGGCCAGCGATGGATCGCCGACGATCATCCGTAAGGCGGCGATCCCATCCAGTCGCGGCATCCGGATATCCATCAAGATCACGTCGGGTCGGGTACGGCGAGCCAGCTCAACTGCCTGCTGGCCATCCTCTGCCTCACCGGCCAGCTCAAGATCATCCTCAGACTCAAGAAGTACCCGCAGGCCCATCCGTACCAGCGGCTGATCGTCGGCAAGGACAACAGAGATCGTCACCGAAGCCCTCCTTCGGCCACCAACGGCAACTCGGCGCGTACGACCAAACCGCTCGGTTGGCCGATCAAGACCTGCAACCTGCCGCCTACCGCTTTTGCTCGCTCGCGCATCCCGCGGATCCCATTTCCCTCAGCCGGCAAGCTGATGGCCGGTCCATCGTCGCTCACCTCAACGGTGAGCGTCCCGGCGTGCGCAGTTACTCCTACGGTGACGTGGGCCGCAGCGGCATGCCGCACGACGTTGGTCAGTGACTCCTGGATGATCCGGAACGCGGCTTGATCGACGGCAGCCGGCAGCGCCTCACGATCATCAGAGCTCTCCCGTACCAGGGTGACGTCCCGGCCGGCCGACCGCAGCCGCTCCACCAAGTCATCAAGGCGCGCCAGGCCGGGCACTGGGCTGAGCGGCTCCTCAGAGTCGGATCGAAAGACCTCGAGCGTTGTCCGCAGCTCCGCCAACGCCTCGCGGCTCGTTTTCTTGATCGCCTCGAGCGACTCGGCCACCCGATCCGGACGAGGCTGGACCGTTCGCTCCTTGTCCAGCACGTGCAACGCCACCCCGGCCTGCATGGTGATCACCGCCAGGCTGTGACCGACCACGTCGTGGACATCACGCGCAATCCGGAGCCGTTCCTCGTACGCGTAGCGACGGCGCTCCTGATCGCGTACCTCGCGCTCGCCCTCCCGACGAGCGCGTAGCAGCAATGCGATCATGGCCGGAACGACAGCGATTGCTACCACGCTGACCAGAGCTCCGTACAAGGCTGGGTCGAGCAGTCCGAGGTACGGCTCCTGCCAGTGCGCGGCCATGATCATCGGTACGAGCAAGATCAACAACGGCGCCCAGCTGCGGAGCGGCGGCATGGCTGGGCCCGGGGTGGCTGCAGGAGTCTGGTCGGCGAAGAGGCGCGTGCCGCTTGCCATCGCGTATACACCAAGGGCAGGGCCAAGGAAGATCGGCCCGAACCTAGCCCCGGTGGCCAGGTAGGTGCCGACGCCCACCACAATTGCGACGAATGCAGCACGCGGCCACAGGCGTCTCGTTGCGATGCCCAGCGCAAGAACGATGACCGCAGGCAGCACCCAGGGTGACGAATCAACAGTGGTGATCATTCGGCCGGGTGGTCCGTGCCCCCAGTCTGGTCGGTTGAATTCCGCGCGGTCCCAGACGTAAAAGGAGGCCATCCAACTGGTCACTGCGAGTATCAGCCCGATTGCGGAGTCAATGATGAGGGCACGCCGGGCCTCGACCCGCATGGTTCCCTCCTCGATCTCCTCGATGCTGCAGCTGTATTCGAGCTGCTCGATCCGCCTGCGGTGTCTCCCGACACTAGACCGGCAGGCAGAGCGCGCGCATCGCTCGAGCAAGGTATTTCGACTACGTCAGGGAACGTAGTCAAACAGCCGCTTTGTAACGGATGCCCCGCTGGCCGGACCGCGCAGAGAATGGAGCCATGACCACCCCACTACTGATTCCACTCGAGGGCGGCTTCGGTCATCATCATCACGGCCCTCCCTGGGGAGCCGGCGACCCCTCGTCAACCTTCGCAAGCGGCGCCGTGCCGCCTTTCGCACCCTTCTTAGGAGGTCTGATGTTCTTCCTGTTCATGCTGCTCGTGCTGGGCACCCTGGTGTTCTTCCTGGTTCGGCACGGCCAGTTCAGCCCGCAGTCATTGGCCGGCAGCCGCTCGCCCGAGAGCGAGGCCAAAAAAATTCTGGCCGAGCGTTTCGCGCGCGGTGACATCACAAGCGACGAATTCATGGAGCGGGCCAGCGTGCTGAATTGGACGCCGGGAAGTGACTCCTGGGAAGTCAAGAAAGGAAAGAAGAAGGGTTTCTGACCCCCTCTTCGGAGCTGCTCGCGCAATCGCGCGGGTGCATCCGCCGACTTCGTCGTCACTCGCAGAGGAAAGAACGCCTCTGCTCACTCCTCCTCAGCACGGCGGCGCGCGATTTCCCGACGCTCGCAGCTGGGTCGGTTGTCGCTCAGGGTCTGATCCGGCTAGTCTAACTAGAACGATTTAGCTGCGTCAGACGCGAGGCATCCATGGCACGCATGACCGTCAAAAGCCTTGCTGCTGCGATCGGAGTCTCACCGGCGACGATCTCCAACGCCTACAACCACCCCGACCAGCTTTCTGCCCAATTGCGGGAGCGAATCCTGGCGACGGCCGCCGAGCTCGGATATCCAGGGCCCGACGCAGCCGGCCGGACTCTCCGAATGGGCAGAGCTGAGGCCGTCGGGGTGTTGCTCTGCGAGCGCCTTTCGTACGCATTCTCCGATCCGTTCGCAATCGAGTTCCTGACTGGTCTCAGCGAAGTTGTCGAGCAACACCGCATCAGCATCGTGCTGATGCCCTTGTCCAGCCCGACGGATGACGTGCCGGCAGACACCAGCCCAGAGGACGACGACGTGACCGCCGTCCGACATGCCAACATCGACGCGCTCGCCATCCTGTCCGTGCCTAGCGATCATCCGGCAGCGATGGTGGCCCGTGCCCGCGGCATCCGGCTCGTGACTACAGACATCAGCAGTGACCCAGAATCGAGCTGGGTGGCCATCGACGACTTCGGCGCCGGTGTCATGGTGGGTGAGCATCTGGCCGCTCTGGGTCATCGCGACATCGCTGTGCTCGTCGAGACCAACAAACCGGCAGGAAGTCCTGGACGGCTTCTTGACGAGGCCGAGCTCGGCTTCATCGACTACGCCGCCCGCGTCGCGGGACTGCGGCACGCGCTTCCCGGCCGGGTCATGATCGTCTCTGGAGGCCACAACTCCATCACGTCGGGAGTGACGGCGACATCATGGCTGCTCGGCCGTGCTGAGATTCCGACGGCGATTGTCGGCTTGAGCGATGTTCTGGCCCTCGGTGCCCTGCAGGCATTGGCAAGCCGTGGCCTCAGCGTGCCGGCCACGGTGTCGGTCTGCGGCTTCGACGACATCGGTGCAGCGCAAGCCGCCAAGCTCACCACGGTTCAACAGCCGATCCGAGCCAAAGGGCAACACGTCGGACGGTTGCTGATCGACCCCGAAAGCCAGCCGCGCCAGGTGTTGCTACCCATCAGCTTGATGCAGCGTGCTACCACAGGGCCGGCACGAGAGTCGCTATGAGTCGTCATCGCCGTCGAGCCAAGGAGCTTCATACCTCAGCGCGGCGTCACGCGTCATCTCCCCAACCCGACCTAGCAACTCCTCCACCGAGGTCGAGCGCAGCAGCGCGACCTGATCAAGCGCGTTGATGGGCGAGATGGCTGCCAGTTGCCAGGCCGCGGCGACCGGATTGTCAGAGAGTTCGACATTGGAGGGCCAGACGCTGTCGGCAAACTCACTAGCGACGGCAAGGGTCCGGCGTACCAGATGCTCGGTCTTCTCCCGTAGCTCCGCAAGCCCGCTGTCCCACTCGAGGTCGGCAATCTCGCGTATTTCGGCATGCGGGTGAGGTGCATCATCAAGCCACTCGGTGACCTCGAAGCGTTGACCGCCCTGAGCGGTCAGGCCAACGAAGCCTCCCTCGGCGCCAAGCTGCTGGATCTCGGCGACCGTACCGACGCTGAAGCGCTGCTCGCCACCGCCGACCTCCCAGCCACGTTCGATCAACACCACACCAAACCGCGCGTCCTCGTTCTTCAGCAGCTCGGCAAGCATGACCAAGTACCGCTCCTCGAAGACCCGAAGCCGTAACGGCATATAAGGGAACAACACCGAACCCAGCGGGAACATCGGCATGACCGCCACAGCCCCAGACAACCACGCCTGGCCAATAGCCGATGAACCCGAAGGAATCCCCACCGGCTCAGTCGAGCAAATCACGGATCATGCCGTCGGCCAGCAGTCTGCCGCCAGCCGTCAAGATCAACATGCCGTCCGTCAGAACCGCCAGTCGCCGGGCGAGAAGACCATCGACACGATCCCGCTCGGTCGGCGTGAGCAGCGACGTGCTGAGGCCATCAGCGAGACGAAGCTCAAGCATGACGCGCTCCACCCGGCGTTGCTCCGCCGAGAGCACCTCCCGTGCCTGCGCCGGCGACCGGCCTGCGGTAAGTCTCGATGCATACGCCTGGGGGTGCTTGAGGTTCCACCACCGCACTCCGCCGACATGGCTGTGAGCGCCTGGGCCGATGCCCCACCAGTGATGACTGCGCCAGTAGCCCAGATTGTGGCGACAGCGAGTCGCGTCGCTACGTGACCAGTTGCTCACCTCGTACGCCGAGTGGCCTGCCGCCGTAAGCCGCTCCTCGGCGATCACATACTTGTCTGCGAGATCATCATTATCGGTCGGCGCGAGCTCGCCGCGCCGGATCCGAGCCGCCAGCCGGGTGCCGTTCTCGACGACCAACGCGTACGCGCTGATGTGCTCCGGCGAGACCGCGAGGGCCGCGTCCAGGCTCGCCAACCAATCGTCGGCCGACTCCCCCGGCGTTCCATAGATCAGGTCGAGGCTCGTGTTGGCGAACCCGGCTGCCTTCGCCTCGGCAACAGCTTGCTGCGGTCGCCCGGGCGAGTGCGTCCGGTCAAGCGTGGCGAGTACGTGTGGCACGACGGACTGCATGCCGAAGGAGATCCGATTGAAGCCCAGTTCGCGCAGCCGGCACAGACCTGGGGCGTCGATGGACTCTGGGTTAGATTCGGTGGTCACCTCGGCGCCATCGGCAAGCCCGAAGCGGTCCTGCACCGCCGCTATCAGCCGACCAAGATCATCGGGCGGCAGCAGGGTCGGGGTTCCGCCGCCGACGAAGATGGTCGAGATCTCTGGTGCGTCGGGGCCCAGTACGCGAGCCGCTAGGTCGAGTTCGTTGATCGCGGCATCAACGTAGCCGGCGCGACTGGCTCCGGGCTCAGTGCCGAGCTCGGCTGCGGTATAGGTGTTGAAGTCGCAGTATCCGCAGCGGACGGTGCAGAACGGCACATGAATGTAGATGCCGAGGGGGTGGAGCGGCACCTCGAGCCGGGCGTGTTCCGGGAGCGAGCCGTCGCTCGGTGCAAGCTCACCCTCAGGCATTGCCGATGGCATGTGTTGAGGTTAGTGCCGTGTGACTGGGCGCCCTTCGACAAGCTCAGGGCTCATACAGCGAACGCAGTGCGACAAACGCTCGGTCACCACTTGTCCACTCCTCCAGGAGCAGCAAATCGAGCGATTTCGCAAGTTTGACGAGCGCCGATGTTCCGATCCGCGACCACGCCAATGGGGGTGAGGTTGCGTGCTCGGTCCGTAGCACGACGTTGTGCATCTCATGCCGCTCTGGGACTCCATCGACTTCGCAGATGATCAAGCCGCCTGGCACGACAAGTCCCGTGCAGCGTGCCAGCAAGGCAGCAACGTCCCCGCCCAGGCCCACGTTGGTGTCCATCAGCAGCGCCGTGCCCCAGCGCCCCTCAGCCGGCAGAGGTTCGTCGATCCGACGGCGCAACGCCGGCCCACCGCGGGCCATGCTCATGCCCACCGCAACCGCAGACATGTCGACGCCGAGAGCCGCCCGCCCTGACTCGGTGAGGGCCTGCACCATCCGTCCCGGGCCGCAACCGAGGTCGATGACCGGCGGCTCGCAGCGCGCCACCACGAGCATGTCGATCTCGTCTGCCGCGCCAGCCCAGCGGGAAACCTCCAGCGGTAGCGGATGATCGTCGATACCCGGCTGCGCCGCGCTGCTGACCGTGATCATCCCGGCGTACGCGGCGTCGAACAACCGGTCGCTGGATTGGTTGGGGCGCGTGCTGATCAGCTCCAGATATCGGTGGGAGAAGCTCAAACGGGGAAACTGGGTGGCCACCAGCTCGGCGTCCACCGGCCGATCGACATCGCGCAGCGGCGGCAGCAGCTTGACGCTCAAGCCCAAGTCGAAGAGTCGGGCCAGCTGGGCGGAGCCAGTGCGGCTCGTCGACATGGGAACTCCATCGAAGAGCGCCGGGGGGTGACCTGGCCGCAGGCCAATCGCCCAGAATCCGCCGTCATCACTCAGCCCGAGAACGGCATCGGCTCCTTCCCAGTCACTGTCCAGCAGCAGAGGGGTCACTTGGGGCGTATCCATCCCGATCAGCAAGGCCGGTTCGTCGGTCGGTGCTGAGAGGGCGGCAGCGAATGCGGCGGCCAGCCGCCGATTGAGCGAGCCAGACGGCTGATCAACTATCTCGAAGCCTTGCTGCCACAACGACGGATTGCCTTCCCACGCGAGGATCCGGCGGGTTGCCGACGAGCCCAGGACCGCCGCGATGGTGTCCTCGATCGCGGCGGCAGCTAGCAGCGCCGCCCCGCTCGGGTCGAATGCCGGCTGCAGCCGAGTCTTGACCCGACCGGGCACGGGTTCCTTGGCCAGCACGATGACAGTCCCCGCATGATCGCTCATGGCATGCGAGGAACGGGGGTGATCATGCCCTCGACGCTATGGGTCGGGCGTGCGCCTCGGCAGTGGCGATCGCTTTCGGCTCGCTTACGCCATGGAGCACGACCGGACGGCGATGTGGCAACCGCAACCTCGGCTGCCTAGGCTGATGATCATGGCAGCGCGGGTTCTGGTCGTCGAGGACGACGTGACCATGGCGGAGGTGCTGAAGGCCTACCTGACGCGCGCGGGTTACCAGGTCGACTGGACCGGCGACGGCAGCCAGGCCGTACAGCTCTGGCAGCGAAGCAGTCCCGACGTCGTCATCTTGGACATCATGCTGCCGGGCCTGTCGGGTTTGGAGGTGCTGCGTCGCCGACGGCGCAGCGGTGACCAGGCGTGCGTCATCATGTTGTCCGCTCGGGGGGAGGAAGAGGATCGCTTGCTGGGTCTGGAGACCGGTGCCGACGACTATGTCGTCAAGCCGTTCTCGCCGCGTGAAGTCGTGCTCCGGGTCGAGGCGCTGTTGCGGCGCACCGAGCGGCTCGCCGGCACGCCGTTGCTGAATGCGACCGTGACCGTGGGTCCGGTGACGATCGACTCGGCGGCCCGCGAAGCACGCCGGTCGGGACGACCGCTGCCTTTGACGATGCGAGAGTTCGATCTGCTGGCATTCCTCGCCAGCAACGCCGGCCAGACCTTCAGTAAAGACCAGCTGCTGAGGCGAGTGTGGGGCTGGGATTTTGGCGACACATCGACTGTCACCGTGCACGTTCGACGGCTCCGCGAGAAGTTGGAGCGGGACCCGTCCGATCCGACACTGGTACTGACGGTCGGACGCTTCGGTTATCGGATGGCGCGCGAGGACGAGCTCGGTGCTGAGGACAAGCTGGTCGATGAGGACAGGCGACCATGACCGATCTAATGATCATCATTGGCCTGACGCTGGCCAGCTGCTTCACCGTTGGATTGATCGGCTTGGCGCTGCTGCATCTGCTGCGTTATCGATCATTACGCCAACAGCTGACGATCGCCACTCTGCTGCCGGTGGTAGCGGTGGCAACGACGGTGTTGATCAACGTGCAGCTGATGTTCCTCTCCACGCACGACTCTTTGGTGATCTTGATTGCGCTGCTGGTCTCACTGCTGCTCGCGGCGATCGGTGCCTGGCTGGTCGTGGGGCGGATCTCCCGCGCATCACGCCGGGTGGGCGCCGGTCTGCACCAGCTGGTCTCAGACTCGGCGAGTGGCTCGCCCGTGACGACCTCTGCACCGCAGAGTGAGGACGCCGCGCCGCGGGAGCTGGCCCAAGTACTGGAGGATCTGGCCGACACCCGCCGAACCCTTGCCGAGTCCCGGGCTCGCGCACGCGCCGCTGAACAGTCGCGTCAAGAGCTCGTCAGCTTCATGTCCCACGACCTGCGTACGCCGCTGGCCGGGCTGCGCGCCCTCTCGGAGGGACTCGAGGACGGTGTCATCGCAGACGTGCCACGCGCCATGTCGCACTTGCGGGCCACGGTCGCACGGATGAGTGTGCTCGTGGACGATCTGTTTGCACTCTCCCGGGTGCAGGGGACCCGACGAGCCAAGCCGCAAACCATGGTGTCGCTGACCGAGCTGATCAGCGACGTAGCCTCCGAGTCAACGGCGTCGGCGGGAACCCAAGGCGTACGGCTGGAAGTCGATCTTCCCAATGACGATCGGTTGGCGGTGTTCGGCTCGTCCGACGATCTGGCCAGGGCATTGAGCAACCTGACGACCAACGCGATCCGTCACACCGACCCGGGTCTCGTGGTGCGGCTGGAGGGTCGACGAGCCGAGGACGGGCACATCCGGGTTGCCGTCATCGACAGCTGTGGCGGAATTCCGGAAACCAGCCTCGCCAGGGTATTCGACGCGGGCTGGCGAGGCACCCCGTCGCGCAGCGGCGACGATGGCGGCGCCGGCCTCGGGTTGGCGATCGCCCGCGGAGTGGTTGAGTCGCACGACGGCGCGATCTCGGTATGCAACGTCGCCGGAGGTTGCCGCTTCGAGGTGTCGCTGCCGGCTCCGCGTCCAGCGAGCCACTTCGCATGACGATCCTCCTCACCGGAGGGGCCGGTTTCATCGGCCGTGCCGTTCATGATCAACTCGAGGCGGCGGGGCACGCTGTGCGGATCTTCGATCGAGCCGCCGACCCTCGAGATGACGTACTCGACCATGATCGACTCTGGGAAGCGGCCGACGGCTGCGAGGCCGTCATCCATCTAGCCGCCAAGGTTGGGCTTGGGCTCGACATTTTCGATATCGATGAGTACGCGCTGCAGAACGACGTTGGAACCGCGATGGCACTCCGAGTTGCGGCGGAACACGGCATCTCACGGTTCGTCTACGCGTCATCGATGGTCGTCTACGGCGAGGGGTGGTATCGCTGTGTCCAGCATGGATCGGTGAATCCGCCACCGCGGCAACGGAATGATCTCGATCTGCGGCGCTTCGACCCACGATGCCCGCACTGCGGTGCTGATCTGGTTCCCGAACTGGTGCCCGAGTCGGCGCCGCTGGATCCGCGCAACGCGTACGCCGCAACGAAGGTCCATGGGGAGCAGCTCGCAACGATCTGGAGCCGAGAAACCGGAGGGACGGTTGTCGCGCTTCGATTCCACAATGTCTACGGCTCCGGAATGCCGCGCGATACCCCGTACGCAGGCGTGGCGTCGATCTTCGCCGACAGCCTGCTGCGGGGGGAGCCGCCGCGAGTCTTCGAGGACGGCTGTCAGCGGCGTAACTTCATCCATGTCTTTGATGTCGCAGCGGCAGTGGTCGCTGCGACTGCCACACCGCTGCCAGCGGGCCTGACGGCGCTGAACATCGGGAGCCCCTGGGTGAGGACAGTCGGCGAGATGGCGACCGAGCTCAGTCGAACGTTGGCTGGCCCGGCACCGATCGTGACGGGCGCCTATCGCCTTGGGGACGTACGACACATCACCGCCGACAGTTCGGCCGCCGAACGAGTTCTGGGCTGGCGAGCCGAGATCGACCTCAGCACCGGCCTCGCCGAATTCTCGGCGTCCGTGGCTGCCGGAGCGGTGATGCCTGCTGACAACTCGACGTAGCTCAGTCAGGGAGGAGGACGAGCTTGCCGCGAGTGTGACCGTCCTGGCTGATCTGATGCGCCTCGGCGGCTCGGTCGAAGGGGAATGTCTGAATCTTGATCACCAGCTTGCTTTGTTCCAGCAGCTCGGCGGCCTCCGAAAGTGCCCTCATAGGCTGGCTGTCGGGGCCGCCTCCGCTCACCCGTGCGCCCGATGCAGCCGCACCGTAGTTGGCGACCGTGAGGACCTGGGACGGCTCGGTGGTGAGGCTGATCAGATCGTCGATCGGCGTCTTGCCAACGGCGTCGAGCACTGCGTCGAACTTGCCGATCTGGAGCGCCTTCACCCGCTCCACCATGCCTTCGCCGTAGATCACCGGGATAGCGCCGATCTCGCGGAGGTAATCCTGATTGGCCTCGCTTGCCGATGCGACGACCATGGCACCGCGGGCCTTCGC
>Ga0307288_10000777_pt1 | contig 10564 bp, 12 predicted proteins | sample ER_DNA_142_FD_194469 | JGI IMG/M metagenome (GOLD analysis project Ga0307288, IMG submission 194469) | Bulk soil microbial communities from the East River watershed near Crested Butte, Colorado, United States - ER_DNA_142 | ecosystem: Environmental > Terrestrial > Soil > Floodplain | place...
CATTGGCGCACTGCCGAAGCGCTGCCGCGGCGGGCTCAGTCGACGTCGTCCTCGGCCTCTTCGCCGTGCTCGACGATGTCGCCCGGCTGGAACAGGATCCCCTGCAGGATCTCGCGCCACTTCTCGTTCCGGCGGGTCAGGAACTCGAGATCCATGCCGAAATGCTTGAACTCCTCCTCCTGCGCGTTCTCCATGATCGCCCGCGCCTCCGGGTCTCGCTCGACCGCGAGGCGCTGCTGGTACCAGTTGATCGCTTCCGCTTCCTCGATCAGCGACGTGCAAAGGCGTGCGAACGTGCGCGTCTCCTCCGACAGCTCCCCGGGCGGCTCGTGGTACTGCTCGGTCGGCACACGGCGAGCCTACTCCGTTGAGGCCGCGTGGACCACTGCTAGGGGGGAGCCGGTGGCCTTCCGCGCATGCCTAGCGAGGACTTCTCCCGCTCGGCCGCGACGTCCTCCCACAGACGGTTCAAGTGGTAGCGGGCCATGCCGCTCGCCTACCCGCCGGCGGCTCGGCTCACTCCCACTCGATCGTCGACGGCGGCTTCGAAGACAGATCGAGCGCGACCCGGTTGACTCCCGGAATCTCGTTGATGATCCGGCTCGAGATCGTCTCGAGCAGGTCGTAGGGAAGCCTCGCCCAGTCCGCGGTCATCGCGTCCTCGGACGTGACCGCGCGGATCACGATCGGGTACGCGTACGTGCGCTCGTCGCCCTGGACGCCGACCGAGCGGATCGCCGGCAGCACCGCGAAGCACTGCCAGAGCTCGCGGTAGAGCCCCGCCCGCCGCACCTCGTCCAGCAGGATCGCGTCCGCCTCGCGCAGGATCTCGAGCCGCTCCCTCGTCACCTCGCCGATGATCCGGATCGCCAGCCCCGGTCCCGGGAACGGATGCCGCCAGACCATCCGGTCCGGCAGCCCGAGCTCCTCGCCGACCCGCCGCACCTCGTCCTTGAACAGGAGTCGCAGCGGCTCGACCAGCTCCATCTCCATCTGCTCGGGCAGGCCGCCGACGTTGTGGTGCGACTTGATCTTCGCAGCGACCCCTTCGGTCCCGCCCGATTCGATCACGTCCGAGTAGAGCGTTCCCTGGACGAGGTACCTGGTCGCCCCGAGCTTCCGCGCCTCCTCCTCGAAGACACGGATGAACTCCTCGCCGATGCGAATCCGTTTCTCCTCGGGATCGTCGACCCCCTCGAGCCTCGCCAGGAACCGCTCTTCGGCGTCGACGTGGACGAGCGGCACGTGGAAGTGCCCTCGGAAGGTCTCGACCACCTGCACGGCCTCGTCCTTGCGCAGCAGGCCGTGGTCGACGAAAACGCACGTCAGCTGGTCGCCGACAGCCTTGTGCACGAGCAGCGCGGCAACCGCCGAGTCGACGCCACCGCTCAGCGCGCAGAGCACTCGTCCCGACCCGACCTGCGCGCGGATGCGCTCGACCTGCTCCTCGATTACGGCGGCCGCGGTCCACGTCGCAGGGGCGTTGGCGACGCCGTAGAGGAAGTTCTTCAGCACCTCGGTGCCGCTCGGCGTGTGCACGACCTCCGGGTGGAACTGAATGCCGTAGAGCTTGCGCTCCGCGTGCTCGAACGCCGCGATCGGCGTCGAGCCGGAGCCGGCGACCACGCGGGAGCCTTCGGGCGGCGCCGTCACCGAGTCGCGGTGCGACATCCAGGCGATCTGCTCCTCGGGCAGGCCGGCGAACAGCGCGCCCTCGTGCACGCGCACGTCCGTCTTGCCGAACTCGGACACGCCTGTGCGCTCGACGGCGCCGCCGAGATCCTGCGCCATCAGCTGCATGCCGTAGCAGATCCCCAGCGTCGGGATCCCGAGCTCGTACAGCCGCGGGTCGATCCGTGGCGCCCCCTCGGCGTAGACGGAAGCCGGTCCACCCGACAGGATCAAGGCCAGCGGATTTCGCGCCCGCACCTCTTCCGGCGTGACGCCATGCCCGACGAGCTCCGAGTAGACGCGGCACTCGCGCACGCGCCGGGCGATCAGCTGCGAGTACTGGCCGCCGAGGTCCAGAACCAACACCGGCCGCTCCTCTGCGGCCGGTTCCTGAGTCGGGAGGGCCACGACCTCGCCCATCAGCCGCGCCTGTAGTTGGGAGCGTCGGCGATCGTCGTCATCCCGTGCGGGTGGCTCTCGCGGAGCCCAGCGCCGGTGATCCGCACGAACGTCGAAGCCTTCATCTGCTCGATCGTCGCCGCGCCGCAGTAGCCCATCGACTGCCGCAGCCCGCCGACGAGCTGGTGGAGCACGTTCGCGACCGGCCCCTTGTAGGGGACTCGGCCCTCGACGCCCTCCGGCACGAGCTTGTCGACGTCCTCGACGTCGCCCTGGAAGTACCGGTCCTTCGAGAAGCCGCGCGCCTTCATCGCGCCGAGCGAGCCCATGCCGCGGTACTGCTTGAAGCGCTCACCGCCCGCGAGGATCACCTCACCGGGAGCCTCGTCCGTGCCGGCCAGCAAGCCTCCGGTCATGACCACGTCGGCCCCGGCGGCGATCGCCTTGGCGACGTCGCCCGAGTGGCTGAGGCCGCCGTCGCCGATCACGGGCACACCGTGCGCCTCGGCCGCGCGCGCGCAATCGTAGATCGCGGTCACCTGCGGAACGCCCACGCCGGCGACGACGCGGGTCGTACAGATCGCCCCCGGCCCGATCCCCACCTTGATCGCGTCCGCCCCGGCTTCGATCAGCGCCTCGGTCGCCTCTGGTGTTGCGATGTTGCCCGCGATGACCTCGCCGTCCCATTGCCGCTTCAGCCGCCGCACCATCTCGACGACGTTGCGCGAGTGGCCGTGCGCCGTGTCGACGACGAGCACGTCCGCGCCGGCCTCGGCGAGCGCGGCGGCGCGGTCGTCCGCGTCCGGCCCGACCCCGACCGCGGCGCCGACGCGCAACCGGCCTTGATCGTCCTTGGTCGCGCGCGGAAACTCGATCTGCTTGCGGATGTCCTTGACGGTGATCAGCCCGCGCAGGCGGCCGTCCGCGTCGACCACCGGCAGCTTCTCGATCTTGTGACGGTGGAGGATCGCCCGCGCCTCCTCGAGCGTCGTCCCGACGGGCGCCGTGACGAGGTCGCGGTCGGTCATCAGCTCGGAAACCGGCTGCTCGGCGCCCTCGTCGCGGAAGCGAAGGTCGCGGTTGGTCAGGATCCCGACCAGGCGCTCGCCTTGGTCGGTGACCGGGACGCCGGAGATGTGGTACCGGTCCATCAGCTCCAGCGCGGCGCTCACCGGAGCCTCGGGCGGCAGGGTCACCGGCTCGACGATCATCCCGGACTCGGAGCGCTTGACCTTGTCGACCTCGGCGACCTGGTCCTCGATCGAGAGGTTGCGGTGAAGAATCCCGAGGCCGCCTTCGCGCGCGAGCGCGATCGCGAGCCGGGCCTCGGTGACCGTGTCCATCGCCGCCGAGACGATCGGGATCGCCAGCGAGATCTTCCGCGTCAAGCGCGTTTCGGTCGAGACCTCGTTCGGGAGCACCGCCGACTCGGCCGGGACGAGCAAAACATCGTCGAAGGTCAGCCCCTCACGCGCGAACTTGCGATCGAGCTCGATGAGGCGCTCGATCGTCTGCGGCGTGAGGTCAATGCTCAATTGACGAGCGATGGTACCAACCGCTTGGGACGACTCAGCCGTCCACGGGCACTGCCGTGGAGGCCGACGACGCCGAGCGGGCTCGGCTCGTGGCCATCACCACGACCCTGAGCGTGGAGCCGACATCGGCCGGCGAGACCACGTAGCTCGACGTAACGGCCTTCGCGATCGCTGCGCACGCCTCGGCGGTCGTGTCAGTGCAACGCTGCCATTGGAAGCTGAGGGTTGGTGCGGGATCGGCTTGCCAGGTTCCCGCGCTCGCGCTCAGGAGCTGACCGGTTTGAGGCAGGCCGCCGACGGCCGGCAGGTCGATCACCGTCGGCGGGGGCGCCATCAGCGCGTCGGCAACTCGGTGCCCGCGGAAGCGGTCTCCGTCGACGCAACCCCTGATCCCGGGCACCCGGCTGCAGTTCGTCCACTGCCAGAAGGTCCAGCCGGTGTCACCCCAGTTCGCTGCGGGCACCCGTGGGCTGGGCACGCGCCAATGCGCGACCCACAGCTCGGACCCTCCGGTCGCGAACACGCTCGCGTCGCGCATGGAACGGCGCCAGAACGTCGGCGACGCGTAGATCGTGGGCCGGATCCCGACCAGAAGCTGCACCTCGTCGAGCCACGCCGCAGTCCAGACACGGAGGGAAACCGGCGAGAGCCCACCCCTGCGCTCGAGGTCGAGCACCGGCGCGAGCTCGCCGGTTTTCGGCGCCGCCGCGGTGACGAAGAAGTCCGCCTGCGCGACCGCGTTCGCGATCACACCCGCCGGCGTCGAGCCGCCCGGCCGGGCGTAGTGGAAGGCGCCGAACCCGAGCCCTGCCGCCTTGGCTCCGGCGCGATTGCGCGCATACGCCCAGTCGGTGGCGAAGCCGTTCGTCGCTTCGGCGAACGCGAAGCGATGGCCCTGTGCCACCCTCGGCCACTGGATCGAGCCCTTCCAGTGCGAGACGTCGATGCCGCGGACGAAGGTCGCGGCCGAAGCGGTCGGCGCGAGCGCGAAAAACGCGATGAGCAGGAGAAAGCGGCGGCGCAAGCGCCTGAGACTAGCGCGAGCTGCCCACGGGTTCCAGGTCTATCACCTGGACCGCGCCGGCCAGGCGGCCGACCTCGCGCTGGTCGAAGCGCCCGGCACCGACCTCGAGCGTCGAGGCCGTTCCCGTCGCGACGGCGGCGCGCAGCGCATCCTCGGCGCTCTCGCCCTTGAGCTGGGCGGCCAGAAATGCAGCCAGCAGAACGTCGCCGGAACCGACCGCCGAGATCGGCTCGATGCTCGGAGCGGTGACCCGGTAGCGGTGCACCTGGCGCTCCTCTCGGAGCAGGGCGAAGCAGCCGGACTCCTGGGTGATCAGCACATTCCGTGCGCCCCGCTCGGCGATCGCGTCGAGGCCGTAGACGAAGTCGTCGTCCTCGTTGAACTCCTGGCCGACGAGGCCTTCCGCCTCGTTCTGGTTCGGCGAGACGAGGAAGGGCTCCGACTCGACGCCCAGTCGCAGCGGCTGGCCCTCCGAGTCGAGCACCGTCTTCAGCCCGGCCCGGTTGAGGTCGCGAATCACCTCGCCGTAGAAGCCTTCGTCGACGTCACGCGGCAGCGAGCCGGCAAAGACGACCGCGTCCGCACCCTGCGAGAGGTAGGTCAGCTTCTCGCGGAGCATCTCGAGCTCCTCCGGCCGGACCGCCGGGCCCCACTCGTTGATCTCGGTGTAGGTCGGGGCAGTCGGGTCGACGACCGCGGTCGAGGTGCGGGACTCGCCCTCGATCCGGACGAAGTCGTTCAGGATCGCCTCGCCGGTCAGCTCCTCGACGACGCGGATGCCGGTACGGCCGCCGACGAGACCCGTCGCCACGACCGGATAGCCGAGCAGCTTCAGCGCCCGGGCGATGTTGATCCCCTTACCTCCGGCCAGCATCAAGCCCTGGCTGGCACGGTGACGCTGGCCGCGCTGGAAGTTGGGGACGGTCAGCGTGCGGTCGAGCGCGGCGTTGAGGGTGACGGTGACGATCACGAGACCCAGCCCCACATGTGGTCGAGGGCCCGGCCACTGTAGAAGGCGGCCCGTCCGAGCGCCCCCGGCCTCTGCGCGGCCCGCTCAGCGACGAGCGGCTGGCGCGCGATCAGCCGCGGGCCCTGGTAGACACGGATCTCGCCCAGTGTCTCACCCTTGAACACCGGCAGTGTCGCCGCAGCCTTCGCGACCACCCGCTGCACGAGCGGCTGGTCGATCCGCACCGGCCGCACCAGCCCGTTGGCCACGAGTCCCACCGGCCCGCGGCCGTAGCCCACCTCGACCTTGGCGTAGACGTGCCGGGCCCGGATCACCGGGATCGACCGGTAGCGGGACAGCCCCCAGCGCAGCAGCGCGGTCAGGTCGGCGTTCCGGGTCGAGCGGTCGGGGGAGCCGAGTATCGTCCCGTAGACGACCGCGCCCCGCCGGTCGACGGAGGCGACCTCGTTCCAGCCGGCGGCCGAGGTGTGCCCCGTCTTGACCCCGAAGACGCCCGGAAAGGTCGCGAGCAGGTCGTTCCAGGTGTGCAGGATCCGCCCGCCCGTGATCGTCGCCCGCTGCCGGTCGACAATCGCCCTCACGATCGGGCGCCGCATCAGCAGCCGGGCCAGAGTGGTCACGTCTCGCGCGCTCGAGACATGCCCGGGAGCGTCGAGGCCGTCGGGCCGCACGTAGTGCGTATCCGTGAGTCCGAGCTGCCGCGCGCGCCGATTCATCATCGCCACGAATCGGGTCTCGCTTCCCTTGCCGACGTAGTACGCGAGCGCGTCCGCGGCATCGTTCGCGCTCTGGATCAGGGCTCCCTCGAGCAGGTCACGCACGGTCATGCGCTCGCTGGCGCGGAGGTCGATCGACGACTCGCCCACGCTGGCGGCGGCGGGAGCGACGGTGACGACATCCGTCGGCTTCGTGCGCTCGACGGTCAGCAGGACGGTCATCAACTTCGTCAGGCTCGCGATCGGGACTCGGGCGCGCTGGTGGTACTGGGCGAGCACCTGCCCCGTCTGACCGTCGGCGATCACGTAGGCACGCGCATGCACCTGCGGGAGGGCGGCGACGGCGGGGGTCGCGAGCGCGAGAGCCGCGGCGACAGCAACCAGCGGGCGCTTCACGGGGCTAAAGGCTAGCTACCTCGCCACTACCAGCCGGAAGCGGCCCAGATCTCGCTCTTCAGCCGCGCTGCTTCGTGGGAAGCGGCCGCGCGCCAGTCCTCGCCGCTGCCGCGGAAGCCGTAGGTGACGCTACGGGCGGCTGCGACGAGAGCGCTCGCAGGCCCGCTCGTGAACGCGCGGGCGACATCGCCCGGCGAAGCTCCCTGGGCGCCGACGCCGGGCAGGAGCATGATCGAACGCGGCAGCAGTCGGCGCGCCTCGCCAACGGCTCGGGAGTGCGTCGCGCCCACGACGGCGCCGACGCTGGAGAGGCCGTGCTCGCCGACGAGGTCTTCGCCCCATTCGGCGACCAACCGGGCGACGTGCTGCCAGAGCACGCCGCCGTCGCTGAGCCTGACGTCCTGGATGTCGCCGCCGCCTTCGTTCGACGTCTTGACAAGGCAGAAGATCCCGCCGCCCTGGCGCCGGCAGGCGCCGAGAAACGGCTCCACCGCGTCCCGGCCGAGGTACGGGTTCACGGTCATCGCGTCGGCCACGGGGGTCTCGCCCTCGAGGTAGGCAGCCGCGTAGGCCCGCGCGGTCGAGCCGATGTCCCCCCGCTTCCCGTCCGCGATCACGAGCAACCCTGCGGAACGGGCGTAGTCGCTCGTTTGCTCGAACGCGCGCAGGCCGTCTGCGCCGAGAGCCTCGAAGAACGCCAGTTGCGGCTTGACCCCGACTGCGTGAGGCGCGACCGCGTCGATGATCCCGCAGCAGAAGCGCGCGACCGCGTCCGCAGCTGCGCTACGGGCTAGGTGGGCGTCGCCGCGAAGCTCCACGGGAAGCAGGTCGAGCCTGGGATCGAGGCCGACGATGAGCTGCGAGCGCTTGCGCTCGACGGCTTCGGCGACCCGGTCGGCGAAGGTCGTGGTCGCTGCTGAAGTCTCGACCTGCATCGATCTCAGCGTAGCCCTGGAACCGGACCGCTACGAGGGTTCGACGAAACAGAGTCTGTGCCCCGGCGTGCGCCGTTCCGCCAAACCCTCCAGAACGCCAAGGGCCGCCTTGCGGCGGCCCTTGAAATTGCTGGAGGGAGCGCCCTCGTCCTTGCTACATCCCGCCGCCGTTACCTCCGCCGCTTCGAACGGCCTGCTTGAGCGAGCTTCCGGCCGAGAACTTCGGCACCCATGCCGCCGGGATCTGGACCTTCTGACTCGGGTTACGGGGGTTGACGCCCTGACGCGCCGCCCGGTGCTGCGTCGAGAACTTGCCGAACCCGGTGAAGGCAACCTCTTCTCGGTTCTTCAGCGCATCCGTGATCGCGTCGATCACCGCGTCCACTGCCTCCGCTGCTTCGCGGCGACCGAGGCCACTCTTCTGCGAGACTCGCTCAACGAATTCCTGCTTGGTCACGTGCTCTCCTCTCCTGCTGCGTTGACAGGGCTGGGACCGCGCCAGACCCTACCAGGGTAGGCGATTTGGCTCAACCATCCCGTTTTTCCGGGGGTTTTTCGAGCCCGACCAGCTCTTTTGCACGAAACAATGGCAACAGCCTGACCGCGACATCGGCTAGAGCGGCGGCTCCGCCCTCTTCCCGGTCGACCACGCAGACCGCCGTCCGGCAGGTCAGCCCGGCCTCGCGGAGGGCTTCGATCGCGGAGACGGCGGCGCCGCCGGAGGTGACCACGTCCTCGACCAGACACACGTTTTCGCCCGGCTCGAAGACCCCTTCGAGCCGGTTCGCCGTCCCGTACTCCTTCGCTTCCTTGCGGACGATCACAAAGGGCAGTCCGGATGCCAGTGAGGCGGCGGCCGCCAGCGGCACGGCGCCGAGCTCCGGGCCCGCGAGCCGCACCGCTTCGGGCTCGTGCTCGGCCACGGCCTCGGCGATCCGCTCGCCGAGCGGGCCGAGCAGGTCGGGGCGGGTCTCGAAGCGGTACTTGTCGAGGTAGTAGCGCGAGCGTTTGCCGGAGCGCAAAAGGAAGTCGCCCTCGAGGTAGGCGTGGTCGCGCAGCGCGGCGCCGAGTTCCTCTGTCGTCAGCTCAGCTTGCAAGCTCGAGGATCCTGCGCGCGCGGCCCAGCAGCGGTCCGGTCTCGTCCGGTTTGGTCAGGGAGACCATCGAGCCGTCTCCGAAATAGACGTCGACCCGCTCACGCTGCCTCGCGAGCCGGCGGCGGAAGAGCAGGGTGCCCGCGACCGACCCGGCGCCGAGCAGCATGCCGGTCAGGACGTTACGGCTTCGCATCGGGCTTCTTCTTGCGGGGAGCAGGCTTGCGCTTTGCCGGCGCTCGCTTCTTCGGGGGCGTGGGTGGCGGCCCTTCGAGCTCGCGCAGGGCGCTCTTCAGGTCGTAGAAGACGAGACCCACGGTCGGCTCCTGCGAGGTGGTCGCCGCAATCAGATGCTTCCCGTGGCGGACGACGAAGACGCTTCCTCCCTGTAGCGAGACTTCGAGCTGCGCAAACTCGTTCTTCGCGGCCGACTCGCCGCGCTGCTCGACCGCCGTCAACAGGGCCTCGGCCTCCTCGGCCACCTGCTTGGCTCGCTCGTCTTCGGCAAGCGTGGAGCCGAGCACCTTTCCCCCGCGCTCGAAAATGACCGCGGCGCGAACCTGCGATGAGATGTCGCGGAGGCGCTCCAGGGCGGCTGCGGCGTCCATGGGCTCACGCTAACACGGAGGGCCGTGATACTCCCCGGTCGTGCACCGCCCGCTGGCGAAGTTCTTCCGCGACCGCGGGCCTCACCTCGCGGCGATGATCGCGTACTTCGCGCTGCTCTCGTTCGTGCCGCTGACGTTCCTGGCGCTGTCGCTGCTCGGTCTGACCGGGCGGGCGGACGAGTCGAGCTACCTCGTCACCGAGTTGAAGCGGATCTTCCCCGGCACCTCGGTCTCGACGATCGTGAACGCCGTGCGAACGGTCAAGCAGAACGCGACCGTGCTGGGGATCGTCGGCGCGATCGCCCTCTTCTGGACGTCGCTTTCTTTCTTCAGCGTGCTCGAGTCGGCGTTCAACATCGTCTACGGCCGCCCGAACCGGCCTTTCCTGCGCGGCAAGGCGCTCGCCCTGCTGATGCTGATCGCGCTCCTGGTGACGCTCTTCGTCGGGCTGCTGGCGGGATCGGTCGGCTTCGACCTTTTCAAGCGCTACGCCCCGGGCATCGCCGGCAACGGCGTCGTCGCGTACGCCCTCTCGGTGCTCCTCTCGCTGTTTGCCGTCTTCGCCTTCCTCGTCGCCGTCTACTACCTGCTCACCAACGCAGATCTGCGGCTCGTGGACGTCCTCCCGGGCGCCGCCTTCGCGGCAGTGCTGCTAGAAGCGTCGTTCCAGGTCCTCCCGATCTACGTGCGCCTCTCCGGGATCTCGATCGCGCTCCGGGTTTTCGGCGGGCCGGTGCTGCTGCTCGTCTGGCTCTACGTAATGGCGAACGCGATCGTCTTCGGGGCCGAGGTGAACTCGTACCGCTCAGCCGAGCGTGCGCAGCAGATCTCGCGCGGCCCGGGCCCGGTGTGAGTTCTCAGCCTTCCACTCGTTGCCGAGCTCCGCGACCGTCCGCTCCTCGCCGGCGGGGATGAAGATCGGGTCGAAGCCGAACCCCTCGCTGCCACGCCCTTCTTCGGCGATCCGGCCGTCGAGGACGCCGGTACCTCGGACTTCCTCGCCGGACGGCGACAGCGCGACCAGCTCGCAGACGTAACGGGCGCGGCGGCCGTCGCCTTCGATCCCTTCGAGCTCCGCGAGCAGGCGCTCGACCGGCTCCTCCCGCCCGAAGCGCGCCGAAAGGATCCCTGGGGCGCCGCCGAGGCCCTCGACCTCGATCCCCGAGTCCTCCCCGAGCACCCATTCGTCGCCCGCGAACTTACGGCCGTAGAGCGC
>Ga0307288_10000778_pt1 | contig 10549 bp, 9 predicted proteins | sample ER_DNA_142_FD_194469 | JGI IMG/M metagenome (GOLD analysis project Ga0307288, IMG submission 194469) | Bulk soil microbial communities from the East River watershed near Crested Butte, Colorado, United States - ER_DNA_142 | ecosystem: Environmental > Terrestrial > Soil > Floodplain | place: USA...
GCGAGGATTCGGTTCCACGTTGCGACCTTGTCGGTTTTCGCGCCGATCCCGTCGACTGACTTGACCCAGGCGACGCCGGGAAAGGCCCTGAGATCCTGCTCGCGCCGGACGATGGAGGGAGTCAGCTGGTGGTAGACGACGACCTTCTCAGGCAAGTCGTGGGAGGAGACCAGTCCGGCGACGTACTCACCAACCGCGTTGAGCATCGACGTTTCGACATGGCCGAACACCTGCCCGGGCACCTGTCCCGGCCCGACCGCCCACTCCGGGTCGAGAGCGACGCCGACGTCCGGGTGAGTCAGCCACCGCTCGTAGGCGTGAACTTCGTCGAGGAAGGAGGCACGTCCCGGCTGGATGTTGAGCAGGAGGTAGGCGCGATGCCGGCGGGCGGCGTCGAGGTGCTGGTCGATGACGGAGGACTCGGTGCGCAGCCGGTAAAGACCGTCCTGGCCGGGCTTCGACTGAACCATGGTCGCGATGAGCTCGAGCACCGGGAGCGCGGCACGCTCACGGGCATACGAGCCGGCCACGCGCTCGATCTCGGAGACCCGAGCATCGAGGTCACCGATGCCGAGCTTCCCGAGGGCGGGTGAGCCCGGATGCCCGCAGAAGCCGGTCAGTCGGTACGTGGGAAACACGGTTCGGCCGCCTCGGGGCAGCTCCGGTCGGCTACGGGTCGGCGTGGGTGCTGTCGCGGTCGTCGTGGTGGCGGCCGGCGTCGTGCCCATACCGGCGCGGGCGGGTGCTGATGCATCCATCTGGGCCACGGGGTCGGCTGTACGGGGGCTGGAGCATGCGGCCAGGGCCAAGGCGGAAGCGGCCGCGCCGAGAACCTCACGCCGGGTGGGGCCGTTTCGCGTCACCTGGGGCGACCCGTGAGTATGCGCGTCGTCCCCATCCGTTTCCCTGGTCAGCAGTCGTCGCCGGGCTCTTTCACCGGCGTGCACATGATGCCATTCCGCGGCCCTGGTTCCCGCGGTGGGCGACAACCTGAGACACGGTCCGCTGTGACACCATGAGGCCTCGTGACCGCCAGGATCCTCGACGGCAAGGCCACGCTGGCGACGATCAAGGCGGAGCTCAAGGGCCGCGTCGCGGTGCTGGCGTCGCGTGGTGTGGTGCCGGGCCTCGGGACGGTGCTCGTTGGCAACGACCCCGGAAGCACGTGGTACGTCGGCGCGAAGCACCGGGACAGCGCGGAGATCGGGATCACCAGCATCCGGCGCGACCTCCCGGCGACGGCCACGCAGGACGAGGTCGAGGCGGTCATCGACGAGCTCAACGCCGACCCCGACTGCACCGGGTTCCTGGTGCAACAGCCGACGGGCCTCGACGAGATGGCTCTGCTGTCGCGGGTGGATCCCGACAAGGACATCGACGGCCTGCACCCGACGAACCTCGGCTGGCTGGTCCTCGGCAAGCCGGCCCCGTTGCCGTGCACGCCGATCGGCTGCGTCGAGCTGCTGCGGCGGTACGACGTCCCGATCGCCGGGGCCCACGTCGTCATCGTCGGCCGGGGGATCACCGTCGGCCGGCCACTGGCGCTCATCCTCACGCGCCGGTCGGAGAACGCGACGGTCACCGAATGCCATACCGGGACGAAGGACCTCGCGGCCCAGGTGCGGGAAGGCGACATCGTCGTCGCGGCGGCCGGCGTCCCTGGACTCATCACCGCCGACATGGTCAAGCCCGGCGCGGCGGTCCTCGACGTCGGTGTGTCCCGAGTCGACGGCAGACCGGTCGGCGACGTCGCGGCAGACGTGGCCGAGGTCGCGGGATGGCTCAGCCCCAACCCCGGCGGCGTGGGACCGATGACGCGGGCCATGTTGCTCACCAACGTCGTGGCGGCCGCCGAGCGGCGGGCCGGCCTGGGGTGAGCCGGTGAGGTTCGCGGGACTGCGCCGCCTCGGGCTGTGGTGGGTCGTCGCGGCGCTCGTCGTCATCGGCGTCGGACTGATCGTCTTCGCCTCGCGGCTCCGCCTGGGCGGCTTCGTCATCGGGCTGGGGCTGCTCATCGCCGCCGTGTTGCGGCTGCTTGTTAAGGAACCTCGGGGTGGAGGTATCGAGGTTCGGTCGCGGGTGCGCGACGTCGTCACGCTCGTCGTCGCGGCGGCCCTGGTCTTCGGGGCGTTCTTTCTCGTGCGAACGTGCGCTCCGGTGGACGCGCAGATCGGTGGCGGGCGCGCGGCGAGCTGCCCCCCGTCGCCCTAGACCCGCATACCCCTCATCTTCCAGACTGATGTTGTTCCCCCTTCAGGGGTCCTCGAGGGCCTCCAAGTCACAACAACGTGAGCCTGGAAGGTGGAGACAGTGGATCAGGGGAGGAGGCCGAGGCCCTTGACCGCCTCGCGCTCCTCCTCGAGCTCGGCGACGCTCTTGTCGATCCGCGGCCGGGAGAACTCGTTGATCTCCAGGCCCTGGACGATCGACCACTCGCCGCCCGAGATGGTCACCGGGAAGGACGACATGAGGCCCTCGGGCACACCGTAGGAGCCGTCGGAGCACACCGCCATCGACGCCCAGTCACCGTCGGCCGTCCCATTGCGCCAGGTGCGAGCGCTGTCGATCGTCGCGGACGCGGCGCTGGCGGCAGACGAGGATCCGCGGGCGTCGATGATCGCGGCGCCCCGCTTGGCCACCGTCGGGATGAAGGTGTCGGCCAGCCACTGCTCGTCATTCACCAGCTCGGCGGCGTTCTGCCCGTTCACCTCGGCGTGGAAGATGTCGGGATACTGCGTCGCCGAGTGGTTGCCCCAGATCGTCATCCTGCGGATCTGGGTGACCGGCACCCCGAGCTTGGCGGCCAGCTGGGAGATCGCTCGGTTGTGGTCCAGCCGAGTGAGCGCCGCGAACCGGTTCGTGGGGATGTCGGGCGCGTTGGACCGCGCGATGAGCGCGTTGGTGTTGGCCGGGTTGCCGGTGACGGTGACCTGCACGTCGTCCGCGGCCACCTCGTTCAGGGCCTTCCCCTGCGGCGCGAAGATGCCGCCGTTGGCCTCGAGCAGGTCGCCGCGCTCCATGCCCGGTCCGCGCGGGCGGGCGCCGACGAGAAGGGCGTGGCTGACCCCGTCGAAGATGACCCGCGGGTCGTCGCCGATCTCGACCTTCGCCAGCGTCGAGAACGCGCAGTCGTCGAGCTCCATCACGACGCCTTCCAGCGTCTTGAGCGCCGGCGTGATCTCCAGCAGCCGCAGCTCGATCGGGGTCTCCCGACCGAGCAGGTCACCGTTCGCCAGCCGGAAGAGCAGGCTGTAGCCGATCTGTCCCGCGGCGCCGGTGACGGCGACCTTCACAGGGCGCTTCGCGACGGAGCTGGCGGCAGTGGTGTCTGGGGCATCGCTCACGCCCGAGCACGCTACCAGCCGGTATGCGGCTAGGGCCGCTCAGCCTCGGCCGCCGCCGCAGGGGCCGGCTCGCTCATGACCTCTCCTGGGTTGACGGCGCCGCCGACGTCGAGGTTGCTGCGGTCGATGCCGGTGATCGCCTCGAACGACCAGCCCGCGATGACCGCGCCCACGATCGGCGCGACGATGAACGCCCAGACCTGCCCGGGAGCCCCATTGCCGTTGAAGAAGGCCACACCCAGCGACCGCGCCGGGTTGACGGACGTGTTGTCGATGGGGATGGAGATGAGGTGAATGAGCGTCAGGGTCAGCCCGATGGCCAGCGGCGCGAACCCGGTCGGCGCGTGCGCCGTCGTGACGCCGAGGATGACGAAGACGAAGAACGCCGTCAGCAGGATCTCGACGAGCAACACCGCCACGAGGGAGAACCCGCCGGGGGAGTGCTCCCCGTAGCCGTTGGCCGCGAGCGACCCGCTGACACCACCGACGCCGCGCACGCTCTTGGCCAGCCCCCAGAGCACCGCGCCGGCCAGGAAGGCGCCCACGAGCTGCGCCACGATATAGGCCCCGGCGTCCCGGACGTTGTCGAACCGGCGCGCCGCCCACAGGCCGATCGTCACCGCCGGGTTGAAGTGCGCCCCGGAGACGTGCCCCACCGCATACGCCATCGTCACGACGGTGAGCCCGAAGGCGAGAGCGACGCCCAGGAGCCCGACGCCGATCTGCGAGGAGGGCGCCGCGAGGCTCGGACTGGAGAAGAACGACGCCGCGAAGATGGCCGTCCCGCAGCCGCCGAGCACGAGCCAGAAGGTGCCCAGGAGCTCCGCTCCGAGCCGCTTCCGGAGGGCCGGGGTGACGATGCCTGCCGACATGGCCCGAAGGCTAGCGGACGGCGACTATCTTGATGTCAAGATAACGCTAGGATGCCGACATGAGCCGGATCATCTACACGCTCACCGACGAGGCCCCGCTCCTCGCGACCTACTCGTTCCTGCCGGTGGTGCAGGCGTACGCGTCGGCCGCCGGCGTCGACGTCGAGACCCGCGACATCTCGCTCGCCGGGCGGATCGTCGCGTCCTTCGGCGACAGGTTGCTGCCCGACCAGGTGGAGAGTGACGCGCTGGCCGAGCTGGGTGAGCTGGCGACGACGCCCGAGGCCAACATCATCAAGCTGCCCAACATCTCGGCGTCCGTGCCACAGCTCAAAGCGGCGATCGCCGAGCTGCAGTCGAAGGGGATCGCCGTTCCGGCCTACCCGGACGAGCCGTCCACGCCGGAGGAGAAGGACGTCCGCGCGCGCTATGACAAGGTCAAGGGTAGCGCGGTGAATCCCGTTCTCCGCGAAGGCAACTCGGACCGCCGAGCGCCCGCGTCGGTAAAGAACTACGCCCGCAACCACCCACACTCGATGGGCGCGTGGACCCCGGGCTCGAGGACCAACGTCGCGACGATGACTGCCGACGACTTCCGCCACAACGAGAAGTCCGTCGTTCTCGCCGCGGACGACACGCTGACCATCCGGCTGCAGCCGGCCGGCGGCGGCGACGCCGTCGTGCTGCGCGACGACATACCCGTCCTGAAGGACGAGATCGTCGACGCGACGGTTATGCGCGTCGCCGAGCTCGACGCGTTCCTCGCCGAGCAGGTGGCCCGCGCACAGGCCGAGGACGTGCTGTTCTCGGTGCACCTCAAGGCCACGATGATGAAGGTCTCCGACCCGGTGGTGTTCGGCCACGTCGTACGCGCGTACTTCGGTGACGTGTTCGACCGCTACGGCGACGAGCTAGCCGCTGCCGGCCTCGACGGCTCGAACGGCTTGGGTGCGATCCTCTCCGGCCTCGACGGACTGAAGCACGGTGCCGAGATCAAGGCGGCGATCGAGAAGCGGTTGGCCGAGGGTCCAGACCTCGCGATGGTCAACTCCGACAAGGGGATCACCAACCTGCACGTTCCGAGCGACGTGATCGTCGACGCCTCGATGCCGGCGATGATCCGCACCTCCGGCCACATGTGGGGTCCGGACGGCGCGGAGGCCGACACCCTGGCGGTGATCCCGGACTCCTCGTACGCGCCGATCTACCAGGTCGTCCTCGACGACTGCCGCGCCAACGGGGCGTTCGACCCGACGACGATGGGCTCGGTCTCGAACGTCGGGCTCATGGCGCAGAAGGCGGAGGAGTACGGCAGCCACGACAAGACGTTCGTTCTCAGCCAGGCGGGCACCGTCCAGGTCGTGGACTCCTCGGGGGCCGTACTCCTCGAGCACGACGTCCAGCCCGGCGACATCTGGCGCGCCTGCCAGACCAAGGACGCCGCCATCCGCGACTGGGTCAAGCTCGCGGTGACCCGCGCTCGCGCCACGGGCGCGCCGGCGATCTTCTGGCTCGACGAGCAGCGCGCGCACGACGCGAACCTCATCGCCAAGGTCCACGCATACCTCGAGGAGCACGACACCGAGGGCCTCGACATCTCGATTCAGGCGCCGATCGACGCCATGACCACGTCGCTCGAGCGGATCCGCAAGGGCGAGGACACGATCTCGGTGACCGGCAACGTCCTGCGCGACTACCTGACAGACCTCTTTCCGATCCTCGAGCTCGGCACCAGCGCCAAGTTGCTGTCGGTCGTGCCGCTGATGAACGGCGGTGGGCTCTTTGAGACCGGTGCCGGCGGCTCCGCGCCCAAGCATGTACAGCAGCTGGTCCAGGAGAACCATCTGCGGTGGGACAGCCTCGGCGAGTTCATGGCGCTGGCGGAGAGCTTCCGGCACCTGGCCGAGTCGACCGGCAACACCGGCGCGGCCACCCTGGCCGAAACGCTCGACCGGGCTACCGAGCGGCTGCTCGAGGAGAACAAGTCCCCTGGTCGAAAGGTCGGCCAGATCGACAACCGCGGCAGCCACGCCTTCCTCGCGTATGCGTGGGCCAAGGAGCTCGCCGAGCAGAGCGAGAACCCGAAGATCGCCGCGGCCTTCACGCCGGTCGCCAAGGCCCTGGAGACCGACCTCGCGGCGATCGAGCAGGACCTCGTCGACGTGCAGGGCCACGCGGTCGACCTCGGCGGCTACTACCGGCCGGACCCCGCCAAGGCGGAGGCCGTGATGCGGCCCTCGGAGCGGTTCGCTGCGGCGCTCGCTCTGGTTTCCACTGCGCCTGGCGCCTAGCGCCTCCAACCTGAGCCGGTGACCAACGGTCCACCACTACGGGTGGTCGTCCTCGACCACACGGCGCGGCGCGGTGGTGCGGAGCTGGCGTTGGCTCGCCTGCTCGACGCCCTACCCCCAGGAGCGGTGCGAGTACGGGTGGTGCTTTTCGAGGACGGTCCCCTCGTCGAGCAGCTCCGACAGAGCGGCCATGTGGTTGACGTGGTTCCGCTCCCGGGCGCGGTCCGCGCACAGAGCCGGACGCTTACGGCGGCCGCAGGGACCGTCTCGACGATGCGGGTTCTGCCGTTCGTCGCGAGGCTGGCGTGGCAGCTGCGGTCCTGGCGCCCCGACGTCGTGCACGCGACGTCCCTCAAGGCTGACGTCCTCGGGCTGGCGGCAGGGCGGCTGGCGCACCGACCGGTCGTGTGGCACGTTCACGACCGGATCGCCCCGGACTACCTGCCTGCTCCGGTGGTCGCGGCCTTCCGGGCGGCGGCGCGGTGGGGGCCCGCAGCAGTGGTCGCGAACTCCGCCGCTACCGCGGAAACGCTCCCCGGCGCCCGAGCGCTCACGGTCGTCCATCCGGGCCTGGCCCCCGAACAGATTGTGGCCGACGTCGACGACCGGAAAGGGCCTGCGCACCCGGTAGTCGGTCTGGTGGGACGGATCAGCCCGACCAAGGGTCAGCTGGAGTTCGTTCGAGCGGCGGCTGCCGTCGTGCGGCGGCGACCCGAGGTTCGGTTCCAGATGACGGGCTCGGCGTTGTTCGGCGAGAGTGCTTACGAGGATCTTGTGCATGCCGAAGTAGGGCGGCTGGGCCTCGGTTCGGTCGTGACCTTCTCGGGGTTCTGCGAGGATGCCGGTGCGGTCATGGACGGCCTGACCGTATGCGTCCACGCCTCGCCGGTGCCGGAGCCCTTCGGTCAGGTGGTGGTCGAGGCGATGGCCAGGGGCGTGCCGGTTGTTGCCACGTCGGCTGGGGCGGTTCCGGAAATCCTCGACGGTGGCCGCCTGGGCTACCTGGCGCGCCCTGGAGACATTACGGATCTCGCTGGTGCTATCGAGCGAGCCCTCGACGACCCCGGTCGCTCTGACGTCGTGCAGGCCGCGTGGAAGGAGGTCCAGACGCGCTACACCGCGCGGCAGTCGGCCGACGCCATTCTGGCGGTGTGGCAGCGGGTAGCGGCGCGCTAGGGCTGCCAGAGATCCACCCGGTCCTCGGCGACGGCCTGGCCCATCGCCGTCATCTTCGGCACGTCCACGACGTCGATGGACGCCCCGGCGGACGTCGTCGAGAAGCCGGTGAACGGGGCCGTGATGAACCGGACGTCGTAGCTGCGGAGATTGCGCATCGACAGCGCGAGCTGCTGCGTCTCACCGATGTTGAGGCTCTGATCGACGGTGAGGTTTTTGGTGGCGGCGTCGACGAGGCCGGCCAACTGGACCGGGTTGGTCAGTGTGTCGCCGGAGAGGACCTTGAGCATCAGCGCCTTGAGGAACTCCTGCTGCCGCTGGCCGCGGGAGATGTCCCCCTGGCTCAGTTCATATCGAGACCGGACGAACTCGAGGGCCATCTCCCCGGTCATGTGCATGGTTGTGCCGGCGGTGAACACGTACTTGTCCTGGTGGCTCGACTCCGCCACGTAGACGTCGACGCCACCGAGCGCGTCCGTCATGTTCTTGAAGCCCTCGAAACCGATCTTCGCGACGTGGTCGACGTGGACGCCGGTGAGGTTCTGCAGCGTCTGGACCAGGAGCGGCGCGCCGCCGTAAGCGAACGAGGCGTTGATCTTGTCCTTGCCGTGCCCCGGGATGTCGACGTAGAGATCGCGGGGAAAGTGGATGAAGGTGACGTTGTGCCGATCCTCAGGGATGTGGACGAGCATGATGACGTCAGACCGGGCGCCCTCGCGGTCTGGACCGGCGTCCGACCCGATGAAGAGGAAGTTCACACCCTTCCCGGTGACTGGTGTGGCGCCTGGACCGGCGGGGAAGGGCTGGCCGGGCTTGCCCGCGAGCTCCTCGGGCGTCAGGGCCGGGAGCAGGTTCTCCTGCTGCACGTTCGTCGTGACGACGTGGCCGAGGTAGACGGCGTAAGCGGCGACCGCGACGACCGGGACGAGGAGCAGCACGAGCGCGATGATCAGAACGCGCCTGGTGCGGCGGCGGCCACCCCGTGGGGCGTCGTCGCCGTCGGCCTTGCTGTCGCCCCCCGGTGCGTCTCCCGACATCCTGGTGAGGTCGTCGAGGTCGGTCACCCGGTCAGTGTAGGTCGGCACGCCGAGATCCGTTTCGTTTCCTGACTCCGGCGGTACGACGGCGCGCCATGTGCAACGATGGGCCCGCATTGAGGGTGGGTAACCGCTCTTGAGGGGGAGCGCGCACCGTGGGGGTCCGGAGCGATGGTTCGCCGTCCGGCAGGGCACGCAGCGGGAGGGTCGACGTGGTGTTGGGAAGCACGGTCTTCGTGGCCGTCTGGTTGTCGATCGGGGTGATCGGCGTGGTCGTCGGCCTGCTCTGGCTGAGCGCCGTGGAGCGGTCGCGCCGCTCGCGGGCCCAGGGAACGATCAAGTTGACCCGCCCGGCGGCGAAGGCTCGGTCTGAGTCTGGGGAACCGGACGCCCTCGCCGGATGACCACCGCGATTGGACGGCCCTCGACCCGCTCCAGTAGTGGGGTCGAGCGGTACACGCTCCGCATCGCCGTCACGGACTCGCTCGTCATCATCTGGGCGGTGATCGGCGCCCAGCTCGTGCGGTTCGGGACGACCACAGCGGACATGGACGGACCGACGACCTCGGCCTTCGGACTGGACTACGCCATGGTCTCCGGCATCCTGGTCGTCCTGTGGCTCCTGGCGCTCCGACTGCACAACGCGTACGACCCTCGCCTGTTCGGGCACGGTCCGGAGGAGTACCGGGCGGTAGCCACCGCGACGGTTCGGCTGTTCGCGACCCTTGCCATCGTCAGCTATCTGTTCAAGCTGGAGCTCGCTCGCGGCTTCCTCCTCGTGGCGCTGCCGTTCGGGCTCGCCGGTCTCTTCATCGCCCGCTGGATCTGGCGGAAGTGGCTGGGAGTCCAGCGGGCCGACGGCCGGCTCTGCGACGCAATGATCGTCGTTGGAGACCGCGGCCACCTGGCCGGTCTCGTCGCGGCACTACGCAACGTGCCCGAGGCGGGATACACGGTCGTGGCCGCATGCTGCTCCGAGGGGACCGATCCCATCGGCGGCGTGCCGGTCGTCGGAAGTGAAGAACAGGCCGCCCAGGTCGCCGAACGCCTCGGTGTCGATGTCGTCGCCTGCTCGGGATCGCGGCTGGGCACGGAAGGGCTGCGCCGCCTCGGGTGGGAGCTCGAGGGGACCGGAATCGGCCTCGTCCTCGCTCCTGGAATGACCCAGGTCGCCGGTCCCCGCATTCTGACTCGGCCGGTCGCCGGCCTCCCGTTGTTGCACGTCGAGGCCCCGACGTTCAGCGGGCCCAAGCGCGCGGTCAAGACGACCTTCGACGTCCTCGGCGCCCTCGCCATCGGCCTCATTCTGAGCCCGCTGCTCATCGTCGTCGCGGTTCTCGTCGCCCGCGACGGCGGTGCGCCGTTCTACACGCAGACCCGAGTCGGCCAGGGCGGCAAGCCCTTCCTCATGTGGAAGTTCCGTTCCATGGTCCCGAACGCCGACACTGTGCTCCCGGCCGGGGTCAACGACGGCGCAGGTCCGCTCTACAAGCTCAAGGCCGACCCACGGATCACGCCGCTGGGACGGGTCCTCCGGCGCACCAGCATCGATGAGTTGCCACAGCTGTGGAACGTGCTTCGCGGCGAGATGAGTCTCGTCGGGCCGCGCCCGCCGCTGGCGTCTGAGGTGGAGAAGTACGAGCAGGACGTCTACCGTCGGCTACTGGTCAAGCCGGGGATGACCGGCCTGTGGCAGGTGAGCGGTCGCAGTGACCTGCCCTGGGACGACGCGGTGCGCCTCGACCTCTACTACGTGGAGAACTGGAACCTCGTCGCGGACCTCTAGATCCTCTGGCGGACGGTCAGCACGGTGGTGCGCCATCAGGGCG
>Ga0307288_10000781_pt1 | contig 10542 bp, 8 predicted proteins | sample ER_DNA_142_FD_194469 | JGI IMG/M metagenome (GOLD analysis project Ga0307288, IMG submission 194469) | Bulk soil microbial communities from the East River watershed near Crested Butte, Colorado, United States - ER_DNA_142 | ecosystem: Environmental > Terrestrial > Soil > Floodplain | place: USA...
GGTGAACAGCGCCGACGAGCGGCTACGGCGTCTGGAGGTCCTGACCGACGCCACACTCTCGCGGCTGGATGTCGCCGACCTGCTCGACGAACTCCTCGATCGGGTACGCGACCTGCTGGGCACCGACACCGCAGCGATCCTGCTCCTCGACGCGCATGCTCGTCAGCTGGTCCCGACCGCGGCCAGGGGCCTCGAGGAGGACGTACGCCAGGCGATCAGGGTACCGGTCGGCGAGGGTTTCTCCGGCCGAATCGCTGCCGAACGGCGGCCCGTCGTGCTGACCGACGTGGTCGAGGCCGACGTGGTCAGCCCGGTGCTGCTCCATGCGGGCGTCCGGTCGCTGCTCGGCGTGCCGATCTTCGCCGCGGGGCAGCTCATCGGCGTGTTGCACGTGGGGACCTTCCAACCGCGGGCATTCACCGACGAGGACGTCCGTCTTCTCGAGCTGGCCGCCGACCGCGCCAGCATCGCCGGACAGATCCGATCCCACAAGCTCGAACAGACCGCCGCGCTCGCCCTGCAGCGCAGCTTGCTGCCTACCCAGCTGCCGGCGATTCCGGGCCTGAGGGCGGCGGCCCGGTATGTGCCCGGCCACGACTTCGGTGTCGGCGGTGACTGGTACGACCTGTTCACCCTGCCCTCCGGATGGCTGGGCGTGGTCATCGGGGACATCTCCGGACACGGTCTGGCCTCGGCGGTGGTGATGGGCCGCGTCCGCAGCGCGCTGCGCGCGTACGCGCTGGTGTGCGACGATCCCGCCGAGGTGCTGACCCTGCTCGACCGCAAGATCCACCATTTCGAAGCCGGCAGTCTCACCACCGCCCTCTACGCCATGATCAGTCCCGACCGGGAAACGATCCGATTGTCGTGCGCGGGCCATCTGCGCCCGCTGCTGGCCGTGCCCGGCCTGCCCACCACGCAGCTGGAGATTCCCGTCGACACGCCGCTGGGCCTCGCGAGAGCACACCGGAGCAGGCGAACCACCGAGGTTGCTCTGCCGCCGGACGCACTGCTGCTGTGCTTCACCGACGGGCTCGTCGAACGCCGCGACCAGATCATCGACGTGGGCATCAAGACGCTGACCAGCGCCATCGAGGCAGACGAACCCGACGCCGCCTGCAACACCGCGATGACCGTCGTCGCCGGCGGACAAACCGGCGACGACATCGCCGTGCTCGCCCTCCGCCGCTGCCCACCCCCCTCCCGCCAGCCGTAATCGCTCGTCAGCGTCCGGATTGAGCTATCCACGGACGCAGGGCGATGTCGACGGCCTTCTGCATCGACCCCTGGACAGCCGCCGGGTCGGCTCGGCGCTGCGGGTCCTCCAACAGCGTGGTCAGGGCACCGGTAGCCGCGCCGACGAAGGCGCCGACGAGGGCGGCCGCGCTCACGTCGTCCAGGCGGTCGGGGTAGGCCTGGGCAAGGTGGCGGGCGATCTCGCGCTGACTCTCCCACTGCAACTGCAAGGCGCGGCCGCGAACCGCGGGCACCTCCATCATCAACCGGAGCCGCAGACCGGCGAGCGCCCCCGCCATGTCGTCGCTCTCATCGTTCGCCTCGCGCAGCGCTCGCAGCAGGACGTCGGCCGGCTCCTCCTCCGGCGAGCGGTCGGTGATGGCGTCGAGCGCGATCTGCACGCGGCGGTCGCTCTCCGGGAACAGCACATCTTCCTTGGTGGGGAAATAGCTGAAGAAGGTACGGGTGCCGATTTCTGCGGCCGCCGCAATGTCGGCGATCGTGGTCGCCTCGTAGCCGTTGCGTTCGATCAGCTCCATGGCGGCGTCGACCAACGCCTGCCGGGTACGGGCCCGCTTGCGGTCGCGCAGTGACATGGCGACAGCATACTGCACCCAATGTGATGTGGCAGTCGTTGCAAATCTGCACTCAGTGCATCTATGCTCGGTGGTATGCGGACAGTACTCATCTCAGGGGCCGGTGTGGCGGGCTCCACCCTTGCTTACTGGCTGACCCGCGCCGGGCTGCGCCCCACGGTGGTCGAGCGGGCGGACGGGCAGCGATCCAGCGGCAACCCGGTCGACGTGCGGGGCCCGGCTCTGGCCGTGGTGGAGCAGATGGCCGTGGTCGACGCTCTGCGGGCGGCGGCCACCCAGGCGACCGGGTTGCGGTTCGTCGATGCCGCGGGGCGGCTGAGCCGCCGAATGTCAGTGCCGTCCACGCGCAGCCCGAGCGGCATTCCCGACATCGAGGTGTCGCGCGCCGACCTGGCCCGGATTCTGTACGAGGCGGCGCGCGACGATGTCGAGTTCGTCTACGACGACAGCATCACCGCACTCGAGCAGGGTGCGGACGGGGTGGACGTCGCCTTCGAGCGTGGCTCGGCGCGCCGGTTCGACCTGGTCGTCGGAGCCGACGGACTGCACTCGGCGGTACGCCGGCTGGCCTTCGGCTCGGAGCGTGACTTCGTGCACCACCTCGGCATCTACGTGGCGACCACCCCGCTCGGTGAGCCGCCCGAGGAACGCCACGACGTCCTGCTCTACAACACGCCGGGCCGGCTGGTCGCGGTCCATCCGGTCCGCGGCGAAGCGGGAGTGGCGTTCATCTTCCGACACCCCACCGTGTCGAGCTTCGACCACCGCGACTCCGTCCAGCACCGGCGGATCCTCGCCGAGGCCTACGCGGGCGAGCGCGGCTGGCGGGTGCCCGAGCTGCTTTCCCGGGCCTGCCAGACGGACGACCTCTACTTCGACGGGGTCAGCAAGGTGGCGCTGACGTCCTGGTCGGCGGGGCGGGTGGTGCTGGTGGGCGACGCCGCCGCCTCGGTCTCGCTGTTCGGTGACGGGTCGCCGCCTTCCACCGTTACGAGGCCGAGCACCGGCGCCGCGCCGATGCGCTGGCCCGTCGTGCCGGTCTCGCGGCGGCGATGCTGATCCCGAGGACTCGGTCGGGCATCATGGCCCGCAACTTCGCGGCCCGGCTCCTGCCGGCCGGCCGGTCGTAGTTCACCGCCGGTCGGTCTACCTGCGACGGGCAGCACCTTGGATCCGGCGCTGCGGTGTGACCCCGGGAGCGCGGATCCGGTGTTGTCCAAAACCCCTTCGGGAATGTGCCCATCAGGCAGCGAACCGTGTCATCAGGCGTCCCACGATGGTCTTCGCCCACGGGTGGTAGCGAGTGTTCTGGAACGCCGCGACGATCCAGACGTCCCCGGCCCGGCGCAGCACCGTGGTGTTCGTCGAAAGGCGTTTGCCCGATGGGACGGTCCGGTTCGTCTGCCAGCGCATGATGATCCCCGCACGCTGCACGACGATCGCCGTAGCAGGGTCGGGGAAGCGTACGGCGCGTTCCACGACGACGAGCCGGGAGCCCTTCATGATGCCGTCGAACAGCGGGCGGTGTCCTGCGGAGATCTCCGCCCGCCCCGCCATCGTGGTGCCGTCGAACGCCACGTACGTCGCGTCCTCCGCGTGCAGGGCGGCGTAGGCGTCGGCGTCGCCGGCCAGCCAGCGCGCCTCCAGCTCGATCAGCGTGGCCAGAACGCCGGCGTGGGCGGTGGCGGTCATGCGGTCCTCCTGATTTACTTAGCTGGATCGTAGTAATTACTACGCCGAATCTAAGTATTGGCGGGGGCGGTGTCAACCAGCGGCGACGATGTCGAACGCAACCTAGGCCGCGAGCTCAGCGGCGCGGTCGTGCTGTTCCATCAGGCCGTCGCGGCGCGTCTGGGAATGTCGGCGGGCGACCTGAAGACCCTCGACCTGATCGCGACGGACGGGCCGTTCAGCGCGACCGACCTGGCACGGCGTACCGGCCTGACCGCCGCGGGAATCACCAGCGTCATCGCGAGGCTGGCGGCCGGCGGCCACGTCGTCCGGGAGATCGATCCGGGCGACCGACGGCGTGCGATCATCCGCGCGGCCGAGACGGACCATCCGGAGCTGGCCGGCGCGTTCGCCGAACTGGGCCGGGCACTCGGCGGCGTCATCTCCGAGTACGACCCGGCCGAGCGAGCGGCGATCACCGGTTACCTGCGCCGCATGGTGGACATCCTGCGCGAGCAGACGATCCGTCTCGGATCCGATTGACTGCCGCCTTGCGGGCGTTTCCGCGCTTCCAGCCGAAGTCCCCTCCTCGCCCGCCCCTGCGCTCCTGGCCGTTGCCGAACGCCGTCCGCAGACTCGGTGCCCTACTGACGGAAATGGCAGAAACACCGTTTGCGTTATGGACCCGCTGCGTATGGTTGCCGTCGCAAGATTGACGGCAAGGGGTGGCGCAGTGGTGCTCGGGAAATGGGCCGGGAGCCGAGAGCGAGAGGTCGGAGCGTGTCGGTCGAGGCTTGGCTGTTGACGGCGTGGCAGCGGGACAATCGCGCGACATCGCTCCCGCAGTGGTGTGCGGGCAGCCGAGCAGAGGCCTTGATCGACGGTACGGCGTACTTCGACCGGTTGGTCGACGAGGTCGGTGCCCTGCAGCCTGATGATCACCTGTACTTCACCGATTGGCGCGGGGACCGTGACCAGTTGTTGCGCGACGGCGGGCCGACGGTGGGGCAGTTGTTCGGGGCGGCAGCCACGCGTGGCGTGGTGGTGCGTGGGCTGATGTGGCGCTCGCACCTGGACGTGCTGCAGTTCAGTCAGGAAGAGAACCGGCAGGTGAGCGAGGAGATCGAAAGCTGCGGCGGTCAGGTACTGCTTGACCAGCGGGTGCGTCGTGGGGGCTCGCATCATCAGAAGCTTGTGGTGCTGCGGCACGTCGATGCGCCTGAGCGGGATGTGGCGTTCGCCGGTGGCATCGACCTGTGCCACGGCCGCCGTGACGACAGCGTCCATGGCGGGGATCGTCAGTCCGTTGCGATGTCGAAGCAGTACGGGCCTCACCCGCCCTGGCACGATGTGCAGGTCGAGTATCGAGGACCGGTGGTCGGAGCATTGGACACCTGTTTTCGGGAGCGGTGGAATGACCCGACCTCATTGGTGGTCAAGCGACCGGTGGCGTGGCTGAGCGACAAGGCCCGCGGCGCCACCCTCGAAGTCGCCGCGCTGCCGCCGCAGCCGCCCGATCCACCTGCCTGTGGGCCGCACACGGTGCAGGTGCTGCGCACTTATCCGCGTGTGCGTCCGGCTTACCCATTCGCACCGCGCGGTGAGCGGTCCATTGCCCGCGGCTACGCCAAGGCAATCCGTCGGGCTCGCAGATTGATTTATCTGGAGGACCAGTACATGTGGTCCACCGAGATTGCCCGGTTGTTCGCCCAGGCACTTCGCGACAACCCCGAATTGCACCTCGTCGTCGTGGTACCGCGGTATCCCGACATCGACGGTGCGCTGGCGCTACCGCCCAACATCGTGGGCCGGCAGCAGGCCATCACCGTGTGCCGCAAGGCCGGCGGTGAGCGCGTGCACGTCTTCGACGTGGAGAACCACGAAGGTGTGCCGGTCTACGTGCACGCCAAGGTGTGTGTCGTCGACGACGTATGGGCCTGCACGGGCAGCGACAACTTCAACCGCCGGTCCTGGACGCACGACAGTGAGCTGTCCTGCGCGGTGTTGGACGACACCCGCGATTCCCGTGAGCCCCGGGACGTGGCCGGCACCGGCGACGGGGCGCGAGTCTATGCCCGCGACCTGCGGCTGCGATTGATGGGTGAACACCTGGACCTACCGGGCGACGATGAAGACCTCGTCGACCCGCAAAATGCGGTACAGGCCATCGAAGGCTCCGCTCATGCGCTGGAGGCCTGGCACGCCGGCGGCCGCCACGGCCCCCGCCCGTCGGGACGACTCCGGCCGCACAAGCCTGAACGGTTGCACGCATTCGCCCAGTTGTGGGCAGTGCCGGTGTACCGGGCCGTCTACGACCCCGACGGCCGTCCGCCTCGGGATCGCCTACGCCAACGCTGGTGAGCGACGGGCGGGCCTGCCGTCGGAATTTCGGGCTGCTCCTCTTGCTGCCGCATGGCAGGGCCCCGATGGCAGGACTCGGACGGCAGTGACCTGTGGGTGACTCAGGACGAGACCCGCGAACAGATCATCGGCTTCTACCGGCGCGCACGGGCTCTCACTGTCCGATGTGAACACCGCTTCGGTCCAATCGGCGACTCGCTGCTCCAGCACCAAACCGGCCAGCCGCGCCATGGGCTCAAGGGAGAACTGCAGCGGTGTCCTCGTCCCACACGTCGCTGCTCATCATGGGCCGGCTCGGGTCTGCCTGTGGAGTTGCGGCGATATAGTCACCGCCATGAGCGGTGAGCTGGCCGAAGACAACTCGCACCTACGCATGTCGGACCACGATCGCGAGCAGGTCGTCAGCCGCCTGTACGAGGCGGTCGGTGAGGGCCGGATCACCATGGACGAGTTCGAGGAGCGGCTGACCGGCGCACTGGCGGCTCGGACGTTCGGCGACGTGGTGCCCTACGTGGCCGACCTGCCCACCACGGTGCCGGTGAGCACCGCCGCGCAGGTCGATCTGGAAGTGACCGGATCACCGATCCGGCGCATCGGTCGCTGGATCGCGCCACCTCGCATGAACATCAAGGCCGTGGGCAGTTCCGTCACTCTCGACTACACCGAGGCGATCACGGCGTCCCCGGTCATCCATGTCGATCTCGGTGCCAGCGGGTCCAGCCTGCGGTTGATCGTGCCGCGCGGCTCGTCGGCCGACCTGACCGGCCTGACGCTGCACGGTAGCTCGGCGAAGTCGGGGCGGATGTCCACCATTCGGGGCGGCGGGCTGCACCTCGTGGTGACCGGCGAGGTTCTCGGCAGCAGCGTACGAGTGAAGAACCCATGGCGCTGGCCGTGGCAGCGGCGGTGACCGTCCCGCTCGTCGCTCAGGCCATTGATTTACGCTGCCTGGACTATGAATGAGGATCCTCTGATCTCCAGCCTGACCGCCGCGGTCGAGGCCCAGCCGGACGACCTGCCGCTGCGGCTGCACCTCGGCCGGCTCCTGCTCGACGCGGGCAACCCTGCCGCAGCCATCGTCCATGCCGGTCAGGCGCTGACCCGGGAACCGGGCAATGCCGACGCGCAGGCACTGATGCAACGGGCTCTCGCGCCGGTGTCCCGGGACGCGGACGTCCCGCCCGCAGCGCCCGGTCCGCCCGATTCTTCGGCGGGGATCGTGCCCGAGGACCCGCTCGCCGCCTACGCGCGGGAGCTGTCCGACACCATCCCGCCACGTTTCATGTCCGGTCCGCCGTCCGCCGACGACCGGGTCAGCGCCGACGACGAACCACAACCGGTCCGTGGCGACGGCGACCGGATGTTCGACGTCGAGACGTCGACGGTGCGGCTCGCCGATGTCGGCGGCATGACCGCCGTCAAGGAGCGGCTGGAGTTGGCATTCCTCGGCCCGCTGCGCAACCCGGAGCTGCGTCGGCTGTACGGCAAGAGCCTGCGCGGAGGCCTGATGCTGTACGGCCCGCCCGGATGCGGCAAGACGTTCCTCGCCCGGGCCCTCGCCGGTGAGATGGGTGCCAAGTTCCTCTCCCTGTCGATCACCGACGTGCTGGACATGTGGATGGGCAACTCGGAACGCAACCTGCACGAGCTGTTCCAGACCGCTCGCCGCAACGCGCCCTGCGTACTGTTCCTCGACGAGGTCGACGCGCTGGGGCAGAAGCGTTCGAAAATCCAGTCCAGCAGCCTGCGCAACGTGGCCAACCAGCTCCTGGCCGAGCTGGACGGCGTGGACGCCGACAACGAGGGCGTGTTCGTTCTGGCCGCGACCAACGCCCCGTGGGACGTCGACCCCGCATTGCGCCGCCCGGGCCGGCTGGACCGCATGGTGCTGGTCCTCCCGCCGGACGCGCCGGCTCGCACCGCGATCCTGCAACTGCACCTTCGCGAGCGGCCGGTCGCCGGCATCGACCTGACCCGGACGGTACGGGCAACGGACGGCTTCTCGGGCGCCGACCTGGCACACGTCTGCGAATCCGCGGCGGAGTTTGCGATGGCGGACTCGGTACGCAGCGGCGAGGTCCGCATGATCGAGCAGCGGGACGTCGACCGGGCACTACGGGAGATCCGCCCGTCGACCGGCCCGTGGTTCGCGGCCGCTCGCAACGTGGCGGCCTTCGCCAACGAGGGCGGCGCCTACGACGACCTGGTGGCGTACCTGAAGAAGAACAAGCTGTTCTGATGTCCGCCGGCCTCACGGAATCCGCCGCGCAGCTGCAGCGGGCGCGGCACCTCGCCGAGGTCGGTCGGCTGGGCGACGCCGCGCCGCTGCTGCAGCGGCTGCTGGCCGACGACCCCGACGACACCGAGGCTCTCGGGGTGCTCGCCTACTGCCTGGGGCGGGCCGGACGGTACGCCGAGATGCTCGCCGTCGTCGAGCAGGCGGCCACGCTCGTACCGGCCGACCCCGCCGTGCATCGCCAGCGCTCCCGGGCGCTGCTGGAGCTGGGCCGCACCCGCGCCGCCGTCGACGCGGCCTTGCAGGCGTGCCGGCTCGACCCACAGAACTTCCACAGCGAGCTCGTGCTGGCGCAGGCGCTGCTGGCCGCCGGCGGGACGGGCAACATCGTGGCCGCGGCGGCAGCCGGTGACCGCGCCCGGCGGCTGGCGCCCGACGACCCGCTTCCGCACATCATGGCGGGCGACGTGCTGCGGCGGATGGCGGAGTTCCGCCGGGCGCGGCAGGCGTACCGGGTCGCCGTGGCGCTGGACCCGGAGAACCCGCTCGCGCTGTACCGGCTGGCCGCCGTCGACTCGGACCGGGGCCGCGCGCTGAGCGCCTCCGGGCTGCTCGGCGACACCCTGCGTGCGGCCCCGAACGACCCGGACGTGGCGCGGACCGCCACGAGGGGCGCCCGTCGGGCCCTGTGGTTGCTCACCGATGTGGCGACCGTGCCGCTGGTCCTCGCCTTCGTCGCGGCGATCGCCTGCCGGACGCAGCTCACTGGTACGGCGGGCGTGCTGCTCGCGTCCGTGTCGGTGCTGCTCGGGATGGGTGCGGCCGCGAGCTTCCTGCGCTGGCGGCTGGGCAGGCTGCCCGCGGCGACCCGTACCCTCATCCGCCGCAACCTGTGGCGGGTCACCTTCGCCGCCGCGATGCTGCGGGTGGTCGCCATCGCGCTCGGCGCGCTGCTCCAGGCCGTCGACCCTGTGGCCGGACCGGACTCCGCGGTCCGGGCGGTTGCCATGCCGCTGATGGCAGTCCCGCTGATCCTGCTCCTGCTGCGCGCCCGGAACTGGTTCGCAGCCGAGTTCTACTACCTGCTCCGGCGGTTCTGGTTCCGGCTACGGATGCCGCGGCCCGGGGCCTGACCGGCACGGAACAGGCCCCACGCGCATGCGCTTTCCGGCCGCTCAGGTGTGGTGGATCCGGGCCAGTACCGCGGTGTCGTCGGCGGACGGCGGCATCCGGCCCGCGGTGAGCCGTTCGGTCAATCTGTCGGCGAGCAGGGGTACCGCGATGACGACGAGCAGCCAGGCGCTGACGTACAGGCGGTCGCCCTGGGTGGCGACCGGGTGACCGGCCTGGGTGAGCAGTGCGGAGAGGAAGATCGCGATCACTGCCCACCAGATCGGTGTGCGGGTCCCACGCAGGATGCCGGCGCAGGCCACCCAGGTGACCAGCAGCAGGGGAGCGATTGCTTGCTGGACCGACCACCAGCTCCAGAAGTAGACGTTGAGGCGGAGCAGTTGGTGGATCGGGTCGGCGACATCGGGTGTGGTGTAGTGAAGGGTCAGCAGGTCCTGCACCGACTCGGAGCCGCCGGGCCAGTCCAAGACGGCGGAGACGGCCAGCAGCAGCAGTGCCCAGAGCAGGGCGAGGCCCCCGATGATCAGCAGCGGACGGCTGAGGCGCCGCTGGACGATCGCCGCGATCACCGCCATGGCGGCCAGGCAAGCCGCGATCACCAGGAATGCGGAGTACTTGACGAACATGCCGGCCAGGAAGGCCACGGTGATCAGCCCGGCGCCCAGGGCTGGGCGTTGCTTGATCACGTAGGTCACGCCGAGGAGCAGCAGCACGGTCAACAGCAGGGACGGCGCTTCCGACAGCAGGTACATCGACCATTTGCCGGTGGGCAGGACCAGGTAGAGCACCTGGCCGAGAACGGCTGCGGGCCGGCCGAGTCCCAGTGTGCGCAGCAGTAGGTAGACCAGTAGTGATGCGGCGAGGGTGCAGCACAGCACTGTCAGCCACATGCCCCACAGCGGGCCGGCGATGCCGACCAGTGGGGCGAAGACGACCGCGGTGCCGGGACGGGACAGGAAGATCGCCTCGTATCGGGGAGACGGGATCGGGGTGCCTTCGGTGATGGCGGGGCCGTACCGGTTGGTGGTGGTGGTCTGTCCCTCGCGGGTCAGCCGGGCGACGCAGTCCGACTCCTGGTGAGCCCCGTAGGTGGCCGATACGGGTCCGTCGGGAGCGAGGTTCAGCACCCGTTCGGCGCGGTAGCCGGCACAGAAGGCAGTGATGGTCTCCGCGCGGGCCTCGGCAGGTGTGCGACCCAGCAGGTCCAGTGTCTGCATCAGATAGGCGGCCGAGTCGGGGGTCAACTTGTTGGGCGCGGCGGGCAACTGGCCCAGCCCGAACAGCACTGCAACTACCACAGCCCAGGCCCAG
>Ga0307288_10000785_pt1:0-2500 | contig 10529 bp, 8 predicted proteins | sample ER_DNA_142_FD_194469 | JGI IMG/M metagenome (GOLD analysis project Ga0307288, IMG submission 194469) | Bulk soil microbial communities from the East River watershed near Crested Butte, Colorado, United States - ER_DNA_142 | ecosystem: Environmental > Terrestrial > Soil > Floodplain...
CTAACTCGATTGTGAGGGTAGCTGATCTACTACAAGCTGATGGGAAGTCATGGGATGAGCAAGTAGTGCAGAATGTGTGTCTTCGTTGTGATGCCGACGATATCCTTAAGATTCGTCTACCGCGGGGGAAGCTCAAAGGAATTAAGTAAGCCAACTTCATCTGGTATTGAAGAGTCCGTCCACAAATTTTCCACGCCTCTTCGTTCTCCCCATTTAGCTAGGTTATGAGCTCGCCAGTTCATTCCCCTCGGCACATAGTGGCAACTCACCAGATTAGTAGAGCCCAGCACCCTTCGGATCGGATAAACCAAGGAGTGGATGGCCGATCTATCTATTCCGGCGTCGTTGATCTTGGAAACAAGGTTGCTGCAGTCAGATTGCAGTTGGATCCGGCGATCTTGCCACTTCGGCAGCATCTCCACGGCCATGGTGAGAGCTAACGCCTCCGCCTCTTCAGCTTCAGCCACCTCGACAAAGGAGAGAAACTCCCTCAGTTCAGATCCGAGTAGAGTCCGCTGCCCCTTCCCCTAACCGAAGAGCTTTACCAGTTCTGCTCTACTGGCTTGCACGAAAGCAAAAGGCACCAACCCGGTTTCAGAGCAACAATCACTCTATCCGCTAAACGAGTAGACCCCGGAAGCGCATCAACTGCAAGACCAACTCGTTTAACTCGAGCTCCCGAACAAAACAACTGCTTGCTCAATCGCCGCCAGGGCAGCCTATAGATTCAGTTAAGTCTTTGGCTGAGCAACTCAACTTTTCAGAATCGAACTGAAATTGGTCCTCGTAAGAAGACCTATCCATCCAGTGGAAGTTGCTTTGGTTACGCAGTTCAGTTGGCGATAAAAGCCATCCTACATCTGCGAGCCGGTAGGCCAGCCAGCTCTTCAAATGAAGAACTTCTTACCCCACATCTATGTCTCATTCCTTGCCAGTCCAGAGGTTTTTCTGGTGAATCGAATCTAATTTATCCCAGTCAGACCCGAGGTGGATCTGGGTCAAAGAATCTAATACACCCCCGGGTAGATCTTCCACTCTTAAAAACTTTAAATTTTCTTTTGGGATGCTTCTAATCCTTTCTTTCCAAATTGTCTTCAAAAATTGATTTTGACTTAATTCCTGATTATCCTGCAAACTTTTAAGGATCTTCTTTAAGATGTTTGGCTTATATTCTCCCCCCTGTCTGTTTCGGATTGCATCGCCAGCACCATCCGTATTCCAAAGGATGTCGCAATTAGAAGGGCCAGCTAAACGCATCAGCTCTGCTAGTATGGATTCTTTCAAAGAATAAATTTCTTCTGTTAACCTCGTAAGCTCGTCTGGGTGCGTCTTGTGAGAAAAATAGACCAAATTGAACCATATTTTCTCTTTGCTAAGAGGCCCATTCATGGTAGGAGATACATACATGGTTGGAGATAAATCCATTGGTGGATAAGAAGTACTTGGGCCTGCACCCTCAGAAGAGTATAATATTGGGTTATGCATATAATCGAAATTCCACATATTCTCGAAATTTGAAGGGTTTCTCAAATAATCACCTAAATCAGCCATCAATTGAGACTCAGACGGCACAATACGTATAGGTAGGGGGTCCGTCAACTCTTGTGGGGCTGGCGTCTCCTGAACTACTTGAGCAGCCCACCCTTGTGGGGCTGGCGTCTCCTGAACTACTTGAGCAGCCCCCCCTTGTAGCTGGGGTACACTCTCAGCAGCATTGGTTAAGAAGGGCTGGACTGCCATTAATAATTCTGTGATAGCAGAATGAACTTTTCTAAGGGGGTTCAGTCTCACAAGAGACACTTTTTTCCCTTGGGTTGAAGAGGTTGAGTGGTAGGCTGCTTTCATGCCAGCGGACCCCGTACTCAAAGTGAAATGTCTAAGTGCTCTTGTTGGTGTTTCGACCTGAATCGCAGGGATTCTTTTCCGTTCAAGAATCACTGTTTTCATGATCGAAATCGAATGACGAAATAGATATACGAACTGTATAGGATCATTCGCTGGGATGGGATAAGTGATTCTTTTATAGGATTCCCATGGGATCGTAGAATCAACTAAGGATGCAATAGGTATTTGTGATCGATCAGCTTCCAGTATGACCGAAGACTTTCTATCTGCATTCAGAATAACCACACAATCAGGTTGTTGGTTCAACCCAAAATTGATCTTCTTCTTTCTTGAACGGAATTTTTTTTTATTTGCAAAAGAATTGGTCAAAAAAGCCCCGATCTTCCATTGAGAATCATTGATACAGCTCGCCATTTCTTCCATTATCTCATATCTAAATAAATGATTGGTCTTTAAAAAGAAGGAACGGCCTTTTTGACGAATGGGAGATCCTATAAAATGAAGAGCGTTTCGTAAACAAATCAGTGTCTTGTCTGAATCGAGAATAGCAATTCCATTTCTTGAACCACAGATATAGACTTTGAAATGGTGATCAGCTACCCGACGGCCGAGATGTGCATTCGTACAAAGTAATTTAGTACAGACTATCGAAAGG
>Ga0307288_10000785_pt1:7500-10529 | contig 10529 bp, 8 predicted proteins | sample ER_DNA_142_FD_194469 | JGI IMG/M metagenome (GOLD analysis project Ga0307288, IMG submission 194469) | Bulk soil microbial communities from the East River watershed near Crested Butte, Colorado, United States - ER_DNA_142 | ecosystem: Environmental > Terrestrial > Soil > Floodplain...
CTTTCCCTCTTGGAAGGAGCATAGCCCTGTAACCCCTCTAAAGAGGAAGAGAGTGTAATGCCTTAAAGATCTCATTTTTGATTATGATTACTCTAAACTAAAGAAGCGACGGGCCCTTCTTGAGTGAGGAAGGAACTGATTTCCGGTTTTCGGGAATTGAATCCGGTGCTACTTTTTGGTATAGAATTGGACAAGCAACTTCTTTGCCGAAACTACTACTTCAAAGAACTCCCTTTTCTTGCAATCCCCCTTCTCTCGAGCTTCAGCTTGACCAGAAAGAACTCCTATTTGGCCTATTAGAGTCAGCTCCATACCTGACGACTCCCCTCCCTCAAAGAAGGACCTCTTCGCCTAAGCTTGACTTGAAATACCAGGTCTTTGTCCCTAATCAATGCATCCAGTAGGTCGGTATTCTCTATACCATAACTCCTCTTTTCCCTACTGAGATAGATGGGTGATTGTTCAGGAGTACCCTGGCCGATGAAGGAGTCTACTTTCTTGCTTACCTACCCGAGTCGGCAACTTCCTTTGATGAGTCACATCCCTCCTTTTTGGCCTATCGAGTTCCGCTAAGACCTCTTTGACTTATTACGCCTTAACCTACCTGGTACTAGGACTCATTGTGGAAATCCCATAGGCCTATCCTCCTTGGGCTTATCCCCTAACTACTTCCACGGAGCCATATTCAAGGTGGTTGACCTACTTCCTCGGGTTGGAATCCTCCGTTTTGGAATACTTTACCTCATCCGTCCTGTGACCTATCCATCTAGATAGAAGCCTCGCAGTTTGCAAAGAAATCAAGCTTCTGGCTTCAAGTTCACAAGTATGAAAAGACCTGAGAGGAAAGAGCTGCGTAGAGAGCTCCGGATTCTTTAGCAACTAGGAGAGCGACAGAGCTTCTTTTTTGAAAAGGCTAAATCCCTTTCTGAAATCCCAAACCTTCCTTAGTTCGATGGAATGCAACTGGATGAAATTACTGCCTTTCTTCCTGAAAGGATATTTTTTCTATTATTCAAATTCTTATTTATTGATTGATTATATAATTTATTTAGATCCATATTCATTTTCATTTTCATTTGCAAATACAAACTCTCTTTCATTTTCTTTTTACTTTTGCGCTAAGGATAAGGGAACTGAGAAAAAAAGAGCTGGCTTGGCTGGTACATCAAGCATATGACATATTGCTTGTTCGGTGTGGTACACATATCTGTCAATGTCAATCAAGTAAGAAAATTCATTCCCACTGTCTGAGGAAAAGGTGAAGAATTGCAATTTATTGAGCTTGTAAGGCCCGTTGAAGTCCCCGAGAAAGGGTATAAATAGGGCTATAAGTAGGCCGTTTGCTATTGCAATAAGGGCTGCTCGCCTTTCCTTTTGACGGCTTGGCTTCCTATCGCTCCTATGTAGTGGTCGGCCTTAAAAGGAGTCTTCCTACCATACCATCATGCATGCCTATGTTATAGTGCGTTAAGCTTCGCCAGAAGCAAGCAAGATGATGAAGCGAAGCTTCGTAGACAAGGCTCGTTCCGTGCTTGACTTACGAGCTCGTGTAGTAAGGCCTCGCCCTACTTCAATAAGGGCTTATGCACTCCACTCGTAAACGAGCGTTAGAGCTTTTTGAGCGAGCGAGCGAAGCCTTCCTGGAGCTTCCCCCTTCCCTCACCCGAGAATTGCATTTCCGCTTCAGCTTCCCCGGTTTAGTTGGTTTGGAGGATTAATTGATTGGATACCCAATCCGCATAATCTTTCAAAGTCACTGCTTCTACGACGATAGGCGTAAAGGCATGATTAGTTCCACGAATCTCACTGCACTGACCATAGTAAACTCCTTCTCGTTGTACCGAGATGGAGGTAAGATTTGAACGACCAGGTACAGCATCACATTTGACACCTGAGGAAGGTACAGCCCAACTATGAGGTACATCAGCGGGTGTTACAATCATACGTAGATGAGTTTTGGCTGGTACAACCACTCTATTGTCAACTTCTAATAAACGTGATTGACCCAATTCTGGATCATCTTCTGGAATCGTATAACTGTCAAAAGTGAGTGACTGTTCATCGGAACTGTTATAGTCCGAATACTCATAAGGTTGGGTCGACGCCCGCCTCCCCCCAAACTTGACTTGCAAGTTTCCCCGCAAAAAGCTCTCCACGCCTACTCTTATTTATAAAGAGCACTATTCTTCTTTAGTTAGGTAGTTCTCCCCCCTCTATGAGACCGTAAGACCCCGGTGGAATCGAAGGCCCGCTTACTAATAGGCAAGAGGGGACCCTTTCTCGCCCAGCCCTACCTACATCAGTGAAGCTGGAACCGAGGAAGACAATGTTCAACACACATGAGACAAAATGAAGGTATGGGACGGCCAGTTCACCACGGAAAGCGAATTCGATCCTTTAGTAGTCTTCTTTGTTCGAAAAATGCGCAGTGGAAAGGGATGCTAGTCGGCTTTGGCGAAGTTGTAGGCCCCAATAGATCAGATCAAGAGTGATTCCTCACCTATCCTGTCAGGGGCCAAGTCGAAGGCTCGAGTATAGATTCCCTATGCTCATGTGAACGGCCGGCCCGTAGATCTAAAAGGATCCATAGGCCTGACCGGAAAGTATGTTTGTCCACGAAAAAAAACTCGTTCATGAGACCTAGAATTCCCACGTTCCAGCCTGCATTATGCCAGCAGGTCCCACCCCCAATTTCTTGAGTCACCCTTATCTAAAAAAAAGGACGGAGTCTATCTAGATCATAGGATCACTGTATTCAGAGGTCAATTCTCTTTCTTTGACCTCCCACCGTTCACGACATCCCTTGCTTCTCGCAAGAACGGCTCCTCGGTGGAGGAGTAGAAGCGCTGGTCCCCTTCGGTCAAGTGCTTGTGCGTGCTCTTACCTACCGTAGGACCTCCGTCCCCGAAGCGAAGAAGGAGGAGCAGGAACAACAGGTTGTCCTCTCTTGGCCCAGTAGTTCCGCAACTACTACCGTGGTTGTTGCCAACGGGGATCCCCCATTCCGAAAGGTAACGGGGCCGGCCCTT
>Ga0307288_10000789_pt1 | contig 10510 bp, 12 predicted proteins | sample ER_DNA_142_FD_194469 | JGI IMG/M metagenome (GOLD analysis project Ga0307288, IMG submission 194469) | Bulk soil microbial communities from the East River watershed near Crested Butte, Colorado, United States - ER_DNA_142 | ecosystem: Environmental > Terrestrial > Soil > Floodplain | place...
GAGGGAGGAATGGCCAACATCAACCGCGTCGTCCTCGTCGGAAATCTGACCAGGGACCCCGAGCTTCGCCACACGCCGAGCGGAACGGCCGTCTGCAAGCTGCGCCTCGCCGTGAACACGCGGCAGAAGGACGGCTCGACCGGCGAGTGGGGCGACAAGCCCAACTACTTCGACGTCACCGTCTGGGGCAACCAGGGCGAGAGCTGCGCGCAGTACCTCTCCAAAGGCCGGCCGGTCGGCGTCGACGGCCGCCTCGACTGGCGCGAGTGGGAAGCCCAGGACGGCACCAAGCGCCAGGCCGTCGAGGTTATCGCCGACACCGTTCAGTTCCTCGGCAGCCGCCAGGACGGCGAGGGCGGCGGCCAGCAGCCGCAGTTCGTGCCGAGCGGCGCGCAGGCCGAGACCGCCGACTTCGGCGCAGCCGCCGACGACGACATCCCCTTCTGATGCCACAGCGAGAACAGCGACAACAGCAGCGCAAGGGCCGTCCCGCTCCCGGCGGGCCGATCCGCAAGCGCAACTGCTATTTCTGCCGCGAGAAGGTGGAAGAGGTCGACTACAAGAACATCAACCAGCTCCGCCGCTACGTCTCGGAGAAGGGCAAGATCCGCTCCCGGCGCATCACCGGCGCCTGCCGGCGGCACCAGCGGCAGGTGGCACTCGCGGTCAAGCGGGCCCGCGAGGTTGCGCTCCTGCCGTACTCGACCAACTGAACGCGATGCAGGTGATCCTCCGGCAAGACGTGGACAAGCTCGGCCTGCGCGGCGAGGTCGTGGACGTCGCCGCGGGCTACGCGCGCAACTACCTGCTGCCGCGCAAGCTCGCGGAGACGGCGACGCCGGGCAAGGTCGCGGAGCTGCGCAAGCACGAGGAGAAGCGCGCACGCCAGGAGGCGCAGAGCTCCGACCAGGCGCAGGAGATCGTGACCAGGCTCGAGGCGGAGGAGATCCGCTTTGACGTTCCGGCGGGCGAGACGGGGACCCTCTTCGGGTCCGTCACGGCGACCGACATCGCGGAGAAGGTCTGGGCCGAGCGGCGCGTGCGGATCGACCGGCGCAAGATCGAGCTGCCGGAGTCGATCAAGCGGATCGGCCACCACAAGGTACCGGTCGAGCTGTTCGCGGATGTGACCGCGACGCTGCGGCTGGCGATCGTCCCCGAAGGCGGCGAGCTGCCGCCGGAGGAGGAGCTCGAGGCGATCGCGGCCGCCGAGGCGGAAGCCGAGGCCGAGGCGCAGGCCCAGGCGGAAGCCGAGCACGCGCAGGCTGAAGCAGAGATTCAGGCGCTCGTCGAGGAGGACGAGGTGGAGGCGGAGGACGAGATGGGGGCCGAAACCGAGACGCCCCAGCCGGTGGACGAAGCGCCGGCGGAAGAAGCCCCTGCCGAGCCCGAGCCTGCCCAGTCCGGGCCCGAGCCAGCAGAACCCGAACCCGAGCAGTAACAAAAGCCCACACCTTTCTCCACAGGCGCCGCTAGCCCTGTGGAATTGCGCACGAACTTCCCGCTCCGAGCGGCAATTCCGCCCACAGGTGCCGTCCGGAGGCTGTGGGAACATCCGTTCCCTTATGCCTGCAAACCGGCAAGCCCGAGCCGTGACGGCCCTGTCGAAAGGGTCGTCGTCCAGACCTTCCACACGCGCCGCGAAGGTGGTTGGGTAGCGCGATGGCCCAACTCGCCCAGGCCTCGCCGACCGCCCCGGTCCCGCCGCAGAATCTCGAAGCCGAGGAGTCGGTCCTCGGCGCGATGATGCTCTCCCCCGGCGCGATCGGGGCGGTCAGCGAAGTACTGGACGCGAGCGACTTCTACCGCGAGAGCCACGGCGTCATCTACAAGGCCGCGCTCGCGCTTTACTCGAAGGGCGAGCCGGTCGACGCGATCACCCTCGTCGACGAGCTCGAGGAGCGCGGAGAGCTCGAGGGCGCGGGCGGCCGGGTGCGCATTCACGAGCTCGCGCGCCTCGTCCCGGCGAGCAGCAACGCCGGCCACTACGCGCGGATCGTGCGCGAGATGGCCACGCTCCGCGGATTGATCCGGGCGGGCGGCGCGATCTCCACCCTCGGCTGGGACCGCCCAGGAGAGGCGACCGACCTCGTCGACCGCGCCGAGCAGATCGTCTTCGATCTCTCGCAGGCGCGGGTCACGAGCGATTTCACCCACATCGAGGAGCTGCTGAAGGAGAGCTTCGAGCGGATCACGGCGCTCTACGAGGCAGGCGCGGACGTCACCGGCACGCCGTCGGGGTTCCGCGACCTCGACAAGCTCACCTCCGGGTTCCAGCCCGGCAACCTGATCATCGTCGCCGCCCGCCCGAGCATGGGGAAGTCCGGCCTCGGGCTCTGCATGGCCGCGAACCTCGCGGTGCGTGCAGGCATCCCCGTGGGGGTGTTCACGCTCGAGATGTCGAAGACGGAGGTGACGCAGCGCCTGATGTGCAGCGAGGCCAAGGTCGAGTCGCAGCGCCTCCGCACCGGCAAGCTCGGCACCGACGACTGGCCCCGCCTGACCGCGGCCTGCGACCGGCTCGCGAAGGCGCCGATCCACGTCGACGACACGGGCTCGATCACGATGATGGAGATCCGCTCGAAGGCGCGACGGCTGAAGTCGCGCGAGCCGAATCTCGGCCTGATCGTCGTCGACTACCTGCAGCTGATGACCTCCGGCTCCTCGGTCGAGAACCGCGTCCAGGAGGTCTCGCAGATCTCGCGCTCGCTGAAGATCCTGGCGCGCGACCTCGACGTCCCGATCATCGCGATGTCGCAGCTCTCGCGCGCGGTCGAGCAGCGGCACGACAAGCGCCCGATCCTCTCCGACCTGAGAGAGTCCGGCTCCATCGAGCAGGATGCCGACCTCGTCATGTTCATCTACCGCGACGAGTACTACAACGACGAGTCCGACCAGCAGGGCATCGCCGAGGTGCACCTGGCGAAGCACCGCAACGGGCCCACGGACACGCTCAAGCTCTCGTTCCTGAAGCGCTACGCGAAGTTCGCCGACCTGGCGCCGGCCGCATGATCTCCGTGCGCGAGCAGACGGTGGTCGTCCTCGCCCGCGCGACGGCGTTCACGGTCGTCTGCCAGGCGTGCGCCGAACTGGAGCCCGGCGCCGAGTATGCGCTCGTGACTGCGCAGGGGTCACTGCGCCTCGAGCAGGACCTCGGCTGGACGACGTGCCCCCGCGGCCACCGCATCCGAGTGATCCGCGCCGGCGCCGCCGTGCCGGCCGAGGCCACGTCGCCGCTCTGGTAGCCGCGCCTTAAGGCACACTGCAGCCCGTGCCTGCGACCGTGATCGTCGGGGCGCAGTGGGGCGACGAGGGGAAGGGCAAGATCGTCGACCTGCTCGCGCGTGACTCGGATCTCGTCTGCCGCTACAACGGCGGGCCCAACGCCGGGCACACGATCGTCGTCGGCGGCGAGACGTTCAAGCTCAAGCACATCCCGTCCGGGATCCTGCAGGGCAAGGAGTGCGTGATCGGCGCGGGCTGCGTGGTCGACCCGCAGGTGCTGATCGAGGAGCTCGACGAGCTCGAGGCGCGCGGGATCTCGACCGAGCTGATCCGGCTCTCCGGGAACGCGCATCTCGTGATGCCGTGGCACCAGGCGATCGACCGCGGCAGCGAGCGGCGGCTCGGACGCCTGAAGATCGGCACCACGCGGCGCGGGATCGGGCCGACCTACGCCGACAAGGCCTACCGGCTCGGCATCCGCATCCAGGACCTGCTCGACGAGAAGATCCTGCGCCAGAAGATCGAGGTCGCGCTCGCCGAGAAGAACGTCTGGCTCGAGCGCGTCTACGGGTCGGAGCGGGTCGAGCCGGAGGGCCTCGTCGAGCGCTACGAGGGCTACGCCGAGCGGTTGCGGCCGATGATCGCCGACACGTCGCTGCTCGTCGACCGCGCGCTCACGGAGGGCAAGCGCGTGCTCTTCGACGGCGCGCACGGGACCCTGCTCGACCTCGACCACGGCACGTACCCGTTCGTCACCTCGTCGCCGACGGTCGCGGGCGGCGCGGCAGTGGGAACCGGCATCGGCCCGACGAGAATCGACAGCGTGATCGGTGTGGCGAAGGCGTACGTGACGCGGGTCGGCGAGGGCCCGTTCCCCACCGAGATCCAGGGCCCCGACCAGGAGCGCCTGCGCGAGCTCGGCGGCGAGTTCGGCACCGTCACGGGCCGTGAGCGCCGCTGCGGTTGGCTCGATCTCGTCGCTCTCCGCTACGCGGTGCGCCTGAACGGGATGACGTCGCTCGCGCTGACCAAGCTCGACGTCCTCTCGGCGTTCGCGGAGCTACCGGTCTGCACGCACTACCGGCTCCGCGACGGCTCGGAGACTGAGGACTTTCCCGCGCACCAGAGCGACTTCCACCACTGCGAGCCGGTCTACGAGACGCTGCCCGGCTGGCAGGAGCCGCTCGACTCGCTCACGGACGTCTCCGAGCTGCCGCCCGCGGCGCGCGCCTACGTCGAGTTGATCGAGAAGCGGCTCGGCGTCCCGGTCTGTCTGATCGGCACCGGCCGCGAGCGCGAGCGCGTGCTCGAGCGCGTCGCCTAGGCGCGCGGACGTGACCGCGCCCGAGCGCTGGCTCACTGCGATGTGGCCGGTCGTGCGGCGCGCCCTCCCTGACCCGCCGGCGACCGCGGTCGACCTGGGTTGCGGGCCGCTCGGCGGCTTCGTCCCGATGCTGCTGACCGACGGGTACGACGCGATCGGGGTCGATCCGAACGCGCCGGAGGAGCCGCCGTATCGACAGGCCGAGTTCGAGCACGCCGAGCTGCCTGGAACTGTCGACTCGGTCGTGGCTTCGACCTCGCTCCACCACGTCGCCGATCCCGCCGAGGTGCTCGACCGGATCGCGCAGGTCGTCCGGCCGGGGCGGCGTCGTGGTCGTGCTGGAATGGGCCTCGGAGCGCTTCGACGAGCGGACGGCGCGCTGGTGTTTCGATCGCCTCGGCTCGGAGGAGAGCTGGCTCCAGAGGCTCAGGGACGAGTGGCGCGAGTCGGGTCTCGGCTGGGAGGACTACTTTCGCGGCTGGCTCGAGCGGGAGCACCTGCACTCGGGCGAGACGCTTATCCGTCACCTGGACGACCGGCTGGAGCGACAGCAGCTCGCGTACGGGCCGTACTTCTTCGCGGGCCTCGCCGCTGCGACCGAGGAGGACGAGCGAGCGGCCATCGCTGACGGAGAGATCCAGGCGGGGCGGATCGACTACGTGGGGACCCGGCCGCGCACCGCCCAGGCCTGAGCCGGGAGGTCGAAAGCGCCTTCGGGCTCGCCGATGCGCACGTAGTACTCGTCCCTGAGCGCGTCCCGCGACTCGACGGGTAGCGAGCCGTAGAACTGGCCGGCCGGGCCGACGCCGAGCTCGAACGAGCTCCAAAGCTCGGCGAAGCTCTCGTAGCGCGTCGAGACGTCGATCGGCGCCGCCTCGACCTGCTCGAGCCCTGCATCGCGGCCGAGTGCTTCGAGCTCTTCGAGCGTCTCGAACTGCTGCGTCTCGGGGCGCGCGGCGGGGGCGAGCTCGCGCGCGACCTCCCAGAACGTGCGAAGGAGCGGCATCTGCGGAAAGTGCCAAGTGCTGCCTGCGACGACGCCGCCGGCGCGCACGACCCGCCCCATCTCGGCGAGGCCGGCGCGCGGGTCCTCGAGGAAATGCAGGACGAGCTGCGCGAGCGCCGCGTCGAAGGTCCCGTCCGGCCACGGCAGCGCCTCGGCTGCGCCTGTCCGCACGTCCGCACCCGGAACCCGCGCGCGGCAGCTATCGACCATCGGCGACGGGTCTACCGCCGAGACGTTCTGCTCCCCCACTCGGCGCGCGAGCTCCTCGGTCAGGACTCCCGAGCCGCAGCCGACGTCGAGGACGTGCCCTTCACGCACCCCGGCGAAATCGGCGAACGGCGGCGCGAGCTCCTGGGCGTACCGGCCCATGAAGCGGTCGTAAGCGCTACCCGAGACGTCGAAGCTCATCGCGGGTGTTCACGTTAACGAGCAGCGACTCGTCGGTCTGGACGGTGCGCGCATCGAGCTCGGCGAGCGCATCGCGGAGCGCGAGACGACCGTCGAGCAGGCGCCGCTGGAGGACGGGCAAGGCGCTCTTGCGATACGCGCCCGGCAGAGGCCCCGTCTGAGGAACGGCCGCGTCGGCGCACGCATCGGCGAGCTCCAGGAGAACCTCTGCGGTGACGAGAGGCGTGTCGACCGGGACGACGACGGAGACATCGGTCGGCGCAGCGCGGACCCCGGCCACGACGCCCGCCATCGCGGCCCGCACCTCGGTGCCGTCGTCGAGCACGGGCAGGTCGAGCTCGACGAGCTCCTCCGCCTTGCCGACCGCGAGCCGGTGAGCACAGGCCTCGCCGAGCGTGCGCCAGGCGCGCTCGGCGAGCGTCTCGCCGTTCAGCCGCGCGAGCGCCTTCGGCGAGCCGAAGCGGGTGCTCGCGCCTCCGACCAGCAGAACCCCGGTCAGCTCAGGACGCGCCACGGCTCGCTGTAGACGTTCAGGCGCCCCGCGCGCGCGAAGCCGCAGAGCGTGATCCCGCGGTCACGCGCTAGGTCGACGGCCAGGCTCGACGGTGCGCCGACCGCCACGAGGAGTGGGCAACCCGCGACCGCGGCCTTCTGGACGAGCTCGAACGAGAGGCGCCCGCTGACGCAGAGGATCGCGTCGGCGAGCGGGAGCCGCCCCGCGAGGAACGCCCACCCGATGACCTTGTCCATCGCGTTGTGCCGGCCGACGTCCTCGCGCAGGCAGAGCAGCTCGCCGGCCGCGTCGAAGAGGCCGGTCGCGTGCAGCCCACCGGTTGCGGCGAAGGCCGGCTGCGACTCGCGGAGACGGTCAGGAAGCTCCGCGAGCAGGTCCGAAGCGATCCGCAGGTCGCTCTCGACTCTCGGCGCCTCGACCGAGACCGCCTCCAGCGCGCCCTTGCCGCAGACGCCGCAGGAGGAGCTCGTGTAGAAGCTCCGCCGCACGTTCGTCAGGTCGAGCGCGGGCGCCTCGACGTCGATCGTGTTCGCGGCCAGGTCGGCCGGCGGAGCCGCGGCGGTTGGGCTCAGTCCCTCGGTCAGGCAGAACCCGAGCGCGAGCTGCTCGTCGTGGCCCGGCGTCCGCATCGTGACCGCGACCGGCTCGCCGCCGATCCGGATCTCGAGCGGCTCCTCGACGGCGACCTGGTCCGGCTCCTCGCGCCCGCCCGGCATGCGCACGACGTCGACGCGCGAGGCGGAGTACGGCGGCGCCTCGACGGCTTCGTGCTCGCCCATCGCGCCGAAGCGTACCCGCGCGTCTCGGGCCAACCGCCGCCCCCAGTAGACTCGCCGCGTGAGGGTCCTCGTCGTCGGGTCCGGCGGTCGCGAGCACGCGCTCGCGTGGAAGCTCAAGCAGAGCACCCGGCTCGACGCGTTGCACGCGGCGCCCGGAAACCCCGGGATCGCGCGCCTCGGCGAGTGCCACCCCGTGCATCCGCAGGACGGAGAGAGCCTGCTCGCTCTCTGCCGCGAGCTCGAGATCGACCTCGCCGTGATCGGGCCGGAGGCGCCGCTCGTGGCCGGGGTCGCCGACACCCTGCGGCACGCGGGCGTGTCGGTCTTCGGGCCGAGCGCGGCCGCGGCGCGGATCGAGGGCTCGAAGAGCTTCGCGAAGGACGTGCTCGAGGCGGCCGGCGCTCCGACCGCGGCCAGGCTGGCGGTCGCGCGTCCCCCCTGCGTCGTCAAGGCCGACGGGCTCGCTGCGGGCAAGGGCGTCTTCGTCTGCCGGACGCAGGACGAGCTCGAAGCCGGCCTGCACGGCGCGGCGGCGCTCGGCGAGGAGGTGGTGATCGAGGAGCTGCTCGAAGGCGAGGAGGTCTCGCTCCTTGTCCTGACCGACGGCCGCGAGACGCTGCCGCTCGCCCCGGCCCAGGACTTCAAGCGCATCGGCGACGGCGACAGCGGCCCGAACACCGGCGGGATGGGCTCGTACTCCCCGGTCGCGGGCCTCGGGGAAGCCGAGGTCGATGAGCTCGTCGAGACGGTTCACCGCCCCGTGCTGGAGGAGCTCGCGCGGCGAGGCGCGCAGTTCTCGGGAGTGCTCTACGCCGGGCTGATGCTCACCGACGACGGCCCGCGCGTGCTCGAGTTCAACTGCCGCTTCGGCGACCCGGAGACGCAGTCGATCCTGCCGCGGCTCGACGGCGACCTGCTCGAGACGCTCGCGAGCGTCGCCGAGGGGCGCCTGGACGGCGGATCGCTCGAGGTCGGTGAGCGCGCCGCGGTCACGGTCGCGCTGGCCTCGGCCGGCTACCCGGAGGCGAGCGACGACCGGGGGACGCCGATCGAGGGCGTCGAGGACGCGGAGGCGGCGGGGGCGCTCGTCTTCCACGCGGGAACGGCGCGGCACGGGGAACAGCTCGTCACGAACGGCGGGCGGGTGCTGAACGTGACCGCCCTCGGCGACGACCTGCCGGCCGCGCGTACGGCCGCATACGAGGCCGTCGATCGGATTTCATTCCCCGGCATGCAGTACCGGAGCGACATCGCGCTCGCCGCCGCGGAGGGACATGTCCGCAGCTGACGGCCCCCTCGTCGGGATCCTCGTCGGGTCCGACTCCGACCGCGACCGCATGCAGCCGGCGCTCGACGAGCTCGCCTCGCACGGCATCCCGCACGAGTTCGAGGTCCGCTCGGCGCACCGCAATCCCGACGCGGTCGCCGAGTACGCGCGCACCGCGCGGGAGCGTGGGATCAAGGTCCTGATCGCCGGCGCGGGCCTGGCCGCGGCGCTCCCTGGGGCAGTCGCGGCGCACACGGACCTGCCGGTGATCGGCGTCCCGCTGCGCTCGGAGAAGAGCGTGTTGGACGGGCTCGACGCGCTGCTCTCGATCACGCAGATGCCGCCGGGCGTCCCCGTCGCGGCGGTCGGCGTGGACAGCGCCCGCAACGCGGCTGTCCTGGCACAGCGCATCCTCAATCTGTGACCGTGCGGCGGGCCGAGCCCGCTGACGCGCGCGGAATCGCCGAGGTGCACACGCGCACGTGGCAGGCGGCGTACCGGCACGTCTTTCCCGCCGACGTGCTGGACAGCCTCGACGTCGAGGAACGCGTGCGCGGATGGCTCGAGCGGATCGAGACGGACATGGCCGTCTGGGTTGCCGAGACGGAGGACGGGATCGTCGGCTTCGTCGCGGTGGGCGCGTCGCGGACCGAGGACGGCTTCGGTGAGCTGTATGCGATCTACGTCTTGCCCGAGGCATGGGGTAGCGGAGCCGCCACGGCGCTCATGGCTACGTTCAAAGACTGGCTCGCAGAGGAGGGCTACACCACCGCGATGCTCTGGGTGCTCGCGGACAACCCGCGGGCGCGCCGTTTCTACGAGCGCGAGGGCTGGCGGGCGGACGGCGCCCGGGTCGACACGATCCGCGGCGTCGAGGTCGAGGAGGCGCTCTATCGCCTGAGCCTCGTCGGCGGATGATGGCTCTAGACTGGCAGCAGTGATCGCTCGGTACTCGCGGCCGGAGATGGCCAGGATCTGGTCGGACGAAGCGAAGCTCGCGCGCTGGCTCGAAGTCGAGCTCGCGGCGCTCGACGCCGGCGCCGAGCTCGGGCTGGTCCCGGCGGACGCGGCGAGGACGATTCGCGAGCGCGCGCAGCCGCCGAGCCCCGAGCGCGTGGCCGAGCTCGAGGCGACGCTGCACCACGACACCGCCGCGTTCGTCGACGCAGTCGCGGAGACGCTCGGCCCCGACGGACGCTGGTTCCACCACGGCCTCACCTCCTCGGACGTCGTCGACACCGGCCTCGCGCTCCAGGTCCGAGCCGCCGGCGAGCTGCTGCTCGAAGGGGTCGCTCGAGCGCAGCGGGCGGTCGTCGCGCGAGCCGAGGAGCACCGGCAGACGGTCTGCATCGGCCGCACCCACGGGATCCACGCGGAGCCGACGACGTTCGGACTCAAGCTCGCCGGGTGGGCGTTCGAGCTCGAGCGAGGACGCGAGCGGCTGCGGAGCGCGCTCGAGCGCATGCGCGCCGGCAAGCTCTCCGGTGCCGTCGGCACCTACGCGGCGACCGATCCGGAGCTCGAGCGACTCGCGTGCGAGCGGCTTGGCCTGGAGCCCGAGCCCGTCTCGACACAGATCCTGCAGCGCGACCGCCACGCGGAGCTGCTGAGCGCGCTTGCGCTCGTCGCGGCGTCGATCGAGCGGTTCGCGCTCGAGCTGCGCCATCTCTCGCGGACCGAGGTCGGCGAGGTGGCCGAGCCGTTCGGCCGCGGGCAGAAGGGCTCGTCGGCGATGCCTCACAAGCGCAATCCGGTCGTCGCCGAGCGGCTGTGCGGCCTCGCGCGCGTCGTCCGCGCCAACGCGCTCGTCGGGCTCGAGAACGTCGCGCTCTGGCACGAGCGCGACATCTCGCACTCCTCCGCCGAGCGCGTCGTGATCCCGGACTCATTCCTGGCGCTGGATTACATGCTCGAGCGCCTCGCCTGGCTCGTCGAAGGGCTCGAGGTGCGGCCCGAGCGGATGCGGCGCAACCTGGAGGCGGGTCAC
>Ga0307288_10000790_pt1 | contig 10486 bp, 6 predicted proteins | sample ER_DNA_142_FD_194469 | JGI IMG/M metagenome (GOLD analysis project Ga0307288, IMG submission 194469) | Bulk soil microbial communities from the East River watershed near Crested Butte, Colorado, United States - ER_DNA_142 | ecosystem: Environmental > Terrestrial > Soil > Floodplain | place: USA...
GCGCGGTGCCCTGAGCGGTGCCTGTGTACTGCACCTGGACCTGCGCCCACTGACCGGCCGGAACCGAGTTGACGCCCGTGAAGATCTCGGCGCTCGCGCCGGCGCTGTTGTACGGGTACAAGATGAACCCGTGACGGGTTCCGTCGTACATCAGCATCCACATGTTGATGCTCGACGAGCCGTCCCTCGCCTGGGCCACCGTCGCCGTGCGCGTGCCCGATCCGAGGCGCACCCAGAAGTTCGTGAGGCTGTCCTGGAGCGAGCCGTTGATCGACTTCACGTCGTACGCGTACTGCGTCTCGAGGGTCGCGATGCGCAGTCCGAAGCCGCCGGTGTGCGCCGCCGCGGCGACGACTGTCGACGTGCCCGTTCCCTGCGAGGAGTTCCAGTTGCTGAGGTTCCCGGACTCGAAGCCGTCGGAGAAGATCGTGTCGGTGTACTGAGACAGCGCCGCGCGCGGCGTTACTGCCGCCGTCTGCGCTGAGGCTGGTCCCTGGCCGACGGCGTTCGCAGCCCTGACCGTGAACGTGTACGGCGTGCCGTTGGTGAGACCGGTCACCGTGTAGCCGGTCGTCGTCGACCCGGTTGCGATCGGCGACTGCGGACTGCCGTTGATGAACGGCGTCACGAAGTAGCCCGTGATCGACGAGCCGCCGTCGCCCGGTGCCGTCCAGCTGAGGCTGACGCTCGCATCCTGCGGCGACGTAGTGACCCCGGTCGGAGCTCCCGGAACGGTCGCCGCCGTCGGAGTAACGGCGGCGGAGGGGCTCGAGTCTGGGCCGTTCCCCACGCCGTTCAGCGCCGCCACGGTGAACGTGTAGGCGGTGCCGTTGGTGAGGCCCGTGACCGTGTAGCTCGTGTCTGCGTAGGGCGTGAAGACCGGGTCGAGCGTGTCGCCGTTCGCGATCCGCGGCGTGATCCGGTAGCCGCTGATCGGGCTGCCGCCGTTCGACGCCGGCGCGTTCCACGTGAGCGCGACCGCGCGATCCCGCGCCAGGCCGCTGACGCCGGTCGGAGCGCCCGGCACCGTCGCGCCAGGCGGCGGCGGCGTCGCGATCCGGACGTCGTCGAAGTCGGTGGAGCCGACGGCGTCGTTCCAGAGCTGGAGGATCTGCAGGTTGGCCGCGCGGGTGTAATTGCCGACCGTCATCCACGCGGGCTGCGTGACGTCGTTGACGTAGAGGCGCGCGCCGCCCGTGCTGGTGGCGGTGTACTGCACCGAGACCTTCACCCAGCCGCCCGGCAGCACGCTGCCCGGACCGCTGGTGACCTCGTCGGCGCCAGTGGCCCGGTACGCGTCGAGGATGAGGCTCTGGGTGTTCCAGTTGTAATAGAGATCCCACATGTGGGCGCTCGAGCTGCCGTCGCGCGCCTCGGCGACCGTCTCCAGGCCGCTACCGGAGTTGAGCCGCACCCAGAAGCTCGCCGAGCTGTCGGCGAGAGAGGACGTCAGGCTCTTCGGGATGTACGAGAACTGCCCGGCGGTGTTCGTCGTCCGCAGGCCGTAGGTGCCGGCGTGAGCCGCGGCGGCGATGACCGTCGATGCCCCGTTGCCCGGCGCCCCGTTCCAGTTCGTGAGGCCGCCCGACTCAAACCCGTCCGCGAAGACCACGTTCGAGTAGCCCGCACCCGGCGTGAGCGCCGCCGACGCCGCCGAGGGGGCCCCTGTGCCGACGCTGTTCGTCGCCGCGACCGTAAAGGTGTAGGCGGTGCCGTTGGTGAGGCCCGTCACGGTGTAGCTCGTCGCGTTGGTGGGCGTGTTGATCGCAGGCTGGGCGGTCGTGCCGATGAAGGGCACGATCCGGTAGCTCGTGATCGCGCTGCCGCCGTCCGAGGACGGAGCCGTCCAGCCGAGCGCGACCGAGTGGTCGCCGGGCGAGCCGAAGAGGTTCGTCGGCGCGCCTGGGACCGTTGTCGCAGCTCGCGGAGTGATCGGAGGCGACGGGGCCGAGTCGGCGCCCGTGCCGGCGACGTTGGTCGCGGCGACCGTGAACGTGTACGTCGTCCCGTTGGTGAGGCCGGTGACGGTGTAGGAGGTCGCCGCGGTTGGAGTGACCACGGGCGTCTGTGCCGTTCCGCCGATGTACGGCGTGACGCGGTAGCTCGTGATCGCGCTGCCGCCGTTGGAGGCGGGGGCCGTCCAGCTGAGGCTGGCCGAAGCATTGCCGGCCGTCCCGGTGACTCCGGTCGGCGCGCCCGGTGGGGAGGGCGCGCCAGGTGGAGTACCGACGCTGACGTCGTCGAAGTCGGTGACGTTGGCGCCGTCGTTCCAGAGCTGGATGCGCTGGAGGTTTGCGCTACGCGTGTAGTCGCCGGTGACCGTCCAGCTCGCCTGCGTCTGGTCGTTGATGTAGATGCGCGCGCCGCCGGTGGCGGTGGCGGTGTACTGGATCTCGACCTTGAGCCACGTGCCCGACGGGGCGCTCCCGTTTCCCGTGGAGATCTCCGTGCTGCCCGTGCTGCTGTACGGGTAGAGGTGGAAGGCCTGCTGGCCGCCGTCGTAGTAGAGATCCCACATGTGGGCGCTCGACGAGCCGTCACGCGCTTCGGCGACGGTCTGGAAGCCGGCGCCGCTCGCGATGCGGACCCAGAAGGTCATGGAGCTGTCGGTCAGCGGCTGGTCGAGCCCCTTGGCGAGGACCTGGAACTGGCCGCTCGCGTTCGACAGGCGGAGCCCGTAGCTCCCCGTGTGCGCCGCCGCGGCGGTCGCCGTCGCGCTGCCGTTGCCGAGGAGGCCATTCCAGTGGCTGAGGTCGCCGGACTCGAAGCCGTCGGCGAACACGATCGACGTGTAGCTGCCGGCCGGCCCGAGCGCCGCGCTCTTCGTCACGCCCAGTACGAGCGCGACGATCGCGACAGCCGCCAAGCCCAGCGCAACCCGCTGAATGCCGAATTTAGGCCTCAAATGCCCCACCGCCATTCAGCATCACACCGGTGCCCCGGAGCGGCTACTGGCTGAACGGGGGGTCCCTAGGCCAGTTTTGGCTCTAGGACGCCTTCGCTGGCACCTCGGGCACCGGCTCCACGAGCTGGGCCCCGAGATGCAGATACCGCGTCGTGCGGCGCTTCTGATCGATGTCCTCGTAGACGCGGTGGATGTCCTCGGCCGCGATGCCGATCAGACCCGCCAGCTCGTCCGCGGAGATGCCGTTGTTGTGGCCGTAGAGGCAGAGATCCATCTGCTCGTACGGGAGCGAGAAGTAGAACTCGTCCTGCGTCTGCTCGAGCGAGTACGTGTCGGTCGTCGGCTTGCGCGCCCGGACTTTCTCCGGGATCTCGAGGTACTCGGCGAGCCGGTAGACCTGCGTCTTGTAGAGGTGCGCGATCGGCTTCACGTCCGCCGCCCCGTCGCCGAGCTTCACGAAGAAGCCCTGGTCGTACTCGAGCCGGTTCGGCGTTCCGGCCACCGCGTAGTTGTGCGCGTCGGCGTGGAAGTACTCGAGCATCTTCCGCGTGCGCTGCTTGAAGTTCGTCGCGGCGACGATCGTCAGGTATTCGGCCGCCGGCAGGCGCGCCTCGATCTGCTCGCCGTCCGGAGACTGCGCAACCACCGTGAAGAGGCGGTAGGCATCCGTTCCGATGACCGACGGGAGCACGATCTTGAAGCGCCAGCCCTCGCCGAATTCCGGGACGACGCGGCGCACGGCCTCGTCTCTGCGCTCGTAGCAGCGCACCGCCTCCAGGATCGGCGTGATGTCCTCGACGACCGCCTGTACGCCGAGCGAGTCCGCGACGCTGCGGCTGAGGTCGAGGGTGTCGTCACTCGAGTCGGCCTCCGGCATCAGGACGGCGAGCGTCCGGCCGGGCCCGAAGGCGCGGGAGCAGAGCGCGACCGTGACCGAGCTGTCGATCCCGCCCGAGACCCCGACGACGGCTCCGCGGCGGCGAAGCTCCTTGCCGACGATCTCCCGCAGCGAAGCGACGATCGCCTCGACCGCCTCTTCCGGGTCGATCGCGAGCAGGTCGGTCTCGACTGTCCCGCTGCCGGTCACGCGGCTGTTCCGGCCTCCTGCTGCTTGCGCGTGACGAACCCCACGACGTTGTCGATCGTGTCGAGGTTCTCCGGCAGGAGCTCGTCGTCCTGGATGCGGATGCCGAACGTGTCCTCGAGATAGCCCACCAGCTCGAGGACTCCGGTCGAGTCGATCACCCCCGCCTCGATGAGCGACGCGGAGCCGGGAAGGCCTGCCGGGTCGTCTCCGAGGAAGAAGTTCGCCGCGAGAAATTCACGGATCGCGTCTTCCATGTTCGAATCTTACGCACACACCTTGGACAACAGACTGGGCGTTCAGGCAGGGAATTGGGCGGTTTCTGTCCCTATCCTTGGAAGAGATGTGCGGCCTTGCCGGCGTCCACCGGGGCGCCCAGAACCAAGTTGACAGCTCGCTCCTGCTCGCGATGGCGGGTGAGATGCGGCATCGCGGTCCCGACGGCACCGGGCTGTACCTCGACGGGCCCTTCGGGATGACGAACACGCGGCTGGCGATCGTCGACCTCGGCGGCGGCGACCAGCCCCTCAGCGAGGAGCGCGGGCGCTACTGGGTGATGCAGAACGGCGAGATCTACAACTACGTCGAGCTGATGGACGAGCTGCGTCAGCTCGGGCACCGGTTCACGACGTCGTGCGACACCGAGGTGATCGCGCACGCCTACGAGGAGTGGGGCCCGCACTTCCTCGATCGCCTGAACGGAGACTTCGCCATCGCCGTCTGGGACCGCGAGCGGCAGGAGGTACTGCTGGCGCGCGACCGCTTCGGCGTGCGGCCGCTGTTCCTCGCCGAGCTCGGGGGCGACGTCTGCTTCGCGTCGGAGGCGAAGGCGCTCCTGCGCCACCCCGCGGCGCGGCGCGAGCTCGACCCCGTCGGGATCGTGGACACGTTCACCACCTGGTCGACGCTCCCCGACCGCTCCGCCTTCGTGGGAATCAGGGAGCTTCCGCCGGCGCACTACGCGATCGTCGGCCGCGACGGAATCGTCGAAGAGCGGCGCTGGTGGGATCTCCAGTTCGACCCCGTCGAGGCACCTGAGGACGACCTCGTGGACGAGCTCGAGGCGATCCTCGAGTCGTCGACGCAGATTCGGCTGCGCGCGGACGTTCCCGTCGCCGCGTACCTGAGCGGAGGCCTCGACTCGTCGGTCACCGCGGCGCTCGCGGCGCGCACGGTTGGCCCGGGACTGCACGCGTTCGGCGTCGGCTTCAGCGACCAGCGCTTCGACGAGTCCGCCGCGCAGGACGCGATCGCGGCGGAGCTCGGCGTGCAGTTCCACCGGACGACCGTGGGCGCGGCCGACATCGCGGACGTGTTCCCTCGCGTGGTCGAGCTCGCGGAGAAGCCGCTCCTGCGGACGGCTCCCGCCCCGCTCCTCGAGCTGGCCGGCGCGGTTCAGGACGCGCGGTTGAAGGTCGTGCTCACCGGCGAGGGCGCCGACGAGCTCCTCGGCGGCTACGACATCTTTCGCGAGGACAAGGTTCGCCGATTCTGGGCCCGCAGCCCGGAGTCGAAGCTCCGCCCGCTCCTGTTCGGGCGGCTGAACCGCTGGCTCTCGACGGATCCAGCCCGCGCGGGGGCGTTCCTGGGGCAGTTCTACGGACGCGACCTCACCAACACGGATGATCCTCTGTACAGCCACAGGATCCGCTTCGCGAACACCGCGCGCTGCCTGCGTCTGCTCAGGCCCGACTTCGTCGCACGGTCGGCGGGCGACACCGACCCGGCCGAGCGCCTGATCCGCTCGCTTCCTCCTGCCTTCGGCGGCTTCTCCGCGCTCTCGCGGGCGCAGTACCTCGAGGTGGCGACGTTCTTCGAGGGCTACCTGCTCCACGCGCAGGGCGACCGGATGCTGATGGGCCATTCGATCGAGGGTCGCTTCCCGTTCGTGGACGTCCGCCTGGCCGAGCTCGCCGCGCGCCTACCCGACCGGCTTCGCCTTCGCGGCCTGCGCGAGAAGTACGCGCTGCGCAAAGTCGCGGCCAGGCTGCTGCCGCAGCAGATCCACGAGCGGCCGAAGATCCCGTATCGCGCGCCGATCGGCGGCGTCTTCTTCGGTCCCGGAAAGCCTGAGTACGTCGGCGAGCTGCTCCGGCCCGAGGCGCTCGAGGCGGCCGGAGTGCTCGACGCGGCCGCCGTCGGCAGGCTCGTCGCGAAGTTCGAGGGCGGCACGGCCCGCGGAGTCAGCGAGACCGACGAGATGGCGCTCGTGGGCGCGCTCTCGATCATGCTCCTCCACGAGCAGCTGGTCGCGAACCCCGTCCTGGCCGAGCCTTTGAAGGCGACGAAGACCGTGATCGGAGACGCCGTCCAGGCGGAGCCGGTCGCGGAGGCCGTCTGATGTGGCAGCCGCCTCAGCGGCTCGTGCACGAGAGCCTCCTCGCCTCCGCGGCGGAGGTTCCCGACAAGCCGGCCGTCGTCGACGAGTACGGCAGCAGGACCTGGGCCGAGCTCCTCGACGACGCCTCCCGATTCGCGCGGCTTCTCCAGGACGCGGGCCTCGAGCGGGGCGACCGCGTCGCGCTGTATCTCGACAACACCGCGCTCTGCGCGAGCGCGATTTTCGGCACGCATCTGGCGGGCGGCGTCTTCACGTTCGTCAATCCGCAGACGAAGGCCGACAAGCTGGCCTTCATCCTCGACGACAGCGAGGCGTCGTTCGTCGTCGCCGAGGCTCATTCAGCGCCGATAGCCGAGGAAGCGGTGCAGCGCGCCCGTCACGTCAAGCAGACGTTCACGAGTGATGCCTACTACGGGGCAATCGCGTCCGCGCCGCCCGAGCCGCGGCCAGTAGGCACGATCCCGAACGACCTCGCGATCCTCGTCTACACGTCGGGGACGACCGGCGAGCCGAAGGGCGTGATGCACAGCCACGCAGGGCTCGTCTTCTCGGTCGAGAGCATCGCCGAGTACCTGGGGCTGACCCGGGACGACCGGATCCTGAGCGTCCTCCCGATGGCGTTCACGTACGGCCTCAGCCAGCTGCTGCTCGCCGCGCGGCTCGGCGCGACCCTCTCGCTCGAGCGCTCGTTCACGTTCCCGGCGAAGACGCTCGCGCGGCTTCGCGAGGAGGAAGCGACCGTCTTTCCGGCCGTCCCGACCGTCTACGCCACGATCCTCGCCATGTCCGAGGAGACGACGTACCCGTCGGTGCATTGTCTGACGAACGCTGCCGCCGGCCTTCCGCCGGCGCTGCACGACGGCCTGCGCCGGGTGTTTCCGAACGCGGAGCTCTACCGTATGTACGGCCAGACCGAGTGCATCCGGGTCTGCTACCTCGACCCCAGCCTGATCGAAGAGAAGCCCACCTCGGTCGGCAAGGCGATTCCCGGGACCGAGGCATTCGTGCGAGGTCGGAGTCCTGCAGGTCCGCGGCCCGCACCTGATGATGGGCTACTGGCGCTCTCCGGACCTGACGCTCGACAAGCTCCGCGAGGGCCCGTATCCCGGCGAGCGCACGATGTCCACGCACGACCATTTCACCGTGGACGCCGACGGCGACCTCTACTTCGTCGACCGCAGCGACGACATCATCAAGACGCGCGGCGAGAAGGTCAGCTCGGTCGAGGTCGAGAACGTCCTCCACGACCTCGACGGGGTGCGTCAGGCGGCGGTGGTCGGCGTTCCGGACGAGCTGCTCGGCCAGGCGGTGCGCGCGTTCGTCGTCCTCCAGGAGGGGGCGACGCTCACCGAGCAGGACCTGATCAGGGCCTGCAGGGCTCGGCTCGAGAACTTCATGGTGCCGCGAGACGTGGTCTTCACAGAGGAGCTGCCCCACACAGACTCCGGAAAGATCCGGAAGAAAAGCCTTCTGGAACTGGACGTAGACGAAAAGTCCGGGCAACCTGTTCACAAGGTGGGTCCCGTATGAGCAACACTGTGAGTAAGCGGCGAATCACCGTCGGCCTTCGCGTTTGGCCGGCTTTCTCGGAAGGAGCAAGCTCAACATGAACCCGCGCTACCGCGCGACCGCTCGTCGGCACCGCGTGCTGTTCGTGCTGATCATCCTGCTCTGCGCGCTGTTCGGGCTGTCCACGGCCCTCGGGTCGCCGAAGCTGTATCGATCGAACGCAGCACTGGTTTTCAAGTCGCTCGACACCGGCGCGAGCCAGTTCGGAGCCACGCCGCCGGCCGCGCAGAACCAGGCGATGCTGAACGAGCTGCTCCTGACGCGCAACTTCCCGGAGGCGGTCGCGCGCAAAAGCCCGCTCGGCGCGTATTTGAAGACACACACCTCGATGGGCAGTGGCCCGATCACGCTCCTCAAGCGCGTGCTCAAAGGCGACTCGACGTACGACGAGCGCGTCGCGACGGCGCTCGGTCCCAAGCGAATGACGTCGATGCCGGCGGGCTCCGACCTGCTCAGCCTCAGCTTCGAGGCCCCCACGCCGGCTCTGGCCCAGGCGACGCTGAGCGTGGTGATCAGTCAGTTCCTGCAGGAGCGCAAGCGTCTCCAGGGCAGTGCCCTCTCGGCTGCGACCGACCAGTTCGCGAAGGCGCGAAGCCAGCTGGTGAAGGCCCAGTCCGACGTCAACGGCTACGCCCGGTCCCATCCCGCCTCCACGACGAACAGCGACCCCGAGCTGAGGGCGCTCGCCAACGCCCAGCTTCAGGCCACGAGGCAGCTGCGGGCCGCGGGGAGCGCCATGAACACCGCACTCGCCGCGGTCAGCGGAGGCACCGGGCTGCCGACGACCGCAGGCGTCTTCGACCCGCCGAACCTGCCGATCGCGGCGACCACCGGAAAGAAGCGAATCGGCGAGCTCGCGCTCGTCGGCGCCTTCGTGGGGGCGCTGATCAGCTTCGGGCTGATCGTGCTGATGAGCAGGAACCGCGACGAGCCGCTTCCGGCCACCGGCCCCATCGAGCTCCACGAGCGTTCGCCGAACGGCACCGCGGGAGCTCCGGAGCACGAGCCTCCGCACGAGGTGCGCGCCGGAGAGGCGGGAAGCGGCGAGCGAATACGGCGTGAGTAGTGACCCGTTGGGGCCTTCTACTCCTGCTCATTTTCGTCGCGCTCGGGCTTAGCCCGATCGAGACGCGCCGCGCCCTGAAGTACTGCGTCTGGGCGGTGGCACTCGTGATCGTGTTCGTCAGCGCCAGGAATCACGCGCTGTGACGACGGCCGTCGAGCCCCGCTCCTCGCAGCCGCGCCCGCCCGCGGGCGATGTCCAGTCGCTCGTCGTACTCGGCGGGCTCGTGCTCGTCCTGCTGGTCGCGCAGCTGGTCACGGGCGGCAAGTCGCCGTTCATCTGGGCGCTCGCGCTGATCCTGCTGCCGTTTCTGTTCGCGCAGCGGCCGGCGCTCGGGCCGGTCGTCCTCCTCGTCGCGGCGCTCGCGATCGAGCAGTTCGGCTACTCCGTCGGGCCGCAGTCGGGGGCGGTGACGTCGAAGATCCCGCTCTTCCACGGCATCGGCAGCTTCCACATCAACGCCGCGGATCTGCTCCTGCTCGTGCTCCTGACGATCGCGATCGCGAAACGCAGCACCGGTGAGGCCCGCCCGTGGCCGAGGACGCCGCTCGCGAAGAGCATGTACGTGGTCTTCGGCTTCGTGATGCTCGGCGTCCTGATCGGAAAGATGCACGGAGGGCAGCTGCGGTACGCGTTCACCGAGACGCGGCCGTTCGCGTACCTGCTCGCGACCTTCATGCTGTCCTACGCCCTGCTGACCACGCGCTGGGCACTGCGCGCGGTCTTCTGGGCGCTCGTCGCCACAGAGGCGTTCAAGTCGGTGCAGGGCATCCTCCTCTTCAGCGAGGTCCGGAACTACGCCATACGTCCGGACGCCGTCCTCGGGCACGAGGAAGGCGTCTTCTTCGGGCTGTTCATGCTGCTGACGATGGCGCTCTGGATCTTCGACGTCCCGATGGGCCGGCTGCGCAAGACCGCCACGTGGCTGACGCCACTCGTCATCGCCGCGGATCTCGCGAACACCCGCAGGGCCGCGTGGCTCGTGCTTGCCGGCGGCCTGATCACGCTCCTGGCGGTGGCCTACCGGGTGCTGCCTCATCGCCGCGCGCTGGTCGGGAAGATCGCGGGCGCGATCGCGATCGGGCTGATGGTCTACCTGCCGGCCTACTGGAACAAGAGCGGCGGCCTCGCGCAGCCGGCCCGCGCGATCCACTCGGTGATCAAGCCCTCACAGCGCGACGCCTCCTCCGACCTCTACCGGATCCAGGAGGACGCCAACCTCCAGATCAACATCCGCGAGGGTAAGCCGCTCGGCCGCGGGTTCGGCGTGCCGATCGACTACGTGCTCCCGATCCAGGACATCAGCTCCATCGACCCGCTGATCAAGTACATCCCGCACAACGGGATCCTCTACGTCCTCATGCGGATGGGCGTCCTCGGCGGCATCGCGTTCTGGAGCATGATCGGCATCGCGATCATCGGGGCCTGTCGCCTCGCGCGCTCCCACGACCGGGAGCTCGCGATGATCGGCGGGCTGACGGCCGCGCTGATCGTCGCCTACGTGTTCGAGGGCGCGACCGACCA
>Ga0307288_10000796_pt1 | contig 10413 bp, 10 predicted proteins | sample ER_DNA_142_FD_194469 | JGI IMG/M metagenome (GOLD analysis project Ga0307288, IMG submission 194469) | Bulk soil microbial communities from the East River watershed near Crested Butte, Colorado, United States - ER_DNA_142 | ecosystem: Environmental > Terrestrial > Soil > Floodplain | place...
TCTTCCTTCGAACGTCACGGAGCGTCCGAAACCGGCTGCAGCCGATGATCCTGGCCGAGCCACTGAGCTGAGCGGAATCGGCGCTGCATCCGCCCGGCGCGCCGCAGCTGCTTCGCCCTGACGGTGATAAACCTCCAGCTGCCAGAAGCCGAGCGCGACCATGACCGCCGCCAGGACGATGCCGAGGGCGATGATCAGGCCCTGTCTGAGCCGAATTATCACGTGAACCGAATTATCACGTGAACGGACTCATCGTTCGGGGCCGGGTCATCGAGCAAATCCCTTCAGTGTGCCGCCAGTTGGATCGCCCGGTCGCGGCCGCCGCGGGCGGCGGCCGCACGGACCAGGTCGGCGCACATCTTTCCGAGACTCCAGCCGGCGGTTTCAATCGCCAACGGCACTGCCGAGGTCTCGGTCATGCCGGGTGAGACGTTGACTTCCAGGAAAACCGGTTCGCCGTCGGCGGTGATGATGAGGTCGGTCCTTGACAGGTCCCGAAGACCCAAGATGGCGTGCACCCGAAGGGCCACGTCAGCGCAGGAATGTGCCACATCTGGCTCGACCTCGGCAGGGCAGAGGAACCGGGTGGCGCCGGCGGTGTAGCGGGCGGCGTAGTCATAGACGCCCGACTCCGGTCGAATCTCGACGGCTGGAAGGGCGATCGGCCCGTTGCCACGGTCGACGACCGCAACCGTTACTTCGGTTCCTGCGACGAACTCTTCGATTACGGCAACCGAGCCATACGCGTAAGCGCCGACCATGGCCGCTGGAAGTTCCTCGGGCCGGGTGACCTTGCTACAACCCAGCGCTGAGCCGCAACGCGATGGCTTGATCATCATGGGGAACCCGATCTGATCGCCCAGGGCATCGACGAGAAGATGCGCTCCCAGCTCGCGGAAGGTCTCATGTGGCAGCGCCACTTGGGCCGGCGTTCGAATGCCTCTGGCACCGACGACGGTGGTAGCGATCGATTTGTCGAATGCCACCCGGCACGCTGAGCCGACGGAGCCGACGAAGGGCACTCCCAGCAGCTCGAACACCTCGCGCAACGCGCCATCCTCGCCCGCCTCACCATGCAGCAGGGGAAAGACCACTGAGCCGGTGAGTTCAGCGAGGCGAGAGAGCAACGTGGAATCGACATCGGCTTCCACGACTTCGACGCCGCGAGATCGCAGCGCCTGGCTGACGCGACGCCCGGAGCGCAATGACACGTCGCGCTCGTGTGACAGACCGCCCGAAAGTACGATCACCGTTTGCAGGTATTCGTTGTCGGTCACCCGGCGCCTTCTTCCATGATCAACAAGTCATGATCAACATCAACCAAGATCAACTTTCGTTGGAACGCCATGATCATCAGGTTTGGTTGGGACCTGGTGCTTCACGCGGTCCGAGTGCGCGGCGGCCGCCCTCTGACTCGACGGCGGTACCGAAGATCTCGAGCATCCTCGCCTCGTATTCCAGCACCTCACCGAGCCGGCGGGTGCCTTCGATGATGCGCTCTGGCGTGGGGAAACAGTACGACAACCGCATGTGCCGGCTGCCGAAGCCATCCGCATAGAACGCAGTGCCTGGCACGTAGGCTACGCGCGCAGTGACCGCGCGGGGCAGCATTGCGTGAGAATCGATCCCCGGAGGCAGCGTCAACCACACGAAGAAGCCGCCCTCGGGATAGGTCCAGGTGGTGCCGGCAGGCATGTGACTGGTCAACCCGGTGATCATCGCATCGCGCCGTTCCCGGTACATCTCGCGGAAGAGTTTTATCTGGCCGCGCCAATCGTGGTTGGCCAGGTACGCCGCGACCGCGAACTGGGAGAAGACGGGTGGGCACAGTGTTGCCGCTTCCTGAGCAAGCACCAGCTTCTCGCGCACGGCGTGTGGTGCGAGTACCCAGCCGACCCGGAATCCGGGTGCGAAGGTCTTGGAAAACGACCCAAGGTAGATCACCTGACGCTCGTTCATCGATCGCAGAGCTGGGATCGGTTCGCCGTCGAAGCCGAGCAGCCCGTACGGGTTGTCCTCCAGCACCAGCAGGTCTGCGCGCTCGGCAAGGTTGAGCAGTTCCAGCCGTCGGTCCAGCGACTGGGTGACGCCGGCGGGATTGTGGTAGTTCGGGATGGTGTAGAGGAACTTGACCGTACGCCCCGCACGGCGCAGCGCCCTCAACGCATCGGCCAGCGCGCTGGGATTCAGACCCTGCTCGTCCATGGCGACATGAACGACCTCGCACTGATAGGAGCGGAAGACCCCAAGTGCCCCCACGTAGCTGGGTGCCTCACACAGCACGACATCGCCCGGATTGCAGAAGATGCGTGTGAGCAGGTCAAGACCCTGTTGCGATCCGACGGAGACCATTACATCGTCGGGGTGGGCGGAGATGTTCTCCAGCCGCATCACGTCGCAAATCGCTTCCCGAACGGCCGGCTCACCCTGGCCAGAGCCGTACTGCATCGCCCGCCGACCATCGTTGAGCACCAGGTCGTTCAGGACTGAACCGACCACATCGAGGGGAAGGTCGGTGATATTCGGCATGCCGCCGGCAAGGGAGACGACTTCTGGCCGGTTGGCGACGGCGAAGAGAGCCCGGATCGCGGATGCCGTCATCCCATGCGCGCGGTCGGCATACCGGTCGATGTAGTGATCGAGGCGGGTGTCTTGGCGCCGCAGCCGCTCCAAGACTGGTTCGTCAGGCTCGGGGGAAGACTCACTCACAGAACAAGGGTGCCCTATTTCTGGAGCGCACGATTTCCCGACGCTCGCACCCGAGCGCCAGCCGGTGATTTCCAGCCATCGGCCCCGCCGCATACGATGAATCCATGGCAGAGCCGACTGGCCGTCCCGCGGTGCGGTGGTCGTTGTGGCTTGCCGCCGGGGTGTCGTTCGGTCTCGTCCTCGGCTTCGCGTTCGGACTCGCTAGACCGCGCGCCAGGAATTAGCTCCCATGGGATCCCGCCGTCTGCGTCCGATGACTGCCGCCGACCTGCCGCTGCTGCCGGGAGCTTGCGCGCGGTGCACCTTTTGGGAGGCCAGCCTCATTGATCTTGCGGCGCCGGCTGATCATGCGAATCGACAGGCGATCAAAGCGGAGTGGGCCGAGTCCGTCACCCGGCATTGGGGCTACTGCGGGGTGATCGCCTTCGCCGACGACCAGCCGATCGGACACCTGACGCTGGCTCCGGCAATGTATGTCCCGCGGCTGGGCGCATTTGCCACGACCCCGGTTGGGGCTGACGCCGCTGTGGTGATGTCGGCCCACGTTGCGGCCGAGCTACGTGGCAAGGGAATCGGCAAGCAGCTCGTCCAGTCGGCAGCGGCGCTGGTCGCGCGACGCGACATTCGGGCTCTGGAAGCGGTGGGTACCTACCATGACGGCCCGTCGTGCATGTTGCCGATTGGCTGGCTGGAGGCAGTTGGCTTCCAGGTCGTACGCCCGCACCCGATCACCCCACGGCTACGGATGGATCTTCAGAACACCGTGCGCTGGCGACCTGGTCTGGGCGCCGCTTGGAATCGCCTCACGAGCCTGGTGCGCCAGCCAGAATCCCCCGAACCAGCCACCTACACCCATCGCGAAGCGGGTTAGGCGCTCTCTCATTGTGAGCTGCTCGACGCTCGCAGCTCGAGTTACTCGCTGAGCGCCGCTGGCTGGCCAGTTGCGTGATGTGGCGGACCGCGATCAACCCGGTCGTCGCACTCGAGTTGCTGGTGGCGGGTACGTGGTCAGGGGTTGGCGTACTCTGCCCGGAGGCCTTTGACGCCGTACCGTTCCTGGACCGGCTCGGCGGCGAGTACAACTCGCCCTGGGGACTCACCGAGATGTCCTGACTGTCTGCAAGAGTGGGCGCATGAGTGGGAACTCGCACCGTGCGGTCACGTTGTCCCGGCTGAGCCGGCTTCACTTCCAGGCAACGAATTCCCGCGGCGGCACGCTCTCGTTCGGCGACTCCAAAGCGGGGGAGTTCAGCCCGATCGAGCTGCTGCTGGTGGCGATTGCCGGATGCACGGCGATGGATGTCGATGCCATAACCGTCAAACGGTCCGAACCCAGCCGATTCCAGCTCAACTGCTCCGGCCAGTACACCAAGGACCGGCACGGCAACCGTCTCACCGGTATCGAGGTCGACTTCGACGTCGAGTTCCCAGACACCGAGGGCGGGGTGGCTGCGGCCGATGTGTTGGAGATAGCAATCCGCAAGTCTCATGATCGACTCTGCACGGTGACCCGTACGGTCGAGCTTCCGACGCCCGTCGGCGCCCGGCTGCATGGCGTGTCGCTGGTTTCTCAGGCAAGCTCGCCAGTGTGACCCCGAGCTCAACGATTGCGCGCGCCACCCCACCGCACCTCGCTCAGCGTGAGCTGGTCTACGCCACGCCGGAGCGCACCGAGGACTTTTTCCGAGCGGTTCTGCGCGGCTTCCACGACGAATACGTCCCGGAAAAGTGGGTGCCCCATCGCAAGGTGTTCGAGGCCGAGCGCAGCTTCGGCTTCCAGGTCGACGGCCAATGGATCTCAACCTGCGGGGCGTACAGCAGGACGTTGACCGTTCCGGGCGGCTCGGTTCCCGCTGCCGCCGTCACGGTGGTGACGGTGCAGCCGTCCTATCGCCGTCGCGGCCTGCTCACCGAGATGATGAAGCATCAGTTACAGGACGTCGCCAAGCGCGGCAATGAGCCAATCGCGCTGCTCTGGGCTTCGGAGGCGGCCATCTACGGCCGTTTCGGTTACGGCCCAGCCAGCCCGCGGCTGCATCTGACCGGCAAGACCAAAGCGACTGCCTTTCGGCCCGATGTTGATCTTGGTCCGGGTTCGGTCGGTGAGGTGGAGCGCGATCAAGCGATTCCGATCATCAAACGGCTTCATCAGGGATTGCTGCCAGACCGGGTCGGTGCGCTGAATCGGGACGACAACTGGTGGGTGGTGAAGTGGCACGATCCCGAGCAGTGGCGGCATGGGGCGTCGGCGTACCGATTCGCTCTGCATTACGACCGGCGTGGCCGGCCGGACGGCTGCGTATCGTTTCGCGTCAAAAACAAGTGGGAAGAGTCGGGTTCGGCCGCCGAGGTGATCATTGATGAGATCGATGCCAACAACGCAGCCGCACGGGCAGCGTTGTGGCGGTTTGTTCTTGATCTTGACCTAGTGCGTACGTTCAGCGTGGACAGTGCGCCGGATGAGCCGCTCCGATACCTCGTCAGTGATCTTCGTTCGGTGAAGGCCGATGTGCAGGATGGGACGTACGCGCGACTGGTCGATGTGCCGCGCGCGCTAGCGGCGCGACGCTATCTCAGTGAGCTCGACGTGATCATCAGGGTCGAGGACGCTTTGCTGAGCGGCAACACCGGTTCCACCCGACTGGAGGGCGGCACCGACGGTGCGGAGGTGACCAGGAGCCGTCGTAGGCCGGATTTGATCATGGATGTACGCGAGCTGAGCGCCATCTACCTTGGCGGAACTCCGCTCCAGGCTCTAGCGCGGGCGGGCCTGGTCACCGAACGCACCAAGGGCGCCGTTGCCGCGGCCGCCGCTGCGTTTGGGTGGTCCCAGCCCCCCTTCTGCCCGGACTTCTTCTGAATCAACCCAGTCCGTTACCTCGAAGCCGAAGCGCGTAGCGTCGACCAGCCGCTGCTCTACTGAAGCCCAGTCGAGAATCCGGCTGGGTGACCCGTAGCTGCTAGGCAGCTTTAGCTGCTCGGAGACGGGCATGGGGCGATGGCCGACCTACAGGTATTCCTCGATCGCGCCGAGCAGCACTGACTTGGACTTCGCACCCTTGAACGCCTTCACGAGCTCCCCACCGACATAGACCTGGATCGTCGGTAGACCGAGCACGTAGTTGTTGGCTGGGGTCACGGGATTGGTGTTGGTGTCCATCTTGACGAATCTCACCTTGTCACCGTGCGCATTCGCGAGTTCTTCGATGATTGGCGACACCTGCTTGCAGGGCCCGCACCAATCAGCCCAAAAGTCCACCACAACGGGCTTTTCGGACTTCAGGACGACGTCGTTGAACGTGGCATCTGTCACATCACTTACTGCACCCATGAAATCTCCTCTCTGCACCTCAGTCTGCTGGCTGCCGCTGACAAACGACTCGAATGCCGAGCCAGACGTTTAGCTGGCCGCACCGGTCAGCAAGGCGGCCTCGTCCGTGGCCAAAGTCGGATGGTCCGCGTGGTGCAGCGCCGTCAGGTATTTCTCCGCGTCGAGGGCGGCCGCACATCCCGTGCCGGCAGCCGTGACCGCTTGCCGGTAGGTGTGGTCGACCAAATCGCCCGATGCATAAACGCCCGGCAGATTGGTCTTGGTGGACGAGCCCTCCGCGATCACATAGCCGTCCGCGTCCAGATGCACCTGCCCCTTCACCAGTTCCGACCGCGGATCGTGACCAATGGCAATGAACAAGCCAGCGACCGGAAGCTCACGCTCGACACCGCTCACAGTATCCTGCAAGGTGATTCCGGTCAGGGTCTTGTCGCCATGGATCTCAGTAACCACAGAGTTCCAGGCGAAGTTGATCTTCGCATTCTTGAACGCCCGAGCGGCCATGATCTTGCTGGCGCGCAACTCCTCGCGGCGATGCACGATCGTCACGGATTTGGCGAATCGGGTCAAGAAGATCGCTTCCTCGACCGCTGAGTCGCCGCCGCCGATCACTGCAATGTCCTTGTCGCGGAAGAAGAAGCCATCGCAGGTCGCACACCAGGAGACGCCATGTCCGGATAGCCGGTCCTCGCCCTTGAGCCCCAGCTTGCGGTAGCCAGAACCCATAGCCAAGATCACCGTATGCGCCGAGAACGTGTCGCCGTAGCTATCCTTGACGATCTTGATGTCGCCGGTCAGATCGACTTCGGCAACGTCCCTGGTGACCAGCTCCGCGCCAAATCGCTCGGCTTGGGAGCGCATCTTGTCCATCAGCTCCGGCCCCATGATGCCGTCGGGGAAACCGGGAAAATTCTCTACCTCAGTGGTAGTCATCAGCGCGCCACCCCCGTCGATCTCGCCTTCAAAGACGAGCGGCTTCAGATCCGCTCGGGCCGCATAGATAGCGGCGGTGTAGCCGGCTGGCCCGCTGCCGATGATGATGACATCCCGTACGGATTCGTTGCTCATTGTTCCCTTCATGCCTGACTGATGCTGGCGTGTAACCCTACCTTCGCAGAACGGCCTTGGTAGGCAACGTATTCCAATGAACTGGCGACCCGAGGATCGCCCAAGCTCGAGTCACATGAGCCTCTTGTGCTCGCGGAATCGTCACCCGGTGATGCGGCCGTCAGTCACCTTCTGGGCACAACCCCATCGATCGTCAAGTGCTGCACGTTCATGTGATGAGTCCCCGGGTCTTCAGCCGGGCCACGGTCTTCTGAGAACCGTTGTCAAGGTTTGCCTGAGGTGCTCGAGTCAGTATCCATGTGAAGAGGGCCGCATGCCCACCGCGCAGCAGCGCCACCGGTGCCACGACGCGTGTGGTGTGTCCGTCGGAGCCGCGTGCGGTGAGCCGATAACTCGGGCCGTTGGGCGTCAAGAACTCACTCACTCCGATCAGGTCCACGGCCTCGATCGTGACAAATCTCCGGAAGCGTCGCACCGTGAGCCGTGCGCCGTCGACCATCAGATAAGCCCTGGTGCGCAGATAGATGACGCCGACGACCAGCGCCCACAGCGCGACAACCACGACGAGCGCAGGCAACCAGCCACTGACCTGGCCGTGGACCAGCGCTCCGACACAGATGACGGCGGCGATGCTGGCGAACGTCGCCGGGGTTCGCCAGTTGTAGGACTGCTCGAGCGGATGAGCCACTATGAACCCTCCTCCGCCTTGAGGTGACTGAGCAGTGGCAGCAAGCGCGCCCGGCCGCGGGCGCACCGGCTCTTCACCGTGCCCCGCGCAGCCCAGAATCCGGGCCGCTTCCTCGACCGAGTATCCCTCCATATCCACCAGGGTTCAGTTGCACCTTCGATCAAGCCATGACCTCGACCTCGTAGATGCCGCCGCGATAGCCCGTCCCCTCCTTCGGCAGCGAGGTCAGGTACACCAAGACGTACCGGGTGGTTACATCCTCATCTGCGGTCAGCGTCGCCGATCCGCCTGCCTTCGACTCGGCGCCCACCGTGCGCCAGAGCTTGTCGGAGCGCATCGGCGGCTTTGAGGTCTGGGGCGGATCGGACTTCGGCACCCGGAACTGGACGCTCGTACCGGTGCCGCTGAGGGTCAGCTGCAGCGACCGCACCGATTGCGGCGTCCCAAGATCAAGAACGAGGCCGACGCCGCGCTTGAGGTTGCCCAGTTTGGGATTGCCGAAATATTGCACGGTACGCCAGCGCGTGGCCGAGTCACCGTCATAGGCGAACTTCACCTCGTCAGGATTTTCGGTCTGGTCATCGCCCTGCGGGTCGAAGTCGCGGGCATTTGCGATGATCAACTTGGTCGGCTGCGCGGTCGAGCTTGCTGGTGTGCTGCTTCGTTGATCACTCGAAGTTTGCGGTGCAGGTGCCGCAGAGATGCGGCGGTCCAAGATCAGCGCGGAGATAATGCCTGCTGCGATCAGCAGCACTGCAAGCACCAGCAGTAGGCCGATCCAGCGCCGCCGCCGCTGCTGGGTGCCGGGCGACCGGCCCGCCGGTCCGGCCTGCGCTGGACGGGTCGCGGTCGGCGGTCCGGAGGGTCGCCCGCCCGTTCGAACTCTGGCCTGCGCGGTGGTCGGTGGTGCGCTGGCGGCGGGAATCTGGCGGGTGGATATAGCGCGTTGCCGCGCGGTCGTCTGGTCCAAGAGCGAGGAAACGGGCTGGGCACCAGCCGTCGCGTCGAGCGATTCGGATTTTCCAGCCACGGTGGGGATCGGCTGTCGCAGCCGGCGCTCCAGATCGGGTGCTGCGTCCGCACTCCCGAGAACCTTCGTGAGCGCCGTGACGAGGCCACCAGCCGTGCTGATCGGTGCCCCATGATGTCGCGGCGGATCGCTGAGAATCTGATCGCAGACATTGTCCAATGCCGGGGAGACGCCAGCTCGCACCTGGCGCGGGCTCATCAAGCGCCGCCCCACCATCGGGGCGTTGGGCAGTCCGAAGGCCGGGCCGCCGGGCCAGCGGCACACCAGTGAGGCGTAGAGCAGTCGACCGAGGTCGGTCACATCGACCTGCTCGGGGCTTGTCGCGTTAGGTAGCCCGGTGTCCGCGCCCGGTCGCAGTGCCGCCTCGATCAACAGGCCGACGATTTTGACATTGCCGCTCGGGGTGATGATCACTGTCTCCGGGCTGAGCCTGCGGTGGTAGAGGCCGAGACTGTGTACGCCGGCGAGCGCGTCGGCGACCTCGCGGGTGATCCAGGCCGCCTCGAGGCCGGAGAGCGGGCCATGGTTCACCATCACCTGGAGCGACTGGCCGGTCGCGTACTCACACACGATGTATGAGCCGACCTCTGGGTCGGTGCTGTGTACGGCATCAAGCACTCGAAGGAAGCGGGAATCGGTGGCTACTGATGCCTTACGAGCCGCGCTGAGCAGCACCTCCTCGCCGGGATCGCCGGGCGCCAGCAGGTGCACCAAGACCGAACGCGACAGCACCTGGTCGAACGCCCGCCAAGTCACCGTCGGCTGGGATTCGGCGATCAGCTCTTCGAGACGATATCGAGACGCCAGTACTGTTCCGGCGGGTAGGGCCGCCGCCCGGGAACTCTCGCCGCCCTGCCCGAAGGTGGGCTCGACGCCCTGGTCAGCCGCCACCTGAACCATGGATTCTGGATTCTCCTCAACTGCTTCTTCGATGCTAGGAGAAGGCGGCCTGATCACCGTTGGCGAATCGCCGGACGGCGTAAAATCTCCGAACCGATCAGCGCTGGCCTCGATCACAGACTCCTCTCGTACTTCCCGCGCCTCAGGTGAGGAATCGCTGCCACGCCTCAGCACGGTGCCGATGATCTGGGTGACCTCACTGATCCGCATCAGCCGGGCCAGCAATACAAACAGCCCGACCGCGACCACGCCGGCGATCACCAGACCCAGGGCCAACATCCACTTCGAGTCAAACTGCGTCGTGAACACCCAGGTGATCAGCCACGCTGCGATTGCCGCCGGGGTCACCGCGAGTATCAGCCGTACGCAATGCCGCACCAGCTCTTCGGCGTCAAGATCTTCAAGTTTGCGACGTAGCCGGGAGAAGGAAACCGGCAGGGCGATCAGGTATGCCGCCGAATACGCCAAGGCCAGACCCGTAGCAACCAGCGCCGGGTTGTCGAGGAGGAGGACGACAGCTACCCCGAAGACGACGTTGGCGCCGGCGATCAAGCACTGCAAGAAGAAGGTGGTCCGGGTGTCCTCTAGCGCGTAGAAGGCGCGCAGACACACGTATTGCACGGTGAAGGGTACGAGCCCGATGGCCAGAGCCATCAGGGCCCCGCCGACGTACGAGGCGTCCTTGGC
>Ga0307288_10000797_pt1 | contig 10407 bp, 11 predicted proteins | sample ER_DNA_142_FD_194469 | JGI IMG/M metagenome (GOLD analysis project Ga0307288, IMG submission 194469) | Bulk soil microbial communities from the East River watershed near Crested Butte, Colorado, United States - ER_DNA_142 | ecosystem: Environmental > Terrestrial > Soil > Floodplain | place...
GCACGCGACCGGACGCCGACATGGAGGAGATGTTGGCCTGGGTCCGTAGCGCCGAGAGCCGCCCCGGAGCGCGGGACGCCGAACTGGGCCTGGTCTTCCACTTCGTCAAGGAACGCCGCGGTGAGGCCGTTCCCGGCGTGCCGCTGATCGGCGGGAACCGGACGACGGCTGATCCCTCCGCGGGCGCGTGCGGCTACCGCTACGGCACGTTCTTCGCCGCCCAGCGGGCCGCCGCGATCACGCTCGCCCGGCTGCTGCATCGCTGGCCCCGCACCCTGCATCTGGTGCGCGGCATAGACCTCTGCGCCGACGAACTCGCCGTCCCGGCCTGGGTGTTCCGGCCCTTGCTGACACATGTCCGCGAGGCGGCCTCGTCCGGCGCGCGCTGGCTGGCCGGTCAGCCCGGTGACCAGCCGCTTCCGCTGCGCACCACGGTCCACGCGGGTGAGGACTTCTCGCACCTGCTCACCGGCCTGCGCCACGTCGACGAGGCAGTGGAGGTGCTCGAGCTGCGGGAAGGCGACCGGATCGGCCACGGCATCGCGCTGGGCATCGACCCGGCGCGCTGGGCGGACCGGATCGGCCGGGTGGCCATGCCGCTGGAGGATCGCACGCTGGATCTGGCCTGGGAGTGGGGCTGGTGGAGCCGGCGCGGGGGCGGCTCCGACGCCGGCCGCATCGCCTACCTGGCGCGCGAGATCCCCCGTCTGACCGCCGTCTGGTTCGGCACGCCGCTGGATCCGCTGCAGATCGAACAGCTCGGCGAAGACCTGGCGGACGCGGACCGCCTGCGTGCGGCCGGCTTCCCGGACGGCCGTCGGGTCACCGCGTCCGGCGAGCGGTCGGCGCTGCTGGCGCACTTCCTCACCGACGCCGCGACCTTCCGAGCGGGTCGCCGCATCGTCTGGGTCGACCCGCGCGGAGAGCTGGACGCCCTGCAGCGGATCCAGGCGTCGCTGCGCGCCGAACTGGGGCGGCGTGGCCTGGCCGTCGAGATCAACCCGACCTCCAACCTGCTCATCGGCGACCTCGGCGATCTGGCCGGTCATCCGTTGTGGCGGCTGCACTCCCCGATGCCGGGCGGGAGTGAGCAACGCCTTGCCGTGACGGTCGGGTCGGACGATCCCCTGACCTTCAACTCCACGCTGCCCATGGAGTATCAGCTGCTGTTCGACACCCTCGTCCTCGCCGGCCTCAGTGACGCCGAGGCACTCGCCTGGCTGGACGGCGTGCGTCGCACCGGATTGCAGCGCCGGTTCACCACTGCCGCGGTGGGTCCGAACCAGCGATGGGACGACCTGGAGAATCTCGCACCGCTCGACCTGCCCCGCCTGTGAAGACGAGACGGCGCGTGAGCCCTGATCAGACTCCGCCGGCGGATCGGCCGGTATGGTCGTCCGCGTGGATCTGGAAGACACTGCTTCCCGGCTCGGAGTTCCCGCCGAGGAGATCGATCGCGTGCATCGGCTCGCCGGCGACCGGCCGTCGGCTCCGTTACCCGCCAAGACGGACGCGCCCGGGATTCTCGAGCGGCTCGCGGTGCGGCCGGACGACATCGCGGAGATCATGGCCGGCTGGCCCGACTCCGGCTCTCCCCTGTGGACACCGGAGCTGCGCTGGCTGCTCGACCGCTCGATCGCCCTGGTCCGCGCCGATCTCGGCGGTTACGACTGGCTGTCGCCGGGTCCGGTGCTGCCGCGCGAACGAGGACCCGCCTGGCGGCATCTCTACGTGTACGCGTACCTGGCCCTGGTGGACGTCGTCACGGCGTACCACCGCGACCACGGCATCGCCGATGCCGTGTCGGGGGCGACCCTCGCGGATCTGGGCCGCAACCTCGCCGTCGACCGGCGAATGCGCCGCGAGGGCTGGCCGGTCATGCAGAGCTGGCTGACGTTGCACGCGCGCGGCGGCCTCTACGAGCTGGGGCGGTTGCAGCACCAGCGCGGCGGCACGGCCATCGGCCTGCACATCCCCGAGTCGGGCCCGATGACCCCGGAGGCGGTCGCGGCGTCGCTCGACGAGGCCCGTGCGTTCTTCCCGCGCCACTTTCCCGACGAGCGTTACACGGAGTTCTCCTGCGGCTCGTGGCTGCTGGATCCCCAGCTGCTGGAGTATCTGCCCGGGGACTCCAACATCGTCCGGTTCCAACGGAGGTTCGAGCTGGAGCCGTACGAGGAGCCGGAAGGGCTGGACGCCGACGTGGAGGCGCTGCGGTTCGTGTTCCGTACCCTGACCACGCCGCTCGACCAGCTGCCGCGCCGTACCACGCTCCAGCGCGCGATTGTCGACCACCTGAAGTCCGGCCGCCACTGGCACTGGCGCCGCGGCCGGTTCCCGATCCAGCCGGGCGCGTTGCAGTGACCGAGTCCGGGGTCGAAGCGTTGCGCCTGGGTGCCGGTCGCAGGCTGTCCCGTTCGCAATGGTGCCCGAGCGGGTTGCTCGGTCAGAGCGTCCACTCGGCGGGTGCGCGACGGTCGGGTAGGTAGACGCAGTAGGTACCGGTGCGGGTGGTACGGGCTGAGATGCTCGCTCAGCTGGGGATGGTGGTCACCGATGCGGGCTATCGCCTGGCGAACGGCGCGGGTGACACTGGCTCGGGCACGTTCGGACGCGGACGCGGCTCGCCGGCTGCCGCTGGAGCGCCCGGATGATTTCAACCGGCTGGTGATGAGCTTCCTGGCCGAGTGACGTCTCCCGCATGCCGGCCATCCCGAGCGCGCTGACCTCGACGAAACCCGCGCCGGGCAGGCGCAGGATCGCGCCGTGCATCACGTCCCGGTAATCAGCGGTGGTGCAACTGCTCGTGCGGCATCCCGGCGGCGCGGAGTTGCCGGCCCACCTGCGGCACCCGATATTGCACCGTGACGACCACGTCGTGGTCGGCGCCCAGCTGGTAACCCGCGGCGAGGGTGCCGGCGTTGACCGAGTCGAGATCGTCCACGGCGTCGAGATCCACCACCATCCGGTGGGGCCGTACCCGCCGGATCACATGCACCAACGCCCGACGCAGCTGGGCGGCGGCCTCCGCGTCCAGCTCGCGGTGCACCCGCACCAGCACGGCGCCGTCGGTCGTCTCCTGCACGCTCACGAGAGCCTGCATGCCCACCTTCCCGGGTCGGCGCCTGCTGACCGCTGACAGCGTGCACCGAATCGAAGGCGAAGCGGCCCGGGGATGAACAGCTCACCCAAAGCTCACCTACCCGTCGCCGGCCACAGGCAGACTGATAATTACCACGACCGGAACGGCCCGTCCAGACCTCACCAAACCGGGCCATACGCGCGACCGTCACTCCCGGAGCGGTGAATGGCACCCGCTGTGCGTACGGATGTGATCCTGTTGCTGTTGACCTACCTCGGCAATGACGATGACGTTGCGCACCGTGGGCGCCGGTGTGCGGCCGAGCCGCCGTCGGCGGCGGTCAGGGGGTTGACCAGCCGCGCTCCGTGCAGCTCACGTCATCCTGGCGGCGGCGACGGCTCCGCGATCACCGGGGCGGCCGGCCGCCGTGCAGCGCGGGCAATCACGTTGTTGTTCCTCCAGGTCGGTGTGGACTCGACGGCTCCACCCGACAGCCCCGGCCCCACCGATGGCCGGCGGATGAACGCCGTCCGACATCGCCACAACCTCCAGCGCTTCTCGCCGCCGAAGTGGGGTCGTGAGGTCGATACTGGGGGAGTGATACGTGAGAACTTTCGGGAGTATCTGGACCACTTGCTGCGCGACGGCTACAGCGTGCGGCACGATGCGCACCTCTCCGACCCCGACCTGATCGATCCCGGGGGTAACCCGGTGGAGACCTGGCGCGAGGAGTACCCGTACCCCGAACGGCTCGACCGCGACCTCTACGAGGAGGAGAAGTATCAGCTGCAGATCGAGCTGTTGCGGTTTCAGAACTGTGTGCAGGAAACCGGCTCCAAGCACGTGATCTTGTTCGAGGGTCGCGACGCCGCCGGCAAAGGGGGCACGATCAAGCGGTTCATCGAACATCTCAATCCGCGCGGCGCCCGGGTCGTGGCCCTGGGCAAGCCCACGGAGACCGAGCTCGGCCAGTGGTATTTCCACCGGTACGTCACCCAGTTGCCGACCGCCGGCGAGATCGTGCTGTTCGACCGGTCCTGGTACAACCGCGCCGGGGTCGAGCGGGTGATGGGTTTCTGCACCGACCGCGAGTACGAGATCTTCCTGCGGCAGGCCCCGCTGTTCGAGGACATGCTGGTGGAGAGCGGCTTCTCGCTGACCAAGTTGTGGTTCTCGGTCACCCACGCCGAACAGCGCACCCGGTTCGCGATCCGGCAGATCGACCCGGTGCGCCGGTGGAAGCTCTCCCCGATGGACCTCGAATCCCTGGACCGCTGGGACGACTACACCCTCGCCAAGGAAGCGATGATCGAGCACACGGACACCGACCACGCTCCGTGGACCTCGATCAAGAGCAACGACAAGAAGCGCGCGCGGATCAATGCGATGCGGTTCTTCCTGAATCAGTTCGACTACGAGGGCAAGGACTCGTCGGTGGTCCACTCCGCTGATCCCCTGGTAGTACAGCGGGGCCGAGACTCGATCAAAGACTGACTCAGGGTCTGACCGCCTCGAAGAACGCACCGAAACGTAGGCGGACAGGACAGGCTAGTGGGGTATGGCCGGGTGCTGGTCATCGGCGCCGGCCAGGATGGACGACAGAGCGCGGGCGTATCGATCGGCAGCCGCGAGCGCCGCTGCGGCGACCTTGCGGCGCTCACCCGGCAGGGCAGCACGGCGTCCCGAGAGTTCTCGGCGCAGCGCTTGCAGCTCGGACAGGTGGCAATCCAGAAGGTTCAGGATCTCGCTGTGCATCACGACACCTCACTTGAGGATGCGGGACGGATCGCGGGCCGGCGTCATTGCAGGCATGGGGGATCGACCGATCACCGCCCTGCCGGGCAGGGACAGCCCGGTGGCTAACGCTGCGTAACCGTGCAGTCCACGATAAGCAATGTTGGGGCTACGGTAGCGACTGAGATCCAGATCTGCCAAGAGTCGGGTTTCCCTCGGCTCGTCAATGGGCTGTGCGACCTGGTCACGAGAGCAAACGCGTACCCGGACCGTCCCACCTGGCGGGCGGCCGGCGTGCGGCTCGCACTCCGAGCCTGCTCTCATCACGGTTGCGATCGATCGGTCGCAACGCGCGACCAGGCAGCCGCGGTATTCAGCCGCCCTTGCCGGTGACCAGTTGCACGATGTGGCGACCGACGTTGACGGCATTGTCGGCGTAGCGCTCGTAGTAGCGGCCCAGCAGCGCGCCGTCGATGGCCGCCTCGACGCCCATCGGCCAGTCCGGGCTGAGCATGACGGCGAACAGACGCCGGTGCAGGTGGTCCATGGCGTCGTCGTCGCGGTCGAGTTGGGCTGCCAGAACCGCATCGTGGCCGGCCAACGCCGATATGATCTTGGCGACGAGGCCGTCGGCCACCGTACTCATCGCGCGGAACAGCTCGTACAGCTCCGGCACGACGGCGGGTGCCGGGTGCCGGCGCAGCGCCGAGCGGGCCACGTGGACGGCCAGGCCGCCCATGCGCCGGAGGCCGGCGGCCACCTGTAGCGAGGTCAGAGCCTTCCGTAGGTCGTCGGCGATCGGCTGCCGGCGGGCGACGAGGTCGTAGGCCCGGTCCTCGGCGACCCGGTAGAGCACATCGATCTCGGCCTCCCGGACGGTCACCTGCCGGGCCATGGTCTGATCGGCCGTGAGCAGGGCGTTGCTCGCCTGACGCATCGTCTCCCGCACCGCCATCGCCATGGTGACGAGCGTGCTGTTCACCCGGCTGAGCTCGGCCTGGAAGTCCTCCCGCATGGCTCTCTCTCCCTAGCGTCGCCGTGGGCCCTGTCGCCTGTCCCGGGCTGGTTGCCGCCACCGGATCCGTGAGTTCGGCGCTCTTCACGCTGCGGCGGCGGTCCACTGTCGAATCTTGCCCTACCTGGCCCCTCGACAGTCGACAGGATCCCGCACCGGTGGGCAAGGTGCCCCAGGTTCGACCGCGTCGAGCAAGGGATTCCTCGGTTGCCGCCCGCCGGACACCGCATCATGCTGACCGATATCCACCATTCGCGATCGATGGGACGGCAGATGCTCCCCAGACTGATGACCGGTGTCCTCGCGGTCAGCGCGGTTCTCACGGTGCCGGTGACCCCGGCCCTGGCGGCCACCGACTCGACCCGTACGCCGGCGACCCCGTCGTACACCATCTCCCTCACCGGCGATGCCGTCGGCGGCACCTGGACCGGGCACGAAAGCGTGTCGTTCAGCAACCCGTCCGCCACCCCGCTGAGCGAGGTGTACCTGCGGCTGTGGGACAACTACCACGGCAGCTGCCCATCGACCCCGATCACCGTCAGCAAGGTCACCGGCGGCACGGCCGGGTCGCTGGAGGTCGGCTGCACCGCCCTGAAGATCACCCTGCCCGCGCCGCTGCCGCAGGGCGGGACCGGCAGCGTCGGATTCGACCTGCGCATCGTGGTCCCCTCGGGCGTCGACCGGTTCGGCCACGACGGCAGCTACTACTTCATCGGCAACGCACTGCCGGTGCTGGCCGTGCGCGACGCGGCGGGCTGGCACCTCGACCCGTACACCAACAACGGCGAATCCTTCTATGCGCTGGCCGGCGACTACGACGTCACGCTGGATCATCCGTCCTCGGTGCTGGTGCCGGCGACGGGCACCTCCACGGACACGCCGGGGACGACCGGCCGCACGGTCACCCGTGCCGTGGGCAAGAAGGTCCGCGAGTTCGCCTGGGCCGCCGGGCCGTTCAAGAAGATCACGGGCAGGACGGCGGGGGGCGTGGCCGTCAACGTCTACCGGGTCGGCTCGATCAGCTCCAGCAGCGCCACCTCCATGCTCAACGTGGCCACCGGCGCCCTCGACGCGCACGCCGGGCGCTTCGGTGCCTACCCGTACGGCGAGGCCGACGTGGTGCTCGACAACGGATTCTGGTTCGGCGGCATGGAGTACCCGGGCTTCGTCCTGGACCTGGTGAGCTCCACGGCGCTCGCGCACGAGCTGGCGCACCAGTGGTTCTACGGCATCGTCGGCGACGACGAGTACACCACTCCGTGGCTGGACGAGGGCTTCACCGACTACGCGACCGACCTGTACTTCAACAAGGCGGGCTCGGGTTGCGGGATCAGCTGGCAGTCGTCGGCGGAGAAGCTGACCAACTCGATGGCGTACTGGGATCAGCACTCCAGCCGGTACAGCACGGTCGTGTACGGCTACGGCAAGTGCACGCTGCACGACCTGCGCCGGCTGATCGGCACGACGGCCATGACCAACCTGCTCAGGTCGTACGCCGCCTCCCACTGGTACGGCATCTCCACGGTCGCCGACTTCAAGGCCGCCGCGCAGGCCGCCGCGGGCTCGACCGACCTGACCTCGTTCTGGGCCACGCACCGCGTCGAGGGCTGACCGTCCCCGAACCCGCGGCGAGCCGGCTCTCGAGCCGGCCCGCGGGTGGTGCCCGAGCAACGTGACAGCATCCACCGGTGGCCGGGCGGTACGACATCGGCTCCGGGAGATGTCCCCGGGCCCGCGGGGCACTCCGGCTTCGTGGCGAATCAGGTAGTTCCTGCATCCTGGGCGTGGCGAGAGCAGACTCGTGGGTGTCGGCCCTCGGGTCGCGGAAGGCGTACCGGTAGGGGGTGCAGTGTGCGGCCGACGGCTGATCTGCCGATCGACCCGGATGTTGACCTGCGCAAGCCACGGCAGCGCATCGGACGGCGCCGGGCACCGTGGGCAACACTCGCCGTGATCTCCGCCGGTGGGGTGCTCGGGGCCTGCTCCCGTCACGCTCTCGGGTTGGCCTGGCCGCACCGGCCGGACCAGTTCCCGTGGGCCACCCTGCTCATCAACGTGTCGGGGTGTCTGCTGATCGGTGTGTTGATGGTGCTGATCAGCGAGGTGTGGTCGGCGCACCGGCTACTGCGCCCGTTCCTCGGGGTGGGCATTCTCGGTGGATACACCACCTTCTCGACCTACACCACGGACGTGCAGCAGTTGGTCGCCGCCGGAGCGGCGCGGACCGCCCTGCTGTATCTGGCCGGCACCTTGATCGCCGCGCTCGCCGCCGTGTATCTCGGCATCACCATCACCCGTGCGTTGGCCGGCGTCTCCGCTCGGCGCAAGGAGAAGTGATGAGAATCGAGGGTCCCGCTGTCCGGCTGACCATCTTCATCGGCGAGGACGACACCTGGCATCACAAGCCGCTCTATCACGAGATCGTGCACCGGGCACACGCCTTCGGGCTGGCCGGAGCGAGCGTGCTGCGCGGCATCGAGGGCTACGGTGCGTCGTCGCGGGTGCACACCACCCGGCTGTTGTCGCTGTCGCAGGACCTGCCGGTTGCGGTCGTCATCGTGGACCAGGACGACCGCGTGCGCGCGTTCCTGCCGCAACTCGACGAACTCGTGAGCGAGGGCCTGGTCATCCTCGACCCGGTCGAGGTCATCCGTTACGTCGGTCGCCCGCAGGAGGAACCGCGATGAGTTTCCTGCTCGTCGCGCTGGGGGCAGCGGTCGGAGCACCCTTGCGGTACCTGGTCGACCGGGCTGTGCAGACCCGCCACGACTCGCTGTTCCCGTGGGGCACCTTTGCCGTCAACGTCACGGGTTCGCTGATCCTCGGGATGCTGATCGGCGGTGCCGACGCCGTACCGGGCAGCGTCACGACCCTGCTCGGCACCGGATTCTGCGGGGCGTTGACCACCTACTCCACGTTCGGGTTCGAAACCATCCGACTGATCGAGGACCGGGCCGGCTTCTACGCGCTGGCCAACGTCGCCGCCGGCATCGGCGCCGGCATCGGCGCGGCGTTCATGGGGATCACGATCGCCGCGGCGGTCTGGTCCTGACCGCGACGGTGAAGCTTGACCCCGTAAGGACTCTGCCGGTGCGGCGTCCCCGTCACTAATGTCCTGGGTGAGGTACGTCTGAGCACAAGAGAGGGAGCTCGATATGGCAGGCACATTGCTTCCCTGGCCGACGGTGCGCCAGGGCGACAAGGAGCACCCGGTGGTCACGCTGCAATACCTGCTGCGGGCCCGCGGGAAGACCGTCACGGTGGACGGCATCTTCGGGCCTCAGACCGAGGCCGCCGTCCGCGACTGGCAGGGGCAGAAGGGCCTCGCGGTCGACGGGATCGTGGGCCCGGACACGTGGGGGGCGCTGATCATCGAGGTTCGCAGGGGGGACCACGGCGACGCCGTCCGTGGCGTTCAGGAGGAGTTCCGGTTCCGGAACCTTTCCGGTGATCCGGCCAAGGGCCTGCAGGTGGACGGCGACTTCGGACCGAGAACCGACGCCGCGGTGCGCGCCTTCCAGCGGGCGATCCACGCCGACGTCCCGTCGATGGCGGTCGACGGCATCGTGGGGCCGATGACCTGGCAGGCGCTGACCAGCGGGATGTTGTCCTTCTGAGCTCAGTGAGGCGTGGCGCGCAGCGCGCGCAGACGCTGCTCGTACTCCTCGGCGTCGATCTCACCGCGGGCGAATCGGTCGGCGAGGATCTGCTCGGCCCCGCGCCATGTCGGGCCCACCGGCAGCGCGGGCTCGACCGGGATGCGACGCAGTTGGGCGATGACCAGCCCCGTGATCAGCAGCAGCGCGGGCAGCGCAACAGCGAAGATGATCAAGATCCAGCCGACTCCCATGCCATGTCCGTAGTACATCATGGTCTCGGTCCCTTCTCGGGTTCTGCGCCTGTCGTCCGGCCGTGCACCGCGAATGGCCTGAGCCGGTCCCCTTCCCGACCGGCCCGACGGTCAACGGGCCGGCAGCTCCCGAACGACAGCCACGGTGCAGGCGGAGTGGTGCAGGAGGTGCTGGCTGACCGAGCCGAGCAGCATGCCGCGGATGGCGCCGCGGCCGCGAGTGCCCAGGACGAGCAGTTGAGCGGTCGTGCTGGCCAGGGCCAACGCGTTGGCCGGGTGGTCGACGACGGCCTCGGCGGTGATGTCCAGCTGCGGGTACTTGTCGCGCCAGCCGGCGACCAGCTCGTCCAGCGGGCGTCGCTCGTCGGCGGTGACGGTTCGCGTCACCATCGCGCTGTCCGCCCAGATGCCGGTGACCGGTGGCCAGGTGCGGATCACCCGCAGAGGTACGCGGCGCGTGGCTGCTTGCTCCACGGCGAAATCGAGCGCCAGGTGTGCGGATGCCGAGTCGTCCACGCCGACCACCACCGGCCGGGTCGGGGCGGCGTCACCGCGGACCACGATCACCGGGCAGTGGGCGTGCGCGCTGACGGCGACACTCACCGAGCCGAGCAGTCCCGCCACGGCGCTGTGCCCGCGGCTGCCCACCACCACCAGGCTTGCGTCGGTGGAGCGCTCGATCAGCGTCAGCGCCGCGCCGGCATGCACCATCGAGATCTGGGTGCG
>Ga0307288_10000800_pt1 | contig 10401 bp, 11 predicted proteins | sample ER_DNA_142_FD_194469 | JGI IMG/M metagenome (GOLD analysis project Ga0307288, IMG submission 194469) | Bulk soil microbial communities from the East River watershed near Crested Butte, Colorado, United States - ER_DNA_142 | ecosystem: Environmental > Terrestrial > Soil > Floodplain | place...
GTGTGCTGCGGGGCCTTCTCCCCGAACTGGCGCAGGTGCACCTTGCTCGACTTGTACGAGCAGTGCTCGCTCCACATGATCGAGTACATCGCGAGCTCGGAGGCGGTCGGCCGGCGGCCGAGGATCTGCCGGATCCGGTCGTACTCGTCGTCCTTGAGGCCCAGCTCGGTGTGCGGCTGCAGCTCGTCGCCGGTGTTCAGCGCGCGCTCGACCGTGTCCGGACCGCCGTCGAACTGGTTGATCAGCACATCGGTCGCCGCGAAGCCGGTCGGCTTGGCCGGCTCGCCGGGCGCGGCCGGCGGCTGGTCGGGCACCCCCGGCGGCGAGGCCGGGTCGCTGGTCGCCGTGTCGTGCTGGGTGGTCATCGCTGGGCTCCCCCTGTGAGCTGCCCGCCCGCGGCCGATCCGGCCAGGTGCCGCAGGACTGAGGTGAAGAAGCCGAGGCCGTCGAGCGACGGACCGGTCAGCGCCTCCACCGCGTGTTCCGGGTGCGGCATGATGCCGACCACGTTTCCGGCCGCGTTGGTGATCGCGGCGATGTCCCGCTGGGAGCCGTTCGGGTTGCCCCGTGTGTAGCGCGCGACGACCCGACCCTCGGCCTCCAGCTCATCCAGGGTCCGAGCGTCGGCGACGAAGCAACCCTCGCCGTTCTTCACCGGGATCAGGATCTCACTGCCCTCGGTGAAGCCGTTGGTCCACGCGGTCGAGGTGCTGGCGACGCGCAGGTGCTGGTCGCGGTTGCGGAAGTGCAGGTGCTGGTTGCGGGTGAGCGCACCGGGCAGCAGGTGGGCCTCGCAGAGGATCTGGAAGCCGTTGCAGATGCCCAGCACGGGCAGGCCGCCGCGGGCGGCGTCGGCGATGGTCTCCATGACCGGGGCGAAGCGGGCGATCGCCCCGCAGCGCAGCGCGTCGCCGTAGGAGAAACCGCCGGGCAGGACCACGGCGTCGACGCCGTACAGATCCGGGTCTCCGTGCCAGAGGCGGACGGGATCGGCTCCGGCGATCCGCGCGGCGCGGGCCGCGTCGCCGTCGTCGAGGGACCCGGGGAAGGTCACGACTCCGATGCGCATGGTCACGCGCTCATCTGAGCGGAGTCACCGGCGGGCTCGTCGACCCGGATCGAGAAGTCCTCGATGACCGGGTTGGCGAGCAGCTTGTCGGCGATCTCCCGGGCGGTGTCGAGGTCGGGTTCGCCGTCGAACTCGATCTCGATCCGGCGTCCGATGCGTACGGAGGAGACGTGGCTGACCCCGAGCCGCGGCAGCGCGTTGGCGACTGCCTGGCCCTGCGGATCGAGGATCTCCGGCTTGAGCATGACGTCGACGACGACGCGAGCCACGGGCACTCCTGACTGTGTAGGTGCGCAGTTGGGTGGCCCTCTAAGGGGCGAGCGGGCAAAGCCTACCTTGTACGACTCGCGATCGACCCAGCGGCCGGTGTCGGCAGATCGACGCAAAGGCCGCTGAGCAGCGGATCCCGGTGGTGATCTCCACCACGCCAAGATCACTCGTTGGGGTCGCCGGCTCACCCTACGCCATCGGCGACCATCACACGGTGATAGGTGTCTATTGGAGTGTTGCCCGGATCGGCGGCCGGCCCTAGCGTTCAGTTGATCAGTCTCGATGCATCCCCCATCGACACCATCCTCGGAAGGAGCCCGGCGTGCGCATCCGCATCGTCGTCGCCTCTCTGGCCACCGCCCTGACCGGCGTCCTGGCCGCCCCCGCCGCCGCCAACGCTGTCGAGGCCGGACCCGACAACATCATCGGCGGCAGCACGGTCGCCTCCGCCCCGTGGGCCGCCGCGGTCCTCAGCAACGGCAGCTTCACCTGTTCCGGCACGATCATCTCGGCGAACTACGTGCTGACCGCCCGGCACTGCATCAACGGCACGATGTCGGTGCGCGTCGGCAGCGTGAACCGCACGTCCGGCGGTGTCACCCGCACGGTGAGCTCCACCACCACCCGCAACGACCTGGCCCTGATGCGCCTGAGCAGCTCGGTGTCCACGAGCTACATGCCGCTGTCCAGCGCGTACCCGCCGGTGGGCTCGACCAACTCGCTCTACGGCTGGGGTCAGACCTGCTACAGCGGCTGCGGCGCGTCGACCACGCTGAAGACGGCGACTGTCCGGGTGACCTCGACCAACGTGACCGACGCGTACGGCGGCCGGGCGATCGCCTCGACGGCGATCAACGGCAACGCCTGGCGCGGCGATTCCGGCGGCCCGCAGGTCTACAACGGTGCGCAGGTCGGCGTCGCGTCGACCGCGGACGGCCAGAGCCGGCAGTACTACGGCAGCGTCGCCTACAACCGGGCCTGGATCACCTCGGTCGCGGGCGTGTGAGAACTCCGTCGGGGGGTGGCGAGACCCGCTCCGCCGCCCCCTGACGGCGCGCTTGTCACAGAATCGCTGCGGGCGCGTACCCGGCCGCCTCCGGGTGCCGGGCGACGATCGTCGCCACCCGTTGCGCCACCGCCTGGACCTGGGCCGGGGCCGCCCCCACGAAGGCCGCCCGGTCGGCCACCAGGGCGTCGATCTCCGCCCGCGACAGCCGCAGACGGCCGTCGGCAGCCAGGCGATCGAAGAGGTCGTTCTCCGCGATGCCCTTCTCCCGCATCGCCAGCGCCACCCCCACCGCGTGTTCCTTGATCACCTCGTGCGCCACCTCCCGGCCGACGCCCTTGCGCACGGCGGCCACCAGCAGCTTGGTGGTGGTGAGGAACGGCAGGAAGCGGTCCAGCTCGCGGGCGATGACCGCCGGATAGGCGCCGAACTCGTCGAGCACCGTCAGGAACGTCTGGAACAGCCCGTCGGTGGCGAAGAACGCGTCCGGCAGGGCCACCCGGCGCACCACCGAGCAGGAGACGTCGCCCTCGTTCCACTGGTCGCCCGCCAGCTCACCGACCATCGACAGGTACCCGCGAACGATCACCGCGAGGCCGTTGACACGCTCCGACGAGCGCGTGTTCATCTTGTGCGGCATCGCCGACGAGCCGACCTGACCGGCCTTGAAGCCCTCGGTGACCAGCTCCTGGCCGACCATCAGCCGGATCGTGGTGGCCAGCGACGACGGAGCCGCGACAACCTGGGCCAGCGCGGACACCACGTCGAAGTCGAGCGAGCGCGGGTAGACCTGACCGACGCTGGTCAGCACCCGGTCGAAGCCAAGATGCGCCGCAACTTTGCGCTCGAGCTCGGCAAGCTTCCCGGCGTCGCCGTCGAGCAGGTCGAGCTGGTCGGCGGCCGTGCCGACCGGTCCCTTGATGCCGCGCAGGGGGTAGCGCCCGAGCAGGTCGTCCAGGCGCTCGTACGCGATCAGCAGCTCCTCGGCCGCGCTCGCGAACCGCTTGCCGAGCGTGGTCGCCTGGGCCGCGACGTTGTGCGAGCGGCCGGTCAGCACGACGTCGCTGTGTTCCAGGGCGCGCTCGGTGAGCCGGGCCAGCGTGTGACGATCCGGCTGCGGATCAGCTCCAGCGACGCCCGGATCTGCAGCTGCTCGACGTTCTCCGTGAGGTCTCGCGAGGTCATGCCCTTGTGGATGTGCTCGTGCCCGGCGAGCTCGCTGAACTCCTCGATGCGCGCCTTCACGTCGTGCCGGGTGACCCGCTCCCGCTGGGCGATGCTGGCGAGATCGACATCGTCGACCACCGCCTCGTACGCCTCGACGACCCCGTCCGGCAGCGCGACCCCGAGGTCACGCTGGGCCCGCAGGACCGCGAGCCAGAGCCGGCGCTCCATCCGGATCTTTTCCTCCGGCGACCAGAGGTCGACGAGGTCGGCGGACGCGTAGCGGCTGGCGAGGACGTTCGGGATGCTCACCTCGTCGATTCTTCCATGACGGCCGGCGCGGGCTGCGCGCTCGCCACCAGCCGGTGCCGCAGGTTACGGACGTCCGGGCTGGACAGCATGCCGACGACGGCGAGCCCGGTCAGGGCGGCCGCGCCCACCAGCGTCGGCGCGACGCCGACGGCCTGGGCGATCGGTCCGACGGCAACCTGACCGACCGGGATGGCGACGAAGGACCCGACCATGTCGTACGAGTACACCCGCGCGAGTTTGTCCGCGGGGACGTGCTCCTGCATCGACGTCTCCCAGGCCACCACGAACTGCTCGATGCCCAGCCCGGCCAGGAAGGCCGCCGCCAGCAACAGCCCGAGGTGCGGCGCGACGCCCAGGGTCAGCATGGGGAGGATCTCGAACGCGGTGCAGGCGACGCCGAAGAACAGCAGGCGGCCGAAGGTCAGCCGCATGGCAACCAGGGCGCCGAGCACCATGCCGACGGTCTGCGCGGCGAGCACGAAGCCCCAGGCCCGGCGGCCGATCGTGGCGTCGGCGACCACCGGGCCGAGCACGGACATGCCGCCGCTGAGGGCAGCGTTGATCACTGCGAAGCCGGCCACGACCACCCACAGCCAGGTCCGGCTGCGGAACTCGCTCCAGCCGGTACGCAGATCGGTGAAGATGCCGGTCCGCTCGGGCGCGGGACCACCGTCGGCCGTGGGACCACCGTCGGGCGCGGGCTCCGCCACCGCGGGCGCGGGCTCCACCTCCGCGGGCGCGGGCTCCACCTCCGCGGGCGCGGGCTCCACCTCCGCGGGCGCGGCGACGGTCGGGAGGCGCAGCAGCGCAAAGGCGCACCCCGACAACAGGAAAGCGACGGCGTCCACCGCGATGCCCCAGCCCGGCCCGACGCTCGCCACGATCACCCCACCGAGCGGCGCGCCGACGATGGTCGCGCCGTTGAAGGACAGCCGGCTCAGGGCGTTGCCCTGTTGGCGGATCTCGGCCGGCAGCAGCTGCGGGAGGATCGACGACGATGCGGGCAGGGCCAGCGCGCTCACCATGCCGTTGACCGCCGACAGGGCGAGCAGCAGCGGGATGGTCGCCGTACCGGAGAGGACCAGCGCGGCCACCGCGCCCTGGGTGGCCGCAGCCGCGAAGCTCGCGCCCACCATCAGGTGATGTTTCGGCATCCGGTCGGCCAACGCGCCGCCGAACAGCAGGAACACGACGTTGACCAGCATCCGGGTGCCGACGATCAGGCCCAGATCGCTGGGCGAGCCGGTCAGGTCGAGCACGGCGAACGCGAGGGCGACCGGCGCGATCGCATTGCCCAGCGAGTTGATCGTGCGGCCGGTCAGCAGGTAGCGGAACGAGGAGTAGCGCAGCGGCTCGAGCACGCTCATGACTCCGCCATCCGGAACATCGCGATGGTGGTGCCGGTGCGGATGGTGCCGGGGGTGTGCGGCGGCTGCGCGGCGTCGTGCAGATCCCGGCTGGCCTGGGCGATCCGGTCGCGGATGTCGCGCCAGACCGCCGGGTCGACCCACAGCTCGGCGTCGGTCATCGAGCCGCCGGTGGACCAGTCCGCCGCGGCCGTACGCCGGACAAGTTCGTTGGCCACCGCCGCGAACAACGCCCGCTGTATCTCGGCGCTGTGTTGGGGGTGCAGGGCCTCGCGGTCACGATCGCGGTCCCGTTCGGCGTCGTAGCGGTAGCGCTTGGCGATGCCGCCGCGGATGCGCTCCTCGCCGGCCTGCACGATGAGGCCGGCCGTGTGCAGGTTGCGCAGGTGGTAGCTGGCGTTCGCGTGGGTCAGCCCGAGCTCCCGGGCGACGTCCGCGGCGGTGAGCGACGCGCCGGTCAGCAGCGACAACATCTGCAGGCGCAGGGGGTGGGCCATGGCCCTCAACACGGCTTGCCGGCGATCCGGCGCATCCTCCAAAGACATGTTGGGGAGTCTACGAGAGGCGGGGCTCACTGTCCAACACTTGTTTGGTGGTTGAAATACTGCATGACAACGCGGTTATCGATAGGGTTACTCGCGAGTAGGTCTGGCGCTCATCCCGAAAGGTCCACCGATGACTGAATTCAGCCCCGAGTCCCTCGCCACGATCGGTCCGAAGGAGTTCGCGCAGCTCGTCAAGGCCACCCCGGACTCCACGATCGCCGAGGTGAAGGGTCGCAGCAAGATCCTGGACGAGGTGTTCAACCGCATGCCGACGCTGTTCCGCGCGGACCGGGCCGGTGCCACCCAGGCCGTCATCCACTGGAACATCACGGGCGGCCCCGGCGGCAGCACCGACTCCTACGAGACGGTGATCGAGAACGGCGCCTGCACGGTCACCAACAAGCCCGTCCGCGAGCCGAAGCTGGCCATGACCATGGACCCGGTAACCTTCCTCAAGGTCGTCTCGGGCGACGGCAACCCGATGATGATGTTCATGACCGGCAAGATCAAGGCGAAGGGTGACCTCGGCCTCGCGGCCCAGGTGGCAAAGCTCTTCGACATCCCGAAGAACTGATCGCCAACACGCCCCGCCGATCCCGTCGGCGGGGCGTGGCTTCATCCTGTCGCGGTGATGCGGCCCTCGACCGCGGCGAGCGCGATATCGGTGCGATGGTGGGAGCCCTCCAGCGTGACGCCCTCCACCAGCGCATACGCCGCCGCCCGGGCGGCGGCCAGATCGGGTCCCGTCGCCGTCGCGCTGAGGACCCGGCCGCCCGCCGACACCAGCGCGCCGTCTTCGCGGCGGGCCGTACCGGCGTGGATGACGCCGGGCCGGTCGCCGCCGGTGATGACGTCGCCGGTGCGAGGGGTGCCGGGGTAGTTGTGGCCGGCCACGACCACCGTCACGGCGGCGCCGTCGTGCCAGCGCAGCGGCGGGAAGCCGGACAGCGCGCCGGTTGCCGCCGCGTGCAGCAGCTCGCCCAGGGGCGTCGCCAGCAGAGCCAGCACCACCTGCGTCTCCGGATCGCCGAAGCGCGCGTTGAACTCGATGACCTTGGGGCCGTGCCGGGTCAGCGCGAGGCCGACGTAGAGCAGGCCTGCGAACGGCGTGCCGCGCCCACGCATCTCGGCCAGGGTCGGCATGACGGTCTCCGCCATCACGCGCTCGATCAGGTCGGCCGGCGCCCAGGAGAGCGGCGCGTACGCGCCCATGCCACCCGTGTTGGGCCCCGCGTCGCCGTCGAGTGCCCGCTTGAAATCCTGGGCCGGCATCAGCGGCACCGCGGCTGTGCCGTCGGTCACCACGAACAGCGACACCTCGGGACCGTCGAGGAACTCCTCGATGACGACGCGGCCGCAGTCACGGGCGTGTGCCTCGGCGGCGGCCCGGTCCTCGGTGACCACCACGCCCTTGCCGGCCGCGAGACCATCGTTTTTCACCACGTACGGCGGGCCGAACTCCGCCAGCGCGGCCGTCACCTCGGCGTCGGTGGTGCACGTGAAGGACCGGCCGGTGGGCACGCCCGCGGCGGCCATGACGTCCTTGGCGAACGTCTTCGAGCCCTCCAGCTGCGCCGCCGCCCCGCTCGGGCCGAAGCAGGCGATGCCCTTGGCGCGTACGGCATCGGCGACGCCCGCCACCAGCGGCGCCTCCGGGCCGATCACCACCAGGTCGGCGGCAACCTCCACCGCGAGAGCGGCCACGGCCGCCGGGTCGGTGGCGGTGACGTCGCGCAGGTCGGCCACCGCGGCTATGCCGGGGTTGCCGGGGGCGGCGATCAGCTGCTCCACCGAAGGGTCCGCGGCGAGGCCGACGGCAAGGGCGTGCTCGCGGCCGCCGGATCCGATCAGAAGTACACGCACGCCGCAGATCCTACGGGCCGGGTCCGATCTCGTTCGCAGTCGTCCACATGTCCACAGTGCACGGGTGGCAACCCCGGAGTGACCAGCTGTGGATAACTCCCTTCGGCCTGTGGATAACCAGGGGGGAACCGCGGGGCGGTGAGCTGGCGGGTCGCGTAAACTTCGGCAGTACCCGGGCCTCTCCGAGTACGACGTGTTTCAACGGAAGGCGTCAGTCAAGTGCCGGTGATCGTGTTGGTCGGCGCCCAGTGGGGCGACGAGGGCAAGGGCAAGGCCACGGACCTCCTGGGCGACCGGATCGACTACGTGGTCAAGTTCAACGGCGGCAACAACGCCGGCCACACCGTCGTGATCAAGGGCGAGAAGTACGCCCTGCACCTGCTCCCCAGTGGCATCCTCACCCCGGGCGTGACCCCCGTGATCGGCAACGGCGTGGTCGTCGACCTGGCCGTGTTGTTCGAGGAGATCGACGGGCTCGAGGCCCGCGGCATCGACACCTCCCGCCTGCGGATCAGCGCGAACGCGCACGTCATCGCGTCGTACAACCGGACGCTCGACAAGGTCAGCGAGCGCTACCTGGGTGCCCGGCGGATCGGCACGACCGGCCGCGGCATCGGCCCGACGTATGCGGACAAGATGAACCGGCTCGGCGTGCGCATCCAGGACCTCTTCGACTCCTCGATCCTTCGGCAGAAGGTCGAGGCCGCCCTGTCGTTCAAGAACCAGGTGCTTTCCAAGATCTACAACCGCAGCGCGATCAAACCCGATGAGGTCATCGCGGAACTGCTCTCCTACACCGAACGACTGCGGCCCATGGTCGCCGACACCCCGCTGGAGCTCGCCCAGGCGCTGGACGCGGGCAAGGTCGTGCTCTGCGAGGCCGGTCAGGCCACGCTGCTGGATGTCGACCACGGCACGTACCCGTTCGTGACCAGCTCGAACGCGACCGCCGGCGGCGCCTGCACCGGCTCCGGAATCCCGCCGACCCGGGTCGACCGGGTGGTCGCGGTGCTGAAGGCCTTCACCAGCCGGGTCGGCGAGGGGCCGTTCCCCACCGAGCTGCACGACGCGACCGGCGACTACCTGCGCGAGGTGGGCCACGAGTACGGCACCACCACCGGCCGCCCGCGCCGCATCGGCTGGCTCGACCTGGTGATGGGCCGATACGCCCAGCGGATCAACGGCGTCACCGACTTCGTCCTCACCAAACTGGACAATTACGATGGTATGGACGAGATTCTGGTCTGTGTGGCGTACGACGTGAACGGGGTGCGGCACGACGAGATGCCGTACAGCCAGAGCGACTTCCACCACGCGACCCCGATCTACGAGACGCTGCCGGGTTGGAAGAGGGACATCAGCGGCGCCCGCCGCTTCGCCGAGCTGCCGGAGAACGCGCAGCGCTTCGTCGAGTTCGTCGAGCAACGGATCGGCGCGCGGATCTCCGTGGTCGGCGTCGGCCCCGGCCGCGAGGAAGTCATCGAGCGGCACTCGGTGCTGAGCGAGGCCTGACGTGTACGACGTCGTTCTGCTCAGCCTCACCGAGGGTGGCGGCTCGGGAGCGGGTGCCTGCGGCGCGGCCTGCGGCGGCTGCGGTTCCGGCGGCGCCGTCCCGAAGGCTTGCGAGACTCCGCGCGTACCGGTGCTGAAGTGCGCGGAAGCGCTCACCGCGGCCGGCGCGCGGGTCGAGACCGTGACCGCCTGCTCGGATGCGGAGATCGACGCGGTCATCGCGCGCTTCGACGCGCCGGCCCGGCCCGACGGCCTGTGCTGGCCGGACCAGGACAGCAAACTGCGCCTGGTCGTCGCCTCGGCGACGGACGGCCAGCTGCGGGCGGTGAGCCGCCGGCTCGTCCGGCGGTACGCGCCTCCGCCCAGCAAGCGCCCCGCCGACCTGGCCGACAACCGGACCGTTCCGGACCTGCCGCCGGTGGCGATCCTGCCGCTGGACCCGGCCGGCCGCACCGACCTCGCCGCGCAGCTGGGCCTGCCCCGCGAACCGGCCGCGGTCGCCGGCGCGGTGCTCGGCAGCGTCGTCCGCCGCCTCGATCTGCTGCGCAACGACGGCGGTTCGGTAACCGTCGACGGCGCCCTGATCGGCGGCTCGGACGAGGCGGGCGCGGCGGTGCCCTGGCGGGGGCGCATCGAGGTGGACGACGCCGTACTCTCCGACGGCACCGACCGGATCATCGCCTGCGCGATCGGCAACGCCGGCGCGTACGCCGAGTTCGACGGCCTGCCGCTGCTCAGCGCGCCGGACCCCACCGACGGCCGGGTCGAGGTCGCGGTGGCGGTTCCGGTGGTGGTCAAGGCACGCTTCAAAAAGCCGAGGGTACGGGTCGAGGTGCGCCGTGCCCGCGGTCGTGCCGTGTCGATCCTGCCTCGCGACGGCGACCTGCAGTTCCTCGACGACGGCGTAGCGGGCACGATGACCCGTAAGCGCTCGTGGTGGACCGAGCCCGGGGCCTGGGCGGTGTACGCGGGATGACGGCTTGTGCCAGTCTGAAGTAGCACTCAGGGACGAATCTTTGGCATACGGGGAGGTCGCATCCGTGGAGGACGAGAACGCCGACCGCGTCTACGTCCCGGGTACCAACGGCACGCAACCCGACCGGGACGTCGAGCCGTTCTGGCCGCCGGAGGAGTTGAATGCTCCGGTGCACGGCGGCAAGCCGGTGCCCCGAGACGCGCCGCAGGCCTTCCCGCTCCCGCCGGCCCCGCCGGTGACTGCGCCCCAACAGGGTGACCCCGGCGTGTACCGGCCGACGGACCGGGTGGTGACCACACCGCCGGTTCCGCCGATGT
>Ga0307288_10000801_pt1 | contig 10399 bp, 9 predicted proteins | sample ER_DNA_142_FD_194469 | JGI IMG/M metagenome (GOLD analysis project Ga0307288, IMG submission 194469) | Bulk soil microbial communities from the East River watershed near Crested Butte, Colorado, United States - ER_DNA_142 | ecosystem: Environmental > Terrestrial > Soil > Floodplain | place: USA...
CAGGGGTACGTTTCGACGGCTGGGCGGGAAGACGTACGGCTGGGCGGCTGCGTTGCCAGTCGCAATCAATCAGACGGCGGAATTTCTCCCGAGCCACGTGCGATCAACTTCGCGGCGACGACGACGGTTTGAACAGCGGAGGTGTCTCCGTCCAGCCGAGCGAAGATGCGCTCCGCAGCAAGCGTGCCGAGCTGGGTGGGATCGTGTGCCATGACCGAGATGGCAGGACGGACCAGGTCCGCGAGGACGATGTCGTCAAAGCCGATCAAGGCGATCTGCTCCGCGAGTTGAAGATCATGTAAGGCCCGCACCGCGCCAAGGGTGACCAGGTAATGAGAGCTGAACAGCGCCGTCGGCGGATCATCGAGCTGCATGAAGCCGTGCACCGCAGCATAAGCCTCCTGTTGGGACCGCAGGGCATTCACCTGGCGAGCTGAGGCGGCCAGTCCCGCGGCGGCCATGGCGTCGGAGAATCCCTGCAGTCGGCCGCGAGCCGTCGATGCGGCGGGCTCGTCGCCGAGGTGGGCGATCCGCCGATGGCCCCGCCTGATCAAATGCTGACTGGCTTCCACGGCTGCTTCGTAATTATTGGTCACGACGGCATCGGCGAGCAGCCCGATCGGTGGTCGGTCCACGAAAACCAGCGGCGTACCTTGCTCGCGCTCGGCCTGCAGATACCCCTGATCTTCGGTGATCGTGTTCAGGATCATCCCGTCCACCCGACGACGGGTGAAGGCATCGACCATGATCCGCTCGCGATATGGGTCGTTGTCAGAGCTGGCGGCCAGCACTGCTGTGTCGCGACAATAGGCCACGGTCTCGACAGCTCGGTTAATTAAAGCTGAGAATGGGTTATCCACGGCGTCGAGGAGGAGGCCAAGGGTGCGCGTTTTGCGATCGCCGCGGCGCAGTGCGCCAGCCCCTTGGTTCGGCTTGAAATTCAACGCTGATACGGCGCGTTGGACCCGCGCCCGGGTCTGGGGCGATACGTTGGCCTCGTCGTTGATAACCCGCGAAACGGTCTTGGTTCCTACGCCTGCCAGCGCCGCAACATCGCGGATGGTGGCCCGTACCTTTGAGGTTGATCCGGAAGGCGGATTTGACATCGATGTCCCCTTTCCTCCGAACAGCGTATCCGTATGCGAATTCGTTAATCTACTGTGCTTGACATCGAAACTGAGAATGACTTAAGAATGAGTTTGACACCGTTGTCACATCCGGCGGTGCGTCTAGCGAGAGGAATATCTATGAAGTACCTACCGCCTAGCCGTCGGGGCGTACGCCTCGCTGCGGTTGTGGCAGTGACAGCAGCGGCGTCGCTGACGTTCGCCGCTTGTGGGGGCGGCAGCACCGGCACCCCCGGAGCCGAGGGTTCTGCGAGTGGTGGCGGTGGTGGCAAGACCGCCGTCACCTTGATTACTAAGGACAACAACAACCCCTTCTGGATCTCCATGCAAAAGGGCGCAGAGGACGCCGCCGCGAAGAACGGCGTGACTCTCACGAAGGCCGCCGGTGCCAAGGACGGAGACGAGGACGGTCAGGTGAAGGCGATCGAGGCTGCGGTCGCCCGAGGCGACAAGGGCATCTTGATTGCCCCGAACGGGCCCGGGGTGAACGATGCCCTCGACAACGCCAAGAGCCAAGGGATCTATACCATCGCTCTGGATACACCGCCGGACCCCGCCGACACTGTTGACCTCATCATCGCGACCGACAACTTCAAGGCCGGTGACCTAATCGGCAAATGGGCAGCCGGCACACTGAACGGCAAGAAGGCCACGATCGCGATGCTCGATGCGTTCAACGACAGGGTCACCACGGTTGACATCGGTCGCGACCAGGGATTCCTGACGGGGATGGGCATCGACACGAAAGACAAGGCCAAGAACGGCGACGAGGCCCCGACTGGCAAATACACCGGCGGCAAAGGCGGCGACTACCAGATCGTCTGTCACGAGCCGAGCCAAGGTGCCCAGGACGAGGGAAAGACAGGGATGGAGGCCTGCCTGTCCAAGAGCAAGGACATCAATGTCGTCTATACCATCAACGAACCCACCGCGGCGGGTGCGGTCGAGGCGCTGCAAGCAGCAGGCATCAAGGACGCATTGGTCGTTTCGGTAGATGGCGGCTGCAGCCCTGGTATCGCCATGGTCAAGGACGGCACGATCGGTTCCACCTCCCAGCAATACCCGGTGAAGATGGGAGAAATGGGCGTAGAGACGATCAAGAAGATGGTCGACAGCAATGGCTCCGACAAGCCGGCGAACTCTCCTGGACTCGACTTCGTCGACGCGGGAGTTGCGCTGGTCACTGACAAGCCGGTCGCTGGCGTGGAGAGCATCACGTCGGCCGATGCCGAAAAGATCTGCTGGGGCGGGAAGTAGCTCATGAAGAACTGATTGGCTGGCTCCGCCCTCAGTGGCGGAGCCAACCAACCGTGGGAGGGGCAATACATTCCTCTCGCGAAAACCGGATGTCTCTTACGCAAGGGAGCCACGTGACAACAACAGTCGAACCGCAGGCACCACATACCGCTGCTGAGCAATTCGCCTTGCGGCAGCAATCGCCGCTTCAGCGAATTCAGCACGTCCTGCATTCCCATCCCTCGATCAGCCCGTTGTTGGTGTTGGTCCTTTCAGTCATCGCCTTTACGATCATCAATCCGCGTTTCATCCAGCCCGCCACCATCGGCATCATCTTGCAGCAGGTGTCAGTGATCGCAGCCCTCGCGATCGGGCAGACGCTGGTTATCTTGACAGCGGGTATCGACCTATCGGTTGGCGCCATCGCGATTCTCTCTTCGCTGTTGATGGCTAACCTTGCGGCAAAGAACGGCGTGCCGGGCGGTTTCGCGATACTGATCGGCATTGCGGCAGGACTACTTGCCGGCGCTATCAACGGCGCACTGGTGACTCGGCTCAAGCTGCCACCGTTCATTGTGACGTTGGGCACGCTGAGCATCTTCACCGCGATCGCGCTGCTCTATTCGGGCGGCCAGCAAGTCGGTCGGCGGCAGATGCCACCCATCATGCTGTGGGCGGGAAACCCAATCTTCATCGGCCCTCTCCGGATCACCACGGGTGTGATCATCGTCGCGATCATGGCCGTGATCGTGGCGTTCATTTTGAGCCAGACCTCGTGGGGTCGGCACCTATATGCCGTCGGCGACGACGCCGAAGCGTCTCGCTTGGTGGGTATCCGGGTCGATCGGGTGCTGTTCAGCGTCTATGCGGTAGCGGGCCTCATCTACGGCATCACTGGGTGGGTGCAGATCGGGCGGTCGGGTACTGCGAGTCCCAACGCTATCGTCGACGCCAACCTGGACAGCATCACCGCCGTGGTGATCGGCGGCACCAGCCTGTTCGGGGGCCGCGGCAGCATCGTCGGCACCATCCTTGGTGCATTGATCGTCGGAGTGTTCAGGATCGGTCTGAGCCTGGCTGGAGTCGACGACCAGTGGCGTCTTCTCGCCACCGGTGTGCTCGTCATCCTCGCGGTCTCTATCGATCAGTGGATTAGGAAGGTGAAGGCATGACCGCCACTCCCAGCAGCAGTGAACTGACAGAGGAAGAGAAGGGCACCGTTGGCCTCGGTAACCCACCGGTTCTGGCCGACCCGAAAGACGCGGTGCTGTCGGGTCGTGGATTGATCAAGACCTTCGGCAGGGTTGTCGGACTCGACGGTGTGGACGTCGACCTGTTTCCGGGCGAGATCCTCTCGGTGATCGGTGACAATGGCGCCGGGAAGTCCACGCTGATCAAGGCTCTCACCGGAGCCTTGATCCCAGACTCCGGACACGTCTACCTGGACGGCAAGGAGGTGCACTTCAAGACCCCGCAGGATGCCCGAGGTTCCGGCATCGAGACCGTCTACCAGACCCTCGCGGTTGCGCCTGCACTGGACATCTCGGCCAACATGTTCCTCGGCCGGGAGCGGCGCCGCTCCGGGCCGCTCGGCTCGGTGCTGCGGATGCTTGACAAGAAGGGCATGAAGGAGGACGCGGCCAAGTCCATGGCCAACCTGGGCATCGCGACAGTGCAGAATATGGGGCAGACCGTGGAGACATTGTCTGGCGGCCAGCGACAAGCCGTGGCGGTCGCCAGGGCGGCAACCTTCGCCACCAAGTTCGTCGTGCTCGATGAGCCGACAGCGGCGTTGGGGGTGAAGGAAACCGGCCAGGTTCTCAACTTGATCCAGCAGATCAGGGAAAAGGGCCTGCCGGTGATCTTGATCAGTCACAATATGCCGAACGTGTTCGAGGTCTCGGACCGCATCCATATCGCAAGGCTCGGCGGATGCGCGGGAGTGATCACCCCGAAGTCCCACACGCCGACCGAGGCAGTAGCGATCATGACAGGAGCCACCACGCTGCAGAAGGGGTAGTTAGCGAGTCTGACCTGCGGAGCCGAATTCACGCATCCGCTTACGGACGATCTCGGTCATGGCGGCCATCGCGGCAGTGACCGCCGAACTGGGCTCGACCTCGGCGGGACGTTCGCTGAGTTCGCTCCGCAGCGCCGCAGTCCAAGCGAGATGTGAATCCGTGCCCTGATTGATCTTGCGGATTCCCTGCGCAATCCCCGCCTTCTTCTGTGCTGCGTCGATGCCGTAAGAGGGCGTGACTGAGCCGCCCTGCTTGTTGATGGTTTCCACCGCATCAACCGGGATGGACGAGCTGCCGTGCAGCACAAGGGCTGTGTCCGGAAGATGTTTCTTGATCTCGGCAATCAGATTGATCCGGAGGCGCTGACCACCGGACGCGTCAGTGAACTTGACTGAACCATGACTGGTGCCGACGGCCACGGCGAGGGCGTCGACCCTGGTCCGAATTACGAACTCCTCGGCCTGGGAGGGATCGGCGTAAACGATTTCTTCGACGACGCCGGTAAGGCTCGCCTCGGCACCGCCAATTGTGCCGAGCTCGCCCTCGACGCTGACACCACGTGCGTGAGCGATATCGACAACCGACTTGGTGATCGCCACATTCGACTCGAAGTCGTTGGGCTCGTCATCCTCTGTCGCGCGGCTCGCGTCGATCATGACGCTGGTGAACCCGTGATCCATCGCACGAACGCAATCTTGAAGAGTGCGGCCGTGGTCCAGGTGCAGAGTCGCGGGTACGTCGGCGTAGCTCTCCACGACCGTCCGCAGCATGTGCCACCACCAGCTTTCGTCGCCGTACGCGCTCGTCCCCGCGATGGCCTGGATGATCACGGGCGACGTCTCGGCACGGGCTGCCTCAAGGACGGCAATGGCCTGGTTGAGGTCGGATACGTTGAACGCGCCGACGGCGTAGCCGCCCCGTTCAGCGGCGGCGAGTGTCGTGGTGAGCGTCTGTAGAGGCATGGGTGGTGGACCGTCCTTTCGTGGCTTCTGAAGGATTCTCGCGTGCCCTTGCGGATGGGTGGTCGACTGCGAATCGCCGGTTGAAGGGTTTGAGGACGCGGTAGAGCTCGCGATAAGTCTGTCGTTGCTGGGCGTACCACGCGACGGTATCGGGGTCGGGATATGCAGTGTCACCGGGAGTGATCGACGGGAGGTCGTCGATATCAAAGAGTCCACAACCAACGCCGGCAAGTAGCGCCGCCCCCCGAGCCGACGCGTTACCGAGGGCGGGACTGAGGGGCACGCCGGCGGCGGAGGCGCGGATGCCAAGAGCGATCGGGTTGGTGGCGCCCGCGCCGACGGCGCGGATTTGACCGACTGGCATATCGGTTGCCGTAAACGCGGCGACGATGTTGCCGAGCTCGTAACCAGCGGCTTCTAGAAACGCTCGGGTCAGTTGAGCTCTGCTCAGGTCAAGAGTGAGTCCGATGACCGCGCCGCGTCCACTGGGGTCGTTGTCCAGAGTTCCGGATCCAGCCAGGTATGGCAGCACGATGACCGGCGGTGGCTCGGGGGACGACTCCGACAGCAACGCATCGGCGTTGCCGACGCCGGTGAGCGCGACGTACCAGTCGAGCGTCCAACCGCCAGCCGCGGTACCAGCGAGAGTGAGCCAGTGCGCAGGCCGCCATGGATAAGTGGCGAAACCGGTTCCGGCCACACCAGCTGGCCGGTGCGTTGTCTCAACGGTGAGGCAGTCACTGGAGCCCAGGGCGAATGTCGAAACCGATCCTGCAATGCCACCGGCCCCGATGAAGGAGGCCGCTTGGTCGTGTGCGCCGGCCACCAGCGCTGTCCCAGTTGAAACCCCGCATCGCTCGGCTGTCTCAGCCGATACCGTGCCGATTGGAGTGCCGGAAGGTACGCATTCGGAGAACGGGACCTCGGCCAACCAGGGAGCATTCACGGCAGCGGCTGCCACCATCTCGGTAGACCAGGTCTCGGCGTCGACGTCAAAGAGGCCGGTACGCGCGGCCAAAGTCCAGTCAATCGCCGGAGCAGCGCCCCAGCGGACGGTAATGAAGTCGGTCAGAGCACGGTAGGCGCTGGCAGCAGGCGGACGCCAGGCAGCGTCCCCGGCTGCAATCTTGTAGACAGAAAACATTCGGTTGAGGGGTTGGCCGGTGATGTGCTGCACCCGCTCGGCATCCAATCTCTCACTCATTGCCCGGGCCGCCGGCTCGCCGCGCGCGTCCATGCTGACAGGTGCCAGGCTGAGCGCATGGCCCTCTCTGTCGACCGGGACGACGACCTCGCCCTGGCTGCTTAGGGCGATCGCTCGTACTGGGTCGCCCTGGCCAGCGACCTTTCCGGCTACGGAAGCCAGAAGTGACTCGGCGGATCGGAGCACGGCCTCCGCGTCGAGGACGACCCAGCCTTCTCTGGGGCGCTTAAGGCTCGTCTTCTCAGCTGCGGTGGCGATCTGCTGTCCCTGGTCGTTGAATGCGACGGCCCGGACGCCGCTCGTGCCGAGATCGATACCAACCGTGCTCATGCGGTGGTCCCGGCGAGCCCGGTGGTGGGGTAGCGCTGAATGACCATGTCGAACTACGAACCTGGCGTCAGGGCGTCGACGACCGCGCAGTACCGCGTGTACCGATCGTTCAAAATGTCGACGTTGGGAAGACCAGATTCGTTTATTGGATCATTCAGACCAGGCACGGAATTCCAGTCGGGCCACCATCCCTGCGACACTCCAGCCGTTATCGCCGCGCCGTAGGCCGCATCGCGATGAGTAGTTCGGTAGGGGATTCCGAACACGCCGCTGACGATTTGGCACCACAGCTCGTTCTGTGCACCGCCTCCTTTCAGCGTGAGCACATCGGTCGGCAGCGGAGTTCCCCTCTTCTGCTGCAGGCGGCGAAGTTCGAAAGCAACGCCCTCGAGAACTGCGCGAACGAGATCATTGCGGCCGTGCTCGGTTGTCAGTCCTACGAAGGCGCCCGGCGCGCCGCCACCTCGGGCGCCGCGTTCTCCCATGAGAAAAGGAAGGAAGAGAAGGTCATGGGCGCCCGGTGGTGCCGACCTGGCCGCTGAGGTAAATGCAGCCAAACTCTCTCCTGGCATCAACAGGTCGCGGAGCCATTGCAGGCTCTTGCCACCAGCGTGCAGTGAATCGAGCCGCAGCCACAGATCGGACTGCGCGTGGCAGAAAGAGCCAGGAACTGGATGGTCGGATACGCCCAAGACGACCGCTGACGTGCCCAGGATGATCGCCATATCGCCGGCATGGGTCAGGCCTGCGGATATGGCTTCGGAAAACTGATCACCGACGCCGACGGCTGTTCTGGCTCCTTGGAGCGCCGGGCTGGCAGATAGTTCGACAGCACCGCCGTCGGCTACTGGATCCGCCACGGGCGGCAAGAGCTCAAGATCGATTTCCAGCGCGGACAGAATTGTCGTGGACCATTCCCGTGTCGCCGAGTCCAACATCCCGGTCCCGGAAGCGTCGGTCCAATCCGTGACGACGCGACCGGTGTAGCGCCACCGAAGGTAATCCTTTGGCAGCAACACGTGCGACGTGCGGCTCAGAACGTCGGGCTCATGGCGTCGAACCCAGAGCAGCTGTGGCAGCGTGAACGCTGGGAGGGGTGGGTTGCCCGTAATGGCGGCGACATTGGGCACTTTATTTTCGATCATGGTGCATTCGGCCGTGGCCCGGCGATCGGCCCAGAGAATGGCTGGACGCGCCGGATCGCCATCAAAGTCCAGCAATACCAGGCTGTGCATCTGTCCGGTGATCGACAACGTCACATGATCATGCAGGCCGGCCCGCACGCTGTCTAGTGCGCGCTGAATCGTCGTATCGACAGCTGCACCCCAGGCATGCGGATCTTGCTCAGCCCATTCGCGGTGTGGTGCAGAAATCGGGTACGGCGGCGATGAGACGCTGCTGACAGCTAGGTCGCTGGCAACAACAGTTACCTTGCAAGCAGTCGTTCCAAGATCGACTCCGAGTAGTAAATCCATCGTTTCCTCAGTTCGGTCGCCTCATCACTGGGTGATCATCCACCACAGTGGAGGTCGAGATCACCCCGCCAAGCCGGCGAGCTTGGTCAGGTAGTCTCTGGACCTCACGGTGTGACCTTAACCGTGGGAGTTGGCCCCACTCAGCAGCTGGTGCAACGTGACCGGAAACATCACGCTGGGCAGGCTGGGAGATAACTCTGACAGACAGGAACCCTTGACATGGGACTCGGCACCCAGATCCGGCTACGACGGTTGTTCTCTCATCCATCCGGGCGGCTGTTCGGCATCGCTGTTGATCACTTCATTGGATACGGCGACGTTCGTGCGGGAGGGCTGCACAATCTTCCGCGAGCACTTGATCGCGTCATGACAGCTCGACCGGATTCGGTCACGATGTTGCCTGGTGCAGCCAAGCAGCTGTGGGGAAAGTTTGCTGGACAGGCGAGTTTGATCATTCAGGCCGGTATGTTCACCGCAGATGATCGGGTTCGCGAGTTGATCGCGACTCCGGAGGACGCAGCCCGTCTCGGCGCTGACGCGCTTGCTGTTGCGATTGGTGTGCGGGGACCGTACGAAGGTAGTTACCTTCGCTGGCTGACCGACAGCGTGTCGGCGGCCGCAAAGGTCGAGATGCCGGTAGTTGCACATATCTATCCGAGGGACTACTCCGGCGAGACGCCCGTCATCCGCTTCGTGCCCGATGAGATCGCCTGGGCCGTTCGTTGCGGCATCGAGACGGGCGTGGACGTGATCAAGGTCGGCTATCCAGGCGACTTGGCCGCATTCGCCGACATTGTCGCCGCGGCGCCGGTTCCGGTGGTCGTGGCGGGTGGTCCCCGAGCCGAAACGATCCAAGAGGGGTTGGCCTTCACAGCAGAAGCCATGAAGGCGGGCGCCGTGGGTGCGGTAGTCGGTCGCAACATCTGGGGAGTCGACGACATCGAGAGTGTGGCGGCCGCCTATCGGGCAGTCGTACATGACGATGCAACCGCAGAACAAGCCCTTGCTGCAGTTCAACGAGGCGGCGGCACTTGAGGTGAACCAGTTCGATGTGGCTGGGGTCGGCTGTGTTTCGATCGATGACTTCTTGTATGTAGATGCCTTCCAGACCGACGACAAGGGCCGCATCCAGTCGCGCGAGCAACAGCCCGGAGGAAACATCGCAACGGCACTGGTAGCTGCCGCGGTACTTGGGGCAAGGGTCGCATTCGTTGGCCGGCTCAGTGACCAGGAGGATGGTGCGCTTGTTCGCGCCGACCTCGCGGCGTACGGGGTGGATCTGCAGTTCGCCTTGCCAGACTTAGAAGCGCGACCGATCCGCGCCACTATCGTCGTCTTTCAGCATGGTGATCGCTTCATCGCCTACGACGACGCGACGCGGATTGGTTTGCTCCCCGGCGACGACGTGACAGCACTACTGCAGTCCCGAACTGTGCTGCTTGACACGTACGCGCTAGCTCCCACCATTGCCTCGTTCGGCGCCGAGCTGGGCGAGTTGCCCATCGTCGCCGACGTCGAGGCAGACGTTGAGTCCAACTCGCTGGCACACGTGCAACATCTGGTGTTGCCGATGGCTTTTGCGCGCCGCCTGACAGCTGAATCGGAACCGGCCGCGATCGTGAATGCGCTGTGGAATGATCGGCGATCCACCGTAGTCCTAACCGACGGTGCGGATGGCGTGTGGTTCCGCGATGTCGGGAGCGCTGATTGTCGGCACCAGCCGAGCTTTGAGGTCCCGGTCGTCGACACAACCGGGTGCGGAGATGTCTTTCACGGCGCATATGCGGTTGCCCTCGCTCGCGGGTTCAACGCCTCCGAACGGATCCGTTTCGCAGCAGCGGCAGGAGCTATCTGCGCTACGGGCCGTGGCGGCCGTGGCAGGCTGCCGAGCGAGCACGACATAGCCGAACTCCTGTCGACCGGGCTGGTCTAGCCTGTCCGCGAGTGCACTGCTGTGGCAGGGCACTCTCGCGGCGCTGCAATCGATTAGGAAGCAGGCGGGACGAATTGGCGCTCGTGCTCGGTAAGCGGGAAGCTACTGATG
>Ga0307288_10000802_pt1 | contig 10395 bp, 10 predicted proteins | sample ER_DNA_142_FD_194469 | JGI IMG/M metagenome (GOLD analysis project Ga0307288, IMG submission 194469) | Bulk soil microbial communities from the East River watershed near Crested Butte, Colorado, United States - ER_DNA_142 | ecosystem: Environmental > Terrestrial > Soil > Floodplain | place...
CCGGCCCGCAACCACCCCACCCGGGCGGTCACTCCATACGGTCTAACCGGGGCCGCCGCCTCCGCCGCCTCCGCCGTTCCCGTTGCCGTTCCCGTTGCCGTTCCCGTTGCCGTTGTTGTCCGGCGGTGGTGGCGGCTGTGGCTGCTGTGGTTGCGACTGGGGCGCCGGTCCGGAGGAGATCAAGAGGGTGATCGTCTCGCCGCGGTTCGCGGTGCCGGTCTTGTCCGTGTAGGCCACGACTCCTGCCCGGTAGTTGGAGCTGACTCGCCGTCCCACCGTCACGGTGAAGCCCAGCTGCTCGAGGTACCTTCTGGCATCGTCGATTCTTTGACCTGATACGGACTGGAAGTCGACCTTGTCGCCGTTGGCGACCTTGTCGGACGGCGGGGGGAAGCCGACGTTGGGCTGGCCGGCGAGGGCGTAGTCCATGATCGCCTTCCACGTCGGCGCCGCGATGCTCGCGCCGAAGACGACGCGGTAGGGACCGCCCGGCAGCGCGATGTTGTCGAGCGCCTGGCTGTTGCCCAGGGGAGTACCGACCCACACCGCGGTGGTGAGCTGCGGTGTGTAGCCGACGAACCAGGTCTCGTTGTTCTTGTCGGTCGTCCCGGTTTTGCCGGCCGCGATTCGGCCGCCGTCCAGGGCGCTCTTGGCCCCGGTGCCGCCCGGGCTCAGGACCGCCGTCATGATGTTGGCGACGCCGTGGGAGACCTCGGGGTCGACCACCTGCTGGCAGTTCTTCGCGCCAGGCTTGTCGAACGGCAGCTCCTTGCCGTCGGGACCAAGGATGGCCTGCACCGGGATCGGCGTGCAGTGGATGCCGTTGTTGGCCAGCGACCCGTATGCGCTCGCGACGGTCATCGGCGAGACCTCCTGGGTCCCGAGGATGATGCCCGACGGGCCGACCTTGGAGATCGGGTTGCCGTCGGCGCGGTGCAGGCCCATTCGAGTCTCCGTCTCCTGGACGGCGCAGACCCCGACCTGACCGGCCAGCGCGATGAACGCGGTGTTGATCGACCGAGCGGTGGCCTGGGTGATCGTCATCTGCCCGCCGGCCGTCTCGTCGTTGCGGACGTTCCACGCCGGAGTGCCTTTCGGAACCCCGCAGGCGTCGTTGTTGAAGTCGGCGTTGGTGTAGGACGCCGCCTGGTTGGGGCCGGCTTGCTTGGCGTTGACCGACGTGCTGATCGGCAGGCCCTTCTCCAGGGCTGTGACGAGGGTGAACGCCTTCTCGGTCGATCCGAACTGGAATCCGCCGGAGCCGCCGTACTTGGTGTCGACGCCCCAGTTGACGACGGTCTCGCCGAAGTTCTTCGAGTTGAGGATGTAGTTGGTGTTCTGGGCCATGCTCTTCACCGCGCCCGTGTTGGGGTCGAGCGTGACGGCAGCGGCGCCGATGTTGTAGGAGTTGCCCTTGGGCACATGGGCGAGCACTTCGTCGCGCGCCTTCTGGGCGAGGTCGGGGTCGAGGGTGGTCTGGATGGTCAGGCCGCCGCCGAAGATCTTCGCCTTGCGCTCGTCGACGGTCTTGCCGAGCGTCTGCTCGAGTGAGGGGTCGAGCTCCAGCCACTTGATGACGTAGTCGCAGAAGTAGGCGTACTTGTCGCCGGACGCCTGGCAGGCCGTCGGCGCCGCGGTCACCTTGAGCATCTGGTCGAGGGTGACCGCCTTGGCGTCGGTCATCTCCTTGTCGGTGATGAGGCCGAGCTCGTGCATTCGGTCGAGCACGATGTTGCGCCGCGCCAGCGCTCGATCGGGGTTGTGGATCGGGTCGGTCGTGCCCGGGTTCTGGGCCAGGCCGGCGATGAGGGCCGCCTCCGTGAGGCTCAGGTCCTTGGCGTCCTTGTTGAAGTAGTGCTTGGCCGCCGCCTGCACGCCGTATGCCTGGTCGCCGTAGTAGACGATGTTGAGGTACCCCTGGAGGATCTGGTCCTTGGTCTGCTCCTTCTCGAGCTGGATCGAGTACTTCAGCTCCTGCAGTTTTCGGGTGATGCCGGCCAGGCCCCTCTGGGTGACCGCCGCCTGGGCGGCCTGGGTGTCACCGGCCTTGAGCGCCGTGTCCAGGAGGGTCAGCTTCACGTACTGCTGGGTCAGCGTCGAACCACCGGACGTGTTGACGGCGCCAGAAGCGTTGGAGACCAGAGCCCTGACCACGCCCCGCACGTCAACGCCGCCGTGCTCGTAGAACCGGCTGTCCTCGATGGCGATCTGAGCCTTTTGCATCACCGGCGCGACTTGGTCGAGGGGCACGATGATCCGGTTCTCGTCGTGCGGCGTCGCGATGACGTTGCCCCTGGCGTCAAAGATCTTCGACTGCTGGGACAGGGTGGCCGCCGTGAACTCGGTGGGCAAAGCGTCGAACATATCGACGCCGGTCCGGGTGATCGCACCGGCCGCGCCGACCGAGGGCATGACCAGGCCGGCACCCAGCAGACCCATGACGACCGCGGCGCCCATAAACGCACCCAAAAGGGGGATGATGCTGGCGATGTTGGTCGTCCGGCCGGCCTTCACGGGTCCAAGGCTAACCCGACGAGGGCGCCGGCTCGGGCATCGTCACCCTGCTGAGACGGTATGCGAGAAGCCCCCGCGTTGATCCCAACGGGTCACTCCTAGGCCCTCTGGACTAGTCCCTACGGCGTCGACAAACCATCCGCGCGGGCGATAGTCGCATAAGGCAGCCGTTTCTACTGTCGTTTCAAGCACATCCCAGGCGTGTGGACCACGTCGAACCGGACGGTGCTTGTACGTCTACAGGGGTAGCAGAGAAGCGGGAACGAACGTGACCATCATCGAAAGCAGGCCGGCGGGCTCGATCCCCGCCAGTGGTGCGCGCGCAGTCGGGGGGCTGCAGACCGACTGGGCCGGGCAGGGACGGTGCGTGAACAACGACCCGGACGCCCTCTTCGTCCGCGGAGCCGCGCAGCAGAACGCCAAGGTCGTCTGTCAGAAGTGCCCGGTCATCGCCGAGTGCCTGGCCGACGCGCTCGACAACCGGACCGAGTTCGGCGTCTGGGGCGGCATGACCGAGCGCGAGCGCCGCGCCATGCTGCGCCGCCACCCCAACGTGACGTCGTGGTGGAACCTGTTCCACCAGGCCCGCCTCGTCCAGGCACAGGTCCCGACCGCGTCCTAGTCAGCCCACGAAGTTCTCCGCCCCGCTCCGATACTTCGCGGGGACCCCGATTAGCCCTTGGCGAGGGCCTCGGCGACCTGCCGTAGCCCGTCGACGTCGTGGACGTCCTCCGCGAGCGCCGGGACGTCGGCCACTGGCGTACTGGGGTGTCCGACCGAGAACCGGCGGGCCAGCCGCCGGTGCCGGTCCGCTGCTCCGGCGAGGTCGGCATGCAGGGCCAGCAGGCCCGCGGTGAGATGGTCACCGTCGTCCGCCCGGTCCTCAGCGGCCGCCCGGGCCCGCGCGGCGCTCAGCCCATTGGCCTGGACCTGCTGGACGCGGTTGAGGATGAGCCCGGTGAGCGGCATCCGCTCCGACTCGAGCCGCGCGATGAAGAACGACGCCTCCCGCAGGGCGTCGGGCTCCGGAGCGGCGACAACGAGAAAGGCCGTCGACCGCTGGGCCAGCAACGCATACGTCTGGTCAGCCCGCTGCCGGAAGCCGCCGAACATCGTGTCGAGGGCCCCGACGAACGTCTGCACGTCACGGAGCATCTCGCCGCCGAGGACTCGCGAGACGGTCGACGAGACGAGGCCGACTCCGACGTTGAAGACCTTGAGCGAGGCTCGCCCGCCGGCCTTGGCGGGCGCCGAGATCAGTCGGATGAAGCGGCCGTCGAGGAAGGACCCGAGCCGCTTGGGGGCGTCGAGGAAGTCCAGCGCCGACCGTGACGGTGGGGTGTCGACGACGATGAGGTCCCATCGCGGGCCACCGTTCCCGCCGTTGGTGCGGACCTCCTGGTGGAGCTGGCCGAGCTTCTCCATGGCCATGTACTCCTGGGTGCCGGCGAAGGAGCTGGAGACGGCCTGGTAGAAGGGGTTGGCGAGGATCTGTTCGGCCTTTTCCGGGGTGGAGTGAGCCACGACGACCTCGTCGAACGTCCGCTTCATGTCGAGCATCATCGCGTCGAGCGAGCCGCCGGCCGTGGTGTCGATGTCGTGCACCGGCCGGGGGGTGTTGTCCAGCTGGGTGAGCCCCATGGACTGGGCGAGGCGGCGGGCGGGGTCGATCGTGAGGACGACGACCTTGCGGCCCTGTTCGGCGGCCCGGAGGCCGAGGGCGGCCGCGGTGGTCGTCTTGCCGACGCCTCCCGAGCCACAGCACACGACGATGTCGGTATGCCGGTCGGCCAGGAGCGCGTCGATGTCGAGTCGCGGCGATCGCGGGGTGGCGCGCGTGCTCATCGGGCCGCCGGCCCACTGCTCGGCCAGCCTCGCTCCGTGAGCAGGTCGGCGAACTCGCGGACCGTGGACGCGTCGACGCCCTCCGGGTTGGCGGGGAGCTGGAAGAGCGGGAGGTCGAGATGGTGCAGGCGGCCGAGCTGCTCGCTCTCCTGGGCGACGCGGAGCGCGTGGTCGTGCGCTTCGGCGAGCAGCCCTTCGACGAGGGCGTCGGTGACCCGCAGCCCCGCGGCCTCGAGACCGGTCCGGACCGGGCCACGTTTGATCGTGCCCTTGGCCGCGGAGGCCAGCTCGCGGGTGCGCAGCAGCGGCTCGCGCACCTGGTTGATGACGACCGCGCCGACCGGAAGCCGGGCGGCCCGGAGCTCTACGACGGCGTCCACGGTCTCTTGGACCGGCATCTCCTCGAGCAGCGTCACGACGTGGACGGCGGTCTGCGCCGATGTGAGCATCTCCGTGATGGAGTCGGCCTGGGACCGGATCGGCCCGACCTTGGCCAGGTCGGCGACCTCCTCGTTCACGGAGAGGAACCGCACGACGCGCCCGGTCGGCGGGGCGTCCAGGACAATCGCGTCGTACGCTGCGGTGCTGTCGTGTCGCGAGTGATGTCCGGCCGCGCGGCGCCGGTTGGCCTCGTAGACCTTGCCGATGAGCAGGACGTCACGAACCCCCGGCGCGATCGTCGTGGCGAAGTCGACCGCCCCAAAGCGCTCCAACACGCCGCCGGCCCGGCCCAGCTTGTAGAAGATCTGCAGGTACTCGATGAGGGCTGCCTTCGCGTCGACCGACAGTCCCCACACCTCGCCGCCGCCGGCAGCACCGGCGATCCGGACCTCCCCCGTGGCGAGCGGCGGGACGTCGAACGTCTGGCTGATGCCCTGCCGGCCCTCCACCTCGACGAGGAGGACCCGGCCGCCGCCGGACGCGAGAGCCATGGCCATCGCCGCGGCGACGGTGGTCTTGCCGGTGCCGCCCTTGCCGGTGACGATGTGCAGCCGCACGCCTGACGACGTGCGGGCGGCCATGCCAGGACCCTATGCCGACGTCAGGGACGCGCCAGCCGGGCCACCACGTCGAGGACCACCGCGAAGGCCGGCTCGGCGGGGTCGATCAGCTCCATGTGGCCGACTCCCGCCAGCCTGATGAGCTCGTGATGAGCCCTCGGCCCCTGTCGGTCGAGGTACCGCTCGGCGACCTCGACGGGCACCGTGTCGTCCGCCTCGCCGTGGATCAGCACGACCGGTGCGAGAGCCGGGTGGGCGGCCGGGTCGGCTGCGGACCAGGCGGCGTCGTCGGCGTCGCCCATGAACGCCGCCGCGGCGTCGGTGCTCAGCCGGAGATCCCGGGTGAGCCGCAGGTCGACACAGCCGGCCAGCGCGACGACGCCGGCCAGTGGCTGCGCTCGCGACTGGGTGGCGGCGAGGGTCACCAGGTGGCCGCCGGCGGAGTGGCCGACGAGAACGCAGCGATCCGGCAGGGACGGGTCGCCGACGATCGCGTCGACGGCGGCCGAGACGTCGGCGAACGTCCCTGGCCAGCCGCCCCCACGCATACCGGTTCGTCGGTACTCCACCACCGCCACGTGGTGCCCCGCGTCGGCGAAGGCCTGGGCCTGCTGCGCCACGTGGTCGCGGTCCCACTCCGCCTTCCAGAAGCCGCCGTGGACGACGACCACGGTCGTGCCGGTGGGCGCGGAGCCCGGCGTGCGGACGTCGTAGACCTGGGCGGGGTCGATCCCGTATGCGACGGTGCGTGCGGGCGGCGGGACGTCGGGCATGGTCCGACGCTGCCATGCGTCGATGTGTCGTGAGTACGGGTGCCGGGATCGCGCCGGCGACAACGGTGAGTGCGCCCCTGTCCTGAGCTCGCTCTGGTGCGGTCAGGCCGCCTGTGGCGCGGCCGCGTCGATCTCCTTGCCAAGCCGGCGCGCCGAGAAGGCCGCGATGATGAGGACGATTCCCCAGATGATCGCGACGACGCCGATCCACAGCACGATGGACAGCACGCCGACGCCGGGCTTGGCCACGAACAGGATCCCGATGACGAGGGACAGGACGGCGGACACGAGAAGCATCCACCGCGGCTGGGTGCGCGTGCTGGCGAAGGCGCCGAAGCCCTGGAAGATGGCCGCGACGATGAACCAGATCCCGAGGATCCAGGTCAGCACGACGGCGACGTCGAACGGGTGGATGATCGCGATGAGCCCGGCGAGGATCGAGATGACGCCGAAGGTGATCTTCCAGGCCCTACCGGTCGCGCCCTTCTGGAATGCGGCGACGAGGTCGACGACACCCTCGATGAGCGCCCAGATGCCCCAGAGGACCGCGAGTGCGACCGCGGTAATGCCCGGCCAGATCATCGCCGCGAGCCCGAAGAGCACGGCGATGATCCCGCGCACGAGAAGCATGCCCCAGTTGTCGTCCAGCCAGTTCTTCTCCACGGCACGAGCGTGGCAGATCCGGGACGGCCCCGGGTCACTCTGCGCGGGTGAAACGCGGGCGTGTCGCCGCCAGGAGCGGCCCCCTACAGTGACCCGCATGACGAAGTGGGAGTACGCCACGGTGCCGCTGATGATCCACGCGACGAAGCAGATCCTCGACAACTGGGGCGAGGATGGCTGGGAGCTCGTCCAGGTGGTCACTGGGCCCGACGGACAGGGGCTGGTCGCCTATCTCAAGCGGCCGAAGGCCTGAGGGGCGCGCCGTGAGTGCCGTCGAGGACCGGCTCGCCGAACTCGGTCTCACCGTCCCGGACGTCGCGCCGCCCGCCGGCGCCTACGTTCCGGCCCTTCGCGAGGGCAACCTCGTCTTCACGTCCGGACAGCTGCCGATGGTGTCCGGAGACCTGGCGCAGACCGGGAAGGTCGGCGACGGTCCGGATCTGGTGGTGGCGGACGACGCCAAGGCGCTCGCCCGGACCTGCGCGCTCAACGCCATCGCCGCCGTGAAGTCCGTCGTCGGTGACCTTGACTCGGTGACGCGGGTGGTGAAGGTGGTCGGGTTCGTCGCGTCGGACCCGTCGTTCACCGGGCAGCCCGGCGTGATCAACGGAGCCAGCGAGCTGCTCGGCACCGCCTTCGGGGACGCCGGGGTGCACGCTCGGTCGGCGGTCGGGGTCGCGGTGCTGCCCCTCGACTCGCCGGTGGAGGTCGAGATCGTCGTCGCCGTGGCCGACTGAGGCGACCGGGCTCGGCGTGGCGGTTCGTGATTTCACGCCCGGAGTCCTCGGGCCGCAGGCGGCCGAGTGGCTCTCCGGTCGCCGCGGCGATCCCGTCGAACCTCGGTATGCGGCCACGGTGATGCTCCTGCGCGACGGCGGTTCTGGTGTCCAGGTTTTCATGCTGCGCCGGGTGGCGACGATGGAGTTCGCGCCGCGGACGTGGGTGTTTCCCGGAGGCGGGGTGGACCCGCGCGACGACGCTCCAGACGTGCCGTGGGCGGGGCCGGCGCCGCAGGAGTGGGCGGCGCTGATGCGGTGCGAGGAAGGGCTGGCCCGGTCGTTGGTGTGCGCGGCCGTGCGCGAGGTGTTTGAGGAGTGCGGCGTCCTGCTGGCCGGCCCGTCGGCCGACACGGTCGTAGCCGACCTCCGGGCCCCCGAGTGGGACGTCGAGCGTGCGGCCCTGCTGTCCAAGGAGCAGTCGTTCGCCGAGCTGTTGCTGCGGCGGGACCTCGTCCTGCGGTCGGACCTGCTGTCGGCACAAGGCCGTTGGGTGACCCCCGAGTTCGAGCGGCGGCGTTACGACACCTTCTTCTTCGCAGCCCTCCTCCCGGAGGGGCAGATCCCGGACGACGACACCTCAGAGGCGGACCACGCGGACTGGACCGACCCCGCCGGGCTGCTCGCCGCGTACCAGGCTGGAGGGGCGATCCTCCTCCCGCCGACCGTGGTCTCGGTCGAGCGGATCCGTGATGCCGCGTCGGCCGCGGACTTCGTCGCGACCGCGAGACCCTCGGCAGCGGTCGTGCCGCAGCTCGTGGAGGTGGCCGGCCAGCCGACGATCCGCGCCGACCTCCCCTGATCCGGCCGGGCTCTCGCTCCCGGCCGCCGCTCGGCTCGACTGGCAGTCGAGGTTGTTGACTGGCGGTATGCGGGCAGTCAAGCCGCTCGACTGGCAGTCAAGCCCGTCGACATCGGCAGTACCGTCGCTGTCGTGGATGGTCAGCCCTGGGTGTCAGGGACGGTGAGCGAACGCGCGTACTGCATGCTCGCCCCCAACCCGGGTCCGATGACCCTCGAGGGCACGAACACCTGGGTGCTCCTCGAACCCGGATCGACCGAGGCCGTCGTCGTCGACCCCGGGCCACTAGACCTCGAACACCTGGAACGGGTGCTGCGGTACGTCGAGGACCGAGGCGCCCGCGTGGCGCTGACCCTGTTGACCCATCACCACGCCGACCACGCCGAGGCGGCCGAGCACTTCGCGGCCCAGACGGCGGCGCCGGTGCGCGCGGTCGGAACCGGGCACGACGACCTGGGCGACGGCGAGACCGTCCGCGTCGGCGGGCTGGAGGTCACCGTCGTTTCGACGCCCGGACATACCGGCGACTCGATCTCCTTCCTCCTGCCGGCGGAGTCGGCGCTGCTGACCGGCGACACCGTTCTGGGCCGCGGAACGACCGTGGTGGCCTGGCCGGACGGTGAGCTCGGCGCATACCTCGACTCACTGGGGCGGATCGAACGGCTGGCGGCGTCCGGACAGGCGGCGCGGATCCTGCCGGGCCACGGCCCTCTCGTCCCGGAGGCCGCCGCCACGGTCCGCTACTACCTGGAGCATCGGGCCCAGCGCCTCGACGAGGTCCGCGCCGCCGTGGCGGCCGGAGCAACTGAGCCGCGGCAGGTTGTCGAACGGGTCTACACCGACGTTCCCCGCGAGGTCTGGCCGGCGGCGGAGCTCAGCGTCCGGGCCCAGCTGGACTACCTGCGGTACCGGTCCGCAGAACCCGGACGTAACGTGAAGAAGTGACCCACCACCCTGAGCCCGCCACGATCGGGCAGCTGCGCGCCTCCGGCCACGAGCCGCGCACCGTCAAAGCCGAGATCCGCGCCAACCTCGTCCGCCGGCTCCGTGATGGCGAGGACCCGTTCCCCGGCATGGTCGGCTTCGAGAACACCGTGCTGCCCGACGTCTCACGCGCGCTCCTGGCCGGCCACGACATGGTCCTGCTCGGTGAGCGCGGCCAGGGCAAGACCCGGCTCATGCGCACCCTGGTCGGGTTGCTCGACGAGTGGTCGCCGTTCGTCGCCGGCTGCGAGATCCACGACGAGCCGCTGGCGCCGATCTGCCAGCGCTGCCGGACCCTCGTCGCCACCGACGGCGACGACGTCCCGATCGAGTGGCGGCACCGAGATGACCGGTACACCGAGAAGCTGGCCACCCCCGACACGAGCGTCGGCGATCTCGTCGGTGACGTCGACCCCACCAAGGTCGCCGAGGGACGGACGCTGGGCGATCCAGAGACCATCCACTACGGGCTGCTGCCGCGGGCGCACCGCGGGATCTTCTCGATCAACGAGCTGCCCGATCTCGCCGAACGCATCCAGGTGGCGCTCTTCAACGTGCTTGAAGAGCGGGACATCCAGGTTCGGGGGTATGCGGTTCGCCTCCCGTTGGACGTCCTGGTGGTCGCGTCCGCGAACCCCGAGGACTACACCAACCGGGGACGCATCATCACGCCCCTGAAGGACCGGTTCGGGGCGGAGGTCCGGACCCACTACCTCGACGACGTCGACGAGGAGGTCGCTCTCATCACCCAGGAGTCCGGGCTCGTCGCGGAGGTGCCGGCCCACCTCCTCGAGGTCATCGCCCGGCTGGTGATGGAGCTGCGCACGTCCTCGTCGGTGGACCAGCGCTCAGGGGTGTCGGCGCGGTTCGCCATCGCCGCCGCGGAAGCCTCGGCGGCCTCGGCGCTCCGGAGGGCGGCCCTCACCGGCGAGGACGACGCGGTCGCCCGGATCGGCGACCTCGCCGACGTCCTGCCGACGCTGCGCGGCAAGGTCGAGTTCGAGATGGGCGAAGAGGGCCGCGAGCTCGAGGTCATC
>Ga0307288_10000805_pt1 | contig 10374 bp, 6 predicted proteins | sample ER_DNA_142_FD_194469 | JGI IMG/M metagenome (GOLD analysis project Ga0307288, IMG submission 194469) | Bulk soil microbial communities from the East River watershed near Crested Butte, Colorado, United States - ER_DNA_142 | ecosystem: Environmental > Terrestrial > Soil > Floodplain | place: USA...
AACCGGGACTCGCCGACCACGTCGCGGCCGAGCGGCTCGATCAGGTGCGCCTCGGCCAGCCGGTCGATGATCGCGTCGGCGTCGCCAAGCAGCAGCTGCCGGACGACCCAGCGCGGCCAGTCCGGCGCCGGCACCAGGCCGAGCAGCCTGAGCAGGCGACTGGCGGGTGCGTCCAGCGCCTGGTAGCTCAGATCGATGCTGCCGCGTACGTCCAGGTCGCCGACCGTGAGCTCGTCCAGCCGGCGCCTGCTCTCGCTCAGTCGCTGCCGGAACTCCTCCAGGGACCAGTCGGGACGCAGCGACAGCCGGGCGGCGGCGACGCACACCGCGAGCGGCAGGTGCCCGCACAGCTCACCGATCGCCCCGGCCGCCGCCCGCGCGGCGGCGACCCGCTCCGTGCCGATCAACCGGCCGATCAGGGTCACGGTGGACTCCGGCGACAGCGCCGGCACGGTCCATCGGGCGGCGCCGAGCAGCGCGCTGAGCCGCCACCGGGAGGTGATCAGGGTGGCGCACCCGGCCGAGCCGGGTAGCAGCGGGCGGACCTGCGCCTCGCCGGCCGCGTCGTCCAGCAGCACCAGGATCCGCCGGCCGGCCAGGTGGGTGCGGTACATCGCGATGCGCTCGTCGCGGTCGTCGGGCAGGAGGGCCGGGTCGGCGCCGAGCGCGCGCAGCATCCGGCTGAGGACCTCGTGCGGATCGGCGGGTGACGACCGGGTGCCCCGAAGGTCGGCGTAGAGCTGACCGTCCGGAAAAGAGTCCCCGAGCGCGTACGCGGCCGCCAGCGCCACCGTGGTCTTGCCGGCCCCGCACGTACCGTCCAGCACCACCGACGGCCCGGTCGGCGCCGGCCGGCGCAGCGCCGCGCACACCTCGCCGATCAGCTCGTCGCGACCGGTGAGCAGGGCGGTCACCGGCGGCAGCTGGCGCGGTGCGGGCCGTTCCCGCGTCTGCGGGGGCAGCACGTTCTCGCCGGAGAGGATGCGCTGGGCCAGGGACTGCAGTTGCCGTCCGGGCTCCACGCCGAGATCGTCGGTCAGGGTGTCGTACGCCTCCCGGTAGGCGTTCAGGGCGTCGGCCCGGCGTCCGGCCCCGGCCAGCGCGATCATCTTGATCTCGTGCAGGCGTTCCCGGTAGGGGTGGTCGCGGAGCAGCGGGTCGATGTCGCGAGCCACGTCGCCGGGCCGGCCCAGCATCACCTTCGCGCTCAGCCAGGCCTCGATCGTGTCGAGCCGCTCCTCGCCCAGGGCGCACCGGAAGTCCGCGGCGAATTCCTCGGTGACGTCGGCCATGGCCGGTCCGCGCCACAGCGACAGCGCCCGGCAGAAGGCGGTCACCGCCTCCTCGGGCTGCCCGGCCCCGCCCGCCCGGCGCCCCTGCTCGACCAGCCGGCGGAACTCGAGGAGATCCAGCTCGTGGCGGCCGAGCCGCAGCTCGTAGCTGCCGGGGCGGGACACGATCAGCTCCTCGGTGCCGAGCCGCTGGCGTAGCCGGCTGATGATGTTGTGGAGCTGGGCCTTGGCGGTCGTCGGCGGCCGCGCCCACAGCTGGTCGATCAACCGACCGGTCGGGACCAGGCGGTCGGCGTCGAGCAGGAGCGCCGCGAGAACCGAGCGCTCCCGGCCGCGCCCGACGGTGATCGAACGGCCTTGACATCGCACTTCCACCGGACCGAGTAACCCGAAACGCATAAGTCCCCCACTTATGAGTCAGGTCCCATCCCTAATTGATCAAGATCGATCCGGATGGGGATTAGCGGAGCCTAGCCCGGCTCGGGCGGCCTGGCCGCCCCTCGAGTGTTAGAGATCTATTAGAGCTTCCTGGGAAAGTGCCTGAACCGGGTTCACACGTTCAGGATTACGGGGGCAACGTTGAACCACACGATCCTTGTATGTCTGGGCTTTGCCGGGTCCGGTGCGTCGTTCTTCCAGCCTTGGCGCAAGCTTGCGCCGGACGGCCTGGAGATCATGGCGCCGCAGTTGCCGGGGCGCGAGTGGCTGATCGAGGAGGAGCCACCGGCCGATATGGACGAGGCGGCCGACATCCTGCTGCCCGAGATCGTGACGGCCGCCGCGGGTCGCCGGGTGGCCCTGTTCGGGCAGTGCTTCGGCGCGATCCTCGCGTTCGAGCTCGCCCGTCGCCTGGCCGCCGCCGAGGGCCCGCGCCTGGTCCACCTGTTCCCGAGCGCTTCGCAGAGCCCGTGGGCGCCCCGGCCCACGTGGGCGACCGGCATCGGTGACGACGAGTTGGTGCGCCGGGTTCGAGAGGACATCGGGTACGAGCACGAGGCACTGGCCGAGCCGGAGCTGCGCGAGGTGCTTCTGCCGGCGCTGCGGGCCGACATGGAGAGCCACGAGGCCTATGTCGCCGCACCGGGCGAGCCGCTCGGCATCCCCGTCACCGCGCTGCGTGGCCGGCAGGACCCGGTGGTGAGCGCGGACGAGGCGCGCGCCTGGAGCCGGACCACCACCGGGCGGTTCTCCCTGGTCGAGTTCGACGGTCCGCACATGTACCTGCTGGACGAGGCGGAGGAACTGCTCACCGTGATCGCGAAGGCGGTCGCCGAATGAGCCTCGCGGTGGCCGGGATGTTCACGGCGCAGGCCCGGCGGACGCCCGACGCGGTGGCCGTCGTCGCCGGTGACGTCCGGCTCACCTACGCCGAGCTCGACGCGCGGGCCGACCGGCTGGCCGGCCGGCTCGCCGCGCTGGGCGTCCGGGCCGAGTCGACGGTCGCCGTGCTCCAGGAGCGGTCGGCCGACCTCGTGGTGTCGCTGCTCGCGATCCTCAAGGCCGGCGGGGTCTACGTCCCGCTGCACGCCGGCTACCCGGCCGCCCGGATGGAGCTGATCCTGGCCGACGTCGGCGCCCGGGTCCTGCTGGTCGACGACGCGATGATGCCGAGCCTGCCCCGGCACGAGGCAGTGCTGCTCCGGGTGGATGACGACGGCGCCCGGACCCGGCCGGCCGGCGGGACGGACGGCGCGCACCTGGCCTACGTCATGTACACGTCGGGCTCGACCGGCACGCCGAAGGGCGTAGCGATCACCCAGGCCGCGGTCGCCCACTTCGCGGCCGACCCGTGCTGGCGCGACAGCAGCGCGTACGGGCGGGTCCTGCTGCACTCGCCGCACGCGTTCGACCTGTCCACCTACGAGCTGTGGGTGCCGCTGCTCAACGGCGGGCAGGTCGTGGTGGCCCCGCCCGGTTACGTCGACGCGAACGTGCTGCGGGAGCTCGTCGAGGAGCACCGGCTCACCGCGGTCAGCCTCACCGCCGGGCTCTTCGCGGCGATCGCGAACGCGGCGCCCGAGGTGTTCGCCCCGTTGTGTGAGGTGTCCGTCGGTGGGGACGTCGTCAACCCGGGTGCGCTGGCCCGCGTCCGGGAGAAGTGCCCGGACACGGTGATCCGGCACATGTACGGCCCGACCGAGACCACGCTGATCGTGACGTACGCGGTCTTGGACGCCGGCTGGCAGCCCGACCGGCCCGCGCCGCTCGGCCGCCCGCGCGCCGACATGCGGGTCTACCTGCTCGACGAGGCGCTCGCCCGGGTGCCGGCCGGCACGGCCGGCGAGATGTACCTGGCCGGGCCCGGACTCGCCCGCGGCTACCTCAACTACCCCGGCCTCACCGCGGCACGCTTCGTGCCGGATCCCTTCGGACCGGCCGGCGAGCGGATGTACCGCACCGGTGACCTGGCCCGCGTCGGTGCCGGCGGCGACCTCGAGTTTCTCGGCCGGGCCGACGAGCAGATCAAGATCCGGGGCTACCGGGTGGAGCTCGGCGAGATCGAGACCGTGATCGCCGGCCATCCGGACGTCCTGGACGCGGCCGTCACGGCCGAGGGCGCCGACGGCGATCGCCGGCTGGTGGCGTACGTCGTTCCGGCCGAGGGCGCCGACCCCGGGGCCGGTGCGTTGCGCGCCCACCTCACTGCGGTCCTGCCCGAGTGGATGGTGCCCGCCGCGGTCGTCCCGCTCGACCGGCTTCCGCTGACCCCCAACGGCAAGGTCGACCGCCGGGCGCTGGCCGATCTGGGCGGAGAACCGGCCGCGCCGGCCGGGAGCCGGCCGGCCCGCACCCCGCAGGAGTACGCCCTGTGCGCGATCTTCGCGGAGGTGCTGGCGGTGCCGGAGGTCGGCATCGACGACAACTTCTTCGAGCTCGGTGGCAACTCGCTCAAGGCGATCCGGCTGGTCAGCCGGGTCCGTAAGGAAATCGGTCTGGAGCTGGCGGTGCGCCGCCTGTTCACGGCGCCCACCCCGGCCCAGGTGTTGGCCGTGGCCCAGCCGGGGGAGGCGACATGACGCCGGGGGTCCTCGAGCTGGAACTGTCCGCCATCGACCTGGCCGATCCCGGCACCTTCGTCCGCTTCGACATGGACGAGGTGTGGCGGCGGTTCCGGACCGAAGCCCCGGTCCACCTGCACCCCGAGACCGGGAAGGGGCGGTCCTTCTGGGTGCTGTCGCGGCACGCCGACGTGCGCTCCTTTTACCAGGACGACGAGCGGTTCGGCTCGCACCAGGGCAACATGCTGGCGTCGCTGCACAAACCGAACGGTGATCCGGCGGCCGGCATGATGCTGGCGCTCACCGACGGGCCCCGGCACGCGGCAATGCGCTCGATCCTGGTGAAGGCGTTCAGCCCGCGGAGCCGGGAGTTCATCGTCAACCGGCTCCAGGCGCGGGTGGATGTGCTGGTGCGGGCGGCGATCGGCCGGGGGCAGGTCGACTTCGCCCGGGACGTCGCCGAGCGCGTGTCGATGAGCACCATCTGCAACCTGCTCGGCTTCCCGGCGAGCGACCACGACATGCTGCTCGGCCTCAGCCGGGAGGCACTCAGCTCGGACGATATCGACCAGACCGACGAACAGGCCTGGACCGCTCGCAACGAACTGCTGATGTACTGCCAGGACGCGGCCGAGCGGAGTCGCCGCGAGCCCGGGGACGATCTGGTCAGCGCGATGGCGACATGCGAGATCGAGGGCCGTCCGATGACGGTCGACGAGCTGGTGGTCAACTGCTACGGCCTGATCCTGGCCGGCGACCAGACGAGCCGGCTCGCCATGGTCGGCAGCCTGGTCGCCCTGGACCGGTTTCCCGCTCAGTGGGAGCTGCTGCGGTCGCCGGCGACCTCGCTCGCGACCGCGGTGGACGAGGTGTTGCGCTGGACGACGCCGGTGATGCACGTGGGCCGCACCGCCCGGGTGGACACGGAGATCGGCGGCCGCACGATCCGGGCCGGCGACCTGGTCACCGCGTGGAACACGTCGGCCAACCGAGACGCCGACGTGTTCGCCGATCCGGAGGTCTTCGATCTCACCCGGGCGCCGAACCCGCATCTCACGTTCGGTTACGGCCCGCATTTCTGCTTCGGCGCGTACCTGGGCCGGGCCGAGGTGGGCGCGGTGCTGGGCACGCTGCGCCGCACCGTCGAGCGGGTCGAGCCGTGCGGCGAACCGAAGCCGCTCTATTCCACATTCCTTCGTGGCTACGGCAGCCTGCCTGTCGAGTTGATCCCGAAACGAGGTGTGACGTCGTGAATCCGTTCGACGATCCGGACGGCCAGTACTCCGTCGTGGTGAACGACGAGGGCCAGCACGCGCTGTGGCCGCAGATCGGCCCGGCCCCGGCCGGCTGGACCGTGGCCCACGGCCCGGCCACCCGCGACTCCTGCATCGACTACGTCAACGTCAACTGGACGGACATGCGCCCGCGCAGTCTCGTCACGCATCTCGGGGAGCGGTGACATGGGCACCGTCAAGGACACGTTCCTCTTCCCGCAGGAGAAGGTGGCCGTCTTCGAGGCGGCCGAACCCGGTGTCGGTCCGGTTTCCTGGGCGTCGGCCAACGTCGGCCTGGTGCGCGATCGGTTGCGGACCGCCGGCGCCTGCCTGCTGCGCGGGTTCGACGTCCCGGACGAGTCGGTCTTCGCCCAGGTGGTCCGGGTCTTCGACGACCGGCTGGCGGAGTACTCGTACGGTTCCACGCCGCGCAGCAAGGTCGGTGACGTCTACACCTCCACCGAGTACCCGGCCGGCGAGGTCATCCCGCAGCACAACGAGATGAGCTACACGACGACCTGGCCGTTGCGCATCTGGTTCTACTCGGTCGTACCGGCCCGGTCCGGCGGGGAGACCCCGCTCGCCGACAGCCACGCCGTCTACCAGCGGATTCCCTCGGACGTGCGGCAGCGGTTCGAACAGCACGGGGTGCGCTACGTCCGCAACTACCAGCCCGGCCTGGGATTGTCCTGGCAGGACGCCTTCACCACCGACGACCCGGCCGCGGTGGAGGAGTTCTGCCGCGAGCGCAACATCGCCTTCGAGTGGCTCGACGGCGGCGTGCTGCGCACCGTCGAAATCTGTCAGGCCACCGCCACCCATCCCGAGACCGGGAAGCCGATATGGATGAACCAGGCGCACCTCTTTCATGTCTCGAACCTGAAGGACGCGACCCGGCTCGCACTTCTGGACATGATGGACGAGGCCGACCTGCCGCGGAACGCGTACCTCGGCGACGGCCGGCCGATCCCGGAGGCCGATCTGGCCGCCATCCGGCAGGCGTACGACCAGGAGAAGCTCGCCTTCCCCTGGCAGGCCGGCGATCTTCTGCTGGTGGACAACATGGCCATGTCGCACGGTCGGTCGAGTTTCGAGGGGCCGCGCAAGCTCCTGGTCGCGATGGGCGCGGCGTCCTACGACAATCTGCCCGCGGTGCTGGCCCGGGAGGCGAGATGACCAGCTTCGCGGAGAAGATGGCCTTTCTCGAGCGGTACGGCGCGGGTGAGACCGCGCACTCGGGTGCCGACCTGCTGGCCCACCTGCGCGGTGTCCACGATCTGCTGCGCGCGTGGGGCGGCCGCGACGAGCTGTGTGACGGCGGCCTGTTCCACTCCGTGTACGGCACCGACATCTTCCCGACCGGGACGGTGCCGCACGAGGAGCGGCCGGCCGTTCGCGAACTCATCGGACCGGAGGCGGAGACCATCGCCTACCTGTTCGGCACGCTGACCCGGGCCAGTCTCTTCGAGGCCGCCTTCGACGGCCCGCCGTTCCTGCTGGAGTCGCGGGCCGGCGAGACCGTCGGGGTCACCGAGACCCGGTACGCGGACCTCGCCGACCTGACCGTGGCCAACTGGCTGGAGCAGCGTCCCCGGTTCGCCGAGGCCAAGCAGCGCAGCCGGGCGCGCGAGTTCGACGCCATGCGGGCGTACCTGTCGCCGGGGGCCCGGCACGCCATCGAGCAGGCCTACGAATTCGCCCCACTGACCGAGCGGACCGGGTAGGCGGAGCTGAGGAGAACCATGGTGCAGACGGACGTGGACGGCGGCGTGAGCCGGGAGGGCAGCGCGAGCATTCTCTCGCGGGTCTTCATCCGGTGGCCGTCGTCCCTGGTGGCGACGGGGATGAAGCGGAACCTTCAGCTCTGCGACACCCTCGTGCCGCCACCGTACGACCACCTCGAGCGGCTCCGGCCGGCGTTCGAGCGCGCGTACGCCGAGCGGCGCGGAACCAAGGACGCGCTGCGCCGGGCGCTGTACGAGACCTACCGCCGGCGGTTCTGGTGGGCGGCGCTCGTCTTCCTCGCGTACACCCTCCTGTCGACCGCCGGCCCGCTGCTCATCCGCTGGTTCATCACCTGGTTCGAGAGCGCCGGAGCGATCACCGAGGGCCTGCTGTTCGCGGCCGGGCTGGGCCTCTTCCAGATCGTCGAGGCGGTCTCGCACAAGCATCAGTGGTCCGAGGCGTGGAAGTCGGCGCAGTCGATCACCGCGCTGCTGCGCATCCAGGTACTTCGCAAGTACCTGCGGATGGATCGGTCGGCGCGGGCCGCCTTCCCGGCCGGCGAGGTGCTCACCCTCACCACGGCGGACGCGCCCCGGGTGGGGCAGTGCTCGTTCTTCCACATGAGCTGGGCCGTACCGCTGGGTATCGCTGGGTCCAGCACCATCCTGTGCGTGCTGCTCGGCTGGGCCGGGCTGGTCGGCATCGCCGTCCTGATCGGCGGCCTGTTTCTCTCCAATGTGGTGAACAACCGGGTTTTCGAACTGGTGCCGCAGATCCGGGCGGCCAACGGCACGCGCATCGGCCTGGTGGCCGACCTGCTCGGCTCGGTGCGGGGCCTGCGCTCGCACGCCTGGGAGGGTTTCGCCGAGCGGGTGGTGTCGCGCGAGCGAGCGGTGCTCAACGAGCTGCTGATCCGGCGGCAACGGCGCCTCGCGACGCTCTACCTGGTCAACGCGGCTGCCCCGGTTCTGATGATCATGGCAACGCTGGTGACGTACGCCGCGCTCGGCAACACCCTGCGCGCCGCCGACGTGTTCGCCGCGATCACCGTGCTGACCAACCTGCGCGGGCAGTTGCCCGAGCTCGTGCGCTACCTGGACATGCGCAACGAATGGCGGGTCGCGGTCGGGAAGGTGACCGCGCTCCTCGACGCGCCCGAGACGGTCGAGCGCCCCGCCGACGAGGACGTGCCCGGGCCGATCACGCTGTCGGATGCCTCGTTCGCCTGGCCGGGCGCCGCCGACGACGCCGTACCCTGGCTCGGTCACCTCGATCTGACCATCGGGCGCGGCGAGCTGGTGTGCGTGCTCGGCCGGGTCGGCAGCGGCAAGTCCGCCCTGCTCGGCGCGCTCGCCGGCACACTGCCGCGGGTCGGCGGCACGGCCCGGGTGCCGGGCAACGTGGTCTACCTCCCGCAGCGGCCGTGGACCATGCAGGCGACCATCGCGGAGAACATCCGCTGTTTCGCACCCGACGACCCGGACCGCTACCCGACCGTGCTGCGGGCGACGACGCTCGACGTCGACCTGACCGCCATGCCGGCGCGGGACGCGACGGTCATCGGTGACCGCGGCGCCAACCTCTCCGGCGGCCAGCGTCAGCGCATCGCGCTCGCCCGCGCGGCGTACGAGGATGGTGACGTCTATCTGTTCGACGACCCGACCAGTGCGGTCGACGACACCGTGGCCACCTGGATGCTCGACGAACTGTTCACCGGCGTGCTCGGCGGCCGCACCCGGGTCATCGCGACCCACCGGCTCGACTACGCCCGCCGCGCGGACCGGGTCATCGTGCTCGACGAGGGCCGGGTGATCGCGGACGGCCGGTTCGACGAGATCGAGTCGGGCGTACCCGATCTGCTTCCAGTCCTGGCTGCCGAGACCGGGCCGGCGGTCGCCGAGGCGCCCGAGGCGGTGGCCGCCGCCGAGGCACCGGCGCCGGCCGAGGGCCCGGCCCGCACCGGGCGGATCGCCAAACAGACCTACCGCGACTACTTCGGCGTGCTGACCCCCGGGCTGCTCTTCGGGGCACTGCTCGGGCTGGCGCTGCTCGCCGAGGGGGTGCTCGACTCCGGATCGCTCTGGCTCGGCCGGTGGACCGAGCGCCCGGGGGAGGACACCGTCCTCTACGCCGGCGTCTACGCGGCCATCGGGTTGATCGGGCTGGTGCTCGACCGCGGCCTGTTCACGTTCGCGTTCGCGCGCGGGGTCAAGGCCTGCATGACCCTGCACGACGGCATGCTGCGACGCGTACTCCGGGCACCGCTGTCGTTCTTCGACCGCACCCCGTCGGGCCGCGTCCTCACCCGCTTCTCGGCCGACATGGAGACCATCGACCTCGAGCTGCCCAAGTCCACGATGGACCTACTCAAGGTGGTCGTCGGGTTCATCGTCCCGGCCGTTGCCCTGGTGCTGCTGGGGCCGGCCACCGTGGTCGTCACGGCCCTGGTCCTCGTCGTCTATCTGCGCTGGCAGCGGCGCACGCGGTCGAGCACGGTCGAGGCCTCCCGGCTGTCGAAGGAGGCACGCGAGCCGGTGATGTCCATGCTCGATGAGGTCATCCAGGGGGTGACGTCGATCGAGGGGCGGCCGGGCCGGGTCACCGGCTACGAGCGCGAGTTCGTGGAGCGGGTCCGGGTCGCCCACCACGCCGAGTACACGGTCAACTCGCTGTCGCGCTACTTCAACCTGCGACTCGACCTGCTCGGCGCGATCGTGCTGTTCGGAGTCACCGCGCTGCTCGTCGTCGAGGGGGTCGGCCCGGGGTTCGCGGGCGCCGGCATCACCTTCGCGTACGCGTTGGTTGGCGCCCTCGCCATGAGCCTGCTCAGCCTGCGCATGCTCGATCTGGGGCTGGCCGGGTTCGAGCGGGTCCACGCGTACACCCGGCTGCCGGTCGAGACCGCGGCCGGCGACCCCGCGCCGCCGGGGTGGCCGGCGGCCGGCGAGGTCCGGTTCGAGAACGTCGTGCTGCGCTACGCCGACGGCCGCCCGCCGGCCCTGAACGACGTCTCGTTCGTGGCCGAGCCGGGCACCAAGGTCGGCATCGTCGGGCGCACCGGCAGCGGCAAGTCGAGCCTGTTCG
>Ga0307288_10000811_pt1 | contig 10318 bp, 11 predicted proteins | sample ER_DNA_142_FD_194469 | JGI IMG/M metagenome (GOLD analysis project Ga0307288, IMG submission 194469) | Bulk soil microbial communities from the East River watershed near Crested Butte, Colorado, United States - ER_DNA_142 | ecosystem: Environmental > Terrestrial > Soil > Floodplain | place...
GAACGGCGAATCGGTTGCCTTCCGTGGCCTGGGACGATAGACAGTTGTGGTCTTGCGGGCGATGTGCCAGAGCGACGTCCGCGCCGGCGTCGCGAACAGGGGAGGCTCCACCGTGACCGGACCGTCCGATTGGGTACCAGCCGGGATCGACGTCGATCGGCCCAGTGCCGCGCGGGTCTACGACTACTTCCTCGGCGGAGCGCACAACTTCGCCGTCGACCGGGCGCTGGCGCAGCAGATCGCGGCGATGACGCCGAACATCGGCGAGACCATGCGGTCCAACCGGGTCTTCCTGCGCCGGGCCGTGCGCTACCTGGTCGGGCAGGAGGTACGGCAGTTCCTCGACATCGGCTCCGGCATCCCCACGGCCGGCAACGTGCACGAGATCGCGCTCGAGGCGGCGCCCGACGCGGCGGTCGTGTACGTCGACATCGATCCGGTCGCGGTCGAGCACAGCCGCGCCATCCTGACCGGGGTCGACCGGGCCGGCGTGATCTGCGCGGACGTGCGCGACGTGGAGCGGGTGCTCGGCGAGTCGGAGAAGCTCGGCCTGATCGACTTCACGAAGCCGGTCGCCGTGCTGCTGGCGGGAGTCCTGCACTTCGTGCCGGACTCCGACCAGCCCGCGGCCATCGTGGCGGCCCTGCGGGAAGCCATGGCGCCCGGCAGTTACCTGCTCGTCTCCCACGCCACCGCCGACGGGCAGCCGGCCGAGGTCGTGGAGGCTCAGCGGCTCTCCGCGCGTACCGCGACCGAGATCGTGCTTCGCACGCGCGAGCAGATCGCGGCCTATTTCGACGGTCTCTCGCTGGTGGATCCCGGCCTGGTGTTCATACCGCAGTGGCGCCCGGATCCGCGTGATCCGGTGGACGAGCACCCCGAGCAGGTCGGCGCCTACGCGGGCGTCGGCAGGAAAGACTGAGCGGCGGATGCGGTCGCTGAGCGAGGACGGGCTGGCCGGGTTCGCCGCGCGTTGGAGCCGGCAGATCGGGCACGAGGGATTCGTGCCGATGGACCTCGGCCGGCTCGAAGCCCTGCTCCAGCGGCTGACCGTCCGGCTCGCCGACGCGTTGCGGGCCGAGCCGTTCGATCCCCGGGTGGCCGGCGAGGTGGGGTCCGCGCTGGTCGAGGCGCACCTGACCGAGCCGGCCGTGCTGGCCGCCACCGTCGCTCTGATCGGGGCCCGGCTGGGTGCCGCGGCCGGCGGCGCGGCGACGTTCGGGGACCGCGTCGTGGAGATCCAGGCCGCGGTCGCCGCCGGGTACGCCGCGGCGATCCGCAACGCGACCATGGCCGAGCAGGAGTTGCTCGGCAAGGCGGTGCTCAGCGCGCACGCCGCCGCCGAGCGGGCGCTGCGGTCCAGCGAGACACGGCTGCGGGCGCTGTTCGACGGGTCTGCGATCGGCATCGGCATCAGCACGATGGACGGCCGCATCGCGCAGGTCAACCAGGCGTTCGCCGACCTGATGGGCTACACCGCGGAGGAGATGTGCGGCCTGCTGGTGCCGGACCTCACCCATCCCGAGGACCCGCCGGACATGTGGAAGAGGTACGAGGAGCTGATCAGCGGCGGGCTTGATCACGTACGGATGGAGAAGGCGTACTTCCGCAAGGACGGCGGGATCGTCTGGACCGATCTGACGGTGTCGTTGATCCGCGACGATTCCGGCGCTCCCGAGTTCACCATCGCCATGGTGCAGGACATCACCGACCGGCGGAGGCTCAAGCATCGGCTGGAGTATCAGGCCAGCCACGATCCGCTGACCGGCCTGCCGAACCGCACGATGGTGGGCGACCAGCTCGAGCGGATCTTCGACACCGCCGACCCGGATGCCCGGGTCGGATTGTGCTACCTGGACCTGGACGGGTTCAAGCGGGTCAACGACACCCTGGGCCACCAGGTCGGCGACGAGCTGCTGGTGGCCGTCGCGCAGCGGCTGCGCCAGTGCGCCACCGGCTTCCGGGAGGTGGCGGGCCGGATGAGTGGCGACGAGTTCGTGCTGCTGGTCGAGCAGTCCAGCGGCCCGGGCGAGCTGACGGACCTCGCCGAGAAAACGCTCTCCGCGCTGGCCGAGCCGTACCAGCTCGGCCAGCACCGGATGCGGGTGTCCGCGAGCATCGGGGTGGTGGAGAGCAACGTGCACGCGATCACCGCCGCGGAGCTCATGAAGGCCGCCGACCTCACGCTGTACGTGGCGAAGTCGGAGGGCCGCAACCGCTTCGTGATGTACGACGCGGACCGCAACGCCCGGCAGGCGGCCCGGTACGCGCTGGCCGCCGCGCTACCGGACGCCCTGGACCGCCGCGAGTTCTCGCTGGTCTATCAGCCGCTGGTGACGCTGGCCGATCACCGGGTCACCGGGGTCGAGGCGCTGCTGCGCTGGCAGCACCCCGCACTCGGCGAGCTGACCCCGGACTCGTTCATCACGCTGGCCGAGGAGACCGGCATCATCCTGCCGCTCGGCCGCTGGGTGCTCGAGGAGGCCTGCGCCCAGGCTGCCGAATGGGCCCGGCAGTTCCCCGAGCTGCGGGTCTCCGTGAGCGTCAACATCACGGTGTCGCAGGCGCACGAGCCGACCCTGCCGGCCGAGGTGGAGAGCATCCTCGCCCGCACCGGCCTGGACCCGTCGCTGTTGGTGCTGGAACTGACCGAGAGCGCGATCATGGACACCAACGGCCCGCTGCAGACGCTGTCCCGCCTGGCGGACCGTGGCATCCGCATCGCGATCGACGACTTCGGCACGGGCTACTCGAACTTCGCGTACCTGCGCCGGCTGCCCGTGCACACGCTGAAGCTGGCCGGACCGTTCGTCGACGGCCTGCGCGACACCGAGGCCGGTGACTCGATCGACGAGCGGATCGTGGAGACCATCATCCGGCTGGCGCACACGATCGGCATCAGCGTGACCGCCGAGGCCGTCGAGACCCGCCTGCAGGCCGACCGGCTGCGGGTCCTCGGGTGCGACACCGGGCAGGGGTGGCTGTTCGCCCGCCCCCTGCCTCCGGCCGACGTGACGGAACTGCTGCACCGCGCGGCGCCGGTGAGCCGGTGACGTCAGATGGATGCCCGGCGTCGGACGGGCGCCGGCAGGCTACGACACGAGCGTGAAGTTCGGGATCTTCGGCTCGCGTTGCTCGCGGGGCAGCCGGATGTCCTGCACCACCGCGCCCTCCGGGATGGGCGCGCGGGATATTCCGATTCCTTGCAGACAGGTGTCGCACCAGAAGTGCCCGTATCCGAGGCCACGGTCGAGGTCTCCGGTGAACACCAGCCGTAGGGTCCGATGCCCGCAATGGGGGCACGGGAGGTCGCCGTCGCTCGGGACGGCGTCGTACGTCTCACTGTAGGCAACCAGCCAGTCGTCGTAGGTCGCCACTACTGCCTCCTCGGTTCCGGCCGGGTGGGCTGGTTGTTCCACCATTCTTCCTCGTGGGCGTAGGCGCGGTCCTCCCACCGGTCGAGTTCGGCGTCGTCGGTCGGGAAGAGCTTTCCGGAAGCCAGCTCGTCGTGATGGAACTTCTCGTGTGCCAGGGTCCGGGCCAGATCCTCCTCGCTGCGGAAGCCGGCCGGGAACAGAACGATGCTGCCGTCCGGTCGGGTGCGGCCGCACACCCCGCGGATCCTCTTGTCGCCCAGGACGATGTCCAGGCCCGATACGTCTATGCCGTACTTGGCGGCGATCGACCGCACCGACTCGAGGTCGAAGAGTTGGATGGGACCGGCGCCTCGCTTGGTGACCCGGCTCAGCACAGGCTCGCCGGAGGCGCCGTACCTTCGGCCGAGCAGCTGCTTGAGGGCCTCGACCGCCTCGCTCAGGGTCCTCGCCAGACCGCGCAGTCGTGCCAGGCTGTTGATCAGCGCACGCAACCACCCGGCGATCCTGGCAGCCCACGCCGCGCACAGTGTGCTGACCTGCTCGATGAGCAGCGGAGTGGTCAGCCCGAGTGAGAGCACTTCCTCCGTGGCATACGTGATCAAGCGGGATACCACCACCGCGATCGCGTCGCGGACCATCATCCGCACTCCGGCGATCAGGAAGCCGGCGCCTTCGGTGATTGCCGCCATGGTCTCGGCCGCGCCCGCCAGGGCGCCCATCGCGTCCCGCTGCCGGCTGAACCAGGTGCCGTACGCCCCGGCGGCCCGGCCTGTCCAGCCGCTCAGGTCACCACGCATTGTGCGGTTCAAGTCGCCGACGTCCTCCCGGAGCGTCGCCGCGACGTTGTGCCACGTCTGGGCGTGCACGGCGATCTGGCCCGGGTCTCCCGCCAGCCAGTCGAGCGCTTCGGACAGCGGCCTGACGTGCTCGATGATCCAGGCGACGCCGTATTGCAGCAGTCCGCCGACCGGGTCCGAGACGAAGGCCAACGTGTCCAGGCCGGCCGAGACGGCGCCGAGCGAGGTGTCGATCCAGCTTCCGCTGCGGATACCGGTCAGGAGCGCCTCGACGTCCTCGGCGATCCACACGCCGGCCCAGGGGTCGGTCAGCGGGGGGTTCGCACCGGACATCCAGGCTCCCGTCCCCGCTCTTGCGTCGGCAGGCTTCACTGTAGATGCGGGGCAGCACGGCGCTGCCGGTCGAGCCCTCTCGTCTACCCGTGGTGCGAGTCGAGTTCCGGACCCGTACGGCTTTCGTCGCCATCCTCGCCGCGCTCAGCGTGCCGCGGACGGGAGTGATCGTCTCGCCGGCGCTTCGTCGGGTGGTCAGCCGTAGAAGGCCAGCACCTGGACGGCCACGCAGGCCGGCCTGCGCTCTGCTTCGATCTCCGCCGTGACCTCGACGGTTACCCGGGCGCCTCCGGGCATTCGCCGGGAGTCGAGCAGCTTGGCGGTGCCGCGCAGGCGGGAGCCCACGGGTACCGGCGCGCGGAAGCGGACCCGGTCGAAGCCGACGTTCACCACATGGGTCACGCCCTTGACCTGGATGATCTCGGTCAGGAAGGCGGTGCACAGCGACAGGGTGAGCGCACCGTGCGCGATGGTGCCACCGTACGGGCCCTGCGCCCGGGCGCGTTCCGGGTCGACGTGGATCCACTGGTGATCGCCGGTGAGGTCGGCGAACGCGTCCACCCGCCCCTGGTCGATCAGGTGCCAACCGGTGGTGCCGAGCTCGTCAGCGTCCAGCAGCACGTCGATGCTTGCGAAGGAGGTCACCCGGTCAGTGTGGCGGACCCGGCCAACCGCGCCTCGCAAATTGTCATACGGTGGCGGCATCATCGCAGGCATGGCTCGCACGCGGTTCGTGCAGCTCGCCCGGCTCGCCGGCCTGACGAATCAGACCACCGTGGTCACCGAGGGCGGCCGCCCCCTGGCGGCGGTCGTGCCGATCGGCGCCGCGCAACCGGAGCGGCCGAACCCGGCAGCGGCCGGGTGGATCCGGCGCATCGACAAACTGCGCACCGAGTTGCGGCGCCAGCATGTGACGCTGGAGCAGGCGCTGGAGGATGCGTGGCGCGAGCTGGACAGGGTGCGGCCGCCCGGTGCGGACCGGGAGGTGGACGCGCTGCGCGCGGCACACGCGGACATCCGGCGGCCGCGAGCCTCCGAATAGGTCACGGCTCCGGCTCCGGCTCCGGCTCCGGCTCCGGCTCCGGCTCCGGGATTTCACCGGCCCGCTCATCGGACGAACAGCAGGAACAGGCCCGTCCAGGTGTAGCCGATCATCAGCAGCACCACCGGCAGCTCGTCCGCCAGGGTCGCCAGCATCGGCCGCTCCGGCGCCGCCCGCAGCGCCATGTCGTGCGCCACGACCACGCCGAGCACGTGCCCGCCCAGGATCAGAGTGATCTGTGCACCCGCGACGACCGTCGGCATCGGCACCACGTCCCACTGCACGCCCTCGGCCCCACCCCATTGCTGCACTGCCAGCAGCGCCCCGCGGGGGCCCTCCACCAGCAGCAGCGACAGGTAGTGCGCCAGCGTGTAGCCGACCGCGATCGGGATCAGCGAAGCGGTCACGTCCAGCCGCCCGGACAGCAGGCGGACGCTCACCAGGACCAGCGCGCACAGCAGCACGAGTGCCGCGGTGCCGTAGACGATCGGGCTTCCCGCTCGCTGCTGGAAACCCGCCCAGGCCGGCGATCCCGAGGCGCTGTCGAAGATGGTCGAGCCCCACCACACGGCCAGGAAGGCTGCGAGACCCGGACCAGACGCCGTCTGCGCCACTCGCGCCGGCGGCCGGCCCCGCAGCCGCCCGGCCAGCGTGGAGTAGACCTCGAAGCAGTCGCCCCGGGCGAACCACTGCTCTCCGCGCACCGCGGCGCAGGCCAGCTGCACCACCGCGTACGCCAGCAGGAAGCACCCCACCACGACCGGGTCGCCGCGGTGCGGCGCCACCAGTTCGAGCCAGACGAAGGCCAGCAGGGCGACCGCGGCGGGCCACCGACCCACAGACCGGGGTACGGGCCGCAGCCCGGCTTCCGGCAGCCGCAGCAGCCGGAACAGCGTCCGCAGCGGGTTGACCTCCCGCCAGACCGGCCCGGCCACGACACTGACCGGCACCAGCCCCACCCAGAGCCACACGAACAAGGCGTGGCCGGCGGGGTTCTCCGGCCCCCGCGGCCCGAGCAGGGCGTTGCCGACGACGTACACCGCCACCGCCAGCACCACGAAGCGGAGCCGGTGGCCCGGACCCGGCGGCTCCGGCGCGGTGGCAGCGGCGCGGGGCTGCTTCCAGCAGAGCGCCACCACCAGGAAGGAGACCACGACCGTGGCGGCGCCCGCCTGCAGCACCAGGTCGAGGGGGAGGGGCAGATCCTGCGACTGGCCCACCCCGTGCGCGAGTACGGTCACCGCACCTCGAGCTGCACCAGCAGCGTCTCGGGGTGCGCCTCGACGTCGAACACGCCGCTCCGGTCGGCCACGAACGTCACGCAGCCCGGCCTGCCCGGCGCCGCCTCGGTCTCCAGGTCGTAGCCGTGAACGTGCACCTCCACGTCGGCGTCCGCCTCCACGCGTACCGTGACTGCGCTGTTCAGGGCCACCTTGACCCGGTGCGGCGCGGGGTCGGCCCGGCCGCCGCGAATCGCTGCCGTCACCGTCTCGGGGGCCGTGGAGGCGCAGCCGGTGGTGACCGACGGCGACGCCGGGGCGCTGCTGCATCCCGCGAGGATCAGGCCCGCCAGCAGGGCGGCGACCCGCCGGCGAGTCATGCTGGCTCGCCCGCCGAAGCCATGCTGCACCGCGAGCAGCGGGACCGCCGGCCTGGCGGCGACCGGCCGGCGAGTCATGCGGGCTCGCCTGCCGAAGCGCGCTGCGCGAGTGTCCGCAGCGCAGACGCGCCTGCGACCGCCACGCCCACACCGACGCCCAGCGTCAGCACGACCAGGAGGCGTTCGACGACCGGCGGGCCCGCGAACGGCAGCACCGCCCGGTGCAGCGACGTGACGTCGGGCAGCACGAACACCGCGGTCAGGGCCGCGCCGGCGCAGACGGCCAGCACTCCGGCGGGCCGCCCGCGCAGGACCGCCGCCGCCCCGCCGATGATCAACGGCCAGGTCAGCAGGTTGATGCCGCAGGCGCTCAGGAAGGTGGTCAACCAGGGAGCCGACTCGACAGCCAGCGTCGAGCCGATCACGTGCACCACCGACGCGGCCATCGCGGTCAGCCCGGCCGCGGTCAGCACCAGGTCGGGGCGGCGCACGCGACGTGACACCAGCGGTACGGCCACCGCCGCCACTAGCACCGCGGCCCACCAGGGCAGCGCCGCGGGCGGGGTCTCACCGGTCAGCTCGCCGGTGACGGAGACCTGCCGCCCGCCGACGTCCAGCATTATGGACCAGGCCTCGGTGCGGCCCGGCCCGACCTGACGCCCGTCCGGCGAGCTCCGGGTGTCCGTCCAGGTCAACTCCGCACCGGGCGCGACGACGGCCGGGGTCGCCGCGCCGCCACCGGCCGGCACAGCGACCGGGGACGCCGTCGCGTTGCGCAGCCGCAGCCGGGCGCCGTCCTCGATCGCGGTCACCGTCAACCCCGGGACGGCCGGGCTCACCGCCACCACCCTGCTGCGGGCGTCCGTCGCGGTCAGCCCTCCGGCGTGCGCCGTCGCCGGTGACGGCCCCGTCAGCAGCAGACCCGTCGACACCAGCAGCACGACCACGGACCACCGCAGCACCCTCACGACGCGGGCACACCGGTCCGGGAATCGTCCTCGGTGACCGCCGGGGCGGCGTACCCCTCGTTGGCCGGCATCGGGCCCGGCTGCACCCGGCGGGCGACCAGCGCGGTCAGCCCGCCCGTGATGGCGACGAGGGTGAGCAGGCCGCTGACCATGTGCACGTTCCAGCCGACCCCGACCGTCCGCGTGGCCGCGACCAGCACCGCGCCCCACACGATCAGCGGGGCGAGCAGACCGACGGCGAACCAGCGGGCGTCCGACGGCCAGCGCACCGAGCGCCCGGCCAGGCGCAGCACCAGCTCGGCGCCGGCGGCCGCGCCGGTCACCGTCAGGGCCAGCCACCAACCGTCCTCCGAGCTGAACATCAGGTGCATCAGCACCGCGGGCACCGCGACCAGCAGCGCCGGGACGCCGAACGGCAACTGCCAGCGGCGGCCCATGATCAGGATGGGCAGGAGAAGCAGCACCGTGCTGAACAGGTAGCCGTGCAGCACCTGGGCGTCCGTCGAGAAGATCCGGATCGATCCGCCGGGCTGGCCGAAGAAGGCGATGCCGAGCGCGGACGCGTGCAGGGAGTAGATGTGCAGCGGCAGCGCGGACAGCAGCGCGGAGATGCACGCCAGCGTGCCGTCCGCGCCGGACAGGCCCCGGCCGGGCTTGGTGGCCAGCATCAGCGCCGGGCCCACGGCGACCAGGGCCATGCCCAGGATGATCAACTCGTGGCTCGGGCTGACGAAGATCTCCAGGCCCCGCTCGATGCCGAAGATGTTGTGCCACAACGTGTCGAGGCCCCCGCCGACGAGCAGCAGCGCCATGCCGGCCACCGGCACACGCAGCGCGTTCGGCAGGGCGAGCAACGTCCGGTACGTGGGGACCACCGGCAGCCGCGGCCGCATCAGCCACACCAACGTCAGCCCGGACACCGCGATGCCGGAGTAGAGGACGCCGTGCCACGGTGTCCAGAACGTCTCCAGCTGCGGCGTGGTGGCGTGCGCGTACGCGTCGAGCTGCAGGCCGCTGACCAGCCAGGCGCTCGCGATGAGCAGCACCCACCTCTCCCGCGCGCTGAACGACGTGGGTGGCACGGAGCTCTTCACTCGATCACTCCCTTGTCGACGGTGGTGCGGTGGTGCTCGGTGAGTTCCATGTCGATGAAGGCCTGCACCATGGCACGGTAGATCCGCTCCACCACCTCCGGGTCCGCTCCCGCCGTCACGGCCTGGGCCCGGGCCCGGGCGATGACCTGCTCGACGCGGCCCGGGGCCCGCACGGCCGGCGCGTCTCGCTTGAGCGGCGCGGCCCTGCGCACCAGGCTCTCGCGGCGGGCCAGCAGGCGCACGAGCTCGGCGTCCACCACGTCGATCGCGGCCCGGATCTCCTCCAGCGACATCTCGGCCATGGCGGACATCCTGCCACGATCGCCGTTCCGGTAGGGGGTCGCTCCCGGCGTCCTCGGTGGTCGGTGGTCGGCTGCCTGCTCTGCTGCTGCATCCCCTCACCCGTTTCGCGGACCGCCCGAACTACGGCGCCGACGGCGGCTGTCGATGAGGCGCACCCGCTCGGCCAGCCCTCGGCGAGCGCTGACGGCGCGCTGCAACTCCAGCGGCGGCACCCGGATCTCGTGCGCCCGCCACCGGACGGTCTCCAGGCGGGCCGCGGCCACCAGGCCGAAGTCGGTGGGCTCCGGCCGGTCTGCGGACGGCCCCACGCCGCCCACCCACTCCACCCGGGCGCCGAGCACCGCGCGGCCCCACCACCGGCAGAACCAGTCGGCCGGCGCGACCGGCTCGATCAGGCAGTCCAGCAGCAGGTCGCCGACCCGGTGCGCGTCCTCGTCGGACACCACCAGGTCGAGGTCGCCCGGCGTGACGGGGATCCCGCGGACGGCCAGGGCGGCGCTGCCGGTCAGCCACCAGTCCACGCCGGCGCCGTCGAGCCGCCGGCAGACCTCGGCCAGGGCGTCCTGCCACGGCACCGGCTCCAGCCCGGCGGCCTGGCGCAGGCACGGCTCGACCAGGCGCTGGAAGTTCGCCCAGGCGCGGTCCAGGTGCGGGGTGCCGGCCGGGAAGCTCCTGCTCCAGTGGCCACCGTCCGGGGCGAAGGCGGCCTTGCGCGCCGCGCTCACCAGCTCGCCCGGCAGGTCGATGATGCGGAACTCGCAGCTGTGCTCGGTGTCGTGTCTGGCGAAGCGCACGGGCCCCCCT
>Ga0307288_10000814_pt1 | contig 10270 bp, 9 predicted proteins | sample ER_DNA_142_FD_194469 | JGI IMG/M metagenome (GOLD analysis project Ga0307288, IMG submission 194469) | Bulk soil microbial communities from the East River watershed near Crested Butte, Colorado, United States - ER_DNA_142 | ecosystem: Environmental > Terrestrial > Soil > Floodplain | place: USA...
CCAGCGGGACGGAGCCTGGGGTTGCATACGAGACGATCACCGCGACGAGAAAGGCGGTCGGCACCGTCCAGGCCGCCGGCTGCGCGAGAAGCGCCCCGGGCCAGCCGCCGCCGACCGCGCCGGGACCGGCGAGGACGGTGATCGTCGTGGCGGTCAGGGCCAGCACGCCACCGGTCACCAGCCCGGAGGTCGCTCCGGCCACCGATAGGCGGCGCCACCAGACTCCGAGGACGAGCACGGGGCAGAACGTCGACGCGGCAACGGCGAACGCCAGCCCGACGGTGTCGGCGAGACTGGTGTTGACCGCGAGCCAGCTGGCCGCGTACGGGACAGCGACGGCGACCACCGCCGCCAGCCGGAAAGTGCGGATCCGCGGGACGTCACCACCGGCGCGGCGCCCGATGGTCCGGGCCAGGAAGTCCTGGTCGACGACGCCGGCGACCGAGATGGTCAGACCAGAGGCGGTCGAGAGGAAGGCGGCGAACGCGCCCCCCGCGAGGATGGCCGAGAGCACCGTCCCGAGCGTGCCCGGGGCGACGATCGACGGCAGCAGCAGCGTGACGGAGTCCGACCGGCTGCCGGCCGGCAAGGTCGGCAGGTACACCCGGCCGAGGACGCCGTAGACGGGTGTGAAGAGGTAGAAGAGTCCCAACAGGCCGACGACGACGAGCGTGGTCCGCCGGGCGGCCCGGCCGTCGGGATTGGTGTAGAAGCGAACGAGCACGTGCGGCAGGCCCATCGTGCCGAAGCAGAGCGCGAGGATCGTCGAATACGTCGCGTAGACAGGATGTTCGCGTCCGCCGAACCCGCTGAGCGCCTCCGCCCAGTCAGCACCGCTGGCACTCGCGACCTCCGGACCCGGCGCGCCGCTCTGCCACCACAGCGCGAGCAGGACGAACGCGGGAACCGAGATCGCGGTGAGCTTGAGCCAGTACTGCATGGCCTGCACGAGCGTGATCGAGCGCATGCCTCCGGCGGTCACGTTGGCCAGCACGACGACCGCCACGATGAGACTCCCCAGCGCCGGCGGTGCGCCCGTCACGGTGCTCAGCGCGATGCCCGCGCCCTGGAACTGCGGCAGGAGGTAGAGCCACCCGATCCCGACGACGAGCAACGACGCCAGGGTGCGCACCCGTCGCGACTCGAGGCGCGCCTCGGCGAAGTCCGGGAGGGTGTATGCGCCTGAGCGCCGTAGCGGAGCGGCGACGAGAACCAGCAGGATGACGTAGCCGACGGTGTACCCGACGGGGAACCACAGCATGTCGGCGCCCAACGCATACACGAGCCCGGCGATCCCCAGGAACGACGCGGCCGACAGGTACTCACCGCCGATCGCTGACGCGTTCCAGGCGGCGCTGACGCTGCGGCCGGCGACGTAGAAGTCGCTCGTCGTCCGGGAGATCCGCAGACCGACCGCCCCCGCGGCAAGCGTCACGGCGCAGACCAGCGCGATGGCGAGGACGCCAGCCTGGGCGATGGTCACTGCTGCCTCATGAGCTCGGAGAACTCCCGCTCGATCCGTTCGGCCTGGTGCACATAGATGCGGGCGGCGACGAAGACGACGGGGTAGATGAGGACGCCGACGGCCAGCCAGGGCAACGGAATCGAACCGACCCGGACATCGCGGATGGCCGGCGCGAGAACGAACAGGGTGGGAAGGCCGAGAACCACGACGGAGATGCCGAGCAGGATGGCGAGCGAGAGCCGCAGCTGCGCACGGAGGAGTGCGGACAGGTACACCTCACCGAGTCCGGTCTGCTCCTCGAGCTCCTGCGCCGGAGGTCTCCGCTCACTGGGCCGGCGCGCCTCCCGCCGCGGGGACGTGATTCGCACCCGGCGCGGCGGCCCGGAGGAGTGTGCGGTGCTCACCGGTGCGCGGGGCGCAGCAGTCGGTCGCGCAGGTCTCGAGTATGCCGTCGGCTGACCTGGAGCTCGACGTCACCGACGCGCACGACGGCTCGGCCGGCATCGCTGGACACCTCGGTCACGTGCGGGAGAGACACGAGAGTGGATCGGTGGATGCGAACGAATCCTTTGTCGCCCCAACGCTCTTCGAGCGCATTGAGGGATACGCGTACGAGGTGCGACCCGGTTGCGGTGTGCATGCGGGCATAGTCGCCGTGCGCACTCGCATAGAGGATCTGGCTGCGCTGGATGAACCGAGTGACGCCGCCGAGCTCGACCGGGATGGTCTCGTCCTCCGGCGGGGTGGGACTCGGGGTGTCGTCGGTCCGCTTGGCGACGACCCGGCGAACCGCCTCGCCGAGCCGTTCCGCCCGGATCGGCTTCATGACGTAGTCGGTGGCCTGCAGCTCGAACGCGTCGACCGCGTGTTCCTCGTAAGCCGTGACGAAGACGACCTGGGGGCGGTCGGCGAACCGGGCCAACACCTTCGCGAGGTCGAGGCCGTCGAGGCCGGGCATCGAGATGTCGCAGAAGACGACGTCGACCGGGTGCTCCTCGAGGGCGCGGAAGGCCTCTGTCCCGGAGGAGGCCGTGTGCAGCTGGCCGATCCGTGGATCCTGGCGGAGCAGAAAGGTGAGCTCCGCCAGGGTCGGCGCCTCGTCGTCGACGACCAGCACGCGGAGCGGCGCGTCGGCAGACGGCGACGTCGCGGGCATACCACCGAGGATAGGTCGTGTTCGGAAGCGCAGCCCCGGCCTCCGGCTACGGCTCGGCGCGGACGCCTGGGGCGTACTTGGGCACCCGGAACGTCACCTTGGTGCCCGCCCCTGGGGCGGTCTCGACGACCAGCCCGTGGCGGTCGCCGAACGTCTGCCTCAGCCGCGCGTCGACGTTGCCGAGGCCCAGGCTGTCGGCCTCGCTCTCACCGGCGAGCACCGCGCGGATGGTGTCGGGGTCGCCGCCGACGCCGTCGTCCTCGATGGATATCTCCGCCTCGGCGCCGTGGTCGGCGGCGGTGATCGTCACGTGCCCGACTCCGGTCTTTCGTTCCAGCCCGTGGCGAACCGCGTTCTCCACCAACGGTTGCACGGCGAGGAAGGGCACGGCGACGGGGAGTACCTCGGGGGCGATGGTGAGGGACACGACGAGCCGGTCGCCGAACCGGGCCTTCTCGAGGACGAGGTAGCGCTCGATGTTGCGCAGCTCGTCGCGGAGCGTGGTGTACGCGCCGCCGCGACGGAACGCATACCGCGTGAAGTCCGCGAACTCGAGAAGCAGCTCGCGCGCCCGGTCCGGGTCGGTGCGCGTGAAGGAGGCGATGGCGCCGAGGCAGTTGTAGACGAAGTGCGGTGAGATCTGCGCGCGCAGGGCTCGCAGCTCAGCCTCCATGAGGCGGGTGCGCTGTCGTTCGAGCTCGGCCAGCTCGACCTGCGTGGAGATCCAGCGGGCCAGCTCCTCCGTCGCGCGGACCAGTCCCGTGGAGACGCTCGGCCCGTATGCGGCGAGGGCGGCCACGACCTGCTCGTCGGCGACGATCGGGGCGAGGACGCCGGAGCGGATGGGGCAGTCGGGGTCGTCGCAGAAGACGGTGCGCTCGTCGAGGACGACGGTCGTGCCCGAGGTGAGGACGGGCTGCGCCTGGGTGTGTACTCCCTGGCGGTGGTGGGACCCGATGCCGTCCCAGGCGAGGACCGCGTGGGGATCGGTGATGGCGATGGCTCGGCTGCCGAGCATGGAGCGCAGCTGACGGGTGGCTTTCTGGGCGCCCTCGGGGGTGAGGCCGTCGCGGAGGAAGCGGGTGGCGAGAGCGGCGCGGTGCAGCGTCTCGTACGTCGCGCGGTCGACCTGGCTGACGAACCGGCGGCGGCGCAGCAGCCAGATCAGCCCGACGAGGACCGCAGCCAGCACCAGTGCGGCGAGGACCGCCGTGAGCTGGTTGCGTTCCACGGGGGCAGCGTAGGCCCGTGGCACCGGCCCTTCCGGCCGCAGAGGAGAGGAGGGTGACGTTTCGTCAATCCGTGCCGGTGATCAACCCCGTTCGCGGTCGAACAGCGCTGAGACCAGCCGCCATCCGAGCCGGTTGAGCGGCAGCAACGCGACTCCGAGGGCGAGCCAAATGCCGAACACGGTGTGACGTGTTCCTCGTTGACGCCACCCGAGCTGCCCGTCGGGCTAGATGCTGCTGCGGCGGCGCATCCTTGTCCTCGTTGCTGCCCCAGCCGCGTACGTGCGGAAGACGGCATCGCGGACCGAGAGCCCCGCGCGGGTTCGGGGCACCAACAGATGAGCGGCGGCCGAAGCACCGCGGTGGTGCAACCGCAGCCGTCTGCGGTGAACGTGCTCGTAATGGCGCAGAGCGCCGGCGATGTCGGTCGGCTGCTGGGCGAGGACATGGGCGAGGGTGGCGGCGCCGACGATGGCCATGCTGGATCCCTCACCGAACAGCGAGACGCTGTTGGCCGCGTCACCGACCAGCACGGTCCGGCCTCGCGACCAGCAGTCGAGCCGCACCCGGCATCCGGAGTCGAAGTAGATCTCGTCGGAGTCCCGGAGGCGATCGAGCAGCTCGGGGACTCGCCATCGCATGTCGCGGTACGTGCGGCTGACCAGCTGCTTCTGCGTCTCCACATCCCCGCGTTGGTGATCGGGTAGCTCGGGGTGCCAGAACATGAACCCGGCCCCCTCCCAGCCTGTGCTCGGGTGAACGACAACGGCCCGCCCTGGTGCGTTGTGGATGAGCACCGTGTGCGGGTCGGCGCTGGGGCGACCCAGGGACACCGAGCCGAAGTAGAGGCCGAGGTGCGTGACGAACTGCTCCTCGGGGCCGAACGCGAGTCGCCGTACCGTCGAGTGCAGGCCGTCGGCACCGATGACGACATCGAACCGGCGGGGTGCCGCCTCCGGGAACGTCACCTGGACGCCGGCATCGTCCTGAAGCAATGCGGTGATCGATTCGTGGTAGCGGAAGTCGGCGTGCTCGTTGGCGACAGAGACCAGGATGGCGGCGAGGTCGCTGCGCGAGATCTCGACGGCGTCCCGGCGGGCTTGCGTAGGTATCCAGCCGATCTGCCTACCGTCGCGGTCGACCGCGGCCAGCCGGTGCACCTGGGTGGCGGCCGCCCGGATCGGTTCGAGGGCTGTCATGCGCTCGACCACCGCCAGCGCCGGCCCTCGAACGTCGACAGGGCTGCCGCTCGAGCGCTGACCGCTCGCGCGTTCGACGACCGTGGTGCTGATGCCGCTCCGGGCCAGGAAGTAGGCGCACGTCGAGCCGGCGATGCCACCCCCCACCACCAGCACGGACCGGACGCCCACTCGGCCATCCTCGCGCCGCTGACCGCGCCCCGACGCATACGGTTTCGGCGTGCCCCCAGTTCCTGACGTCGCGGCCCGGCTGGGTGCGCTCGGTGACCTGAAGGGGGTTGCGGAGGCCAGCGAGGCCGCCCGGGAGGCGTGCACGCGGCTGCGGTTCGCCGAAGCCTTGCGGCGTCGCATACCAGAGGCGGCGGCCGAGTCCCGGGTGCGCGGCGCCCGGGCGAGTGCGGCGCTCGACGGCGCGGAGGTGCCGGTCGAGCGGGTTCGTTCGGTGATGCGTGGCGCGGCCGAGTGGGGCTCCGACCCGGTTGAGCTCGTGGTCCGGGGGGCGGTGCAGGCCACGGCGGAGTCCGAGCACGTGGTCGGGCTCGTGCTGTCAGCACCGTGGCAGGCCCTGGCGCGCCTCCACGTGGCGGCGATGGCCGGCGTGCTGCCGGCCGCGCAGGTGGGCCGCCCGCGAGGTGCCGGGGAGGACGCCCGCGAGCTGGTGGAGGTCGGCCCGGCGCCGGTTGCGGCGGCGGTGGCCAGCCGGCTGCAGGCGGTGGCGGAGGTATGCCGGGCGGCGGGGTCTCCGGGGGTTCCGGGGCTGGTCGTGGCCGCGGTGGTGCACGCCGAGGTCGCTTCGGTGCGCCCGTTCGTGCGCGGCAATGGGGTGGTGGCGCGGGCCGCGGAACGTGCGGTGCTGCAGGCGACCGGACTGGACCCGACCGGAGTGGCGGTCCCCGAGGTCGGGCACCTGCGCGGCGGGTCGGCGCCGTACGTGGGGGCGCTCGCCGCCTACGCCACGGCGACGCCGGAGGGTGTCGCGCTGTGGCTGCGGCACGTTGCCGAGGCGGTCGTGGCGGGGGCGGAGGAGGGTATGCGAGTCTGCGCGGCGGTTCGGGCGGGCCGGCTGTCCTGAGCGTGAAGGGCTGGAGTCGCGGCCGCTGTGCGCCGAGTGGACTGGCGGGTCGCGATGGGGGCGAGTACAACAGAAGGACAACTCCAGACCACCGTCCGACGACCGGGCACCCACGCGCGGCAGTCCACTGATGGACAGCTCGTCTTTGGGCACATCCCTCGGCGACAACCACTGAATGCACGCCCTGGTCACTCGAGCCGTTTGACGGTCGTGATGGCACCTCACCTCCACGAGCTGAGGTGCCATCACTTTGTCCTGGGCAGCCTGTCCACACCCGGTGCGCACGTTGCACCGCGGTCCACAGCCAGGAAACGGGGCCTTCTGCGTCACCCGCGTCGAGGTGAGGCTGGGTGCGGGCCCGAGGCGCGGGCCGGTCAGGGGGCTGGTGGTGCAGGCGGTGGCGAGGGGTACGCGGGGCACGCTGCTGGCCGTCGTGGGCGCGTCGGGTGGGGTCGGGGCCTCGACGCTGGCGGCCGCCATCGCGGTCCGAGCGGCCCGGGCGGGCGTGCCGGTCGTGCTCGTCGACGGGTGTCCGTTGAGCGGCGGGCTCGACGTGGTGCTCGGCGCGGAACAGGAGAGCGGGGTCCGCTGGGACGGATTGCACCGGTTGGTCGGATCGGCCGACGGGCGCGCGCTGCTCGCGCGGTTGCCGTCGGCCGAAGGCGTCCGGGTGCTGTCCTTCGCTCGCGACGGGTCCCAGCCGGCGCCGGAGGTCGCCCAGGCCGTCGTGTCCGCCCTCCTCGACGAGTGCGAGCTCGTCGTCGTGGACGCCAGCTCGGCCGGAGGCGCCGTAGCCGTCGCCGCGCTGGAGTCGGCGGATCGCGTGCTCACCGTCGCCGGTGACGGGATGAGCCAGCTCTCGGCGCTGTCCGTGGTGTCGGGCCTGCTCGCCACGGGCAGCGGTCGGGTCGGGGTCGCCATGGCCGTATGCCTGCGCGGCCCGTCGTCGACGGTGGGTCCGGTGGCGCGGGTCGTCGAGTCCGAGCTGCGATGGCCGGTGATCGGCGCGGTCGAGGACGACCGTGGGGTAGCGGCCGATCTGGTGCACGGTGTGGCGCCCGGCGCCCGTGGCAAGGGTCCGGTCGCGAGGACGGCCGACGACATCCTCGGGTGGGCCCTGCTCGACCGGCGGGGCGCGGCGTGACCGCCGTGGCCGCGTCGGCCGGTGCGGCGCTCGAGGCCCGATGACCGTCCCGGCGCATCTGCCGGCACCGGCGTGGGACCACATTCGCACCGGTAGGCGACCCGAACCCGAAAACGTGGCCGTGGTCGCCGACGCGGACGTCGCCACCGAGGGAGTCGGGGGTGCCGCCGCACGACGCGGGGCGCTCGAGGCTGGGCTGCTCGGCGCCGGGCCGCTGGAACCGTTGCTGCAGCTCCACGGCGTGACTGACGTGGTCGTGAACGGCGACGGTTCGGTATGGCTCGACACGGGCGGCGGACTGGTCAGGGCGGACGTGGACCTCGGCGGCCCCGACGCCGTGCGCCGGCTCGCGGTGCGTCTCGCAGGGCTCGCCGGCCGGCGGCTGGACGAGACGTCGCCCTTCGTGGACGGCGTTCTTCCCTCGGGCGTACGCCTGCATGCCATCCTGCCGCCGCTCGTGGCGGGCGGTCCGCACCTGACGTTACGGGTGCCGGCTCGCACCACCATGAGCCTGGCTGACCTGCAGTCCCGGTCGATGTTCCCAGCGGGGTGGGGGGAGGTCCTCGTGCGGTTGGTACGTGGGCGAGTGGCGTTCGTCGTGTCCGGCGGGACCGGCGTCGGCAAGACCACGCTCCTTGGTGCGTTGCTCGGCGAGGCCGCACCGAGCGAACGGGTCGTCGTCGTGGAGGACGTGCGCGAGCTTCGGGTCGACCAGTCGCAGGTCGTCCGGCTGGAGGCGCGACCACCGAACGTCGAGGGCGCCGGCGAGGTCACGCTCACCACCCTGGTCCGCCAGGCGTTGCGGATGCGTCCGGATCGGGTCGTCCTCGGCGAAGCTCGGGGGGCCGAGGTTCGAGAGCTCTTGGCGGCGCTCAACACCGGTCACGAAGGTGGCTGTGGGACGGTGCACGCCAACAGTGCCGCCGACGTCGTCGCCCGGTTCGAGGCGCTCGGCGCGTTGGCGGGCATGAGTCCGGTCGCGGTTCACGCCCAGCTGGTCAGCGCCGTCGACGTCGTGGTGCACGTCGGCCGTCGGGCGGTCGACGGCGAGGTGCACCGTCAGGTGGAGACGATCGGCGTGGTGGTTCCGAGCCGCGGCGGTCGGCCCGAGGTCGTCACGGCGCTCTCTAGGGATGCGCGCACTGGCGAGCCGGGGCCTGGATGGCCACGGCTGCTCGAGGTGCTCCGGGTCTCGGGCCAAGGCGGCGTGCCCGTCGTCCTGCGTCCCCCGGCCGGTCAGATCGGTACCCGTGGAGAACAGGGTTCACCGTGACCGCCGCCGTCGTGGCACTGCTGCTGGCGGTGGCGGCGCTGCTGTGGCCGCGTTCAGGACTCGGCCCATTCGGCGCCGACCGGGCTGCTCGCCGTCCCGCGGCCGGCCGGTCCTCCCCCGTGGACCAGGGTCGCCTGCGGCTCTCGTCGCGCCGACGCCAAGCGGAGGCCGAACGAGCTGCGGTCGAAGCGGTCGAGATGCTCGACGCGCTCGCACCGGCACTGCGCGCCGGTCTGCCGCCGGTCGCCGCACTGCGTCTCGTCACGTCGACGTCACCACACGGTCGCCGGGCGCTCCGTGAGCTCGACGAGGCGGCCGCGCGCGGGGAACCACTCGGCCCGACCTGGTCCGCTCACGCCGAGACCGCCGACTCCGACGACCTGCGCTTCGTGGCGGCGGCCTGGACGCTGTGCGACACGCTCGGCTCCCCGATCGCGCCCACGGTGTCAATGATCTCGGAGATGGTTCGGCGCCGACGAGCGGTACGCCAGCGGATCGCGGCGGCGCTGGCGGGCCCGCAAGCGACGATGCGCGTTCTCACAGCCTTGCCGCTGACCGGTCCGCTGCTCGCGCTCGCCGTCGGCGTGTCCCCCGCGGACCTCTACGCGCAGCCGTCAGCGGCCGTGTCGTTGGCCACGGGTCTGGTCCTCCTGGCGATCGGCCGGGCGTGGACGAGTCGGATGGTCGGCGCGGTGTCCGCCGAGCCGCACGGTCCTCGCAACCCCACGCGCGGTGGTCGCCTCTTCGGGAGCAAGAGCGGCCGGTCGTCACGGGAGCTGACATGACGAACCCGTTCGGGGTCTGCGCGGCCATCGGGCTACTCGTCGCGGCGCTGACCTTGCTGGCCCAGCCCCGCGGGCGGAAGGGGGACGACGCCGCCGCTGCGTTCGACGACCGGCCGGTCACCGATGCCGACGTGCGCCCTGAGGTCGGGGTTCCGAGGCCGCGCGCCCGAGCGCCGACCTCGGAGGAGATCGCCGCGTCGATGGTGCTGCTGTCGGTGGCCCTCCAGTCCGGTTCGGGCGTCGTCGAGGCGATCGAGCACGTCGCTCAGGTCGCGCCCGCCGTCCCGGCGGCGGAGCTGGCCGTGGTGGCGGCCGGCCTGCGGTGGGGGTTGGCGGAGCACGAGGCGTGGGCGGAGGTCGACCTCCGGTGGTCGCGTACCGCGCTGGCGCTGCGGATGGCTCGCGAGGCGGGCGTTCCACCGTCGTCGCTACTGCTCACGGGCGCCGACGACCTACGGTCGTCGAGACTGGCGGCGATCGACGTCGCGGCGGCACGGCTAGGGGTTCGACTGGTCGTCCCCCTGGGAGTCGCCTTCCTCCCCGCCTTCGTCCTCACGACGGTGGTCCCGGTGGTGCTGGCCCTCGCTCGGCAGGTGCTGGCCTCGTGATCCGACCGCCATGGCGGCGCGAGGGGGCGTGAGAAGGTCGGGACGTGTCTGCCTCCGACCTCGTCGCAATGCTGCGGGCCGCCGCTGCCGACCGGATGCCGAGCGGCCGGCGAGGGCTGTGGGTCACCCTCCTGTCCGCGTACGGGTTGGAGGCGGTCCTGGGAGCGCGGCGAGCGGCGCCGGACACGAGCGGAGCGGCGACCACGGCCACCGGCGCGGACGCCATCGACTGGATCGGGCTCGACCTCCAGCACGGCGAGCTCGATCTCGGCGACGTCGTGCCGTTGCTGCGCGTCGCGGAGCGAGCCGGGGTGGCGGTCTTCGCACGGATGACGTCGC
>Ga0307288_10000816_pt1 | contig 10257 bp, 12 predicted proteins | sample ER_DNA_142_FD_194469 | JGI IMG/M metagenome (GOLD analysis project Ga0307288, IMG submission 194469) | Bulk soil microbial communities from the East River watershed near Crested Butte, Colorado, United States - ER_DNA_142 | ecosystem: Environmental > Terrestrial > Soil > Floodplain | place...
AGAAGTGGATGTGCGCGGGCCGCCACGCGTTCGCGTGGTTGCCCCACGGATACGCGCCCGGCTTCACCGTCACGAAACGGTAGTTCCCGTGCGCGTCGGTCAGGGTGCGGCCCACCCCGGTGAAATGCGGGTCCAGCGGGGCGTCGTGCCGGTCCCCGTGGTGCCGGTAGCGCCCGGCCGCGTTGGCCTGCCACACCTCCAGCAGGGTGTCCGGCACCGCCCGGCCGTCGGCGTCGCGGACCTGGCCGTGCACCACGATCCGCTGCCCCTGCGCCTCGCCCGTGCCGTCCAGGGTCAGGTCCGCGTCCCGGGCGGCGACCGGGCCCTCGCCCAGGACCGGGCCGGTCAGCTCGGTGAGGCTGTGCGGCAGCAGGATCGGCGCCTGCTGCGGGGCCCGCAGGATCGTCGACTTGTAGCCGGGGGACAGCAGCGGCGGATGGACGGCGGCGCCGACCCTAGGCATGCCCTCCTGGCCCTCGCGGTCGTGGCCGTTGCCGGCTTGCGGTGGGCGACGCTCGGTGCGGTCGGTCATGCTGTGCTCCCTTTTTGCATGCCCTCCTGGCCCTCGCGGTCGTGGCCGTTGCCGGATTGCGGTGGGCGACGCTCGGTGCGGTCGGTCATGCTGTGCTCCCTTTTTGCATGCCCTCCTGGCCCTCGCGGTCGTGGCCGTTGCCGGCTTGCGGTGGGCGACGCTCGGTGCGGTCGGTCATGCTGTGCTCCCCTTCGCGTCGGTCAGGGCGCGCAGGGTGGTCAGCTCCCGCTCGCTCGGCGCCTCGGTGGCCGTCACCGGGTCGGCGACGCGCAGTTTCCAGCCGGTGGCCGCGACGGCCTGCTCGACGGTGACCCCGGGGTGCAGCCGGGTGAGGATCAGTTCCTTCTCGTCCGGGTCCGGCTCCAGCACGCCCAGGTCGGTGATGACCAGGACCGGCCCGCGCCCGCGCAGGCCCAGCCGGGCCCGGTCGCCCGGTCCGCTGCCGTGCCCCACCGAGGTGACGAAGTCGACCCGGTCGACGAAGGCGCGCGGGCTCTGCCGTACGACCACGATGACCTCGCCGCACGACGCCGCGATCTCCGGGGCGCCGCCCGCGCCGGGCAGCCGGACCCGGGGGTCGAGATAGTCCGGGCCGATCACCGTGGTGTTGATGTTGCCGTACCGGTCGATCTGCGCGGCGCCGAGGAACCCGACGCCGATCCGGCCGGGCTGCAGCCAGTAGTTGAACATCTCCGGCACGCTGACCACCGCGTCGGCGGTGGCCGCCAGCACCCCGTCGCCGATGGACAGCGGCAGCCGGTCCGGCTTGGCGCCGATCGTGCCGGACTCGTAGACCAGGACCAGGTCCGGGGCGTGGGTACGGCGGGCCAGGTTGGCGGCGGTGCTGGGCAGACCGATGCCCACGAAGCACCGGGTGTCGCCGCGCAGCGCCCGTGCCGCCGCGACGGTCATCATCTCGTCCGCCGTCCAGCTCATGCCGTCCCCACCTGCCTCATGCCGTCACCCCCGCCAGCCACTCCCGGAACGCGTCCCGGTCCCGGCTGATCTCGTCCCAGGCCCGGTAGTAGTCGTTGTCTCGGTCGCTGTAGCCCATCGCGTACGAGGGATGCGCGCCGCCCGGCACGTGCGCGACCCGGGTGACCACCCAGGCGGGCAGCACCACCGCGCCGGGCACCGGGGTCAGCTCGTCCACGACCTCCTCGACCGTGACCAGCGAGCGCGCGGAGGCCAGCACGACCTCCTTGTGCACCCCGGTGATGCCCCAGAACTGCACGTTGCCGGCGCGGTCCGCGCGCTGGGCGTGCACGATGCCGACGTCCGGGTTGAGCGCGGGTACGGCGGTCAGCGTCTCCCCGGTGAACGGGCAGTTGATCGGCGCGACGGTGGCCGTGTGCTCGGGCAGGTCGGTGCCGAGGTAGCCGCGCAGCACGGCGAACGGCAGCCCGGACGCGCCGGCGACGTACCGGTTGGCCATCCCGGCGTGGCTGTGCTCCTCGATCTCCAGCGGCCCCGGCCAGGCGTGCTGGACGGCGTCGCGGAAGCGGTGCAGCGAGCCGACGCCGGGGTTGCCGGCCCAGGAGAAGACCAGCTTGGCCGCGCAACCGGCGCCGATGAGCTGGTCGTAGACGATGTCCGGGGTCATCCGGACCAGGGTGAGCCCGCGCCGGCCCTGCCGGATGATCTCGTGGCCCGCGGCCACCGGGATCAGGTGGGTGAAGCCTTCCAGCGCGACGGTGTCACCGTCGTGCACCAGCTCGGCCACCGCCTCGGCGAGCGGGACGATCCGGGCGCTCACCGGGGCAGCCCGACGTAGTTCTCCGCCAGCGTGGTCGCCGCCGCGGTCGAGCCGGTCACGTACTCCAGCTCGGCGAGCTGCACCCGGTGGCCGAAGTCGTCGTCGCCCTCATGGCGGTGCAGCATCGTGGTCATCCAGTTGGAGAAGCGCTGCACCTGCCAGACCCGCTTCAGGCAGGTCCGGGAGTAGCCGTCCAGCAGCTCGTCGGTGCGCTCGGTGTAGTGCGCGGCCAGCGCCTCCGCCAGCACCTGGACGTCGGAGATCGCCAGGTTCATGCCCTTGGCACCGGTCGGCGGAACGATGTGCGCCGCGTCGCCCGCCAGGAACAGCCGGTCGTGGCGCATCGGCTCGACCGCGAAGCTGCGCATCGCGGTCACCCCGCGCTCCAGCACCTCGCCGTCCTTGAGCGGCAGGTCGAGCCGGGTGCGCAGCTCGTCCCAGATCCGGCTGTCGGGCCAGTCGGCCAGGTCGGTGCCGGGCGGCACCTGCAGGTAGAGCCGGACGATCTGCGGGGTACGCATGCTGTGCAGGGCGAAACCCCGCTCGTGGTACGCGTACACCAGCTCCTCCGCGGCGGCGGGGGCGCGGGCCAGGATGCCGAGCCAGGCGTACGGGTGCACCCGCTCGGCCGTCCGCAGCGCCCCCTCCGGCAGGGCGAGCCGGGCCACCCCGTGCGAGCCGTCGCAGCCCGCCACGAAGTCGCACTCGAGGCGCTCGCGGACGCCGTCGCGCTCGTACTCCAGCACGGTGCCGTCGACGCCGGTGACCTCGGCCTCGAAGTGCAGCGGCAGGTCGTCGGCGAGCCGGGCGGCGATGAGGTCCTTGACGACTTCCTGCTGGCCGTACACGGTGATGGTGCGACCGGTCAGGGCCTGCAGGTCGATCCGGTGGCCCGCGCCGTCGAAGCGCAGCTCGATGCCGCGGTGCACCATGCCCTCGCGGCGCATCCGGGCGCCGACCCCCAGCTCGTCGAGCAGCTCGGCGGTACCGTGCTCGAGCACCCCCGCACGGACCCGGTTCTCCACATAGGATCGCGAGCGGCGTTCGAGGACCACCGCGTCGATCCCGGCCCGCTGCAGGAGGCGGGCGAGCACCAGCCCGGCCGGGCCGGCCCCCACGATGCCGACCTGTGTACGCATCGACGACCTCCGAATCGATGTTGGTCGTTGACGTGCGCCAGACCGCACCCTACGTTCTCTATGAGAACTTACGTGCGGAGTGCGCACAAGGACAACCTACTGGAGGACAGCAGAATGCGCCGGTTCATCACGGGGATGACCGTGCTCGCCCTCGTCGGAGCCGGGGCGGGGTGCGGGTCTTCGTCCGACGACGATGCCGCCACCACCGGTGGCGGGGTCGACCAGGTCAAGGTCGGGATCATCCCGATCGTCGACGTCGCGCCCATCTACCTGGGCCAGCAGCAGGGGTTCTTCAAGAGCCGGAAGATCGAGCTCACCATGGAGAGCGGTCAGGGCGGCGCGGCCATCGTGCCCGGCGTGGTCAGCGGTCAGTTCCAGTTCGGCTTCAGCAACATGACCTCGCTGCTCATCGCGGAGACCAAGAACGTGCCGATCAAGGTGGTCGCCAACGGCGTGGCCTCGACCGGCCAGACCGGCAAGGACTTCGGCGGGGTCGTGGTCAAGAAGGGCAGCCCGATCACCAAGCCCGCCGAGCTGGCCGGCAAGAAGATCGCCGTGAACACGCTGAAGAACATCGGCGACACCACCGTGCGCGAGTCGGTCCGCAAGGCCGGCGGTGATCCGGCCGGGATCAATTTCGTCGAGATGCCGTTCCCCAACATGCCCGCGGCGGTGGAGGCCGGCCAGGTCGACGCCGCCTGGGTGGTCGAGCCGTCGCTGTCGGCAGTGACCGCCGCCGGTGGCCGGGTGGTGGCGTGGAACTACGTCGATGCGGCGCCGAACCTCACCGTGGCCGCATACTTCGCCTCCACCAAGCTCATCGGCGAGAAGCCGGACCTGGTCAAGCGGTTCACCGAGGCGATGAACGAGTCGCTGGCCTACGCCGACGCGCACCCCGACCAGGTACGCGGGATCCTGAGCTCGTACACCAAGATCGACCCGAAGGTCGGCGAGGCGCTGACGCTGCCCAAGTGGCCCACCGAGATCAACAGGCCGTCCGTCGAGACGCTCAGCAAGCTGGGCGCGCAGGACGGCATCTTCGGCACCTCCACGCCCGATCTGGACAAGCTCCTGCCGTGACCGCGCTCGGCGCGGCGGCACCGCGCAGGATGCCGGGAGGCCGGGCGCTGCTCGGCCTCTCCGGCCTGACCGGCCTGCTCGTGCTGGTCGAGCTGCTGCCCCGCGCCGGGATCGTGTCGGACCGCTACCTGCCACCCACCAGCCGGATCCTGGCCGCCCTCGCCGACGAGGCGGCCACCGGTGCGTTCTGGGTGGCGGTCGGCGACACCCTGACCGCCTGGGCGATCGGGCTGGCCATCGCGGTGGTGGCCGGGGTGGCGGTCGGCGTGCTGATCGGCGCGGTGCCCGTGCTGCGCGCGGTCACCGCCTCGACGGTGGAGTTCCTGCGGCCGATTCCGTCGGTCGCGCTGATCCCGCTGGCGGTCCTGCTCTACGGCTCGGACCTGGGCTCGACGCTGCTGCTGGTGGTCTACGCGGCCTTCTGGCAGGTACTGGTCCAGGTTCTCTACGGCGTGGCCGACGTGGACCCGGTCGCCGACGAGACCGCCCGCAGCTTCCGCTTCTCCGCACTCGCGCGGATCCGGCACGTGCTCTGGCCGACCGCGCTGCCGTACGTCTTCACCGGCATCCGGCTGGCCGCCTCGGTGGCGCTGGTCCTGGCGGTCACCGCGGAGCTGGTGATCGGTGCCCCCGGCCTGGGTTCGGTCATCGCGGTCGCCCAGACCTCGAACGCGATACCCACCATGTACGCCCTCATCGTGGTCACCGGCCTGCTCGGGGTCACCATCAACCTGGCCGCCCGGTACGCCGAACGTCACGTCCTGGCCTGGCACCAGTCCGTCCGCGGGGAGGCGCCCACATGATCAAGCGGCTGCTGTTGGTCCTGGGCCTTCCGGTCGTGCTCTTCCTGACCTGGTACGCGGCCAGCGCGAACAGCGAGAACTTCTACGCGCCCCCACTGCGCCAGATCCTGGCCGCCTTCGCCGACACCTGGACCCCCGACCGGCTCCGCGCCGACGTGCTGCCCAGCCTCGCTCGCCTCGGCGCCGGCTACCTGCTGGCCGCGCTGATCGGGATCGCCGCCGGCGTGGCGATCGGCGCCGGCCCGCGGCTGCGCGCCGCGGCCGAGCCGGTCCTCGAGTTCTTCCGGGCCGTGCCGCCGCCGGTGCTGGTTCCAGTGATCATGCTGTTCGCCGGCATCGGCAACGGCATGAAGGTCATCGTCATCGTGTCCGGCTGCGTCTGGCCGATCCTGCTCAACACCGTCGAAGGCGTCCGGGCCGTCGACGGGGTGCTCTCCGACACGTCCCGCGCGTACGGGATCACCGGCGCCGCCCGGCTGCGCCACCTGCTGCTGCCCGCGGCATCGCCGCAGATCATCGCCGGCCTGCGGCAGGCGCTGTCCATCGCGATCATCCTCATGGTGATCAGCGAGATGTTCGCCGCCAGCAACGGCCTGGGCTTCGCCATCGTGCAGTTCCAGCGCAGCTTCGCCATCCCGGAGATGTGGAGCGGCATCATCCTGCTCGGGCTGCTCGGCTTCGTCCTGTCCGAGCTGTTCCGGCTCGCCGAGCGCTCCGCGCTGGCCTGGTACCACGGAGTGCGCGACGCCCAGCGGCGGTCGTGAGGGGGAAGGAAGAGACGATGCTCGAGGTCCACGGCCTGCGCAAGGTCTACCGGTCTGGCAGCCGCGAGGTGGAGGCATTACGCGACCTGACGTTCACCGTCGCGGCCGGGGAACTGGTCTGCCTGGTCGGGCCGTCCGGCTGCGGCAAGACCACCCTGCTGCGCTGCATCGCGGGTCTGCTCGACCCCACCGGCGGCACGGTCACGGTCGGCGACAAGAGCGGGCTGGCGATCGTCTTTCAGGAGTACGGCCGCAGCCTGTTCCCGTGGATGACCGTGCGCGACAACGTCGACCTGCCGCTGCGGCAGAAGAAGGTGCCCAAGGCGCGCCGGCGCGAACTCGTCGCCGAGGCGCTGACCGCGGTCGGCCTGGACGGCACGGAGTCCGCGTACCCGTGGCAGTTGTCCGGTGGCATGCAGCAGCGGGTGGCGATCGCGCGGGCCGTGGCGTACGAGCCGTCGATCCTGCTCATGGACGAGCCGTTCGCCGCCGTCGACGCGCAGACCCGGGCGGATCTGGAGGATCTGGTCCGGTCGCTGTGGCAGCGGCTCGGCATGACGATCCTGTTCGTCACGCACGACATCGACGAGGCCGTCTACCTCGGTCAGCGCGTGCTGATGCTCTCGGCGTCCCCGACGGTCGTGCAGGACGAGCTGACCGTCGACCTGCCCGCCGAGCGCGACCAGTTGCACACCCGGGCCGACCCCCGCTTCGCCGTCCTGCGGACCCGCGTCTACGCGCAGATCCAGGCCGCGAAGGCTAGAACGGGTACTGCTTCGGGCGCTGCTGGAGAGTTATCCAGCGTAGATCGGTGAACGCCTCGAGCCCGGCCCGGCCCCCGAACCGGCCGACGCCGGAGTCGCCCACCCCGCCGAACGGCGCGGTCGGGTCGTCGTCGATGGACTGGTCGTTGACGTGCGCGATGCCGGTACGCAGCCGCCGCGCCACGGCGAAGCCCCGGTTGATGTCGGCGGTCAGCACCCCGGCGGTGAGCCCGTACGGGCTGTCGTTGGCGACCGCGATCGCCTGCTCCTCGTCGGCCACGGTCAGCACGGTGGCCACCGGGCCGAAGATCTCCTCGGTGTGGATGCGCATGTCCGGGGTCACGCCCGCGAGCACCGTCGCCGGGTAGTGCGCGCCGTCGGGCGTGCCGCCGCCGCTGAGCACCCGGGCGCCGGCCGCGACCGCCTGGTCCACCAGCCCCGCCACCCGGTCGGCGGCGCCGGCGTTGATCAGCGGACCGATCACGGTGTGCGGGTCGGTCGGGTCGCCGGCGGGCAGGCTCTTGGCCTTCTCCGCGAGCCGGGCGGCGAACTCGTCGGCCAGCGCGCGGTGCACGATCACCCGGTCCGCGGACATGCAGATCTGCCCGGAGTTCAGGTACGCGCCGAAGGCGACCGCGTTCACCGCGTACTCCAGGTCGGCGTCGTCGAGCACCAGCACCGAGTTCTTGCCGCCCAGCTCCAGCACGGCGGGGGTGAGGTGGCGGGCGGCCAGCTCGCCGATGCGCCGCCCGACGCCGGTGGAGCCGGTGAAGTTGACCCGGCGCACCCGGCGGTCGCCGATCAGCGTCTCGGCGACGACCGCCGCGTCCGCCCGGTCGTTGGTGAGCACGTTCAGCACGCCGGCCGGCAGCCCGGCGTCGCGCAGCACGTCGGCCAGGAACAACGCGCACGCCAGCGGCGCGTCCTCGCTGGCCTTGACCACGACCGTGTTGCCCACGGCCAGCGGCGCGGCGATCGCCCGGGCGCCGAGGATCAGCGGGGCGTTCCACGGCGCGAACGCCGCCACCACCCCGGCGGGCTGCCGGATGGCCAGCGACAGCGCGTCCGGGTCGGCGCCGGCCAGCACCTCGCCGACCGGCAGCGTGGTCTGGGCGCCGGCCTCGCGGAACATGCCCGCGGCCAGCCCGACGTTGAACAGCGACCAGCCCAGCGTGCCGCCGGTCTCCGCGGCCATCAGCGCGGCGGCTCGCGTGGCCCGCTCCTCGAGCAGGTCACCGGCGCGGATCAGGATGCGCCGCCGCTCGGTGGGCGCCGTTGCGGCCCAGCCCGCGAAGGCGGCGTCCGCCGCGTCGACCGCGCGCACGACGTCGGCGGGTGAGGCCGCCGCAACGCGGGCGAAGACCCCGCCGGTGTGCGGATTCAGATCCTCGGTCGTCCGGGCATCCGCGGCGGCGACCTCCTCGCCGCCGATGAGCAGGTTCCTGGTCTCCGACACCGTGGCACCTCCCGGTCGTTCGGCATGCGAACACACGTTCGCGTCCGGACCTGGGAGGAACGCTAGTGCGGCGGTGTGGAGCGGTCAACAGGACGGGCGGCGGCCCCGGTGGGTCAGCTGCGGGGTAGCCGCCGGCCGTCGGGCAGCGCCCGGCCGCTCACCAGGGCCACCAGAGTGCCGCTGTCGGCGCGCATGAGCCGGCCGTCTCCCCAGCTCCAGCCGGTGTCGGTGGCCTCGAGCCGGACACCGGCCAGGTCGACACCGAACCGGGTGCCGTTGCCGGCGGTGAGCTGGTCGAGCACGGCGGTCGCCGCCTCTGCCGGCGCGACCGGGGGCCGGTCGAGCGCGATGGTCACATCGAGCGAGTGGATGACGGCATGGCTGAGCGCACCGGCGGCACCGCCGCCCGGCGGCAGCCACTCGTGCAGGGTCGGCGATCGGAGCCCGCCGAGAAGATCGGCGACGGGGAGCGAGGAGTCCCGCTTGGCCACCGTGTCGGACAGGACGGTGAAATCGCCGCCGGCCGCCGCCATCTCGGCCCCGAACTGCTCGGGAGTCAGCCGGGCCGGCATCGTCACGTGCGCGATCACGTGGCGCACGAGCCAGCCGTCGCACAGCGACGGGGCGTCCCAGGCGTCGGTGGCCGTGGTGAGGAGGTCGGCGAGCCCGTGGTAGGTCGGCGCCACCCAGGACTGCGGGTCGGTCATGATCGGTCCTTCCGACTGAGCTGAGCGAGGTGCTCCTCGAGCTTGTCGAGCGAGGTCAGGAAGCCGGCGCGGGCCTCGGGCGTGCGCATCGGCTCGGGCACGTTGCGCTGATGGATGACGACCGCGGTGCTGCCGTCGCCGAGGTCGTGGAGGGTGCTGGTGGTGTGCATCCCGGTCGCCGGCTCCACCCAGGCGAGCCGTTCGGGCGGGACGACCTCGGTGAAGGTGGCGACCATCCGGTGGCCGCCGTGCTCGCCGAGCATCAGCGTCTCGAAGCGCCCACCGGGGTGCAGCTCGACGACGATGCCGTCGATCGGCGTCGCCATGCCGCGCGGGCCCCAGAACTGCGCGAGCTCGGCGGGCTCGGTGAGGCATCGCCACACCAGCTCGCGCGGTGCGCGCAAGACCCGCCGGCAGACGAGTTCGTCGCTGCTCACCGGCCCTCACGCTCCTGCAGGCGGGCGAGGTGCGTCTCCAGCCGGTCCATCCGATCCGACCACGTGCGCCGGCTCTCCTCGATCCAGGAGAGCGCGGTCTCCAGCGCCGCGGGTTCGAGCCGGCACGGCCGGGTCTGCCGGTGCCGTCCCTGACTGATCAGGCCGGACCGCTCCAGCACCCGGATGTGCTGCGAGACGGCCTGCATGCTCATCGCGTACGGCTCTGCGAGCTCCTTGACCGTCGCCTCGCCGGTGCACAGCCGCGCCACGATGTCCCGCCTGGTGGGGTCGCTGAGGGCCGTGAACAGGGCATCGAGCCGCCGATCCGCCATGGTGGTCGCCATGGCATTACTCAAGCATCTGCTTTATCAAGTGTCAACTGGAGGAAAGGGGCGCCGGTCAGCCCTTCACCGCTCCCGCGGTCATGCCGGCCACGATCTGCCGGTTGAACGCCAGGAACATGATCAGCGGCGGCACCGTGATCAGCAGGATGTCCATGAACAGCAGGTTGTACTGGGTGTTGAACTGGCTGTTGAAGTTGTAGAGGGTCAGCTGCACCGTCGCGTTCTGCTCGCCGGGCAGGAAGTAGAGCGGGTTGACGAAGTCGTTGTAGACGAACACCGACTGCACCAGCACGACCGTGACGATGACCGGGCGCAGCAGCGGCAGAATCACCTGGAAGAACAGCCGGACCGGGCCGGCGCCGTCGATGACCGCGGCCTCGTCCAGCTCCCTCGGGATCGTCGCGATGAACGCCTGGAACAGCAGCACGCAGAACGCGAGCCCGAAGGCCACCTCGACGAGGATCAGGCCGGGCAT
>Ga0307288_10000818_pt1 | contig 10248 bp, 13 predicted proteins | sample ER_DNA_142_FD_194469 | JGI IMG/M metagenome (GOLD analysis project Ga0307288, IMG submission 194469) | Bulk soil microbial communities from the East River watershed near Crested Butte, Colorado, United States - ER_DNA_142 | ecosystem: Environmental > Terrestrial > Soil > Floodplain | place...
CCCGCCGGGTCTGGCGGCTTTTGAATCAATCTGAAATTGATCTATCCATGAGCAATTCCGTCAATCCTCAGAGAGGCTCGCTGGCGCCGCAATTTGCGGCGGTGGCTTGACATAGGAGCAACCCATGGCGGAGCATGGCGGCAGGCTGGTCGCGAAGGCTTTGAAGTCCCGTGGGGTGGAGCACCTCTTCACGCTCTCGGGTGGGCACCTCTTCTCGATCTACGACGGCTGTAAGGAGGAGGGGATCTCCCTCCTCGACGTCCGCCACGAGCAGACCGCCGTCTTCGCCGCCGAGGGAATCGCGAAGGCGACCCGCGCGGTCGGGGTGGCGGCGCTGACCGCCGGCCCCGGCGTCACCAACGGGATCAGCGCCCTCGCCGGCGCGCAGGCGAACTGCTCGCCGGTCTGCGTGCTCGGCGGGCGGGCACCGGAGATGCGCTGGGGCTCGGGCTCGCTGCAGGAGATCGACCACCTGCCCTTCGTCGAACCGCTGGTCAAGAAGGCGGAGACTGTCAAGGACCCGGCGCAGATCGGACCGATGACGGCGGCGGCGCTCGACCTGGCGGCCGCGATCCCGAGCGGGCCCACCTTCGTCGACTATCCCCTCGACGTCGTCTTCACCGAGGCCGAGGCGGATATCCCGCTGCCTCTGCAGATCGAACAGGCCGAACCGGCCGCTGGAGTCGAGGAGGCCGCGGCCCTGCTGGCGGCGGCCGAGCGGCCGGCGATCATGGCCGGGACCGGTCTCTACTGGGGGCGTGGTGAGGAGGAGCTGCGGGCGCTGGCCGAGGCGCTCGGGATCCCGGTCTTCCTCAACGGGCTCGGGCGCGGCTGCCTGGCCGCCGACCACGAGCTCGCCTTCAGCCGGGCGCGGGGGACCGGCCTGCAGGGCGCCGACGTCGCCCTCGTCGTCGGCGTGCCGATGGACTTCCGGCTCGGTTTCGGCGGCAGCTTCGGCGAGGAGACGAAGATCGTCCGCCTCGACGGCGTGCCCAACCAGCTCACGAAGAATCGCACCCCGGATCTCGATCTCGTCGGCGACATGCGCGCGACCCTGACGGCGCTGCGCGAAGGCGCCGGGGGTGATGGGCCCCGAACCGCAGCCTGGCTGGAGCAGCTGCGTGCGGTCGAGGAGGAGAAGCGGGCGGCCGAGCGGGCCGAGCTCGACGACGAGCGCTCGCCGCTGCACCCGGTCAGGGTCTACCGCGAGCTGAACGAAGTGCTCGAGCGCGACGCGATCGTGGTCGGCGACGGCGGTGACTTTGTCTCCTACGCCGGCCGCTTCATCGAGACCTTCGAGCCCGGCTGCTGGATGGACCCCGGGCCCTTCGGCTGCCTGGGGGCCGGGCCGGGGCAGGCGATCGGCGCCAAGGTCGCCCATCCCGAGCGCCAGGTCTGCCTGCTTCTGGGCGATGGGGCCTTCGGCTTCGCGGGCATGGAGTTCGACACGATGTCGCGTCATGGTTTGGGTGTGGTCGGGGTGATGGGCAACAACGGCATCTGGGGACTGGAGCACCACCCGATGAAGTTCCTCTACGGCTACTCGGTGGCGGCCGAGCTGCGGCCGGAGACCCGCTACGACGAGCTGGTCGAATCGCTGGGCTGCGAGGGGATCCTGGTCCGTGAGCCGGGGGAGCTGAAGCCGGCGCTGGAGCGCGCCTTCGCCTCCGGGCGGCCGACCCTGGTCAACGTCCTCACCGACCCAGAGGTCGCCTACCCGCGCAAGGCGAATCTGGCTTAGGAAGCCGGAAAATGAACCGGCCGTCATCTCTGACGGCCGGTTCAGGTGGCCCCTCAGGACGGGCAGGGGTACGTCTCCAGGGACCTTTTATTTGGTGGGCCCAGACGGCGGGAGGCGCCATGATGCGGCAATCGCCTAAGCCCTGTATCCGGAGTGCAAGGTGGAGCACAGCCCCACCTCTTCCCCGGTTCATCCAGTATGTACCCGCCAGTACTTGAGTTCTACCGGCGGCCTGGACGAGCTACCGAGTATAGAGGAGCGAGGAATACCTACTTCTCGTACTTCCTAATCTTCGCTGACCACTCTGTACGCTCTGGACAAGACAGGGTGTCCACTTAGTACGTAGAGGGGTTTTGAGCAGCGGCGAGGGCGGTGCCGTAGAGGATGTCGTGCTCGGAGACGGCGATCCGCTCGAGGTCGAAGGCGCGCATCGTCTCGATCAGGATGACGACGCCGGCGACGATCGTCGGCGCCCGGTCGGGGTGGAGGCCGGGGACCTCGACCCGCTCGGCGAGGGGAAGGGAGGCGAGCCGCGAGAGGATCACCTGGATCGAGGGAAGGTCGAGGACGTGGCCGTGGACCCGCGCCGGGTCGTAGGGCTCCAGCTCCATCGCCACGGCGGCGAGCGAGGTGGGGGTGCCGGCGACCGCGATCCCCTGGCGAGCCTCCACCCCGGTCCCGATCGAGTCGGCGATCAGCCCGCGGACGTCGGTTGCGAGCGCTTCCAGGTCGCTCGCCGCCGGCGGGTCGCTGCTGACGTGGCGCTCGGTGTGGCGGACGACCCCGGCCTGGAGGGAGTCGTGGAAGGAGATCTCGCTGCCGCTGCCGACGATCAGCTCGGTCGAGCCGCCGCCGATGTCGACCACCAGCGTCGGCTCGCTCGGCAGCGCCTCCGAAGTGGCGCCCAGATAGGTGAGCCGCGCCTCCTCCTCGCCGTCGAGGACCCGGGCCGAGAGCGCGAACCGCTCCCGCAGCTCGGCGACGAAGGCGCTGCCGTTGTCGGCGTCGCGGACCGCGCTGGTCGCGATTACCTCGACCGTCTCCGCTTCGAGCTCCTGCAGGATCCCGACATAGCCGTCGATCGCCACGCAGACGTCCTCGATCGCCTCGCTTGCCAGCCGCCCGGACAGATCGACGCCCCGCCCCAGCCGCGTCACCGTGCTCCGCCGCTCCAGCGGCGCCACCCCTCCGTCCACGTCGGCCACCAGCAACCGCGTCGAGTTGGTCCCGACGTCGATCACCGCCACCCGCTTTCCCCCTTCAGCCACCCGGCCACTCTAGAGCCCGGCGACCCCCCGAAGCCCCCTGCGCAAACCGCCCCCCACAGCGCCTGAAGAGCCCCGCCACCCCCGTCACATTGCTACCATCACCAGTCCGCCGCGGGGTGGAGCAGCCAGGTAGCTCGTCGGGCTCATAACCCGAAGGTCGCAGGTTCGAATCCTGCCCCCGCTATAGGAAAAGGCCCCGGAAACGGGGCCTTTTTCGTGTCCGGGGTCGATTCGCGATTCCGCTGCGGGTACTAAGTGGGTACTAAGTTTGACCGCCGTCATGCCGGGAGCGGCTAGAGCTGTGGAAAGGCACGGGCTAGGAGCCTGGCTGCTATGCACGCTGTATGACGCTGGTAGCTACGTGGCGAAGCGACGGAATGCATGCCGCGCTCCGAGACGAAGACGATGGACTGTGGGCCACTCTGAGGCTCGTTGACGATTGGTACATGCCGGAGTGTCGGGAGCCCGAGCGCGCATGGGTTGTCGAATGGCTTGATCGGAGCGATGAGGAGCCGCAAATGACGCGCACGCGCCTCGACGCTTTAGAGCAGCCCGCTCCAGACGAGGACACCATGGCCCGCCTCAGCGAGGCTGCTGCTGTTGTTGCTCGAATGGCGCCACCCGCAGAGCCCGAGCCGTTCGGGCACGCGGAGACCGGAGTCGGTCGCGACATCGAGATTCATAGACGTATCGAGCTGATCAGCCACGCGATCCAAGAGGCGGAAGGCCGGCTAAATGATGCGGCGCGCACCACGGCGTCTTGGGGGGCGGACCGAGTACTGATCTCCCTGACCGAGGCGCTCGGCTGGGTTCGGGCTCTCGACGATGCCATGAACCATGTCTGGCGTGGCCTCTCTGGAGAGGCGCGTGGCGATATCACGGCCCGGATCGATGAGGCCCTCGAACGCCCGGGCTGGGATCGAAAGTTCGTTGCATGGGCCAAGGCGCAGAGAAACGAAACCGGATACTCCGACTGGACGTTGGGACTCCTAGTCAGAAGTGCCGGGCTACCCCGAGAGGACTTGCGAGGAATGCGATGGCTCGCAGGCAAGTTGTTGCATTTTGGCCCGCTGCCTGCGGCCGAGATGAAGCAGTGGCGCGAGGGAGAGGCTCCTCGATGGAAGTGGCGTCCGTCGAGGGAGATCTTTCCCGCGAGCCGCGGCGAGCGGAAGTCCCATGACCGTTTGGCGTACGACCGATACCTCGCAGGCCGTGACTTAATCGGGACGTTCAACTTCTTCAACGCTCTTTTGGCAGCTGAGTTCTTAGCCTGGGATCTGACTGGGCGACCGGAGGGCTAGTCGAGGACGAAGCGCCCGGGCTGGGAATCCGTTGCGTTCTCCCAGTGCATTTCGCGGATGAGCTCGCACGGATCGACTTCGACCGCGCCGGCCATCTTCAAGATGGTTCCCAGCCGGGGTATCCGCAGGCCGCGCTCCAGCAGGCTGACCTCGACGCGGTGCAGGCCGGCTCGGTCGGCGATCGCCTGCTGCGAGAAACCAGCTTCCTTGCGCAGCCAGGTCAGGTTCTCACCGAAGCGACGGCCCAGGGCCGAGGCTTCGCTCTTTTTCGTCGGCGATGCCATGACTAGTTGAGCCCCAGCGTCGCCAGCACCCAGGGCGTTTCCTTGACCAGTTGAGTTGCCTCGTAGAAGTGCTGGACAGATCCACGTACCTGCTCTTCGGCGACGATCTCGACGGCGCCCGCCTTCACCAACTGCCGGACGTGATAGCTGACAGATGAGAGCGGCTGCTTGGTAAGGGACGCGAGTTCCTTGGGGCTCAGCAGCTCCTTCGCCTGGACGTAGCGCCGCAGCAGCGACCTGCGCAGCGGGTGCCGCAGGGCATTCAAGAGCGCGTCGTTCGGGTCCTCTGGCAAGGGCCGCACTTGGCCTTCAAAGTTCATGCCGAAGTCCTCTCGGCGCAGCTGTTTGCCGCCGGGAGAGGACACGGCGTCCACTCGATCCCCCGCAGCAGATCTGCGCTCACGTCGAGCGAACGGGCCAACCTGACCAGGGTGTTGATCCCGGGCAGGCCGGTGCCGCCCTCCATCTTGCTGATGTAGCTGACGTGCAGGCAACACCTGCTCGCGAGGTCTTCCTGCGTATAGCCGGCGCGGCGGCGGGCGGCGAAGAGGTTGCGGCCGAGCCGCTCTGCAGCTTCTCTGTCCAGAGCAGGGCGGGCCATCAGACTTCCTCCAGCAGGTAGTAGTTGACAGCCGCCCGGGTCGGCAGGACAAGCTCACCGACCCGATGGAGGAGCCCGCCCGCGACGAGGTCACGGACCGCCCGCTTGATCCTGTCCCGCTCCTCGAAGTTGGTCGAGGCAATGGTCAGCTCGCGGATCAACTCGTCGAGCGTCATCGCTTCTGGCGCAAGCTGGATCACTTCCCTCATGACCCGCGCCTGGTCGATGGCATCCCGGTCGCCTGCAGCAATGGCGCGATCACCCTTCGCGCCCATAGGGTTCGTGTCGTGCATGGGAGCTCATACCTCCTGTGCGCAAAGCCCCGGCGGCGGGTCACTCCGTCGTCGGGGTGTATGGACTTGTCTAACCGTGAAGTCGCAGCAGGCGAAAGTTGTCCCCCCTCGGCGTGGTTTTCTCCCTAGAAAGTCGGCTGACTACGCTGGGATGGCTGCGCATCTCAACGCCCGCGCGCAGCGGTCGCCTGGAACCAGCGCCGTGTCTGCGACTATGGTTGACGAGCGTCAACCCTTTCCCAGCGGACCGGAGGAACCGATGGCAAGCGCGCACGACGTTGCCGCCTACATCACCCAAAAGCGCGGCGAGATGTCTGCGATGAAGTTGCAGAAGCTCGTCTACTACTCCCAGGCATGGCATTTGGTCTGGGAGGAGAAGCGGCTATTCGCCGACCGCGTCGAGGCCTGGGCCAACGGTCCAGTCGTTCCCTCGCTCTACCGCGAGCATCGTGGCCAGTTCAAGGTGAAAGATTGGCCTTGCGGAGACGCTTCAAAACTTTCGAAGGAGCAGGTGGAGTCGATCGACGCCGTGCTCAAGTTCTACGGACCGAAACCTGCCCACTACCTCAGCGAGTTGACCCACAGCGAGGCTCCTTGGTGCGATGCTCGGACGGGGCTTCCTCCAAGCGCCCGGAGCTCCCGGGAGATCACGCCGGCTGCAATGGCCGAGTTCTACGGCTCCCTCTAGGTGTGCTTCTTCTTGGATGGACAAACCTGATGTAGGGGGTCCCACCAGATCGGGTAAAAGACGTGACCATCCCGATGGCCCCAGATCCTCTCAAGGCCGGAGACCCGCAGCTCCCACAGGCAGTCCAGGTCGTCGAGCTCGATTTCACCGAGCCGCCTCTTCGCTTCCGAACAGAGGGAATCCGGCTCCACGCGCTTATGCCGAGAGCCGAATGCCTCGCTTGGCCGCAGCGCCTCGAGGTTGTGGAAGAACTCTAGGACGTGGCCGAGGATCTTGGGCTCGATCTTGCTCCAGCCCCAAGGCCCGTTGAGATCGACGAAGGAGAACCCCCAAATGACCGTCGGGTCCTTCGAATTCGGCTTTCCAACGACGGCACGCTTCGGCTGCTTCGTCGGCTGAACTTTGGCCCCGAGGACCGGCTGCTTCTTCTTAGGACTCACGCGGCCTCCCGAAAGGCGGGTTGAGTCGGTGGTGGTTGACGCTGGTGAAGCCGAGCCTCGCCCGTGGCGTTTTCCGGGCTACGAGCCAGGTCGTTAGCAGGCCCACATCCCGAAGCTCTTGGAGACCGCGCTGGAGGGTGTCGGCAGAGACCCCGTACCAGGCAGATGCCCGCTCAGTAACCAGGGTGAACGTCGATTTCTGGCTCAGCGCGATGAGCAGCACCGCCTTCGCCGGGAGACTGAGTTCCTCATGCCAGCGGTCAGTGAAGTAGACGAAGGGGAAGCGGAAGAAGCCCCTGAGCTCCCCCTTTTCTGGGCGTGAGTAGTCGTCGCCCGAGCCATCCTCAGTCAGCAGATAGATCTTGCGCAGACGACGGTGCCTCTCGCTGCGGATGAGCCTCTTTTCCTCCAGCCAGGTCCAGTTCTTGGAGACGGTCGTCTCCGACCCGACCGTCTGGCGCATATCAAGGGCGCGCGCCCAGGCCATAGCCGCCATCTCGACATCCCACGGCGGGGCGCTGGCGGTGCAGTGGAGAAGGAGAAGAAGATCCAGCGCCAACTCCCTGCGGTCCCCGACGAACCACCGGAGGGGGGCCTCGGCGCCTTCGCCCGAGGGATCTTGGAGGAAGCTTCGGCGGATCGGCGTCGTGCGGCGCCGTCGCTGGCGCACGGGGTTCAAGAGGTCGTACAGCGTCTCGTCCGGAGTCGCTGCTCCCTCCTGAATCTCAGGTTTCTCGTCGGATTTGGCTTGATCCTCCATCGGCTCCGAGTCTGTCAAAGAACGCCACAGATTCAAGCCGTCTACAGATTTTCGGATTGCCGTGCCAGCGGCTACTTATATACAAACCCTATAAGTCCATAGCCAATTCCGGAAATCTAAATCCAAATAACTCCGATTGCCAGTCAGTGGGAATGCGGCTGCCGGCTGCCCGATCAGCGTCTGGCTACCGTGGCTGCCACTGGAAACTCGCTTAGTTCGCGCCAGTCTCGTTTGATCCCGCCGAAGGTGGGCGCTGGCGATCATTTCCGACCGATTGCGCCGTTAGCTTCGTGCCGGTGAGCTGGATGATTCTCAAAGGCGCGGAACCCATCGTTGGAGGTTCCTACGACGGCAGCGCGTGGACGTGGCGGTTGCGGGACCGCGAGAGAGGCGACCACCTTCTTACCTTCCAGATCACCGGTACCGCGATGAGCATGTCCGATGACGCATTGCCCCGCGGCGGAGCGGCGGCCCGAGCTGGTGCCGGACGCTCCGAGGTCGAACGGATCTTGTCTTGGGACACGCCGCCCGAGTGCATCGAGCTCGGTTCGGTGTCTCTCCGTAGCTGGGGCGGCACCGAGCAGCTGGGTCCATAAACGACCTCGATCAGCGTGTGCATGCACCTGGCCTTGACGGAAGCCGTTGCCGAGCCTGGCAGCGGCCGGCACCGCTACAAGGCACCGCTTCGCGGGCCTCGCTGACGCGCCCTCGCTGACGCTCGGGTTCCGCGGCGCCTGATCCGCTGCCCGGACGGCTCGACGTCTTCCGTCAACGAGCCCAGGAGGTATGCGATGAGCGCCACCGCAGTCCAACCCGCCCCGTCCCGACTCGCCGTACTCGGCCACTACTCCCTCGCCGACGAAGCGCGAGTCTTGGTCGGCCGTCGCATCGAGGGCGAGGTCTACGTCTACGACTACCCCGAACAGGGCAAGGGGCGTCGCTTCTTCGTCGAGCGCGGCTTTGAGTCGAAGGCCGAGCTGGCCGTCCTGATCGCCGATTACCGCCGCCAGGCCAAGCGCCTCGGTGCCTGTCCGATGAGCGGCGAGGCGATCCAACGGGCCTTCGAGTTGGCCGCCCTCGCTTAGCCGGCGCCCGCCCATGATCGCACGCTGCGCGTGCGGGGGCGGGGGCACCGGCTCCCGCAACGGGCGGGGGCAAGGACAAAGGAGCACCCATGACTGACCTAGCCACCCCTCTACTCGAGGTCGACAAGATCGAGGTGGTCGAGGGCTTCAACCCCCGCACCCACATGGACCCCGACGCCCTCGCCAGGCTCGCCGGGAACCTCAGCAAGACCGACGTGGGGCAGCCGCTCACCGTTCGCCCCATCGACGGCGGCAAGTTCGCGGTGATCGCCGGCCACCGGCGCCTGGAGGCGGCGAAGCTCGCCGGCATCAAGAAGGTGCCGGTCCACGTCCGCGAGAACGGCAACGCTCGCGCAGCCGCGCTCTCCGAGAACCTCCACCGCGAGGACCTCGACCCGATCGACACCGCCCGCGCTCTGGTGGAGCTGGCCGCTGAGCTCGACCTGCCCACCAACAAAAAGATCGCCGAAGAGCTGGACGTCTCTGATACCTGGGTCAGCCAGCATCTCCGGCTGCTGAAGCTGCCCGAGGGCGTCCAGCGCTACATCGCCGAGGGCCATGTCCCGGTCGAGGCCGAGCGCGACCTGCGCGGCATCGCCAAGGTCTCGCCGCGGATCGCGGAGTGCATCTGCGAGCTGGCGAAGCGCCGCAAGGTCAAGAGCCGCGAGTTCGTCGTCAACTTCGGCGACCTCTTCGAGGCCGTCGCCCAGGCGCGCTTCGAGGACCGCCCGACGATGATCGACCCGGCTGCGGTTCGCCTCAGCGACGTGATCGCTGACGAGAAGAAGCGCCGCGACCTCGGCGATCGTCACCTGGCGGCAAAGCCCTACACCCACACCGACAACCCGACGCTGCGCTTCGGCGAAGCCGAGATCGACGCGGCGCGCGCCGCCGGCTGCCTGGTCGAGCATCAGGTCGACCACGATGGGTGGACCTCGACGGTCGCCTTCATCACCGACACCGAGCTCGCCGGCGACCTGGCCGAGCGGCACATCGAGCGCATCGTCAAGGAGGCAGCGGAAAGGAACAAGCGAGAGGAGGAATGGCGCGCTCAGTCCCAGGGACGCGAGCCGCTCACTCCCGAGCAGCAGAAAGACGAGCGGAAGGCCGCTTACAAAGAGCGGCAGGAGAAAGCCGCTGCCGCGCGGACCTGGAACGGCACCGTCGGCCGCAACCTGATCGAGCGCAGGGCTGGAGCCAGCCGCAAACAGTTCGCGCTCGTCAGGGCCAAGGCGATGGCGATTGCTCTCATCACCGACAACCCGACCCTGGCGGCGCGGGGTCTGCGGCTCGTCACCTCGCAGCTGCAGGAGGTCGAGGTCAAACAGCTCAAGACGACCGGCCAGACCAAGGAGAAGGTCAGCTACGCCGATGCCGAGCAGTCCACGGCTTACCTCGTCAAACGGGTCATGGACGCCAGCTCGGTCAACGAGGTCACGGAGCTCGTCGGCGACGCGATGATCGCTTCGCTTCTGGCCGACGAGAACGAGCTGCCCCAGTCAAAGCGGGTGCGGGGGGGCCTCCGCGCTTCCGCCGAGGTGGAAAAGCTGCTCTCCGCCGACATCAAATCGGTGCGGCCGCGGCGCCAGCGCCGCAAGGGGAGCAACTAGATGACCCGCCCACACACCTTGTGAACGCCTGAGAGGCATCCGGGCCCTCTAAGAGGCTTGCGGTTCTGACGCCCAAGCAGAGGAGGACCCGGATGAAGGTTCACGGTAACGCCGCTCTCGGACCAGCGGGAAGGCTGGCGCTGGTGCAGGCCATCGAGTCGGGGATGACGTTGAGGG